>Ga0075012_10003327_pt1 | contig 15444 bp, 14 predicted proteins | sample All_14_2_FD_71474 | JGI IMG/M metagenome (GOLD analysis project Ga0075012, IMG submission 71474) | Freshwater microbial communities in response to fracking from Pennsylvania, USA - Allegheny Zone_MetaG_DW_15 | ecosystem: Environmental > Aquatic > Deep subsurface > Groundwater > Drilled... | reverse complement strand
GGTCAATTTCTCCAGCATTTTTTCCAAGGAAACGGTAAAATGGCCGGGAGCGACCAGTTGACCGTCGTCGATTTCCAAGGCTCGGAACGACGCTCAGATTGCTTCCGGCGGCAGTGGCGCCTTGAGCTGGGCAAGTAGTCTCATGTTCTGCGACTTCCGCAATCGGCCCGAAAGGCCTGGGCGAGCGGGCCGGCCGCGAGCACGACGGCTGACGTTTGCCCTCGCTGAGTGGAAATGTCCATGGCGCACTGCGGGCCGGGCAGGAGTAGGCCAAGCCTCCGGTCAAATGCGCCCCGTTAGTAAAGTCGGAGGTATGCTATGCAGTTGAACGAGTTCCATGTGGTCCAGATCGATGATGAGCCCGATGTTCACGAGGTCTCCCGCCTGGCCATGCGCAACTTCCGGGTCTACGGGCTGCCCGTCCGATTGCATTCGGCCCACAGCAAGGCGGAAGGGATCCAGCTGCTGCACAGCCTGACGCTGGGACGGCCGGATGTCAGTATGGCGGCCGTCGCTCTCATCGATGTGGTCATGGAAACCGACCAGGCCGGCCTGGAATTGTGCGATTATATTCGCAACGTGATGAAAAATCGATTCCTACAAATTTACATCCGGACCGGACAACCCGGTATGGCTCCTGAGCGGGCCGTTCTCGACCGTTACGACATTCAGGGCTATCTGGACAAAAGCGAAATTACTGAAGACAAGCTTTATACGGTGGTCAAGGCGGGCACCCGAGAGGCTTATTTCACCGGCGTTTCCAATGCGCTGGAGGACCTGCTGGACTTTCTGGCTCCCAGCGTATCGTCGCGGAGCGGGATTGCGGAAGGGCTGAGCACCTGGCTGAATGGCGTTCTGCAATATGCCAAGAGTTCCATGACCGAGACGCTGCTCAATTCCATTTGCTATATCGCCGAGGATCGGATGCTTTGCGGTAGCGAGGCGTGGGCCGAGGAAAGCGCCGCTCTGCGACGCCGCGATGAACTGGCCGGCCTGCCGGGAGTGGTCCTGAATGAGCAGGGGGACCGGTATTTTGTGGACGGTGGGGATTTTTTGATTCAGGTTCAGCCGGGTGCAAACCGTACGGCTTTCTACTACATGGCCCGAGGCTCGGTTCCGCCCCCGGACTGGGAGGTCTTTGTTTACCATCGCCACCTGCGGATCGTTTCGGCTCTGTGGAAGCAGGCTCGCTAGATAGAACTGTCATTCCTGTGCGTAAGGTTCGTAGAGCGCGTCGGGGGCTAAGAACTCCTACCGGGTCCTGGAGGCCGCGTGATTCCTAGTTCCTAGGACGCGGCAGGCAATGTTAATCGCCACCAGGGTGAGTAGCCAGAGAAAAGCAACCTGTTGACGAGTCATACCAGAGTATACCAATAAATCAGGTGGGAAGGGAGCCAAATCGCGGCGAACCACGGGCCATGGGTTCCAGCCTCTACCTTTTCCGGTTAATGGGCATTCCGGTGAGAATGCATTGGACTTTCCCTTTGAGTCTGCTCATGTTGGGCGGATTTGGGCCGATGCAATGGGGCATCTTTGGCTCACTTTTCCTGACCATTTTGGTCCACGAAATGGGGCACTGTCTGGCGGCCCGCAGCGTGGGCGGCGGGGCCACTCAAATCGTGCTTTGGCCTTTGGGGGGAATTGCCTACACCTTTGGCAATCGCGGCAATCCGTTGCACTCGATTTGGATTTCCTTGGCCGGGCCTCTTACTCATATCCCCATGGCCGCCTTGTGCGCCGGTTATCTGGCCCAGCATGGTTACGTGCTCGGTTGGCAAGAACTCAATCCCCTGGCGGCCTTTGATTTTCATGGCAGCGGCTTGTGGCAGCTCTACTTCTACCTGGTTTTCAAAATGCAGGTCTTGCTCTTCTGCTTCAACGTATTGACGCCGGCCTTTCCGATGGACGGCGGACAGGTGCTGGCTTCCTTGTTCTCCACCGTTATGCCCTTGGAAACGGCGGCCTGGGTGATGGGTGGCCTCACCGGCGCGTCGGCCTATGTGATGATGAGCCAGGGCTTTACGGGGATTCCGCTCTTCCTGGCATACTACGCTGTCACGTTGGTTTTGACACCGGCCTCCGACTGGCATCCGCTGGCCCACTTCTACCAGCGGGCGGGAGTTATCCACGGAAGAGCCGCAGTCTATGTTCCCGAAGGCCTACAATTGGTGCCCTGCCCCCAGTGCGAACAGAAACTGCATCCGGGCGCGGAAATTTGCGTGCACTGCAATACCCGCTATCCTTTCGGTCAGCCCGACGCTAAGTAACCCAGCGCGCGCACCTGGCTTGCCCGCTGCGAAAGGGACCCCTGGCGGCGTGTCCAATTTTGGTTGGTGCTTCGTTTCATCCTCCTCTTTTTGCTGGCGCTATCGGGCCTGGCTCTGGCCGACGAGAAAGTGTTGGTCCGCCACGGAGACAAGGACGAACTGCGTTCTCTGCTGACCAGTCTTGCACCCAAGGTAGAGGTCTTCGTGCAAGGAGACGCTCTGTATCTTTCCGGGTCGGACGAGGAGGTTGGTCGAGCAAAAGATTTGCTGGAATCCTTGGACTGCCCGGCAGACGGGATCTATTATTCGCTTCACCTTTTCACTTTGAAAGGCGAGGACATCAAGCAGTTTCGGGTTCACTGGACCACACCCGAAATTGGCCTGGTCAACAGGCCTTGCAATGGGGGTTCTGAGGTCTACTTAAATTGGTTCCTTCACCAGGGCGAGGCCAAATCTCTCGGAACACCCGCGTTCAGCGGAACCTTGGGAAAAGAATGCGAACTCCGCCTCCAGGATCAGTCAAGGTCAATGAGCACCGTGGGGTGCAGAATCAGGCTGCGCGGAGAACTCGAAGACTCGACACGTATCAATTTATCTTTTCGTCTGGCAGAGAGCTGGCCTGATAGCCGACGCGAGGTCGAAACTCAAGTCCGGCTCTACGATGGGGATAGCCTGATCGTTCGAGGTCTGGCTCCGAACCATGACCGCCAATCCTCAGTGGAACTCCTCGCCCTTCCATTTTGGGGGCCAATATTTCAGCCGACTGAGAGTGAGCGGGAAGTCTTCCTGATGCTGACTGCGATGTTGATGCGATGATCCAGAAGACTCGTTCTTTCGCGCTCCTTACTCCTGCCGATTTGCGGACAGAGAACTGACGCAACAGACTCCTGTCAGATGTCATGCAGGGCGACATCACCCAACTCAAGGGGCGACGCTATTCGTCACCTCCGCGAATGAACCACTGATGGGCGGTGGCGGTGTCGACAAAGCCGTCCACCGCGCCGCCGGCCCAGTCTACTGCGGGGGTGCCTGAATCGGCATTTGCGATCCAGGCCAGGCCGTTATCACCGACGGACACCGCAATGCTCAAGAGGGGGAGAATCCAATAGCGGAAGATTCTTCCTCTGGGCGCTCCTGACCCCAAAAGACCCACACCGAGAGCCCCGAGCTCGCCAATGGAATGCCCCAAATAACGAGCAAGAGCCCGAATAGCGATGGCAGGTTCTCGGCGTTGTGAAACCAGGCTGAGAGCGTCATCAAGCCTACCAAGCCAACATAAATCAAAACACCGAAGCAGAACATGGCGGTCAGCCGACGACGTCGGGACCTAATGTCGCGAACGGAAAATCCCGCCGCTGCGGTCATCGCAAACGGGAACACCAGCGCGACCATCAACATCATCAGAGAGAAAATCCACATGAGTTGTGGTTCTCCAATCCTGCAAAACTCCCCGTCTGTCGGAGGTCTGCCCGGCAGCCCCGTGCCCGCAGCCGGACTGGGGACTTGGCAGCGGGGCTAAGCCCAGCAAGATTGCAAGCCAATACCTGTCTTTCGAGCTGGGACAGGACAGCAATCGGCTCTCGGTAAAAGAGCCTGAATGCGTAGGCTGACGGTGGTAATGACTTTGGTTGCACTTGTCTGGTGTGCGAGCGCGAAACTTGCTGACTTTGTGGTTGCAGGACTGGAATTAGGAATACCTCCGGACCAAATCGCTTCCCAACTGGGTCAACCTGGCGAGCAGCACCGGGTGACGGGTCGCCTGAGCGCCTGGAAATACCGCCGGCCGGGGGTCAAGCTCACCTTATCACTGTGGAATGGTGCCCTGACGACGATCCAGGCCCAAGGCAAGTGGAAACTGGAGTTGGAAGGGAAAACCCTCCCTGCCTTTGGCGCCACCCCCGAAGAGATTCGAGCGGCGCTCGGCCCCCCCATTAAGCCTGGAGACGCTTTGCTTGGGAAGGACTGGTGGATCTATCATCGGCACAACCAGGAGCTGAGGTTTCACTTTGAAGAGGGTCACGTGAGCGAGTTCGCGTTGACCATGATCCAGCTCCCCGAATAGCGATGATGCGGGGCGTATACGCGAATTTGATGAGGCCAATCCTCAGGCAGTATCCGGACATCGGTCCGAACAAACATTGTCTTTCTGAGGAACGAGGTCAGGATGCTTCCTGATGCCAAGACGGCCCGCATTCTCGGCCTGGAGAAGCAGGCGCTCGATGCTCTTTTCGAAAGAATGAAAGAGCTGGCCTTCCTTTCGCGTTCTCACCGAATGGAGGTCCTGGTATACGCTCGGCTCCTGATGGGTCAGTTTCGCGACGCCTATGCGCAGCGCCGGCGACCCAAACCTCTCACAGAAAGAATGCTCCAGCTCTTGGATAAAAAGATGACCGAGTTGGCCGAGGCGGACTCCGAACCCCAAGAAGCCGGTCGTTGCGGGGTCTGTGCCTCTCCCCTCGAGACGACAGGGATTGGGACGTTCTGCTCACGCTGTCTGGACGCAATGCTTCCATTCTACGAGTGGCTTGAGTCGGAGAATTCTTCGTTTTCCAGGACCGGACGGGGCGTGTAGGTGACCACCGACGTGGTGAATACCACGTCACAAGCCTGGCGCGTGGTGGTTTTTCTAATTTTAGATCTACTCGACCGCTAGGGCTCAAGCCAGGCGTCGTGGACCTTCTTGAGATAGGTTGGCGTGATTTCCCCGGGGACGCCGCCCAGGAGGGTGTCGTGGTCGCAGTAGGGGCAAACTCCGTTCGGCTCTGTTGCGGGGGAATGCGTGACCGTCCATTTCGGCTTGCCTGGCAAAACCTTACCGCACTGGAAACAACCTACCACCTTGGCTTTCAAGAGCCTGGAGCGGTTGGGTATCTTAATCCTCGCGGAGGTCTCTAAAATCACTGAATTCCTAAACTCGGCGGGATGGAAGGATCTCATAAAATAGGGGACCGCCAGTTGGGCCCGATCAAATCGGTGCGGAGAGAACAGGCCCGTTGATTCAGTAAAAATCATCAGGTTGCGGCCGGCGCAAAAATATCGTCCGGGACCACCCGGATGGTAATTGGCGCGACTCAACTCCACTGACTCCGGGAAAAGCCCGAGCGCGTCCCTTTCGGTAAGATCGGTCGTCAAAGACCCGCCAGCCCATTCCAGGCTCCTCCCAGTTACCTCGACAACCCTTCCCTGAGCCGAGTAGGTCACCTGAGGGTCTCTCTGATCCCAAGGGGTCTTTTGATACCGAGCTACGGAGAAATGCCGAACGACATCGCTCTCTGCCTCCTGAGCCGGCGGTCCGAGCTTCTGGAGCACATCTGCGCGGGCCATCCCAAGACGCACGCCGCGCACGCTCAACGCATTCCGGTCATGATCTGGCGGTATCGGCGGATCCTTAAACGGCCAGAATTTCACCAAAAGTGCTGTGACGATCACCAGCAGCACCAACAGTCGCTTACTGCCCGCCATCGTTAAAGCTCACAGGGCAGCTTCCCCACCAGATGAGGTCTTCATAGTGGACCATCGAGGGCCTCCCGGATTTGCTGCTTCAGGTGAATGAGCAGGGGATGTCCGATTTCCGCCAATCCTAGCAGCAGGTGGCCCGTGTCTAGCGGCGAGTCGCCCGCCGCTTGCCTGGCGATTTCCAACACGTTTCGTATTTCAGGTGAGAGTTTCGGGCTTGAGCCAGGACCCTCGAAGAGACGAACTCGGTTGGGCATGGCGGAGACGATGTCCAGAAGGGCGCCCAAGCTCTCCAGGATGAGCCTGGCTTGGGAACCGCTAGTGAGGAGCATCGGCAGCAGGTCATCGGGTCGTAGTTGCTCTCGGTCGCTGAAGCGCCAGGCCAATTCCAGGCTTCTTAAGCCTTCGATGGACAGCGGTTCCCATGGAAAAAGCCAGCGTATGTCGGGAGAGATTTCCACGGGCGGCTGGGCATGGTCGGGCAGTTCTTTCATGAGGCTGAGGACCAAATCTTCGGTCACTCCTGATTGGATTAAGACCGCGCTTACAGCTGTGTCTGCGAGGATGCAGAAGAGAAGAAAGCCCAACTCTCGGCCGAGGGGCTGGTCGGCGCCCTCAGAGGCGATGCTCTGCCAGCGTCTACCGACATCACTTCTATTGAATTCGGGCTTGGGGAAGCAATCGTATGCCTCAAAATCCTCCAACTGACGCCACAAATCGGAGGTGTTTACGCCTCGCTCCCTGAGCAAGTGTCGAACTTTTTCTCCGAGCGCCTCGCTCGCAGTGAACCTTAAGCCGAACGCCTTCAGGATATGGTTGCGATCAATCGGGGGCGTTCCGGCACAGGCCCGGGCCAGACCCCACTGCATCTGGGTACTGAACGGGATGTCCCAGATTTTTCCAGGTTCTGGCGGGGGAGACTCGGCTTGGGAGGCTGCTATCAGGTGGGAGCTGTCGACTTCCGGTGCATCGCGGCAAAGCGCAATCCAGGTGGCCCACTTGAGCAATTCTCGAGCGCTGGCGTCAAATTCTATCCTGCCTGCACCCTCTAGTGGAGCACTTTCTGTTCCATTGAGGAACTCGTCATCATCTACGACCTCGATTCCCTCCGCGGTAAACCGTTCCAAAATTTCATCAAACTGGTCCGGACCGATGTCGATAGTCGACAGCGCCTCGATAATTTGGTCGTGAGTCAGCCGCCCGGAGATTTTTCCTTTTGCAACCAGAGCGTCGATCGCTTTCTGTGGATCAAGCATGGCAACTATTCTGGGACTCGGTCTTCATACTCGGCCATCTCCGTTGGTTCGGGACAAGAAGCCATGGTCCCCTCGGCTGCGACGCGCAGGCGGGAGTAAAAGCACCACGGAAGATGACCGTGACCGCGGGGGCTTGAGTGACGGGCGGCGTCCCCGCGAAAGAGAAATCCTGACCTGATGGCGAATTGGTCGGAATGCGCACAAATCAGGTGGTGATGTGGGTCTGCGTCTTGGTGCTGTCAGCCTCAGGCGGCGCGCGGGAGTTCAGTCCGGCGCAGCTTTACTTCGAATCCAAACAGGCTGAAATGACCGGCTCGGGTGTCCTGGCCGTGGTCGAAGTGACCGGAGTGAAGGACAAGTTTCTGTGTGCGGAAGGGGAGTATTTCCCCTATGCACTGGTGACCGTTCGGGTCATCGATCGCCTGAGCGGATCGTGGACACCCTCCCAGAGCTGTGATGTAGCCGTCTACCACCAGCACCCGTGCCCGAATCAACGGTATCTCATCTTCGCCACCCCTATGGAATCGAATCAGCAAGTGCGAGGGCTGGTGGGCCAGTGGCAATCCAAGGAACTCAGCCTGCTCCGCGGTTCTGCGGACGATCCGTACCTGGTGTGCAATCCCAATGACGACTTCTTGCCCTTCAAGCGTCCAGAATTGCTCTGCTTCCGCCTGGTGGAGCTTCGCGAGTGGCTGGCGCGGCAAACCGGGCCGTTTCGGGTGCAAGACCTTTCCAGTCCCGAGCTCAGGCTGAAGAGGGTCCAAAGCTGGTCTGCTGAGGAGAACTCAAGTCTGACGCCACAGGAGGCCTGCCAGGTTTTGGGTGAGCTGGCAGGCAGCTCACAACACGAGCATTCCTACAGATCGATTGCCCTGCTGATGGAATTGGCCGGTCGCCACCCGGAAGTGAAGGAGTCGGTGGTGGCGTCTCTGCGTCGCCAGCTGAGTTCGTCTTTTCAGCCTACGGCACTGGCTGCGGCCTGCGCGCTGGCGGATCTGGGTTGTGCTGATGGGCGTTCGCTGCTGCAGAAAACCTGCAACTCTAAGGGCGAATCCCTGGCCAGCAGCAATGTAGGCCCTCAGCATGAAGTCGCCTTCGGCCGGTTCCACTACGATATGGAGGGGGAAGCGCTCAGTGCGGCCTATTATTTGGGAAGACTCGGTTGGACCCAGGGCCTCAACCATAAGCAAATCCAGATGCGCCTGGCCAATGCATCCGGGCTGGTAGACGAAAAGCCCGCCCTGGTCGTCCCGGCTCTGACAGCCATTTACAACAAAGAACAGGTGGCTCTGGCCCGGCTGGTCGCCTCCGGCAAACTCAAAAAGCCACGGGAAAAAAGCGACCATGTCGACCGCTACCCTTCCAACTGGGTTCGGGCGGCATCACTATTGGCTCGCACCGGATCCGACCGTCACCTGTGCGAATTAGTGCGGGCCTGGTTGGCCGACCTGGCGACTTATCCCCAGACCGGAGCGAAACTGGGCGAGGCGGGAATGAGAGTCGTTCGGAGCTCAGGGCACACCGATGATACGCCTTCGCTGGCTCAAGCGATTCTCCAATCCGACTCCGACAGCACTCGACTGCTTTCCAGGTTACAACGGAACTTTGCCAAGACCAAGGTCTGGAAATCGGAAGCAATGCTAGAACTGCGCCGGGCCCTGGCGGATTCGACTGCACCCCCAGCTCCGGTTGCGGCTACGCCCGACTATCGAGGCCAGGTGGAAAAGCTGCTGGCCAGCTCGGTCCCCAAAGAGAGGGAACGGGGATTGGTGGCGGCCGCCCAACTGGACTACCAGGACATCTACCCGCGCGTCCTTCAGGCGGCCCTGACAACAACCGGCCAGGAACAGGCCGCCGCCATCTACGCCCTCTCGCTCTTCGACAAACCGCTGGACGACGGCACTTCGAAGCAACTGCAGCAAAGCGTTGAGGATGGCAATCGAGGGAATCTTCTGGAATTGCTCACCCGAGAGCGCCCCGAAAGGTTCGAAATCGAAATCTGGGAGTTCTTCCTCAAGCAGCAAGAGGTCTCTCCCAAGAGCTTTGAAGGCTATGGTAACCAGGAGCTTAGTTCTCGTTTGCTGGCCAGGCTCTTTCGAACCAACTTGCCCGCCCAAGAACGCCTGGCGACCTTTTCCGCGGCGGCCAAATTGTCGGTCCTGAAGGCCCTTTACGAGAGTGGAAACGTGACTGCTGTTCCGCTTCTCAAATCGCTCGGCAAAGACAGCGACCCCAAAGTAAGCGGGACTGCCCTCTCCGTTCTAAAGCTTATGGACTCCAGCGAGAACACGCCATGAAACCTGTGCTCGTGTTTGTGGGCATGATCTGTCAGGCGTGGGCGGATCCACTGGCAAACCGCCCGCTAAGGAGATGGCCAGAAAAGAGTTGAGGAATTTCTCGACAGTCGGTTCTCCAGCCCCGCTGCTGACTGCAGACAGAGAGTAGCAACGTTGCGGCCCCAGAAGTATTCGGCTCACAACCGGTTGAGGTCCGTAGCTTACCTGCTTGCCTTGCAAGCCGGATTGCTGGCAACTCCAAACACTTACCACTTCAGCAGGGTCGCCAAGTCCAAGCAAGAGTCCACCCCAGAGACGCCAAGGCCAGGCCATTTGGTCAGCGGGCACCGGGACGCAGCAAACTCCCAGGCGACAGGACTCATTCTCGAAGATCATCCAGTCGCCAAGACGTTCGGGCCGTTCCGGCATCGACACTTCGAAATTGCCATCGAGTGGGACTCTGACCCATCCGTTCACGGGCTTAGCTTCTAACTGGCGGGTGGACATTTCGAGCCTTGGCATGGCCGCCATTTGCAAAAACGATCGACCCGCCGTGATCGCGACGAGACCAGACACCGCCAACATTGTCAGGACTCTCAACCAGACCAACCTCTGAACTGTTTCGGGCCGAACCGCGGCCGGTAAGGCAATTTTTTCGGACTCCCGTCGCGGGTCTACCGGATAAGCATCTACACTGGGCGGCGGAGTGGGAGGGGGAGGCGTTGATACCACTCGGTAGCAGGAGCCGCCAATCCAGAGTCCCACGACTAAGCCGACCAGGCAAAGGCCCACGCCTGTAACCGCGGCAACTGCCAGTTGAAAGGGCTCCCAATAGGCCCGGTCCGTCATTCCCGCCCACCACCAAAGTCCTAGCTCCAAGCCTAGAATACCGTAGGTCCAGGAAGTCAGGGCCATGAACCAGTTCAGACCAACCTTGCCCCGTCCACGGGGCGTTACCGCCATGCTGAGCCAGATCAGCATGTACCAGGAGACCCAGCCAGGCAGGCGCAGGCGTTTCACGTCCTGAAATTTCGTTGGACAAGGCAAGATTCCCGCGCCGCACGGGGCCAGGCGTCAGCGCCTTGGAATGCAATTCTCGATATTTCACATGATTCCGCCGCGCTGAAGCCGCCTTGATAGTGGCCCAGCTTCGCACTCGACTCAGCGCGTTCCAAGCAGGCGATTCCGCAGCTGCGTGAGCTAGCCGCTCACGAGCACACAATGCTGCAGGGCTCGTGGGCGGTGGCCGAGGTTAAGAGGTCGCACCTGTGCAAATGGCTAATCTGCCGTGATGAGGCTCTCGCGCATCATCCTCGCCTGTCTTCTGCTCAGTAGCCTGGGGCAGGCGGATTCCCCAGCAGAAATTAAGGTGAGGGTGCAAGGCCAAGTGGTGTCCCCGGGAATCGTTTCCATCAAGGAGGATGATCCCTGGCCGTTGTTACGGGCCCTGGGCAAGGCTGGTGGCCCGACCGAATGCGCTGCCAAAGACCGAATTCACATTCGCCGGGGCGGCCAAATGTTGACAGTCGACCGATTTGACGAAATCCGGCTCCAGGATGGTGACGTGATTTCTCTGGAAAACGTGCGCTGCACAATGGTTGATTCGGTCGAAGGTCCCAGGTCGATCGAGTTGACCCACAGGTCGCTCGGGGGCTTGTTTGGCAGCAAGTATGCCGCCTGCCAGGGCATGGTGGTGCACCGCATGCCGGATCGCCAGCGCTACGACTGGGCTGGCGCCAGGTGTTTCGATGGCCATTCCGATAGTCGAATGGTTCTCCAGGAAGACGATTTGATTGTGGTCTCTTTTCAAAACGAGCCCCGGTCCGTGACTGCCCGTGTCGTCGGGGAAGTTCAAAACCCTGGATCATTTCGTTTCAAGTCAGATTCAACCGCCCTGGATTTGCTTGCCGTTTCGGGTGGACTTGCCCCCAACGCAGACATAGCAAAAGTCTCCCTGGTCCATGGCGGCAAAGAGCAGCCTGTTCAAGATCTCATGCAGCTGTCCACAATCAGGCTACTGCCCCTGGACACTTTGAGAGTTGACACCTTGGACCAAATCAAGGTTCGAGTTGACGGAGCTGTGCAAACCCCCGGGGTATATTCCGTTTCGCCCAAATGCTCGGACCCTTTAGGAGAAATCATTCAGAGCGCCGGGGGTGTCAAGAAAACAGCCGCCATCCACCGAGTCTTACTCCACTCGTGGAAAGGGCCCATTCCTGTTGACTTGGACAGGGCTCACCCACCCCTACAACACCGTGACTATCTTTTCATCGACTCGCAGCACTGTTTTGTCTACGGCGCTGTGGAGAAGCAAGGGCAGGTGTCACTTACGGGCGGCGAGACTCTCTCTTCTGTTCTCCATTCCTGTGGCGTCAACCGGGCTCAATTGGGCAAAGTAGAGCTATTTCGGGCGTCCGACTCGTCAAAGGACAACTCTCGTTGTGAGACCTATGACCTGTCCAAGCCCGAATTAGCTCCGGTAGTGTCGGTGGGGGATGGTGATGTAATCCGTGTGCCCTTGCCGAACGAAAGCGAGAGGATACCCTACTTCGATGGCCCCAATTTCCAGTATTATCGATGGGAATCCCTCCCGCGCCGCTAGATGAACTGGAAGGCGGGCTGTTGAATTCCGGCCGCTTCTCATAAGGTCGCCCAGCCGATCTCGGCAACCTTTTGCTGTCTCCAATGTCAGAGGAAACCCAGAGCGCCCCCTCCCGACGCTCCGATATACCCCCAAGCTTGACAAATCTCGGCCCCAAAGGCATAACCGAAATGCTATGCAAGGCCGCCTTTCCCTGACGCTTCTCCTGGACCATCCACCCGCCAATCTGTGGGAACAAGTTCAGCTGTTGACAGGCGTATCGGCTAATTCAGATTGGGGCCTGGACTGGGGTGAGTTGCCCGTGCTCAACTTTGATGGGCGGCTGACGGTTATGGTCGGCGATGATGGAGCGGTGCAACGGGCCCTCGATCTGCTCCTGACATTAATGGCCGATCACGACGGGTCTTTGTCAACGGATTTCGGTGTGGCTCTCACCCAGACCGCGGGCCAACTGGTGCTGGACGGGGACCCCGACGTTTTCTGGACTCCCGGGCTTCGAGAGCTGGTTGCGAAGCGGCGCCACTTTACGCTGGCCACGTTGAATCAGTCTGAGCCGACCTCCGCCCCCTCGGACGGCGGAGCCTTCCAGCCTCGCTTGGAGTCTATGGACCATTCAATTATTTCCCACGATCTAAAAGAGACATTGTGCGAGTTCAGCCCGATCGCCCAGCCCACCGCTTTCGTGGAGGAGTTCCAACGTCGCACCGGTATGCGCTTAGACCCTGAGCAGATGGGCGCGGACGCGACCGGCTTGCTGAAGTATCTGCAAGAAAACACGAATTATATCGACTCCTGGCCCCCGCTATCGCCCGCTCTGGTCATCGGCGGCCGTCCTCAACTCCACAATCAGCCCCCCTGGCTCTATTTAATGGACCACCAGCACGGTGGCTACCACATGGCCTATAGGAACCTCAGCGGAGCCGTGCTGCGGCTACAAGACCATCCACGGGTCTCCAGATTCGTCTTGTCGGGGTTTGAAGCAATGGAAGAAGACCCGGATTGGCGCACCCTGCGCAAGCATTATCCCATGCTGGAGGACATGACCGGCACCCACGACCAGGATTCTTTCACGCCGGAACAACTGGATCGTCTCCACCAGTTCATCGCCCAGGATTTAAAGCTGCCCCGCTTCAAGAGTGGGCTTGAAGCCCTGGTTGAATGCGAAGCCTGCGACCCCTGGGAATGGTTCGCGGGTTGGAAGATGGTGGGTCCCTGCGAAACCTACTACACTGCCGAGGTCCACGCCCAGCTACGAAGGTTGTTTGGGGGCGAGCTTCGCGTCTTCTTTCTCTGGGGAAACTGCGACTGAGCCGGATTGCTGAAGATCTTGGGACTCTCCAATGTTCCGCAGATTTGTAAGATTCGGGCGGTTGGGGGACTAGAAATTGTCAACCTCCCCGTCCCTTGGGGAATGATTGAAACGGCTGGGCGGAGGCTCTGGTGGCAACTTAGCCGGCAATCCGGCAGAACCGCCCTCATCTCCGAAGGAATCATCAATCATGGCTTGGAGCGCGGATTCGATAAGGTGGCTTAAGATGTCGGCTTGATCGTTCCGCATCGCCTCTCGGATTGCACGATGCATTTCACGGGCACCGGGGCTTTGGTATTCCTAGAAAGTCAGTCGCCCGGAACGGAAATTCACCCACTCTACGCCCACTTAAATCGTAACGCCCTATGATGGATTTCTCGTTCAGAAGCAATTCATCTCGGTAGGGGTTAAAGGCGAGCGCCAGGGCCGGGCGCGGCCAACGAGCCAGAGTCTGGCCACTCTCCGTGTTGACGAGACGGACTTGAAATTCGCTCTGGAAAGCGACCAGAGGCCGTCGAGGATGAAAGACAGCGCCCCAAACGGTGCGTCCGTCCACGCCGGTGCACAGAATTCGTGTGCCGGTCGCGAGATGACTAATCCAGCACTGATGACCTCGACAGACGAGACGGGCGGTGCCGTCCGGGTGCACAAATGCGCGAGTTTCTTCGGGCACCATACTTCGTCCGGTGCGCGCCTCCCAGACGCCGTCTTCTTCCCCTACCAGGCGCAGGCCATCTGCGCTCAAATGGGTATGAGGAAGCGGCCACACGGCCTCAAGTCGCGCGAAGTCCTTGAGTTCGGCCGGTTTCTCGAAAAGCTGAACGACATAGTTCATGTCTCGTGCTGGTGGAGGCTCGGGAGTGTAACTGTAGTCCGTCCGAGCGCTTCGCCTCCACAGTTCGTTCCCATGCTGGTCCAGGCACAGCAAACCTTGGAAAGGGTAGCCGTCCACAGTCAATTGCAAGTTTCCATTGGGTAGCGAGCGGGCGGATTTCACGCGGCCCCCAAAGAATGAGTTATGCCATAACTCCTTGCCATTTCTGCGTAAGCTGAGATCGAAGCGTAGGGGTCGGTAGCCGTTACCGCAGCTGCGAGGAAAACCGGGCTCATAGCGCACGTCCAGTTGCTGGCCGTTCGATAATGGGATGGGTTTCGCGCTAAGGGAATGGGCGAGCGCCAGCATCACGGCGGTGACAGTCAGGCAAAGTCGCATTCCGGAGTTTTCTGGAGACGACCGGACATGCCTTGCAGAGCCGCGGGCACACTCCTGGGGCCTTGCGATGACCGTAGAACGTTGGAAGCTCAGATGCGAGTCCAGGAACCTTCTAGGGTATGCTCGGGAGTCTGTCGAGCGAATGGACATCGACTACGCCGAAATTCGAGCCGGCCTGGACCGGGGCGAACTCCCAGAACGCATCTCTGGTGCTCAGCGACCGTTTCTGGATCAGCTAGAGGTTCTCTAGTTGGGCGCCGGCCAGCAATTTGCTGCGCAACTCTTCTAGAGCGGTAAGCGAGTAGTTCTGCATGCGCTGAATCAGAGGCTGCGCTTCCTGTCCGAACTTCAGTTGCAAAGCCGTTTCCAGCCCCTCGAGAAGACCTTCCAGTCGGCCCTCTACGCGGCCCTCGACCCGGCCCTCGACGAGGCCCTCAACTCGGCCCTCTTCTTTCCAGCTCGTGGTGAACTGCATGATCTCCCGCCTTTCTTCCTGGGGTAGTTTTTCTAGAGACTGGTTGAAAATCCTCATGTCCTTTGCGTCCAGCTCCAGGTAGTTGTCGACGAATCCTGAGATGAGGTGGGATTTCTGACGATCCAGGCCGAGGGTTGCCAGCATTCTTAGGCATTGGAGCTTCACCCGGGCGCGTTCCTGAGGCGCGATAGCCATGCGGGCCATCAGGGCACTCGCCATCGGATTGGCCTGATCCGCGAATTGGCGCCAGTTCATCCGGTTCAGTTGCAACGTCGCGTAGCGGAAGTCCAAAACTCGCCGGCCAGCCACCGTCATTTGGTAGCCAGCGGGCTGCTTTTCAATTGGCGTGGGGAAAGAGAACAGGGCGATGGGATAGATTGGATGGCCGTATTTTTCCAGCAAACGAGCGAAATAGAGAAACATACGCCTGGGAAGTCCCCCCGTCGCTTGAGCCTGGTGCTCCAGGTGGATCAAAAAGTGCGCTGCCTGACCGCTCATTGTGAGTCGCACCACCAGATCCACTTCTCGGCGCCTCGACGATTGCCCAAAGCTCTCTTTATCGAGAAAGACCGGGGGCTGCGAGCGATCAA
>Ga0075012_10003325_pt1 | contig 15450 bp, 11 predicted proteins | sample All_14_2_FD_71474 | JGI IMG/M metagenome (GOLD analysis project Ga0075012, IMG submission 71474) | Freshwater microbial communities in response to fracking from Pennsylvania, USA - Allegheny Zone_MetaG_DW_15 | ecosystem: Environmental > Aquatic > Deep subsurface > Groundwater > Drilled... | reverse complement strand
CGGAAACTGCGGCTGAAGTGGGAGACATCGGCGAAGCCGTGTTCCAGTGCGATGCGGGTGATGCTGCCGCTGCTGGTGCCGGCTGCACTCAAGGTTTCGCAGGCGCGTTCGAGCCTGAGCTGCTGGATGAAGGCGCGGGGGCGCATGCCTGCGGCAGCGAACAGGTTGTACAGGCTGCGGCGTGACATGTGCAGTGCAAGGGCGATGTCCTCGGGCCCGAGGGTGGGATCTCCGAGATGCTGCAGCACGAAGCGACGGGCTTCGGCCAGGCGCAGTCCGTCGCGACGATCAGCATCGCGACGACTGGCCTGCTCCTGGCGCAGCGCGCTTTCGGTCAGGTTCAGCACCGAGTCCAGCAAGGCGGCCTGTGTCAGTGCGTCCAGCCCCCCTTTCTCACGCATGGCGCTGCGCAGCGTCAGTTGGGCGATGCGGGTGGGACCTTCAACGGGGCGCGGTGCACTGCCGAGGTCGCGCGCCTGTCGCATCCAGCGTTCGGCATCCTCTCCGGTGTAAAGCAAGGACAGAAAACGCGCGTCCTCAGACAGGCGAAGCGTGTAGGGGCGCACGGCGTCGTAGAAGGTCCATTGGTCGGCACGCAGGCTGTGTTCGACGTTACCTTGCTGGAACAGGCCGTCACCGTTGATCAGCCACAGCAGTTTGACGGCCGGTCCGTCCGTGGTCGCGGCGTGGTGACGGTTGCGCCGCACGCGGTGCTCGCACATCCGTACCTCGGCAACCCGGGCTTGCTGCAGGCGTACGCACAACCCTCGTCCGTGAAAGGGTGTCGACCGCGCGACTTCGAAATCGAGCGGGATGAACTGCGAGGCCACCGCATCCTGCCAGTGGTCGTGGCGGGTTTCCTGCATGCGGAAGATGGGGCTGAGACCTGCATTCATGGGCGGCCTATCGAGGGGTTAGGGTTTGCGTGTGGCTCGGTGGTTTCCCGAACCCGGACTCTCCCGGTGCCGGCTGGCACCTCCCCTCCAATGGACTGCGTGACAGCTGCTGGCCAGAGTCGCAAGACAAGGATGCAGCTTGTTGATAAAAAAAGTTTAGTTACATGTTTTTTACAAGTCAATTATTTGATTGGCAGATGTCTGGGTGCGCGGCAAGGAGGTGCCTCTTGACTGTTTGGGTTGGGGTGTCTGAACCGACGAATCCCGTTCGCTCGCTTGTGTGCATCGTTTCGTCCCATCCTGGGGCAGTTGTGTAAAAACGGTACGGTGTCATCTGCGCAGATCATGACCAGCGTGTTACACCGTCAAGCAGGTTGGTTGATAATAAGTATTTGTATTTATTGAATTTACTTGTTGGTTGCGTCGTTTCTAGATACAGGCACGGTAGTTGCCATGCACTGCCCACCACGCCATTCCTGCGATGGCATAGGGGAGCGCTGCCCGGGTGGACAGGCCTGGCAGCACACATCAAGTAGAAACACCTGGAGACGATCCATGACGAAAAAAATCATCGCGATGGCGATTGCTGCCATTGCTTCCAGCGCTGCTTTTGCCCAGAGCAATGTCACCATCTACGGCAACATCGACATGGGCTACATGCATCGCAGCGGCAGTAGCGGCGCGGTGGTGAGCCAGAAGCAGCATGCGCTGGAGAGCGCTGCCTCCGAAAGCTACCTGGGTTTCAAGGGCGCCGAGGATCTGGGCAATGGCACGAAGGCCGTGTTCGACCTGCAACTTCTGCTCAACCCCGACGTGGGCGGCGGGACGACGACCGGGCGCTCGTACGTCGGTCTGGCGGGTGGTTTCGGTACGGTGGTCGCGGGTTATCTGGATGGTCTGCGCTATGGGATCTACGGCAAGTACAACCCCTTTGGTAACTATTCCGTCGGCAATTTTGCGTCCATGACCACGCAGTACGACCGTGCGGCGAACGCGGTAGCCTACATCTCGCCGAATTTCAGCGGCTTCACCCTGATCCTGGCGACCTCGACCAATACGCAGACCGCAGAAGGCGGACTCAATGGCGTTCACGTCCCGGCGAAGACGCCGGGTGGCAACAAGGGTGACGACCGTCTGTTCTCTGCAAACCTGATCTATGCCAATGGCCCGTTGAGCATCGATCTTGACTATGAGACCACCAAGGCCGTCGGCTACTCGAGCAGCCGTCTGTTCGTGCTGACCACCGGCGCATCCTATGACTTCGGTCCGGTGAAAGTGTCGGGTGTGTACGACGTGATCAAGGGTGATCGTAACTCGCTGATCGGCGGCAACATCGATCTGGGCGGCGGTGCCAACCTGGGTGGTCTGGCCGCAGACGAAAAGTATGACCGTCGCAACTGGTTCGTGGGTGTTCAGGTGCCGCTCAACGATCGCGCACGTTTGCTGGCCAGCTATGGTCAGGTCAAGGACAAGACCTTGTCCGATGCCGATGCCAGCAAGTGGGCGATCGGTGCGCGCTACGCCCTGTCCAAGCGGACCGAACTGTATGCGGACTACGCTCAGATCCGGAACGATTCGAACGCCGCCTTCGCCATCAATCCCAAAGGTAATTCGAATGGCACGGGCTTGGGGACCAGGGGTATTGCTGTGGGTATGAAGCACAGCTTCTAAGCTCGCAGGTTTACGCCTGATCAGGGCAGTTCCGGTGCAGGCGGTCAGTCAGATGCCGTCCTGCGCCGGACACGGTACACACGTGCCTCGAAGGGGCGCAGACGCAGGCTGTGGGTATCGTCGTGAGGTGCCACGGATAGGTTGGAGAGCAGCAGATCCGGGTGACATAAGATCCATTCCCGGTGGCGGTAGCTTGCTGGGTGTGGGGACAGATTGCAAATGACGGCAATGGCGCTGCCATCTGCCGCTTCGCGCACGTAGGCGTAGATCCGCCGGTTCCGTTTGCAGATCTCGACGTATCGACCGTCAATCAGCGGTGCCTCCTGGCGCCGCAACCGGATCAGCTTCCGGTAGTAGGCGAGGACAGAGCCGGGGTCCTGCTGCTGGCTGGCGACATTGACCGCCGGATACTCCGGGTTGAGCGGCAGCCATGGCTCTCCCGTGGTGAAACCGCCCTGTGGGGCGTCGCTCCAGGGCATGGGCGTACGGGCGTTGTCGCGCGAGGTCAAGGCGAGTTCGGCCAGAATTTCATCATCCATTTGCCCTGCCGCCCGCATCTGCTCGATACGATTGCGGGAGAAAACGTCGTTGAAGACGCTCAGGTCGTGGAAGGTCGTGTTTGCCATGCCGAGTTCCTGGCCTTGATAGATCAGCGGGGTTCCCTGCATCAGGAAATACATCGTGGCGAGCGCCGTTGCGCTTTGATTTCTCAGCGTGCCGACATCGCCCCAGCGCGAGATCACGCGCGGCAGTTCCGTATTTTCAATGTACAGGGCATTCCAGCCCTTGCCCTGCAGGGCCTGTTGCCACTTGCCCAGAATGCGCCGCAATGTTGGAACGTGGAGCGGATCGTGAGGATGTGACGACCACATGGTCCAGTGCTCGAACTGCAGGATCATGTCCAGCGGACCGCGTCCCGTACCGACCCACTCCAGGGCTTGCGCTGACGAGACGCCATTGGCCTCGCCAAGTGCGATGGCGTCATGACGGCGAAAGCTTTCGCGTGCGAATTCGTGAACGAAGTCGAGTACGCCGGGGATGTTCATGTGTGCCTCGTAGGATGGCACACACCCGGTCCCGTCCGGATCGGGCAGGTCCGGTAGCCCGGGCTGCTTCTTCAGATGGGTGATGGCGTCCAGGCGGAATCCGTCGACGCCGCGCGCCAGCCACCAGCATGCGACCGAGCACAACGCGGCCCGTACCTCGGGATTATCCCAGTTGAGGTCTGGCTGATGTGCGCTGAACAAATGCAGGTAATACTGGCCAGTCGCGTCGTCTCGAGTCCAGGCCGGGCCGAGAAAGATGCTTTCCCAGTTGTTCGGGGGGGCGCCGTCGCGACCGTCCCGCCAGATGTACCAGTTCCGACGCGGACTTGAGCGAGTGCTGCGGGACTCGATGAACCAGGGATGCCGATCGCTGGTGTGGTTGATGACGAGGTCGATCATCAGGCGCATGCCACGACGATGAAGTTCGGCCAGCAGCAGGTCGAAATCAGCAAGCGTGCCGAATTCCGGGCTAATGTCGCAGTAATTGCTGACATCGTAGCCGTTATCCACGTTGGGTGAAGGAAACACCGGGCAGAGCCACAGGAGATCCACACCCAGCCATTCCAGGTAATCCAGTTTCGACAGGATGCCGCGCAGGTCGCCGATGCCGTCACCGTTGCTGTCCATGAAGCTACGGGGGTAGATGTGGTAGATCACCGCCTGTTGCCACCAAGGTCTCGACATCGTGGTGCTCCGTTTCTGGAGAATCTGCGTCAATGCAAGATGGGCTCGTTCATCAGGTCGGTCATCCGTGCAGGTTTCAGGCCGGCTGTGGTGAGGTCGTGCAAGTAGGTGTCCGAAATGAGGTAGGCCAGTTCGGCCTCGCGCGGCGTCGTCAGGGTGTCACAGGCCCGAAGCTCGGCGTCTACTCGTCCTGGATGCACATGAACCAGCGGACGCGGACCAAGATTGCCAATGAAAGACCGCATCTTGGTGGAGAAGGGCTTGCCACTGTCGAAGTCGTGCAGTCCGCTGAACCCGTCATTGGCGCGAATGCCGGCCCGTCTGAGGTCATGACGCAAACCGAGCCCGAGCAGGTTGATGAGCATCGACTTTGGCACGGACTCGCCCCGGCGCAGCGAGCGGACAGGCGCTTCCACGCAATCCCTCACCCAGACCCGGCCGAGCGGGTAGCGCCGGATCAGTTCCGCAAGCAGGGCATCCCGTATTCCAGGCAGCAGATGGACATGCTGATGGCCGTCGATATGGTCGGGCGGCGCGCCCCATGCGTCTTCGAAGGCGTCGAGTTGGGCACGTACCTCATCTATCACGTGACCGGGTTTCAGACGACGGCTCAACGCACGTGCGAGCAGGCCGTGCAGCGAAGGGAGGCGACCGTCGCGCGCGAGTACACAAGAGCGGTGAAGTGGCGCATGGTCAGTCAGTGTAAGGTGCAGGCCGATATCGGCCGGCGTCATGCTGACCTGCCTGCTCAGGGCGGCTGCATCCCTTGCCCAGCCGGGCAGGCTTGTCATGCAACTGGTGGCGCTGATACGGCCGGCCGAGATCAGCTCGAGGATCGCCTGGCTGACACCGGCAGACAGTCCGTAGTCATCTGCACAGACAATGATTGGGCGGAGCGGGCGCGGATGCAAGATGTTTGGTCCAAAAGTAGTAGTCCAGTCGCAGTGGGAACGCCCCCTGGGGGGCGCAAAACCCTTGCCAATAGGCGGAGTCAGGGCGCGCACGACGTGAAAGATGTTGTAACGGTACTGAACCATCGTCAACGTCCTGAATGGTTTATCGTGCACCCCCTTACCCTCCACCCTCGAGGGTTCTTTCGCGAGCTCGCGCCGTGTCCATCCCAGATTCTCTCGACGTTCATTCACATGTTGCCGCAACATCTGCGCGGCGCCCGCGACTCTCGGTCGTGATCCCGCTGTTCAACGAGAGTGGCAATCTTGGGCGCCTTCACCAGCGTCTGACCGCGGTTCTGCGAACGATGGCGCTATCGGCGCATGAGGTCGTGTTCATTGACGATGGCAGCAGGGATCAGACTTTCGATGAGGTCGTTGCATTATGCGCGATCGACCCACACCTGAAGGCTATCCGTTTTGCACGTAATTTTGGCAAGGAGGCGGCAATGGCGGCGGGGCTGCGCGCGGCCTCGGGTGATGTGGTGGTGCTGATGGATGGCGATCTGCAGCATCCGCCGGAGTTGATTCCCGAGATGCTTGAACGTTGGCGTCAGGGGGCAATGATGGTGACGGCCGTGCGTCGTTCGCGCGACACCGATCCATTGCTGAGGAGGTTGCTGTCACAAGCGTTCTACCGCCTGTTCCGCAAGGTGTCCGAGGTGGCGCTGGCCGAGGGTGGCGGTGATTTCCGCGTGTTCGACAGGGCGGTCGTCGATGCAATCAACAGCCTGCCGGAACGCACCCGGTTCATGAAGGGCATTACCAGTTGGGTGGGATTCCGGCAGGCAGAGGTCGAGTTTGAGCCGGATGAACGTCTTGCCGGTGCATCCGCCTGGTCGATGTTGCGACTGCTGCGTTATGCGATGGACGGGCTGTCTGCCTTCAGCACCTTGCCCTTGCGTGTCTGGTCGCTGATCGGGTTGGTGATGGCTGGCCTTGCCGGTGTTTATGGCGCGGTGCTGGTCGTTCGGGCAATGTTGTTTGGCATCGATCTTCCAGGCTATGTCTCCATCATGGTCTCTGGTCTATTCCTGTCCGGAATACAGCTGATCAGTCTCGGGGTGTTGGGTGAGTACATTGGCCGGATCTTCACTGAGGTCAAGGGCAGGCCGTTGTTTCTGGTATCCGAGCGCATTGGCTTTGAGCGCGAGCCGGGGCCGCAGGGGTGAGCTTGTTGTCTTTGCTCCGTGGTCCTGGGTCAGTGGCAGATACGGACATGGCCGGCTGTGCGAAATGGGCTCGCTACCTTGCGGTGGTGGTGTTGCTGGCTGCCGGCTGCTATGTGCTGTTGAGTCATGCCGACCATGGCATCAGCAACGACGAGGAGGTCCAGCATGTATACGGCCGCCTTCTGTTCGATTTCTATCTGTCGGGCCTGACCGATCTGCGCGCATTTGCGTACAAGAATCTCTATCTTTACGGGGGGCTGTTCGATCTGATCGCCGCGAGCCTGGAGCGGCTCTTCGGGTTTGATCCGGATGGCGAGGCCGTCTGGACGATGCGGCACCTCTTGTCCGGCATCTTTGGTCTGGCTGGTTTGGCTGGCTGCTGGATGTTGGGGCGGCGTGTCGGAGGGGAGTGGGTAGGCTTGCTCGCATTGATCCTGCTGCTGATTACCGGGGCATGGACGGGAGCGATGTTCACGCATACCAAGGATATTCCGTTCGCAGCCGCAATGGTATGGGTTCTGTACTTTACGCTCGGGGTGTTGCGCGGCATGCCAACACCCGGTCTGGGAGAGCGGATCGGGCTTGGCGTTGCGCTTGGCTGCGCCTTTGGACTGCGTGTCGGCGCGGTGTTTGGAGTGTTCTACCTTGGCGTTGGCATACTCGTGACGGCTTGGTTGCGTGCTGAGGGTAACTGGCGGCTGTCAGCGGGCATGGTGGTGCGCTCAGCGCTGGCCTTGTGGCCTTCGGTGGTATTGGCCTTCGTCCTGATGGGCGTGTTCTGGCCATGGGCGGTCAGGTCTCCGGAAAACCTGTGGACTGCGATGACGACATTCTCGCACTTCTCATTCGAGCTCTATACCGTGCTCGATGGCAAGGTGATGGCCAACGGTGAGGTCCCTCCTTACTATCTGTTGGCGTATCTGCTGGTGCGTCTGCCAGAGGTTTTTCTGCTCGGTCTGGGGTGTGCGTGTGTGGCCGGGTTGTCTGCGCGGTGGCAGAAACATGACGTTCTGCGTCGACCTGACTGGTTGCCGCTTGTGTTGGCCGGCTGCTTTCCGGTTCTCTATACCTTGCTTGCCGCGCCCCCGCTTTACAACGGAATGCGGCACTTTACGTTCATTCTGCCTCCACTGGCTGTTCTGGCTGCGGCAGGATTGGTCGCAGGCTGGCGTGCGATGTCGAAATTCAACGGGGGGCGCCGGGTGGCGGCGCTGAGCTTGACCGTGCTGGTATCCCTCAGCCTTGTCGGGTTGGCGCGTCTTCATCCCTACGAGCACTTGGCTTACAACGCATTGATCGGCGGGGTGGAGGGGACGCCCGGCAAGTGGGAGCAGGATTACTGGGCGGACAGCCTGCGCGAAGCCAGATCCATGCTCGAGGCTCGCCATAAGCACGAACCGGAGCCCGTCCATCCATACAAGGTCGCCGTGTGCGCCGAGTCCCTGCAGGTCGCGGTGGGTCTTGACCCGCGATTCGTTGTGACGCGCGACTGGCATGAGGCGGATTTCTTTCTTGCCGCGACCCATATGGCTTGCGATGAAGTGCTTGAGGGCGAGGTGATTGGCCGGGTCGAGCGTGCAGGGGTGACGCTTGCAGTGGTGAAGGATCGACGTAACCTGGTGGGCGAGGCGCGCAAGCCAAGATGAATGTGAATGCACGATCCGGTTATGCAAACCTGATGCGCTTTGCCGTCGTCGGTGTGGCAGGCACTTCAGCGCACTACGCGCTCTTGCTGAGTCTGGTGGAAGTGGCGGGGGTGGCTTACCTGTGGGCTGCCAGCGCCGGCTTCCTGCTGGGTGCGCTGGTCAACTATGTACTGAGTCGAATGTTCGTGTTTGCGTCTGATCGGCCTCACGTCGACGCCTTGCCCCGGTTTCTGCTTGTGGCCTTGTCGGGACTGCTGTTGACCGTGATGCTGATGGCCGGACTGGTCGATCTGCTCGGCGTGCATTACCTGCTGGCGCAGGTACTGACCACGGTGCTGCTGCTGTTCTGGCACTACCTTGGAAATGCATTGTGGACTTTTGGGCAGCAGCCACGCCCAGATGCGTGAAGGCATGTCGAGGTGGCGCCTGCGTGGACGGCCGGGTGCGACCGTCGGGCTGGAGGCGTGTGCGGAGTTCAACGTGCTGGGGTTGAGCTTTGATGTCGATTTCAACCGTCCAGCGCTACGCCTGCCTTCGATCGGACGTCTGGCGGAGGACAACCATGATCCCGTGCTTTGGGGAATGGCAGGATCGTGGTGCAGGGGGAGGGCGGCGACGCCTCAGCGCGTGCGCCCATGGGTCAGATTACGCAGGGTGTCGGCCACAGTCCGGGTGTGGTCGGCGGCGAGCGAGGTCTGGCTGCTGAAGGATTCGATGGATTCGAGCATGCCGGACAGGCCTGAAACATCGTCGGATTGACGCTCGATCGCCTGGGCCACCTGGCCGATGTCGCCGGCCAGCGCAGAGATGTTGCTGCCGATCTCACCCGCGCTCACCCGCGATTTTTCGGCCAGTTTGCGGACTTCGTCGGCAACCACTGCGAAGCCGCGCCCGGCTTCGCCCGCGCGTGCGGCTTCGATGGCGGCGTTGAGCGCCAGCAAGTTGGTCTGGTCGGCGATCTGCTGGATGATCTGCACCACGCCCTGGATGCGGCCACTGGCCTGTGCCAGCTTGCGTGCGCTGTCGGCCACGTCACCGGCCTGGCGGGTCAGGGTGCCGACGGTACTGCCGGCGTCGCCGATCACGGTCTGCTGCTGTTCAAGTTGCAGGGTCAGGCTGTCGACCGAGGTGTACAGGTCAGTGGCGCAGGATTCGAGTTGGGCGGATGTGGCCTGGCGCAGTGCGTGGCTCTGCTGCAAGGTGGTGCCCAGATCGTTGAGGCCGCGTACCACCGGTGCATAGCTGCCGTCGAAGTCGGCAGGATCAAGCGGCTCGTCGAACTGTTCGGCCTTGTAACCTTCGATCTGTTGCAACATGACGCGTGACAGCCCAGCCAGTTTGCCGATCTGGCGACGCAGGAAGAAGGCCTTGAAGGCGCCATAGTGGGCAACGAAATTGTCCACGTACTCGTCGGCAAAGCGGCTGCCGGGGGGCACGCGGAAGAAGAAGACCGCCGCAAGCGTCTGGTTGAGGTTGAGCCCCAGGATCTCGCCAAAGGTCGAGAAACCTGCAATCTGGATGCCGGCGACCAGGCGGTCGATGCCACCCAGCTCGCGGCTGTTGTAGAGCCGCCGCAGGATGCAGTCGTTCATGATGCCGGCAATGGGGCGCCCTGGCTTGTTCTGCAGGAAGGCACGGAAGTCGCGCTCGGTCGCATCGACGAAGCCGGTCCGGCGCACCATCACGATCTCCTCGCCAGAGGAAATGTCGCAGTAGAAATGGACCAGGCTGGTCTGCAGGTCGATCTTCGAGATCGAACGCACGAACAGCTCCTCGCCGACCCGGATGGCAAACGAGTAGTCGGCCAGTTTCTGTTCGAGCTGTTCGGGGTTGCAGTGCAGGGCTTCGCTGAGCGCATCCACCATCGACATGATGCTGCCGGATTTGGTGATGACCTGGGCGACGTGGCGTTGCTCCAGCGAGGCGTGCAGGACGTGGAAGCTGAGTCCGGCAGGTTCGAAGTTCTGGCTCTTGAACACACCGAAGCGGACCGATGGCGCCATTTTCAGGAAGGCCACGACAACATGGTTCTGCAGCGAGCGCTTGCCATCATGCAGTTGGGTGATGCTGAAGTCGAGCTTGCCGCCGGCCGAGCCGCCAACAAACAGGCAAGGGAAGCGGCCAGATTCGTACAGCGCTTCCATGAAGAAGGATTCGGATGCCGACAGGCCGTCGAACAGGATGTAGGCCAGGGTGTCGCGGTGATCGATGTCGATGCTGCTGCGGGTGTTACGGATGTTGCCGATGAGCTTGCGCAGGCGTTCCTGCAGATCGGCAGGCTTGCCGCCGTTGCGCAGGTCTTCACTGGCCAGCGGAATCGCCACCACCTCGGCCTGCCCGATGATGCTGGCGTCGAAACACTGCACCACCACCCGGTCCCAGTGGTTGCCGGTCTCACAGTAGAGTGCGCCACCGCCCTCGCCACACAGCTCACCTGCTGTAGTGCACAGCGTCAGCGGTACATTGGGGAAGCGCCGGCTCAGCTTGCCGGCAACCTGATCGATGTCCACATGCGGGGAGACAAAGGCGGCGATGAAGCTGGGCTTGATCGACACCCGTCCGAGGGTGGCATCCAGATCGCCGGAGCGGCACTGAAAGGTGGTGACGCCGGCAGTGGCCGCACGTGTTTGCTTGCTGAACAGTCCCATGACGTTGTCGCTTATTGCAGGGGTGGTCGGGTGGGTTGGGCTTCATGCCGTTATCGGCAGGATTCAGGTGGACTTGACGTAATGCAGCGCCTGTCTGTGATGTAGTCGGCGCAGGGGCGCCTGACGGTGGCGGTGCGATGACGGCCGGGCAGATGAAGTCGATTCAGGCATCCACCAGCCCGGCGCGTACCGCGATCAGGGCCAACTCTGCCGCGTTGCTGGCGTTGAGTTTTTGCTTGATATGGTAAAGGTGGGTGCCGACGGTGCTGGTGCTGAGCTTCAGGGTTTCGGCGACCTCAGCGACCGAGCGCCCGCGGGCCAGTTGCAGGAATACGCTGAACTCCTTGCCGGTCAGGACATCGACCGGGTTCGTGCCGCCGCCCAGGCGCGCGAGCGCCAGCTTGGGGGCGAGCTCGGGGTCGAGGTAGCGCCGGCCGCTGGCGACATCGGCGATTGCGCGCAACAGGGTATCCGGGTGAGCGCGTTTGGACAGATAACCGGTCGCGCCCGCCTGCAGCGCACGGGCGGGAATCTGCGTGTCCTCGTGCGCAGACAGCATCAGCACCCGGGCTTGGGGGTGATGCGCCAGCAGGCGTTCCAGCGCCCCCAGACCACCGATGCCGGGCATCGAAACGTCCATGATCAGCACATCCGGACGGTGTTCGTTCCAGGCTGCGACCGCCGCCTCGCCACTGTCGGCCTCGGCCACGACATGCGCGCCTGCGCCTTCGACCAGCAGGCGAAAACCCATGCGCACGATGGCATGGTCGTCGGCGAGGACAATGCGCAGGGCGGCGAGCTGGATCATGCTGCTGACGCCTGCAGGTGATCCGCTTGCGCTCCGTGATGGATGTTGGATGCGAGCGGCAAAATGGCGCGGATGCTCAGGCCTCCGCCCGCCGGTGTTTCGAAATGCAGGTCGCCGCCGAGTGCCAGCACGCGTTCGTGCATCCCCACCAGGCCGAAGCGCGGTCGTTCGTCGGCCGGACCTGGGCGTGGAGACAAGCCCCGGCCGTTATCGGTAATCCTCAGTTCGAGTCGGCCCGCGTCACACTGAAGCACGACCTCCACCTGGGTGGCACCGGCATGACGGACTACGTTGGTCAGGCTTTCCTGCAGCAGCCGCTGCACGGTCACGACCTGGTCGCCGGAGAGCTCAGGGTCCAGGTCAGGAAGCCGGTGCTGCAGGCGGATGTTTGGGTAGAGCGCAGACCAGGCTGCGCACCAGTCGGCGATTGCGCCGCAGATGCCGCGTCCGCCCTCGGCTGCCGGGTCGCGCAGGCGGTGCAGGATGGCGCGTACGCCATCCTGCATCTGACCCGTCATGGCGATGATGGCCTGGGCACTGCCGTGGATGCCGGGCTGGTCGCCGCTGCGCTGTTGAATGGCGCCGGCAATGGCGCGTACTGCGGTGATGCCCTGGGCGAGTTCGTCATGCAGTTCGCGGGCGACGATGCGGCGCTCTTCTTCCAGCCGGATCTGGATGGTGCGCTGGAGACCTTGCTCGGCCTCGAGCTGGGCTTTATCCGCCAGAGAGTGGTCAAGACGCTCGGCCAACTGGTTGTAGCTGCGCGCGAGGCGGTCGAGCTCGCGTGCGCCGACCGTTGGCAGGCGGCGGTCGAAATATCCTTCCGCTCCGCGGGCAAACGCGGCATCGACTGCGCGTAGGGGTGCCAGAGCGCGCTGTAGTCCGATATGGCAGCCCAGCCACGCGAGCAACAGGCCGGCGACGCCCCAGCCTGCCATGCTGGTGAGGTCGTCCCACGCGTCCAGCACTGCACGCGAGGCGTCCGGGTACAGGCTGACCTGCACGCTCCCTGCATCAAAGTGGCGGATGGGGAGGTGGGGGGTCAGGCTTTGCGCAAACCATGCCGGTGCTTCACGCCCCGCTTTGTAGGTGGGGGCCGGAGACAGGTACAGGCGCTCGTTGCCGTTGGCGGTCACTTCAAGCGCGTGCGCCCGGATGCGTCCGACAGCCTGCAGCGCAGACATCAGCCGCTCGGCGCCGGCTTCCGGGTCGCGTCGGGTTTCATGCACCAGTACGTTGAGCCATTGTTCCGCCACCCGGCTGGCAGAGGTGATTTCCTCGTGAATGGCACTACGGGTCTCACGCAGCCATAGTGCGGTGCCGGCAAGCAGTGCGACGGTCACGATCAGTACCAGCATCAGGCTGAGGCGGGCGTGCAGGCTGGCAGTGAGTGCCTTAGTGGGAAGCAGCTTGCGCATGGTCGGTACTCAGCGCCCGCGCTGCAGCGCGGCCTGCTCGGCGGCTGGGTAAAGGTGGGTGACCGAGCGCCGGAACTCGGTGCGTACTTCGGCCAGGCCTGCAAATTTATCGGGCACGGTCAGCGCCAGCATTTCGGTCATGTCCAGACCTTGCTCGGCACCGTCGCGCAAGGTCTGATCCAGCCATTGAAGATATTGTCGGGTCTGCTCGATGGCGTCGGAGCCGGTGGTGACTTCGCCGTGGCCGGGGACCAGGCGGCTGAAGCGCAGTGCCTGCAACTGATCGAGCGACTGTAGCCAGCGCTTGATTTCGGCATGTGGCGTGGTCGGCGCGCGTTTGTTGAACACCAGGTCCGCCGCGAACAGCGTGCCGGTGGTGGTGTCGAGCACGGCCAGGTCGGCAACGGTATGCCCGCCCAGCGCGACCAGCTCGAGCTTGCGCCCGCCGGCTTCCAGTGGGCCGGCGGTCAGCGTGCGTCGCGGGATGGCGACTTCCGTATCGCGCATCCAGTCGCCATTGAGGCGGTACATGTTGTCGAGAAAGCCGGCGCCCTCGGCCTCGATCGCACGACGTGTGTCGGCCAGTGCGGCAAGGGTGTCCACGGCGAAAGCCTGGTTGCCCAGGAAGTGGTCGGGGTGATGGTGGGTGTTGATTACCAGCACGATGGGGAGCGGGGTGAGGCGTGCGATTGCTGCACGCATCTGCTCGCCGTAGCGTTTTGATGAGCCGGTATCGATGACGATGACGCCCTCACGACCGATGATGAAGCCGGTATTGACGATGTCGCCACCGTTGTCGAGCGAGAAGTCCTCGGTCTTGCCGATCAGCACGTACACGCCGTCGGCGATCTGCTGCGGGCTCAGGCGGTAGTCGAAGTCGCGTGTCTGGCCGAGTGCTGCGGTGCTCAGGGTGAGCAGCAGCATGCAGGCCAGTCTGCGCAAAATGTGGCTCAAGCCCTTCATGGTGCGATCTCCGCACGGATCGGGTTGCCGTTGTTGTCGCGGCCGGCAACGCGGATGGCACCCTGACCCAGTACATCAGGCGGAATGTCGAGCGTGAACAGCGGATTCTCCGACACGGGCTCGGATGGCAGGATGCGCATCAGGCGCCGGCCATCCGCCGTGTCGATGTCCAGGGTGTCGATGTGGAACACCGGGATGCCGGCAGCCAGGCCAGTATCCATCGGATGGATGATCTGCAGGCGCAGGCGGGTGCCGCCGTCGATACGCGGCCAGCGTCGGGCGCTGACTTCGTTGAGCCGCTGCTGCCATTCGGGCGAGCCCGTGCCGGTGGAGGGCAGGGTACAGCCGCCACCCGTCGTATTGACCCAGGTGCCACCCACGTGCCAGCGCCCATCCGCGGTCCGGGCGGCGGCACGTACCGGGCTGGACTGTTGCAGCTTCAAGCGGAATGCCAGATTGGCACGGGCTTGTCCGGGTTCGTAGCTCAGCGCCTTGACGATGGGGTTGAAGTCGGCGAACACCAGCACTTCCTCGACGCCTTGCAGGCTGCCCAGGTCGATTGCCACCGGTACGTTGAGCGCGTCTTCTGCCGTGGTGGGCGCGCTGACGCGGACGCGATCGTCGAAGACGACTTCCGCGTCGCGGAAGAACATGCGCTGCATGTCCACCCAACGTGGAGAGGCGAGCGGGTCGCTGTCGGGTTGAGGGGCTGCTTGAAGGGGCAGGGCGAACAGCAGCAGGGTTGCCGCGTTCGCAAGTGTCCGGATGATGCGCATCGTGTCTCCTTGAGGCGCGGTGCATGCCGCGTCGTATTTGTACTGCCGAGTATGCAAGTGATGTGCCATTGGGGCAATCACCTGCTCGTCCTGGGTGTAGGTGCCGATGGTGTGCGACCAGGGAGCGCAAGGGGGTGTAGCAGCGATGCAGTCTGCTGAGCTCGCTGCAGCGTGTCGTCCTGGGGCTTTGGCTTGCGGCCGGTCATTGCGGTGCTATCGTGAAATCGGGGTGCGATACAGGGCTGCACGATGCTGTTGCCCGGGCGCGTGGTGGTGGAGCACCCTGGGCGCAGTGAAGGTGTTCCGTTTTGGAGCAGCTGCCTTGATTTGATACAGCATAAAGCGTGATGAAGGGCTTCAAGGCCTTGCTGGCGGTATGGCATGCGCCTTGCAAACCGGATTCCCGGGCTTGCGTTTCGCCCCTCAAGGCGATGCGGAAGCATCCATCACGTATACCGAGAGACCAAGGAGGAAACCGGATGAACAAAATCAGAACGAAGGCGCCGAGCGTGGTGCGACTGACCGCGGTCGCAGCAGCGATGATGCTGCTGGGAGCGGGTCAGGCCACGGCAAAAGGCGTAACCGATGCCGACATCGTCAACGATGCCACCATCACCACCCAGGTTGTCACCCATGGTCTCGGCACCAAGGGGCAGCGCTACAGCCCGCTGGTGCAGGTCAATGCACAGACGGTCAAGGATCTCGTGCCGGCATGGTCGTTCTCGTTCGGCGGCGAGAAGCAGCGCGGTCAGCAGTCGCAGCCGCTGGTGTT
>Ga0075012_10003324_pt1 | contig 15456 bp, 14 predicted proteins | sample All_14_2_FD_71474 | JGI IMG/M metagenome (GOLD analysis project Ga0075012, IMG submission 71474) | Freshwater microbial communities in response to fracking from Pennsylvania, USA - Allegheny Zone_MetaG_DW_15 | ecosystem: Environmental > Aquatic > Deep subsurface > Groundwater > Drilled... | reverse complement strand
ACTACTTCGCCTCGCTGGCCATGCTGCCGGTGATGGCGACGACCTGGGTATACGGTCGGCGCGACGGCCTTGTCCTCGCGCTGCTCGCGGCAGCGATGTGGGTCGTCGCCGACGTCGGCGCCGGGGTTGGCGGCGGCTGGCTGCCGTGGGCGAACGTGACGATGCGCTTCGTCACCTACGCCATCGTCGCCGTGCTGGTCGCCGAAGTGCGCACCCTGCTGGCGCGGGAGCGCAACGAGGCGATGCACGACGGCCTCACCGGCCTGCTGAACCGCCGCGCCTTCCTCGAACTCGGCGACATCGAGTCGATGCGCTCGTTGCGCTACGCACACTCGATGGCGATCGTGTTCATCGACCTCGACAACTTCAAGCAGCTCAACGACACGCGCGGTCACCAGGCCGGCGACGCGGCGCTGCGCGCGACCGCCCACGCGCTGCACACCAAGCTGCGGCTCAGCGACTCGGTCGCCCGGCTCGGCGGCGACGAGTTCGCCATCGTCCTGCCGGAGATCGATTACGACGCCGCGGTCGATGCCGGCCGCAAGATCTCGCAGGCGATCAGCGGTGCGCTGGCGGATTTCCCGCCGGTCACCGCCAGCGTCGGCGTGGCGTGGTTCGATCGTGCCGGTCCACGCTTCGACGCCATGGTGGCGGCGGCCGACAACCTGATGTACGAGGTGAAGCGGAAGGGCAAGGGCGACTTCGTCGCCCGTCGGCTCAGCGTCGAGTCCGGCTGAGGCCGCTCGTCAGCAGCCGAGGTCGACGCGCCAGTGGCCGCCCTCGATCTCGACGAAGTTCGCGTTGCCGAAGCGCACGCGCCGCGCATGCTCCGGAGAAACGATGAAGGGCGTCGCCGCTTCGCCGATCTGCTCGGGCAGGATCTTCGGCCCGAAGGCGAGGATCCATTCGCCCATGGTGCGTTCGGCGTCGCCGCCTTCGGCGAGCGCCATGCGCACGCGGCTTTCCATCAGGAGTTCTGCCTTCACCGCCAGCCGGTCGGCCTTGCAGGCGCGGGCGTTGCGCACCACCGAACGCAACGCTTCGACGTCACCCGTCGACACCGAGCGATGGAACTGCGTCCAGGCGGCGCCAAGCGCGTTGAACTGGTCGCGGCCGATCAGGCCGACCGGCGGCAAGGGCTTTTCGGGAACGTCCGTCGGCCGAAACGCGGACTTTACGAGCGCCCGGCGCGCCTGGAAGTCGGGCTTGACCCTGGGGTCGACGAGCTGGGCGGCCGCAACCGCCGGCAGCAGCGCTGCGAGAAAAGCGAAAACCAACTTGGGCGAGGTCGGCATCGGCGCTCCGGAGGACCGCATTGAAGACGGCGGGATTCTACTATGACGCCGAACTTGGGCCGACGGGCAGGAATCAGGCCGGTTGCGCTGCCTGCAGGCGCCGCAGCCATGCGGCGAACTCGGCAGCCGGCAACGGCCGGCTGATCAGGTAGCCCTGCGCCTGGTCGCAATGGCGGGCCCGCAGGTAGCGCATGGCATCTTCCGACTCGATGCCCTCGCCCACCACTTCGAGGTTGAGCGTGCGCCCCAGCGCGATGATGGCGTCGATGATCGCCCGGCTGGTGCGCTCCGACTCGACGCCCTTGACGAACGACTGGTCGACCTTGAGCTTGTCCAGCGGCAGCACCCCGAGGCGGCTGAGGCTCGAGTAGCCGGTGCCGAAGTCGTCGAGCGCCACCTTGATGCCGTAGCGCTTGATGCGGTCCAGGATGCGCACGGCCTCGTCGACGCTGTCCATGACGGCGCTTTCCGTGACCTCGACCTGAAGGTATTCCGGCGCGACGCCGGCGCTGGCGATGATCGCCCGCAGGCGATCGGCGAACGCGCGCTGGCGGAACTGCAGCGGCGAGACGTTGATGGCGATGGTCACCGGCGGCAGTCCCGCGGCGAGCCAGGAGCCGTGCTGCCGGCAGGCCTCGATGGCGACCCACTCGCCGAGCGGGCCGATCAGGCCGGCGGACTCGGCGATCGGGATGAAGCGCTCGGGCGAGATCGGCCCCCGCTCGCCCTCGAGGCGCAGCAGGGCTTCGGCGCCGACCATGGCGCCGCTTTCCATGTCGACCACCGGCTGGTAGTGCAGGGCGAATCCCTCGCCGTCCAGCGCGCGCCGCAGCGTCGCCTCGATGCGCGCCGACTCGTCGGCATGCTGGTCGAGCTGCGGCCGGTAGAACTGGTAGTTGGCGCGGCCGGCATGCTTGGCTTGGTACATCGCCAGGTCGGCGGCGCGTATGAGGGCGTCGGCGTTTTCGCCGTGCTCCGGAAAGTGCGCGATGCCGATCGACGGCGACAGCGACAGCGACAATTCGCCGATCTCGAACGGACGGCAGATGCCGTCGATGACGTGGCTGGCGACGGTGGCCGCGCGGCGCGCGCCGCCGCCGATGTGCGGCAGGACGACGACGAACTCGTCGCCGCCGAAGCGGCCGACGAGATCCTCGTGGCGCACGCTGGCCTTCAGGCGCAGGGCGACCTCGCGCAGCACGCGGTCGCCGACCTCGTGGCCGTAGAGGTCGTTGACCGGCTTGAAACGGTCGAGATCGATGAACAGCACCGCACTGCCGGCATGGCTGCGCCGCGCCGCGGCGAAGAGCAGATCGGCGTACTCGAAGACGAGCGCCCGATTGGGCAGCCCGGTCAGCGCATCGTGCTGCGCGGCCTCGCGCACGCGCTGCTCGGCGAGCTTGAGTTCGGAGACGTCGAGGTGGGTGCCGATAATGCGCGTCACCTGGCCGGTGATGTTCTTCTGCGCCATCGCCTGGGCAGCGATCCAGCGGTAGCTGCCGTCGCGGTGGCGCAGCCGGAACTCGATGCGGTAGTCGCCCTCCGGATGGCCCAGGTAAAGGGCCAGTTTTTCCAGCACGCGCTCGCGATCGTCGGGGTGGAGGCGTTGCTCCCACTCCGAAACGCGGTCGGGCAGCTCGTCCTCGTCGTAGCCGATCTGGCGCTTCCACTGCGCCGAGAAGAAGATGTCGCCGCGCTCGACGTCCCACTCCCAGAAGCCGAGCTGCGCGATCGACACCGCGAGGCGCAAGCGCCGCTCGCTCTCCTGGCGCGCCTCCTCGCTGCGCTTGCGTTCGGTGATGTCGCGCGTGACGACGACCGCCAGCAGCAGCGAACCGTCCTCTCCGCGCACCGGCTCGCCGCTGAAGCTGAAGAACCAGCCGCGGCCGGTGTCGCGGCGGCGGCCGCGCAGTTCGACGTCCACGATCGACTCGCCGCGCAGCACCCGCGACACCGGCCACTCGGACACCGGCAGCGGCTGGCCCGAAGGCAGCGTCAGTTCGTAGATGTCGGCGTAGTAGTCGATCTCGCGCAGCATCTGCGCCGGATCGGGATAGCCGTTGATGCGCGCCTGCGCGCGGTTGACGAGGACCACGCGGCCCGCGGCGTCGAACACCGAGATGCCCTCGCCGATGCTGTCGAAGACGGCCGCAAGCTGCGCGCGGCTGCGATCGGCCGCGGCGGCCGCGGCCGCCATGCGTTGGCGCAGGTCCTCCTCGGTCCGCCTGCGTTCGGTGAGGTCGAGCGCCAGCAGCATTACGCGTGCATCGCCGGCGGCACGGGGCAGCGGCGCGTAGTGGGTCCAGAAGGAGCGCACGCCGAAGTCGGTTTCGTCGCTCGCGGCCTCGCCGAGCAGCGCGCGCTCCAGGCGCGGCATCACGATCGCGAGCGCCTCGCGGTCGAACAATTGCGTCGCCTCGCGCCCTTCCGTCGGGCCGATGCGGCGGCGCCATTCCTCGGCCAGCGGACCCTCGGCAACGAGGCAGCGCAGGTCGGCGTCGAACAGCCAGACGCCGCCGCCCGGCAAATTGCGCGCGACGATCCGGTAGAGGATGCCGTCAAGCGGCGACGCTCCGGGCATGGTCGGCGGAAAACCGGTAAAGGGCGCGGTGCCGGTAGACGTCGTCGGGCATGAGGAGCGTCGTCGGGAAATCGGGGTGGTGCGGCGAATCCGGAAAGTGCTGGGTTTCCAGGCACAACCCGGCATGGCGGCCGTAGCGCCGGCCGCGCTTGCCGACGAGGCTGCCGTCAAGCTGGTTGCCCGAGTAGAACTGCAGGCCCGGCTGGGTCGTGAGGACTTCCATCGTGCGGCCGAGGCGCGGCTCGTGCAGGCGCGCCGCCAAGGCGAGCTCGCCGCCGACGCCGTCGAGCACCCAGTTGTGGTCGTACCCGCCGCCGCCGCGCAACAGCTGTTCGTCGGGCTCCGCGATGCGGGCGCCGACAGCGTACGGCGCGCGGAAGTCCATCGGCGTCCCCGCGACCGGCCGCAGTTCGCCGGTCGGGATCAGCCCGGCGTCGACCGGAAGGAAGCGGCTGCCGAAGATTTCAAGCTCGTGCTCGAGCACGTCGTCGTGCACGCCCAGGTTCCAGTAGGCGTGCTGCGTCATGTTCAGGATCGTCGGTGCGTCGCACCGCGCTTCGTACTCCAGGCGCAGCGCGTTGTCCGGCGTCAACGCGTAAGAGACGCGCACCTCGACGCGGCCGGGATAGCCTTCGTCACCGTCGGGGCTGACGCAGCGCCAGACGATCTCCGGGAAGGGGGCGTCGCGCTCCTCGGCCAGGGTCCATTCGAGCTTGTCGAAGCCGCGCCGGCCGCCATGAAGGTGGTGGCGCCCCTCGTTTGCCGCCAGCCGGTAGCGCCGGCCGTCGATCGCGAACTCGGCACCGGCGATGCGGTTGGCGTAGCGGCCGACGACAGCACCGAAGTAGGGCTGGACCCCGAGATAGGCCCGCGCGTCGTCGAAGCCAAGGACGACGTCGGCCTGGCGGCCGTGGCGGTCGGGCGCCCAGAGCTCGAGCAGCGTCGCGCCGCGGCTCATGACGCGGGCGCGCAACCCCTGCCCGTTGTCCATCGTCGCGGCCAGCACCGCTTGCCCGCTCGCAGTCCTGGCCACCGTATTCCAAGTGATGCCCACGTTCGTCCCCAGGCCGGCAGGTGGCGGTCGAGGGGCAACGGGGATGCCCGCCGCTTTTGACGTCGCGCAAATATCAGAGATTGCTTATGGGCTAATATGAAGTCAAACAACAGCGTTACGCACAACGGGGAGACTTGTCATGCAACCCACCGCCGCTCGAACGGTGCTTTACGTTCGCATGCCGGTCTGGAAGATCTGGCCCGGTGGCATCGTTTATCTCGCCGACTTCATTCACAAGCAGCGTCCCCAGGTCCGCCAGGAAATACTGGACCTGGCGGTGATTCCCGCGGGCGATCGCGCACAGGCGCTGCGACGCCGGATCGCCGGCCTCAAGCCCGATGTCGTCGCGTTCTCGTGGCGCAACATGCAGACCTTCGGACCGCATCCCGAGAACGATGCCCTCGACGTGGTCATGAACTTCGACCACTCGCCGAGCCTCTGGCGCCGCGCCCGCGCCGCCTGGGACGCCATCGGCATCATCTGGGACTATGCCGCCTCGCGCCTGCGCAACTTCGGCTACGTCCGCCTCGCGCGGCGCCTGTTGCCCGAAGCGCGCATCGTCGTCGGCGGCACCGCCGTGTCGATCTTCGGCCGCTACGTCGCCGACAAATGCCCGCCCGACACCATCGTCGGCGTCGGCGAAGGCGAGGAGTTGATGCTCTCGGTGGTCGACGGCGCCACCGAACTGGCCGGCAACCATTTCTACAAGGACGCCGAGGGCCGCGTCGAGCATCGGCCGGCGGTCGAGAACTTCGACCTCGCGCGCCTGACGGCAGTCGATTTCACCTACATCGAGTCGATCTTCCCGGCCTTCCGCTCCTACCTGGGCGAGGCCATCGGCGTGCAGACGAAGCGCGGCTGCCCGTTCCAGTGCCACTTCTGCCTCTACAACAAGATCGAGGGCGGCCAGCAGCGCTATCGCGACCCGGCCGAGATCGCCAAGGAGGTGGACACACTGGAGAAGGTCTACGGCGTGAAGCGCATCTGGTTCACCGACGCCCAGTTCTGCTCCACGCGCCGCAGCATGAAGCACGTCGAGCAGATCCTCGACGAAATGGCCGCGCGCGGCACCAAGGTGCGCTGGACCGGCTACCTGCGGCTCAACCACCTGACGCCGGCCGTGGCGAAGAAGATGCTCGACACCGGACTCGAGAGCATCGACCTCTCCTTCACCGGCACCCAGGACATCGTGGACAGCCTGACGCTGGGCTACGACCTCGAGCAGCAGATGGCGGCGTTTCGCATGTTCCGGGAAGCCGGCTTCACCGACCAGAAGGTCAAGCTCTACATGCCGCTCAACGCGCCGGGCGAGACCGAGGACACGCTGCGCGCGACCATGGCGCGCATCCACGAGCTGTACGAGATGTTCGGGCGCGACAACGTGCTGCCGTTCATCTTCTTCATCGGCATCCAGCCCGGCACGCCGATCGAGCACAAGCTGATCGCGCAGGGCTACCTGAGGCAGGGCTACGACCCGCTGACGCTCAACCCGTTCATGATCAAGAAGCTGCTCTACAACCCGGAACCGTTAGGTTCGCTGATCGGCCGCGCCTACCTCGAAGCGCTCGACGCGCACGCCGGGCGGACGGCGGCGGACGCCGACTACATCGGCCGCGCGGCGATGGAAAACCTGGAACGCGCGTTGCACGGCCGGCCCAGCCAGCCGCCGAAGCCGGCGTCTCCGCCGGCCGTCGTCATTCAGCGGTTCCCGCGCAGCACGGGCTAGGGGTCGGTTCGAACCCGCCTTGGGCGGCGGTCTTCGAAATCCGGTAGCGGAAGCCGCCGCCGGCTTCCTCTTCCTCGCGCCAGCGGTAGCCGCTGCCCGCCAGGATGCCGAACAGCGGATAGGGGCGCTGGTTGAGGATCAGGGTCAGTACGCCGCGCTCGCCGATCAGGTCGAGGGCGGTCAGTGCGCGCTCGAGGGGCTCGGGCGGCAGCAGGTCGCGGGCGTCGATGACGATGTCGCGCATATACGGCTATTACCTACCAAAGCGTCTCGCGCTCGGGCGAGGACGTGATGTTGTGGATCGTGAGGTCGGCGCCGTTGAACTCCTCCTCGGCGTCGAGGCGGATGCCGAGGGTGGCCTTCAGCGTGCCATAGACGGCGAAGCCGCCGGCGAACGCGATGCCGATGCCTAGTCCGGTGCCGATCAACTGCGACATGAAGCTGACGCCGCCCAGGCCGCCGAGGGCCTGGCTGCCGAAGATGCCGGCAGCGATGCCGCCCCACGCGCCGCAGAGGCCGTGCAGCGGCCAGACACCGAGCACGTCGTCGATCTTCCAGCGGTTCTGCGTCAGCGTGAACATCCAGACGAACAGGCCGCCGGCCAGCCCGCCCGTAACCAGCGCGCCGAGCGGATGCATGAGGTCGGAGCCGGCGCAGACGGCGACGAGGCCGGCGAGCGGGCCGTTGTGCACGAAGCCGGGGTCGTTCCTGCCGGCGACCACCGCCGCCAGCGTGCCGCCGACCATGGCCATCAGCGAATTCATGGCGACGAGGCCCGAGACCTTGTCGAGTGTCTGCGCGCTCATGACGTTGAAGCCGAACCAGCCCACCGTCAGGATCCAGGCGCCGAGCGCGAGGAAGGGAATCGACGACGGCGGATGCGCGCCGGCGATGCCGCCGTCCTTGTGGTAGCGGCCGTGGCGCGCGCCGAGCAGCAGCACGGCGGCAAGGCCGATCCAGCCACCGACCGCATGCACGACCACCGAGCCGGCGAAGTCGTGGAATTCGGCGCCGAAGCTCGCCTTCAGCCAGGCCTGGATGCCGTAGCCCTGGTTCCAGGCGATGCCCTCGAAGAACGGGTACACGAAGCCGACGAGGACGAAGGTGGCGATGAGTTGTGGGTTGAACTTGGCGCGCTCGGCGATGCCGCCTGAGACGATGGCCGGAATCGCCGCCGCGAAGGTCAGCAGGAAGAAGAACTTGGTCAGTTCATAGCCGCTCTTCTGTGCCAGCGTCTCGGCACCGGCGAAGAAGTTGATGCCGTAGGCGATGCTGTAGCCGATGAAGAAGTAGGCCAGCGTCGACATCGAGAAGTCGACCAGGATCTTGACCAGCGCGTTGATCTGGTTCTTCCGGCGCACCGTGCCGAGTTCGAGGAAGGCGAACCCCGCATGCATGGCGAGAATCATGATGGCGCCGAGCAGGATGAACAGAACGTCGGCGGAAGTTTTCAGATTGTCCATTGTGGGGCTCCGTAGGCACTTGGGCGGAGCCATAAGCAACAAGCGGTCCTACGGTCATATCTTTGTTAATCAGTGAGTTATGCACTTAGACCCCACCGACAGCCCGGTCAATGCACCAAAGCGGCGCACGCGATGCACCGCGAGCGGGAGCAAAAATGGCCGATGCCTACTTTGGTGCGTAGTCGAGCGGCATCAGGACCCACATGCTTCCCCTCTGGCGCATGCGGCCCGCGAGTGCGCCGGCCTCGGCCCCGGTGCCCCAATAGAAGTCGGCGCGCACGGCACCGCGGATCGCACCGCCCGTGTCCTGCGCCAGCATCAGGCGCTGCAGCGGGCGATCCTCGTTCGGCCAGGTCGTCGCCAGCCAGACGGGGGCGCCGAGCGGCACGATGCGAGGATCGACGGCGATGCTGCGCTCTGGGCTCAAGGCGAGGCCCATGGCGCCGGGCGGTCCCGAGCCCTCGGCTGGCAGCTCGCGGAAGAACACCAGGCTCGGGTTCGCGTTCAGCAACTCGGACAGGCGCTGAGGGTTGGCCTGCGCCCACGCCTTGATGTTCTGCATCGAAGCCTGGCCCGGCTTCAGTTCACCCTGGTCGAGCAGCCACCTGCCGATCGAGCGATAGGGGTGGCCGTTCTGATCGGCATAGCCGAGGCGCACGCGCGTACCGTCGTCGAGCACGACCTGGCCCGAACCCTGGATCTGCATGAAGAAGAAATCGACGGGGTCGTCCAGCCACAGCAGCACCTTGTCGAGGTGGCGGATCTCCTGCCCGCTCCAGTCCGCGCGCGACCAGTAGGGCACGAGGCGGCGGCCTTCGAGCCGGCCGCGCAGGCGCATGTGCTTGAGGTCGGGATAGAGCTCGCCGAGTTCGACGACGATCATGTCTTCCGGCGGCGCATAGGCGGCGTGGACATACGGCGGCTTGCGCGTGCGGCTGCCGCGCAGCAGGGGCTCGTAGTAGCCGGTGATCAGGCCCTCGCGCGCGCCGTCGGGCTGCACCAGTTGCCATGGCCTGAGGCGCTTCTCGAACCAGGCGCGCAGTTCGGCCGGTTCGGGATCGCCGAGCGCGCGTAGTTCGGCGCAGGTCGCGCGCCAGACATCGCGCTTTTCGAGCGAACGGCAGGACGTGCGGAAGGCGGCAAGTGCCGCGCGCGGATCGTCCTCGGTCCAGCCCGGCAGGTCCGACCAGGCGCCGGGTTGCAAGGGCTTCTCGGCCGGTTTCGCCGGTTCGACGCCGGGACAGACCGGACAGTCGGCCGGACGGGGAGTCGGAACGCCGGCGCAGCCGGCAATCAGGAGCGCGACGAGGCCGCCAAGGAGGGTGTGCAACATCTGATACATTCCGAACCGTTCTGGACACCCAAGCTTAACCGATGTCGCCCTCCGATCTCGCGCGCCTGATCGCCCGCGCCGAGCAAGTGCTCACCCGCCTCGAGTCGGCGCTACCGGCGCCTCCCGAACCGCCGGACTGGCGAGCGACTGCCTACCGCTGGCGGCGCCGCAACGGCATCGGCCGGCTTGAAGCCGTCCATCATCCGCACCGCATCCGCCTCGCGGACCTCAAGAACATCGACGACCAGAAGCAGCGCCTGGTGCAGAACACGCGCCAGTTCGTCGCCGGCCGCAGTGCCAACAACGTCCTGCTCACGGGCGCGCGCGGCACCGGCAAATCGTCGCTGGTCAAGGCGGCGCTCAACGCCTTCGCCAGGAAGGGCCTGCGCCTGATCGAAGTCGAACGCAACGACCTCATCGACTTGCCCGAGATCGTCGACCTGGTCGCCGGCCGGCCGGAGCGCTTCGTCGTCTTCTGCGACGACCTTTCCTTCGAAGCGTCCGATCCTGCCTACAAAGCCCTGAAGTCGGCGCTCGACGGCTCGATCGCCGGCACGCCCGAGAACCTGCTGATCTACGCGACCTCGAACCGCCGCCACCTGATGCCCGAGTTCATGGGCGAGAACCTCGAGATGCAGCGCGGCGAGGGCGGCGAGATCCATCCGGGCGAGACGACCGAGGAGAAGGTGTCCTTCTCCGAACGCTTCGGCCTCTGGCTGTCCTTCTACCCGTTCGACCAGGACCACTACCTGGCGATTTGCGCGCACTGGCTGCAGGAGTTCGGCCTCAGCGCCGCGCAAGCCGAGTCGGCGCGCGGCGAAGCGCTGCAGTGGGCACTCACGAGAGGGGCGCGCAGCGGCCGGGTCGCGTGGCAGTTCGCGCGCGATTACGCTGGCCGTACCGCCGCGAAGAAATGAAGGCCCGCACCTATCCGGGTCTCACCCAGGTGGCGGCGGCGGTGATCGAGCGTCCGGACGGATCCTTCCTCCTCGGCCAGCGCGGCCCCGACACTTTCTATAGCGGCTGGTGGGAGTTCCCCGGCGGCAAGGTCGAAACCGGGGAGACGCCGCACGACGCGCTGGTACGCGAGCTGCACGAGGAACTCGAGATCGAGGTGCTGCGGGCGACGCCCTGGATCGTGCGCGAGCACGTCTACGAGCACGCCCACGTGCGGCTCAACTTCTTCCGCGTCGATCGCTGGCGCGGCGAACTGCGCGACCACGTGCACAGTGCCCTCTCCTGGCAGCAACCGGGTGCGGCGACGGTGGCACCGATGCTGCCGGCGAACGCCCCGGTGCTCGCCGCGCTGGCCCTGCCCGGCTTCTACGGCATCACCCATGCCGGCGAGATCGGCGTCGAGGCGCAGATGGCAGTGTTGGAGGCGGCGCTCGAACGCGGCCTGCGCATGGTCCAGCTGCGCGAGCCGAACCTGGCGCCGGACGAGCGCGCTGCCTTCGCCGGGGCCGCGCACGCGCTTTGCCGCGCCGCTGGCGCGAAGCTGTTGATCAACGGCGATGCGGAGCTCGCGCGCCGCGTCGGCGCGGACGGCATCCACCTGAGCGCAGGACAGCTGGCCGCGACCGCGGACCGTCCCGACTTTCCGCTGGTCGGCGCCTCTTGCCACACGCGCGCCGAACTGGAGCAGGCCGCCCGGCTCGGGCTCGACTTCGCCGTACTCGGCGCCGTGAAGCCCACCGCCAGCCACCCCGGAAGAGCGGCGATCGGCTGGGCGCGGTTCGCGGAACTGGCGGCCGGCCTGCCGCTGCCGGTCTACGCGCTCGGCGGCCTCGATCGAGCGGACATCGATGCCGCGCGCGAAGCGGGCGCTCACGGCATCGCCGCGATCCGCGGCTCCTGGGCCGCCTAACCGGGCGGAATTTCGTCCGGCTGTTCGGGCTCCTCGACCACCGGCACGCGGTATTCGCCGGCCGCCCACGCGCCGAGGTCGATCTGTCGGCAGCGCTGCGAACAAAACGGCCGCCAGGGATTTTCGGGGGCAAATACCGCCGGCTGACCGCAATGCGGGCAGGCCACGACGCGCGCTTTCTTCGGCGCCCCGTCGGCGTTTCCGTTCGCTGGGTTCTCGATGGGCTTCTTCATCGTCGTTCGCTCGATCTTCCGCTGCCTTGGACAGCGGGCCCGCAGGATAAGCGATTTCCTAAGTGTTCGACCTGACCCGGAAGGGGAACGAATGTTGCGCTTTCCCGGGGTTGTCGCTGCCTTTGTGCAGTGCCGCCCACAGATCGTCACGGAAATCATGCGGTTACAAGAACGGCGAACGGCGGTCGCCGAGGGGGAAATCCGAATTAAGGGAATCGCAACCAGATGCGGGAACGCGTCACGGCGTCCGATGACCGCGCTCACGGTGCGGCGGCGACGCTTCGCCTGCTGCGCCGTCCTTGTGCTGGGCGCCGCGCTCGGCGCCTGCACGCCGCCACCGGCGAGGAAGGAGGCCGCGCCGGCGCGCGCGCTGGTGTGGCCTGCGCCCCCGGAGACGGCGCGGTTCACCTACGAAACCCAACTGCGTAGCGCCGCCGACATCGAGCGGCCGCCGACGCCTGAGGAGGCGCTGCGCAAGCGCCTGACCGGGGAGACGGCGGCCGAACCGCGCGCCGCGTTCGAGAAGATCAGCGCCGTCGCAGCACGTTTCGGCCGCGTCTACGTTACGGACACGGTGATGCGGCGAGTCATCGTTTTCGACGTACCGCGTCGACGGTTGTTCCACTTCGGGCTGCGCGCACCCGGGCGACTCGAGAAGCCGATGGCCGTCGCGGTCGACGCGAACCGGAACGTCTACGTTGCCGACGCCGGGCGGCGGCTGGTCGTCGTGTATGACGACTTCGGGCTATACCTGCGTACGGTGGGGGAAACGAGCGGGCTGATACGTCCGACCGGCGTCGCCGTCAGCGACGACGGCGAGCGCATCTACGTCGTCGACCGGGCCCACAATGAAAGCGACCAGCACCGCGTGCTCGTGTTCGACAAGAACGGCCGGCAGCTGCGGGAACTCGGCCGGCGCGGCAGCGGGCCGGGAGAGTTCAACGTCCCGGTGCAGGCCGCCGTTGCGCCCGACGGAAAGCTCTACGTGCTCGATTCCGGAAACTTCCGCGTCCAGGTCTTCGACGCCGAAGGCAAGCACCTGCGGTCCTTCGGCAGCAGCGGCGACACGGCCGGCAGCTTTGCCCGGCCACGCGGCATCGCCGTTGACCGGGCCAACCGCGTGTATGTCAGCGACGGTTTCTTCGGCAACTTCCAGGTCTTCGACCCCCGCGGCGAACTGCTGCTGGCCATCGGTCGCCAGAGCGCCGAGGACGAACCGGGACGCTACGGGCTGATCGCCGGATTGTCCGTCGACGAAACCGGGCGGGTCTACGTCGCCGACCAGCTGTTCAACAAGATCGAGGTCATCCGGCCGGCCGCCGCCGGCCGAGCCGCGCGGGAGAGGCAATGAAACCGTCGTTCCGCATCACCTTCGCCGCGCTGGCGGTGGTCGCCCTTTCCACGGGTGCCCGGGCGGCGGGAGACCTGCCCACCAAGTTCTCGAACATCGGCAGCGTCGCCAACACGCGCCACAACATGACGCAACGCCAGGCATCGGGCGGGCCGTCCGGCGCCGTCATGGACACCTACCGCAGCGACTACGGCGAAGTCTGCGTCTATTGCCACACGCCGCACGGCGCCAGCGACGTCGCACTGCCGCTATGGAACCGGACCATCAAGGCGACCACTTACACCACCTACACGTCCGTCTCGATGACGCAGCCGATCGCCCAGCCGGGCATCAGTTCGCTCGCCTGCCTGTCCTGCCACGACGGCCAGGTGGCCATAGACTCGATCATCAACATGCCGGGGTCCGGCCGTTACAACGCCGGACAGGCGACGGGCACGAGCGAGGAATTCCTCAACACCTGGACCAACGCCGGCAGCGGTCCCTACGCGCACCTGACGCTGACCGAATGCATGGCTTGCCATTCCTCCGATGCCGGCGCCGTCCTCGGCGCGGGTTCCACGGACTTCAAGGCATTCCTGATCGGCACCGATCTGCGTGACGACCATCCCGTGGGGGTTCGTTATCCGGCAATCGGCCCCAACGTCGACTTCCGCGAGTTGACTGCCACGTCGGGCGGGCTCAAGTTCTTCGACAGCAACGGCAACGGCCGGCCAGACAAGCAGGAGGTGCGGGTCATCGACTCCGGGAACGGCCACCAGGTCGAGTGCTCGTCCTGCCACGATCCGCACGGCGTGCCGTCCGGCGGCGCCATGTCCCCATTCAATGGGAGCTTCCTGCGGGTAACGGGTGCCGGCAGCGCGATTTGCCTGACCTGCCACTCGAAGTGACCGCTTACCGTCACGGCGCACCCGCCGGGCGACGGTCACAGGTTGCAGAAGGTCAGTTCGAACGGGATGTCGGCGTCGGCCTGCTTGGGCCGCATGTCGGTGCCAGCGGTCAGGAAGCGCACGTTGAGCGCGTACTTGTTGGCACCGATCTCGGGAACGAACGGCTTGGTGCGGTCGAGGCGCACGCGCACCATCTGCGAGGTGCGCCCGGCCAGCATCAGCTGGTAGGCGCCACTGGCGGCAAGCTGCGTCTCGGGACGGCCCGAGGCGCGCAGCAGGCGCAGGACGATCGTCAGGCCGGAGCGGATCGGCAGCATCGGGGCGGCCCAGGCTTCCAGGTCGGCCTGACGCTGCACCGCGTCGCGGTTGAGCCAGAAATGGTACGAAGGCAGGTCGAATTCGCAGACGCCGCCGGGAATGCCGACGCGGTTCTTGATGCTCATCAGCCACTCGTTCTCGCGCAGGTAGTGGCCGATCTTGCCCTGCATCGCCAGCATCGCGGCCGACGACTGCTCGATTTCGTAGAGGGCGCCGGACAGCGCTTCTTCGGAAATCTCGGGATTGTTGCGGAAGGACAGCAGGATCTGGCGCTGGCGCTCGAGTTCCTGCACGAGATCGAACTTGAGGTCGGCGCGCCCCGCGACTTCGATGATTTCGAACAGCGTCACCAGCGCGACGTGGTGATCTTCGGGCGCGTCGGCGTTGACGAAGTGCGCGATCTTGTCGAACAAGTCCTCCAGGCGCAACAGCGTACGGATGCGCTCGCTCAGAGGGTACTCGTAGGTAATCACGCGCCGGCCCGGAAGAAAATTCGGGCAATTCTGAACGATTCGGCGAGAAAGCTCAACTTCTGTGGGATATGCAAGCCGCCTGAAGGTAGCGGGCGTGCAGCATTTCCACCTGTTTTCGGAGCTTTTCGCGGTCGCCGTCATTGTCCATGACATCGTCGGCAATGGCCAAGCGCCGTTCCCGCGGCGCCTGGACAGCCATGATGCGCTCGATTTCGGCACGGTCCAGCCCGCTGCGCGCCGCCACGCGGGCGACCTGCGTTTCCTCGCTGCAATCGACCACGGCCACGCGCGCGACGCGGTCGCGATACGCACTCGTCTCGACGAGCAAGGGCACGACGAGCACGACGTAGGGCGCACCCGCGGCCAGCGCGGCATCGGCGCGGCGCGAAGCCTCGGCGCGAATCAACGGATGCAGGATGGCCTCGAGGCGGCTGCGCGCCTCCGGGTCGTTGAAGACCAGGTCGCGCATCGCCTTGCGCTCCAGGCTGCCGTCGGCGGCGACGACGGCATCGCCGAACGCCGCCCGCAATGCCGGCATGGCGGTGCCGTTGGCCATCGTCAGTTCGTGTGCAATGAGGTCGGTATCCACGACGGCGGCACCGAGCGCGGCGAAGTCCGCGGCGGCCGCACTCTTGCCGCTGCCGATGCCGCCGGTGAGGCCGACGACGAAGCCGGTCACGGACAGTTGGCGACGCTGGCGCCGGCGAGGCCGGCGACTGCCTCGTCCAGGCGCTTCTCGACCAGCGGCGCCGGTCCGCGCAACTCGAAGCGCGTCGGCACTTTCGCCTTCGGCTCGACCCGGGCCGATTTCACGCCCTTGCGCCCCAGCGCTTGCAGCATGTCGTTGGCCGCCGCTTCGCTGTCGAGGACGCCGA
>Ga0075012_10003322_pt1 | contig 15457 bp, 13 predicted proteins | sample All_14_2_FD_71474 | JGI IMG/M metagenome (GOLD analysis project Ga0075012, IMG submission 71474) | Freshwater microbial communities in response to fracking from Pennsylvania, USA - Allegheny Zone_MetaG_DW_15 | ecosystem: Environmental > Aquatic > Deep subsurface > Groundwater > Drilled... | reverse complement strand
TTCGCCGGACGTGTGCGCCCAACGCTGAGGTTGCCTGTTTTGAAATAATGAAAAACAAAGCGGAGGGCCGTCAGCGCCAGCAAGGACCAGACCGTGGCGAGCAGAATCACCGCCCTCGATGGCCGTAAATCCTGCGGCAAAAACCCGTACACCGCTGAGATGACGACCGTGCCGAGCAGCAGCCCACGGGTCAGGCGGCGGAGGTTGGAAGGCTCGTCGTAGCTGCCGCTAAACCACAGGGACGCCAGCCAGACGAGCGTGTAGAACGGCGCATTAAACTGCATGAAACTGTGCCGGAACCAGTAGGGATTGTGGTAAAAATAATTGGCCCAGAACACCTTGCAAACCCACACGCCGCCGAACATGAGCAGGGCGTCGAGCAGGGGGAGGTAGCTTTTTTTGAAGAAATTTCCGACCAGCGTCATGCCCGCCCGCAGCCAGATGGCGCCGTAAATCATGGCGATGAACAGCGTCGCCTGCCGCCCTTGGAAGTGCTTACGGGCGAAGATTATCATGGCCTGGTAAAAGGTGCGGACGTAGTTCAGGCTGCCCTTTTTCGTGCTCTCGCCCTTGTAGTGGATGATGGTAGTGTCGGCAAAATAGTAGTTTTTGTAGCCCGCCTGCACGATGCGGTAGGAGAGGTCAATGTCCTCGCCGTACATGAAAAACGCCTCGTCGAGCAGGCCGATTTTGTCCAACACCGAGCGGCGAAGGAGCATGAACGCTCCAGCCAGCACGTCCACTTCGTGGGTCTCGTTTTTGTCCAAAAAACCGAGGTGGTAGCGCCCAAATATTTTGGATTTTGGGAAAATAGCCGATAGCCCGAAGGTCTTGCAGAAGGCCACCCAAGGCGTGGTGAAGCCCCGCTTGCTTTCGGGCAGGAAACTGCCGCTGCCGTCAATCATTTTCACGCCCAAGCCACCAGCCTCTGGGTGCGCCTCCATGAAGGCGACGCATTTGGTCAGCGTGTCTTCCTGCACCACGGTGTCAGGATTCAGCAGCAGGACGTAGGGGTTTTGGGATTTTTGGATGGCTTGATTGTTTGCTACCGCAAAGCCTGTATTCTGCTGATTTGCAATGAGTTGTACTTCGGGGAAATGGGTGCGCACCATCTCCACCGAGTCGTCGGAGGAGTTGTTGTCAACAACCCAAACATCGCCCAATCCCCCGTTGGGGTTGGCATTCTGCACACTCAGGAGGCATTGCTCCAGGAAGTGGCGGACGTTGTAGTTGACGATGATGGTGGTGAGCATGGGGCTTAGGGGAGGCGGGCGATTTTTTTGTGAATATAGGCGATGGCCACTTGGCAAAATGGCTCATACTCACCCGATTTTAAGGCTTGCCAATCTTGGAGCATGGCCGTCAAATCTGATTTCTTGATTTTGGCGTCAAGATTGTTTTTAGCTGTTTTTTGAATTGCCTCTTTTACCCTGTCTAGCAGCTTTGCCCGCTCGTCCACGAGGTTTTGCCTGTTCAGCCCCAATATGTTTTTTAGTTCTGTTTCAATATTGGCATCATCAGAATAAATGTTGCCACCGGGGTCGAACTTCACCAATTGCTCGCAAATGGCCTTCAAAGGCGAAATAGTGATGGGCGTTGAGCCTTTCAATTTGTCGCAATGGTACTCAGTAGGCAGTTTGCCCTCGTTGCCATAGCAGACGGCAAGCAGGTTCATATAATCCTTCTCATTCTCCTTCGTGCGGGGGGACCAATGCTCGATTTTGGTGCTGCTGCCCTCATCCTTTAAACGCTGCATGCAATAGGCACAAATAAATCCCTGCTCTTGGAGCAATGCTTGACGTAGCGGGGATTTTGGCAAATCATCGAATGACGAGCCCGGTGTTGCCCTTTTAGCCACGACATCTTTTGGCTCGTTCCCTGCCTTTTTTGCTGCAATGTACTTCATGCTCAGGCTTCGTTTAGGAACTGAAATTGGCCACGGGCACGTACTACTTCCTCGTCGTAGTAGCCATATTTTGCTTCTACATCTTGCAGCAGACTGGCTGTTTCGTCCACCTTCTCTGGGTCGTCCATGAGGCGGTAGAGCTTGGAAAACTCCTCCTTAGCCTCGGCTGGCCGTTTTTCCACGCCGAAGATGTCGTAGAGTATGGAATTGCTGTCACGCCCGTAGGTATGCGGCGTTTCCTTCACCAAGTGGAAATTGTCCAAAATGAATACATTTTCCTTGTGCAAGGTGCTGATGACTTGCGGCGAATGCGTGGTGAGGATGAACTGGATGTTGGGAAAAATATGTCTTAAAGTAGGTACTACTTTCCTTTGCCATGATGGATGTAAGTGTAAATCAATATCATCAATAATCACAATGCCCGATGTGTCAGTTCTGATATGCGGATTTAGTTCAGCAGTTCTATAAGCAATATCCCCAATCAATCCAATAGTATTTCTAAATCCTTCACTGAGCAAACGAAATGGAAAGTAAGAGCCTTTGCCATTAGATACTAGTAACTCGTCAAGTTCTCCTGAAAAGTATACCCTGGAGCCAAATGGAGTATTTAGAATAAATTCAAGTCCAATTGATAATGCATCCTTAACTGCTTCCAATTCTGGTGGAATCTCGCCTTTTCTTTGAAAATGTATAAACTCCATTCGTTTAAACCATTCATAAATCACTTTAGAGTTAACTTTCGAATCTAAGCAATCAATATATGTGTCAAGCCTTGAGCCAATAGGATAAAGACCAATATCTTTTATTTTTTCATTTGACCAAAATCTACTAGATTTATAGTAGCTAACGATTGGAAGTTCAACAGGCTTGCCACTTTGAACCTGTCTTCTCTTTTCAGAGTATGCTTCACGAATTTGCTCATTATTTCCACCGCTTTGCTCAAAATGCCATTCTATTTCTTTAGAATCCCATTTAATCAATGTCTCTAGGCTGTAGGTTGATTGTCTTTCAAAAGTTGTTCTTGACCCTAATTGATGAGCGACTAACCTTATGTCATCTTCATTCATCCATGTGTCAAAATTATCTCGGCTATTAGGTTGAAGTCCATCAGTTACGACTTTAAGTGTGCGCACAATCCCCTCCAGCACACTCGTCTTCCCACTCCCATTCACCCCTACGAACACCGCCAACCCGCTTTCCCCTTCTGGGAAATCAATCGTCAAATCCTCAAACCCACGAAAATTCTTCAGTTCCAGCTTCTTGATTCTCATGCATCGAATTATTTAGCCCGTAAAATTAGCAAAAAATCGGCCCAGAATTCCTCATGGGTGCGTATTGCCTTTCGATGAGGGGTACCCGCAATCCCCTGGTTTTGTTACAAAACATTTACGCCAATTGTAATGGTACAGAATTTGACTGCAATACGGGAACCCTAACAAGATAGTTTTACCCTCCTTTCTATGTTGTCCGCACGACAACCCTCCAACGGCGACGATGGTACCTTAGAAAATACTCACACTGGATGCTCGATTTTTTCAAAAACTACGTTTTCAAAAAACCAGACGAACAACGCTTGTCTTGGCTGTATATTTACAACAAAAGAGCGACGCTCAGCGGGTTGGTGTTTCTCTTCATCACCTTCACAGCGCTCGCACTGGTGGACAGTTTCTTTTTTGCGGTGCCTTTTTACGCATCGCTGTCTCCACCACAGCAAACGCCATTTTGGTGGGATAGTGTCTTTCGGCTTTGCGTGATACCAGCATTCAACCTAGCAGCCATTGTTTTCGTGCAACGCTGCCATAACTGCTCCACCAAACGGCTCCAAACCGCCACCGTGTTGGTGCTGGTGCTGACCATGTCAAGCCTGATTTGCACGGGTATAGTTCAGGATTATTACTCTGCCAACGATTATACATGGGAGGTGGCTGCACTGATTGTGTTCACGCTCACCATGTTCGGGCTGACTTTTCGCACGAGCCTCTTCCTAAGCCTATTTATGCTCGCAACAGGCGTTGCTTTCTTGGTATATGACCACGTGGAGCAGAAGATTTTTGTGTACAACATGACTTTTTTGCTGGTCATCTGGGTGGCAATGATTGTGGGTGCCTACCGCAAGGCCGAACTCCGACGGGATAATTTCAACGCATTCGCCATGTTGGAAAAATCGGCGCAGGAACTGGACAGGAAGGCCAAGGAGCTTGCCCAGCGCAACCATGAACTACAGCAATTTGCCTTTGCTTCTTCCCACGATTTGCAGGAACCATTGCGCACCATTACCAATTTCGTAGGCATCCTGGAGCGCCGAATGAGCGACCAACTGACCGATGAGATGAGAATGTACATGGGCTTCATTTCGAAGTCCACCGAGCGCATGAAGCATTTGATACAGGCTATTTTGGAGTATTGCAACATCGGCAGAAACCTGAAACTGGAGGAGTTTTCCTGCGATGAAAAACTCTTTCAGGTAATCGCCGACCTGAACTATTCCATTTCCCAATCCAATGCCTGCATTGAGGTAGGCGAATTGCCGAAAATCAAGGGCTATTCCACGGAGTTTTCCATGCTCATGCAAAACCTGGTGGGAAACGCCATCAAATTCAGGAAGAAAGAAGCCTTTCCAAACATCCGCATTTTTGCTGAAGAGGATAAGCAAAGCTTCCATTTTTCAGTTGCCGACAACGGCATTGGGATAGAACCGAAACATTTGGAAAAGGTATTCGTCTTATTCGGAAGGCTTCACACCAAGGAAGACTATGAAGGAACTGGCATTGGATTGGCTCACTGCAAAAAAATTGTTGACCTTCATGGCGGCAGGATATGGGTTGAGTCCCAGCCAAACCGGGGGTCTATTTTTCATTTCACGATTTCTAAACATTTAGTACCAACTGTCAATGAAACGCCAACTAAATTGTATCATGCTCATAGATGACGACCACCCCACCAACGTTTACCACCGCATAGTCATCAACGAAGGTGGGTTTGCCGGCCAGGTTCTGGTCGAACAGGACGCCGAACGGGCATTGGCTTACCTGAAGCAAGGCTTCAGTGACGACCGGCCCCGCCCTGAACTCATCTTCCTCGATATCAACATGCCCCGCATGAACGGATGGGAATTTTTGGAACAATACGAGAAACTAGGGCCAGAACAAAGGGCCAACAACGTCATCGTCATGCTTTCCACCTCTGCAAATCCTGACGATTTGCGCAGGGCCGAACAGAACCCATTTGTCATGGAATACCACGACAAGCCTCTGGACGACCAGGTCTTAAACGGAATTATTGGAAAATATTGGGAAGGTTGATTTATATTTATTAAGAAGTAATTTATTGATAATGAATAATTTATGAAGCGAATTTAATTTACCTTCTTTTTTTCATCCATTATCCAAACGGTACGGAACTCTCGCCACGATGCTCCTTCCAAGGGTGACCTCATCGGCATATTCCAGTTCGCCTCCGAAACTGACGCCACGTGCTATGCTGCTCACGGCCACGCCCGAGCCTTTCAGTTTTTTGGTGATATAAAACATCGTGGTATCGCCTTCGATGGTAGGGGATATGGCCAAAATCACTTCTTTTACTTCGCTTTCCTGTTGCCCCTGCGGGGCAATGCGATGCAAAAGCGAGTCAATTGTCAGTTCTCCAGGGCCGACGCCTTCCAGTGGATTGATGAGTCCACCCAGCACATGGTACAGGCCCCTGAACTGGGCCGTGTCCTCGATGGCCATCACGTCACGGATGCTTTCCACCACACAGACCAGCGAGCGGTCACGGCGTTTGTCGGCGCAAATCGAACACATGGGTTCGTCACTGAGGTTGTGGCAGATGCTGCAATGCTGTATGCCCTGGCGCATTTTCAACAGTGCGGCTGCGAGTTGCTCCGTCACCTCTGGTGCTTTGCTAACAAGGTGCAGCGTCAGGCGGAGTGCCGTTTTTCGCCCGATTCCGGGCAGACTGGCAAACGCCTCCACGGATTGTTCTATCAGTTTTGAAGAAAAATTCATGCTTGAAAATGGGTTCAATGGTTCCTGGGGTTTTGATGGTTTTCAGGTTTTGTGGGTTCAGGTTTTGGGAGCTTTGCGGCTTTTGTGCGTGCTGGTATCGGGTTGTATTTGTGATTTTTACACTCGTTTTGAAAACCAAATCTGTCGTTTTTCATTTTGAAAAGCGAAATTATCCCATTTTTGCGAAGTTTCTGTCCTACAAGTTAAAACCAATACTAACTCGAAACTCACAACTCACAACTCAAAACTGTCAAAGAATATGGCTGAAATCATAAAAATGCCCCGCATGAGCGACACGATGACGGAAGGGAACATAGTGGCGTGGCACAAAAAAGAAGGCGACAAAGTTTCGCCCGGCGACCTGCTCGCCGAAATCGAGACCGACAAGGCAACGATGGACTTCGAAAGCCTGTGGGAAGGTACGCTCCTGCACATTGCCGTGAAGGACGGCGTGGTGCCAGTGGAGGGCCTCATCGCCGTCATCGGCAAGCCGGGCGAAGACTGGCAATCGCAGGTGGGCGGGGGCGAATCGAAGGCATCCTCGAACGGCCAGACCAAGGCTGCCGAGCCAGCTTCCAAAGCTGCTGAGCCTGCACCTGTAGCCGAAGCAGCACCTGCATCAGGCCCAACAAGTGCCCCAGCCGGCGACGGTGGCAGGTTGATTGCTTCGCCGCTGGCGAAAAGCATTGCCAAGGAGGCCGGCATTGACCTCGGCGCATTGCATGGCTCTGGTGACGGTGGCCGCATCGTGCGCAAGGACGTGGAAGCGGCGTTGCAGCAGGGTGGTGCGATAGCCGCCAAGGCCGAAGCGCCCGCCAAGGCTTCAGCACCTGCGCCAAGTTTTGCGCCAGCAGCCGGGGAATCCTACGAGGAAAAGGCCGTCAGCCAGATGCGCAAGACCATTGCTCGCAGGCTGACCGAGAGTAAGAACGGTGCTCCGCACTTCTACCTGACCATGGAAATCAACATGGACAAAGCCGTGGAAATGCGCCCGAAACTGAACGAACTGGCAGCCCCAGTCAAGCTTTCCTTCAACGACATCGTCATCAAGGCCGTTTCCGTGGCGTTGCGCAAGCACCCAGCGGTGAATTCCTCGTGGCTAGGCGACAAGATCCGCTACAACCACCACATCAGCATCGGCGTGGCAGTGGCCGTGGAGGATGGGCTGCTCGTGCCAGTTGTGAAAAATGCGGACACGAAATCGCTGTCGGCCATTAACCAAGAAGTGAAGGTCTTTGCAGAAAAAGCCCGCAGCAAGAAATTGCAACCGGATGAAATGACGGGCAACACCTTCACCATTTCCAACCTTGGCATGTTTGGCATCGAGGAGTTCACAGGCATCATCAACCCGCCGGATGCGTGTATACTGGCGGTGGGTGCCATCATCCAAAAACCCATCGTGAAGGATGGCCAAATCGTGGTCGGCAGCATGATGAAGGTGACGCTTTCCTGCGACCACCGGGTGGTGGACGGCGCTACGGGCAGCGAGTTCCTGCAAACGCTGAAAGGCATTTTGGAGGAGCCGATGCGCCTACTTGTTTGACCTTAATTTTTCTCATATTAATTCCAGCATCCGAGCTTTGCGAATTTTAGCTCGGATGCTTTTTAGTTTTTAGTGGGCGTAAAAACATTTTTAATTAAAAGCTGATTATCTTTGCGCCCGCTTTCACCAATAGGTGAAGCATATTGACTTGATAATCAACAGATTGCGGGTGTGGCGAAATTGGTAGACGCGCCAGACTTAGGATCTGGTGCCGCGAGGCATGGGGGTTCGAGTCCCTCCACCCGCACTTTTTTTTGAGTTGATAGCGGTTGCTAAAGTTGATAAGGGTTGATACTTGCCAAGCGAGCCATCAGCCCTTATTAACTTTATGAACACCATCAACCAGCAGGAAACCCGCTTCCCCCGAATTTTTTTTCTGAAAAACAAAAGCTAAATTCCACCATGCCTAAAGTTGTTAGAGAAGACATTAATGCACTCAACGCCCTACTGACCGTCACCATCGAAAAGGAGGACTATGAGCCCGAGTTCAAGAAGGAACTCAACAAAATGAAAGACAAAGGTTCTTTCAAAGGCTTTCGCAAAGGCAAAACGCCACTTCCATTTTTGAAAAAAATGTACGGCAAGGGCCTGTTGAGTGAAATCGTCACCGACCTTCTCTACAAGGAACTGAAAGGTGTGATGGAATCCAAGGAAACCACTTTCATGGGGCAACCCATCCCTGCCAAGGACCAAAAGCCTGTGAACTTCGATACCGACAGCACGCAGCCATATATTTTCCAATATGAGTTGGGGATAGCGCCGGCGTTCGAGTTGAAAGGCGTTGGCGACGGCACGCAATACGATTATTTCAAGGCGAAAATAGGTGACGACAAAGTGGAGGAGCGCCTCCTGTCGGCCCGCAAAGCCCATGGCGAGCAGGTGGAAAGCACCGATCCGATTGACGACAACGACATGGTGTATTTCAGCGCCGTGGAACTGGAAGGCGACGCCCCCAAGGCTGACGGTTGGAAGACGACTTTTTCGGTCTTGGTGAACCGCTTGGCCGCAGGCCTTGTGAAGGATGAAATTATGTCCAAGCAGAAGGGCGACAAGGTTCGCTTCAATGTTTTTGAACTGGAAGAAGGTGCCAGCCGTGAATTTGTTAAAAAATACCTGCTCAATTTCACCCAAGCCGACATTGACGAAGGCTCTGAAACGGGCGAAATGTACGAGGGCACCATTGAAAAAGTGGCCCGCCAGGCACCTGCCGAGATGAACCAGGAATTCTTCGACAAGGTGTTCGGGGAGGGCGAGGTTTATAACGAGGAAGAGGCCCGTACCCGCGTGGCAGAAAACCTAGGCGGCGCCATGAGGGGCCAGTCGGATTCACTGCTGTACCGGGACGTTCGCCAGCAGCTGATAGAAATGAACAGGGCGAGCATGCCATTGCCCGATGATTTTATCAAGCGCTGGCTGTCCGTTAGCCAAGAAAAGCAGGCCCCGGCCATCCTGAACAATTATGAAAAGTTTGCCGACGACATGCGTTGGAACTTGATAAAGGAAAAGCTCGCCGACCAGTACGAGATTGAAGTGACAGAGGAGGACATCCGTCAGATGGCCTACAACCGGGTGGCTGGCTACTTCGGAGGTTACTACGACCCCAAAATGCTCGAACCCGTGGTGCAGCGTATGCTGGAAGACCCCGAAAGCATGAACGGCTTGGCGGGTGATGTGCTAGCCGACAAGGTTTTTTATAAAATAAAAGAGAACATCGGCCTGAACGAAATCCAACTTCCAGAAGAAGAACTACGCAGCAAGTATCAGGAAGCAGTCGGCCAAAACGAGCCGAAGGAATACCTCGACAGCGAGCTGGTGATAGATGAAGAGGAATAAACTTTTGCCGTCTTTTCAACCCTAGCGGGAAAAAGATGTTTCATTGCTTGTCATAAGGTCATTCGCCGATTCAAGGCTTTTGTACCCACTGGCTAGACACCATACAAAAAGTTATTTTATGTTCCACAGAGATGAATTTTTCAAGTATGCGACCAAGCACCTTGGCATGAGCAGCATGCACTTGGAGCAGTACGCAGAAAAGACAGCCCGCACCATCCCTAACGTGGTCGGCTTCACCCCGAACGTCATCGAGGAGCGCCCGATGAACATCGTCGGCCTCGACGTTTTTTCCCGCCTGATGATGGACCGCATCATTTTCCTCGGCGTTGGCATCAACGACTACGTGGCCAATGTTGTGCAGGCGCAGTTGCTTTTCCTCGACTCTACAGACAACAAGCGCGACGTGCAGATGTACCTCAACAGTCCTGGCGGTAGCGTGACCGCTGGCCTCGGCATCTACGACACGATGCAGTACATATCCCCTGATGTTGGCACTATCTGTACTGGCTTGGCAGCATCCATGGCCGCAGTGCTGCTTGCAGCAGGTACCCACGGGAAACGCACTTGCCTTACGCACTCAAGGGTGATGATTCACCAGCCGCTCGGTGGCATGCAAGGGCAAGTGACGGAAATGGAAATCACCTATCGCCTCATCAAGGCCATGCAAAAGGACCTTTACGAGATACTCGCCAACCATACTGGCCAGACCTACGAGAAAATAGAGCAGGACTGCGAGCGTGACAACTGGATGACAGCCAAGGAAGCGAAAGCCTATGGCCTCATTGATGAGGTGTTGGAGCGCACTCATGCGAAGAAATAAGTCGTTTGAGACGACAGCCTATCGAAGTTCAGTGCCTTATTTGATGGGCACTGAACTTTTGAGTTTTATTTCGATTAGTTTTGTAGCAATCGAATTCATTTGCGACATTGATTTATCAAGAAAAGTAGGCAAATACCGTAATGGATTTTCAAAAGCTCTGTGACTAAACAACCCTTCTCCTGTAACCATTTTATTTGAAAAAGATGCGCCGAAGCAAACAAAATTACCGCTGTTCATTTTGTGGAAAAGACAAGTCAGAAGCCTTGATTCTCATTGCGGGGATTGAAGGGCATATTTGCGAAGTCTGTGTGGAACAAGCGGTGGACATCATCGAGGAAGAGCTGTATGGCAATAAAAAACAGCAACAAAACCAGCAACAACAGGCCCAGAGCCAACCGAAGGTGGATGATTTCGAATTCCCTGAAAGCCTCACACCAGCAGCCATCAAAAAACACCTCGACCTCTACGTGATAGGTCAGGACGAAGCCAAAAAAACACTTTCCGTCGCAGTTTACAACCACTACAAGCGCCTTCGCCAACCTGTTACCGACGAAGTTGAAATTGAAAAATCGAACCTGCTTTTCGTGGGTGAAACGGGCACAGGGAAAACTCTCATGGCCAAGACCATTGCCAAGTTCCTCGATGTGCCATTTGCCATCGTGGACGCCACCGTCTTCACGGAGGCTGGCTACGTGGGCGAAGACGTGGAGAGCATCCTCAGCCGCTTGCTACAGGTCTGCGATTTCAATGTGCAGGCTGCCGAACGTGGCATCGTTTACATTGATGAAATTGATAAAATAGCCCGAAAAAGCGACAACCCCAGCATCACCCGTGATGTATCTGGTGAGGGCGTGCAGCAAGGAATGCTGAAAATGCTCGAAGGCACTGAAGTAAACGTGCCACCACAGGGCGGCCGCAAGCACCCAGAGCAAAAGCTCGTGAAAGTCAATACCCAAAACATCCTCTTCATCTGTGGCGGCGCATTTGATGGCATTGAAAAGCACATCGCCCGCCGGATGAACACCCACGTCATCGGCTTCAAATCCGAGGAAGACAAGGCCAGGATGTCCGACCGGGATAACCTCATCAAGTACGTAAACCACATGGACCTCAAGCGCTTCGGGCTGATACCCGAACTGGTGGGCCGCCTCCCTGTGGCCACCTACCTTGAGCCACTTGATTTTGAAACACTTCGCCGCATCCTCACCGAACCCCGCAACGCACTGCTGAAGCAGTACACCAAGCTGTTTGCGCTGGAGGGCATCAAGCTCAGCTTCTCGCAGGAGGCCATTGACTACATTGCCCAAAAGGCGCTGGAGTTCAGGTTGGGCGCACGGGGTTTGCGCTCCATTTGCGAAGCGGTGATGAAGGATGCCATGTTCGAACTGCCTAGCCAAAAAGAAATCAAGGATTTCAAAGTGACGGAATCCTATGCTGCCGAAAAATTCGAGCGTTCCAAATTCGGGATGCTGAAAGCGGCATAACACATTGATTGTCAATATAAAAGCCCCGACAGCACTGCCCTGTTGGGGCTTTTTGTTTTTGCAAAAATGCCTACCTTTCGGCCATGCGCTATTTTTCCGAACTTGCCTACAAGGGCACGAACTACAGCGGCTGGCAGCGCCAACCCAACGCCCCATCCGTGCAGCAAGCCATTGAGGAGGCGATGGCGACCATCCTCGGCCAGCCCATCGAGGTGGTAGGCTGTGGGCGCACCGATGCGGGGGTTCACGCCCGCCAGTACTTCCTGCACTTTGATATTGAGGGGGATTTCCCCAATGAATTCCTGCGTCGCCTGAACAAGCTGCTGCCCGACGACATCGCCATTCGACGCATTTACGAAGTAAAACCGGAGGCGCACGCCCGCTTCGATGCCGTGCGGCGCAGCTACGAGTACCACCTTGTTTTTGATAAATCGCCCTTCGAAGCTCAAACGGCCTGGCATTTCCCCTTCTCCGAAAAATTGGATTTTGGAAAAATGCAGACTGCCGCTGCGCTGCTGCTGAGGTATCGTGAGTTCCAGCCGTTTTGCAAAAGCAACACTGACGTTCACACGATGGAGTGCAGCATGTACCACTCGGAATGGGACTTGGACCAGAATGCCCGCCGCATGGTTTATCACATCAGCGCAAACCGTTTTCTGCGGGGAATGGTGCGGCTCATCGTGGGCATGAGCCTGAACGTGGGCATGGGAAAGGTCGAGCTTGAGGAAGTAAAAGACGCCTTGGACCGCCAAGTTCTGCTGAAAAAAAGCTGGAGCGTGCCAGCGGAGGGGTTGTTCCTGACGGAAGTGAATTATGTATGATTTGGGAAATAATTTAACCGTTATCCTCCAAACAACCCGCTCATGCCCGGCGGCATCATCTGCGAAATGAGCTTCTGCGCCTCTGCCTGCTCCTTCACCATCGCTTTTTCGAGGGCGTTGTTCACGGCGGCGACGATGAGGTCCTGCACCTCGTCCAAATCCTCCCAATCCAATTTTGACTTGTCAATCTTCACATCGAGGATTTCCCGATTGGCGTTGGCAGTGACGGTGACGGCGCCGCCACCCGCTTCGGCGGTCACGCTGATTTCTGCCAGTTTTTTGCGCATTTCTGCTTGCTGTTGCTCTACGTTTCCGAAAAGGTCTCCGAACATGGTTGTGGTGATTGGTGAATAGTGATTGTTGATTAGGTTGGGCGAAATTACAGTTTTTGGGTTCAGGAAGGTCAATAGAAAATGACCCAAGTGGCGAAGTCGTCGGTGAAATCTTCGAAACGGTGCTCCACGCCTGCTGGCACGAAAATCAAGTCGCCTGCGGCAAATGGGCTTCGTGTTCCATTGTTGAAAAATATGCCGCTGCCGCTGATGACGACGTAGATTTCGTCTTGGCTATGCGCAATCTGGTGGTCAATTTTATTGGGTCGGTAAACCTCGACATACATCTGTTTCCGCTCCAACAGTGTGGCGAGGATCTTTCCCTCCACCTGGCTATCAAGGATTTCCAACGCTTCCGCTGTACTGATTTTCCAACGGTCGGGTAGGGTAGGCTGTTCAATTTTCTTCGAAAAAATCTGCGCCAAATGATGCTCCAGATGCACCAGATAATCCTCGACTAAAAACTCCAGTGTGGCTGGCTCTCCGTTTGGCAATAAAATGGGGGCTTGCCGTTTTTCTTTGGGCAGATTTTTCAATACTGCCACAATCTGTGCGTTCAGGCTTACCCACAGCCGCACGATTTCTGCTGTTGCTTGCCCCCGCCAGTTGTTTTCTTTTACCAAAATCTCCTGCTGGTAACCAGTGTGCCGTAAATCTCCATCCGTATGCTGCGCAAGGCAGAACCGCTGCCAATTGTGCATCGCAGAATCACACAGATGGCCGAGAATTTCCCTTTTTGACCATTTGCCGGGAGCGGGCCGCATGGTCATTTCATCCACTGAAAAAGTTTGCAGTTGCTGTGGCACTTCGTTGATGAGGTGCAGGAGGCGGGTGATGATGTTTTCCATGGCGCAAAGTTGGCTGGTTTTCGGAAATTCACCGCTCAAAACCATTTATTATGCAGACTTACCTTTACGTTTTCCTCGGTGGCGGCCTCGGCAGCATCTGCCGCTTCGGACTGGGACACCTTACGGCGGGCTACCGTTGGCAGTTCCCATGGGCCACGCTGGCGGCGAACGTACTAGCCTGCTTTCTACTAGGGATTTTCGTGGCGTTGAACATGAAAGGGCGGCTGTCTGGCCAAATGCCTGTCTTGTTGATGGCAGGTTTCTGCGGTGGGTTCAGCACATTCTCCACTTTTTCCAACGAAACGGTTCAAATGATGATGTCGGGACAGGTTTTGCGGGCGGGAGCTTACGTCTTGGTGAACCTGCTGGTTTGTTTGGTGGCCGTTTACATGGGGCTAAAAACAATGGATTGAAAGTGGTTTCATGTTGAAACCACTTTCAATCCTTCCTTCATCAATCTTTTAAAAATTTCAAGGCAGCTTGCCCTTCCGCCATGCCGATGCGCAAGAAATATTGGCCGCTGGCCAAACTTCCCGTTGCTAAGCGGTAGTGGTTTTCGCCAGCGCTGGCGTTGAATTTTTCACTCAAAACCAACCTGCCCATCAGGTCGAAGACCTGCACCTGCACGTCGCCCATTTTTTTCGTTGTAAAATCGAGGTTCAATTGGTCAGTTGCAGGGTTTGGGTTCAGGCGGATATTGTTCTCAGCGACCAAGTCATGCGCTGCAAGCGCCCGGACTCCGTCTGCGAACCAGACGCCCTTGCGCACATCTCCCAAGAATGCAGTGGGATTTCCCGATGCGTTGATTTTGTCATTCGCCAGCGGGGCAAAAGCCAGCACCTCTGTGCCGTCCTGTAGGTTTCCGTTGAATACAATGTTTTTATCGTCGGTAGAATAATTTGGCCAATAGAGTTCAGTGCCTTGGTCGTAGATAGTGCCGACGTCACCTGTCTCAATATTTGCACCGACGAGGTAGTATGTATCATCGTATTCATCAAAATAGTCGAAGGCGATGACGTAGTCAGAATTCTTAGAGAAGGTCGGGTTGCCGACGCTCACGTTTTCTGGCAGGCTGCTGTAGAGTTTTTCGATGTAGCCATCGCCAAAATCGCTGCCATTCCAGACGTAGATGAAGCCGATGTCCCAAAATTCGATTTGGCTGTTGCCGTTTTCGATGAGGCTATTGGCATCGTACATGACCCACTGGCCGGTGATGTCCCATTCCAGCACGTCGGCGTACTGAACGTTGTAGCTTGCTTGGCCGCTGGCAGTGGTGGGGTTGTACAACTCAAACTCCTGCCATCCTTGGATGCCAAAATCGTACACATGGATTTTATCGTCATTGTCGGTGGTGAGCGCTGCAATCCGGCTGCCATCTTTTGACACCGCCACGTTGTACCAAATCGGGTCGGACTGGAGCACTGAGGTGTTGGAAGTGCCGTTGGACCAGTTGATTGTGATGAGCTGCATCCTGTTCTGTTGGTCAACATAGACAATGGCGCTGCCATCGTCAGTGATGCTCGGCCTGCTCAACGGGGCCACCACGGGCGTCAGCGGATTGAAGACCGCCGAACCGTCAGGCGAAAAGATGTAGAGCTGGTCGCTGTTCGAGTCGGTCATCAGGATGTAGTCGTCGCCGGGGTTGGAGGGGATGTCGTTCTGGCCACCGCCCGAGCCTCCGCCGCTGCCGATTCCCACGGCGTCGAAGGCCGATTTGGCAGCGTTTACCTCGGCGGAACTGCCGCCGTAAAGGTCGGTCGCCGCCTGTACCACAGCGATGCGGCAATCCACGAAATTGCTCGATTTCGTCAGGTATTGCGACAGCGCCCGGTAATAAACCTTTTCTGCCTTGTCCTTGCCCACGCT
>Ga0075012_10003321_pt1 | contig 15458 bp, 16 predicted proteins | sample All_14_2_FD_71474 | JGI IMG/M metagenome (GOLD analysis project Ga0075012, IMG submission 71474) | Freshwater microbial communities in response to fracking from Pennsylvania, USA - Allegheny Zone_MetaG_DW_15 | ecosystem: Environmental > Aquatic > Deep subsurface > Groundwater > Drilled... | reverse complement strand
ACCACGCCGAGCTGGGTGCCCGGCAGCCCCCATAACCGTCTGAGGTGGCGTTTGGCGATGGCCGCCTCGGAACTGGCCGCACGATTAGCCCACACCTCAACCATGTCTAGATCCTGCCCTACCAGGCCCGGGATATGTCGGCATGCGTGCGGATCCATGCGTGCATCGCGATACCCGCCGCGACACCGGCGTTGATGCTGCGGGTCGAGCCGAACTGGGCGATGGACACCGTCAGCTCGGCGCTCGCCGAGGCCTCCGGCGTGATGCCGGGTCCCTCCTGCCCGAATACCAGCAGGCACTCGCGCGGCAGCGTGACCTGTTCCAGAGGTTGCGAGCCCGCCACATTGTCGACGGCGACGACGTGCAGGCCCTGGGCCGCGGCGAACTCCAGAAGCGCCTCGGTGCTGTCGTGATGCCGCAGCCGTTGATACCGGTCGGTCACCATGGCACCGCGACGGTTCCACCGGCGACGGCCCACGATGTGCACGGTGTCCACCGCGAAGGCATTCGCGGTGCGCACCACGGTACCGATATTGGCGTCGCTGCCGAAGTTCTCGATCGCGATGTGCAGGGGATGGCGGCGGGTGTCGATATCGGCGATGATCGCCTCACGAGTCCAATACCGGTATGCGTCAACGACATTGCGCCTGTCCCCATCGCGCAGCAGCTCCGGGTCATAGCGTGGGTCGGCCGGCGGGGGTCCCTCCCAGGGGCCCACACCGGGGGTTTCGCCCCACTCGGTGGGGCCTACCGTTATTGCGTCGTCCACAGTGCTGCGTGGGTACCGACCAGGGACACCGACGGGTACAGCAGCGCGGCGGTGATCTCGCCCTGGGTGCACATCGAGGCCCGGATGGACACCGCGTCGCGCGCCGCGTCGGGCAGTACCAGCAGCGAGGAACCGTACACCGAACACGCATGCGAGAGGCCGCTTCCGGGCAGCGTCGGGGCGGTCAGCACCATCAGCGGACCGCCGCGTGCCACCGAGTCGTCGCGGTAGCGCTCGGCCAGCCCGTCGATGGCCAGACCCAGCAACATGTACCCGTTGCCGGTGAACGCCTCGGGGTCGCCCAGCGCCGTCGGCGCCAGCTGCGAGCCGTCGGCCTTGAAGGCGTCCACACTGGTCGAGCGCATCGCCAAACCGGTGTCGGAGGGGTTGGTGGGTGCCAGTCCGACCGGGAAGGCCGCCGCATAGGCCACGGTCGTCTTGGGTATGCGGTCCTGTGGCGAGTACACATACACCCCACGGACCTGGCTCTGATCTCTGATCGGACCCAGACATGCTGTGCCACTGAGACGCTGGGGATCCCGCGCGGTGATCGGCTGCAGACTCAGGTCGGACGCCGACGCACAGCCGCCGACGGCATCGGCTTCGATCGGATGGGCCAGCGCACCGTAGAGCCCGAACCGCAGACTTTCGGCCGGAGCGTGGGCCGCCGCCTCTCCCCCGTCGCTTCGCTCGCCCTGGTCCGCCTCTCCCCCGTCCTGGTCTGCCGCAGCGACGGCCGCGTCGACGTCGATGAGCACCTGGTCGCCCTCGAAGCGCAGGTTGGCCACCGAGATGTTCCAGCCCAGCAGCGACAGCGATTCGCCGATCTTCGCCTGCTGGGTACCGTACGGGCCGGCGGTGCCGTCGCCGCCGGAACAGCCGACCAGCAGCGCCGCGACCGCCAGCACGGACACCACCTTGCGCGCTAACCGCATTCAGGTCCGTTCACGACCGCGACCCACTCGTCTGGTCAAGCCGCGCACCAGCTTTCGCGGGACCAGCCGACTGCCGGCGGTCAGCACCTTGTACTGCAGGCCCGGCACGATGACGACATCACCTTTGGCGACACCGGCCAGGGTGTCTCGCACCACATCGGGGACCTCGAGCCAGAACCAGGACGGCGTGCCGGACATCTCGATACCGGCGCGCTCGTGGAACTCGGTGTGCACGAAGCCGGGACACAGCGCGTGCACACCGACCCCGGTGCCGTCCAGCCCGTTGGCCAACCCCTCGGAGAACGCGATGACCCAGGATTTGGAGGCCGAGTAGGTGGACCCGCGCCCGGGCAGCAGACCGGCGACGCTGGCCACATTGATGACGGTGCCCGTCCCCGCGGCGAGCATCGCCGGCAGCGCCGCATGAGTCAGCGCCATCACGGCGGTGACGTTGACATCGAGTTGGGATTGCAGCACGCCATAGTCGGCGGTCCAGAACTCGCCCGAGGTACCGAAGCCGGCGTTGTTGATCAGGGTGTGCACACCGGCGGACAACCGGTCGGCGACCCGCTGCCGGTCGGCGGCGACGGCCAGATCCGCGGGCAGCACCTCGACGTCGATGCCCGCCTCGTCACGCAGTTCGGCGGCGAGTCGCTCCAAGCGTGCGGTGTCACGGGCCACCAGCACCAGGTCGTATCCGTCCTGGGCGTAGCGTCGGGCGAATCCCTCGCCGAGCCCGGCCGTCGGACCGGTGATCAGCGCTGTCCGATCTTCCCGAGTCGCTCCGCCCCTGCCCTCCGGTACCCGCACCGGCTACCGCTGGTAGTGCGGTGATTGCCGGGTGCTGTTGTGCACCGGCGGACGCTGCTGGACGTAGCGGCCCACATCGGCGCGACCGGGCGGCAGGTCACCGCGGCCGGCCGGGAGTTCGGCGGGCCGGGGTAGCTCGGTGGACCGGGGCGCCGACGGACGGCTGGGCGAACCACTGCGACGGGCCAGTGCGGGCTGACCGGTGCGCGCGCCGGCACCGGCGAGGCCCGGCTGCGGCAACGGCGGCAGCACGCGCAGCAGGTCGTTGAACTGACGCACGGTGCGCAACCCCTCGTCCCACTGGGCGCGGCCGCTGGTGATCGGCATGGCCACCAACGTCCAGTTCTGCTCGTTCCACATGATCTCCGCGCAGTCCGGCGCGGTGTGGGCGAAGGTGACCATCCGGCGGTCGCACGCGCGACGGGCGGCGTCCAGGTTCGTGGAGTAGACCATCCGCGGACCGATGGCACCGAGCAGCCAGATATCGCTCTCGCGGGGCTCCTTGATGTCCTTGAGGCGCAGGTCCACGACGACATTGGTGCCGACCTTGCGGTGCAGCGCGATCACGGTGGCGACATCGTCGAGATCGAAGATGAAGACGGCCTCGCCCCGGATCTGACCCAGCACCACGTTGCGCGCCGTGACGTGCTCCCCGACGGTCGACATCACACCGCGTTTCCAGCGGCTCAGAATGTCGGCAGATTCGTGCTCGTAGTCGAAACCGTGCGACTTCGCCCACGACTTACGCCGCCGGCCCAACCCGCGCCGGCGGTCGATATCCACGTACAGCAAGACGGCCGCACCCACGAAGCAGAGTGCGGACAGTGTGAACCAGAGAGGAACCATTGCCCTCAGCCTACTTGCTGGAGCCCGGTTCGCGAGAACTCGAGATGATCACAACCGGGTTACCAGACGTCGAGTGGCCACTTATCACCCGGAAACGATGCGAAACCGTGCGATAAGTGGCCAGTCGAGGGATTGATCAGCCCAGGATCAGACTCTCCCCGTCGGGGCTGAGGTTGACCGGGACCGTGTCTCCGTCGTGCACCTCGCCGGCCAGCAACAGCTTGGCCAGCTGGTCACCGATTGCCTGCTGCACCAGCCGGCGCAGCGGCCGCGCCCCGTAGACGGGGTCGAATCCGCGCTGGGCCAGCCACTGCTTGGCGGGCAGCGAGACCTCCAGGATGAGGCGACGCTGTGCGAGCCGCTTCTGCAGTTGGGCCAGCTGGATGTCGACGATCGAGACCAGCTCGCCGGGCTCCAGGCCGTGGAAGATGATCACGTCGTCGAGCCGGTTGATGAACTCCGGCTTGAACGCCGCGCGCACCGCGGCCATCACCTGCTCCTCGCTGCCGCCCGACCCCAGATTGGAGGTCAGGATCAGGATGGTGTTGCGGAAGTCCACCGTGCGGCCCTGGCCGTCGGTGAGCCTGCCCTCATCGAGAACCTGCAGCAGCACATCGAACACGTCCGGGTGGGCCTTCTCGACCTCGTCGAAGAGCACCACGGTGTACGGCCGGCGGCGTACCGCCTCGGTGAGCTGACCGCCCTGGTCGTACCCGATGTAGCCGGGAGGGGCACCGACCAGTCGCGCGACGGAGTGCTTCTCGCCGTACTCGCTCATGTCGATGCGGACCATCGCGCGCTCGTCGTCGAACAGGAACTCCGCGAGCGCCTTGGCCAGCTCGGTCTTACCGACGCCGGTCGGGCCCAGGAACATGAACGACCCGGTGGGGCGGTTGGGGTCGGCGACGCCGGCACGTGACCGGCGCACCGCATCGGAGACCGCCTGCACGGCGGCCTTCTGCCCGATGACGCGCTTGCCCAGCTCGGACTCCATGCGCAGCAGCTTGGCGGTCTCGCCTTCGAGCATGCGCCCGGCGGGGATTCCGGTCCAGGCCTCCACCACCTCGGCGATATCGTCGGGGCCGACCTCCTCCTTGAGCATCACGTTCTCGCGCGCCTCCGCGACCGGCAGCGCGGCGTCGAGCTTCTTCTCCACCTCCGGGATGCGGCCATAGCGCAGCTCGGAGGCCTTGGCCAGGTCACCGTCGCGTTCGGCCCGATCGGCCGCACCGCGCAGAGATTCCAGCTGCTCCTTGAGTTCGCGGACCACGTCGATGGCGCCCTTTTCGTTCTGCCACCGGGTGGTCAGCTCGGCCAGGTGCTCCTTCTTGTCGGCGAGTTCGGCACGCAGTTTCTCCAGCCGGTCCTTGGACGCCTCGTCCTCCTCCTTGGCCAGCGCCATTTCCTCGATCTCGAGGCGACGGACGAGCCGCTCGACCTCGTCGATCTCGACGGGTCGGGAGTCGATCTCCATCCGCAGCCGGGATCCCGCCTCGTCGACCAGGTCGATGGCCTTGTCCGGCAGGAAGCGGCTGGTGATGTAGCGATCCGACAGCGTGGCGGCCGCGACCAGCGCGGAGTCGGTGATCCGCACACCGTGGTGCACCTCGTAGCGATCCTTGAGACCGCGCAGGATGCCGACGGTGTCCTCCACCGACGGCTCGCCGACCAGCACCTGCTGGAAACGACGCTCCAGGGCGGCGTCCTTCTCGATGTACTTGCGGTACTCGTCGAGCGTGGTCGCACCGACCAGGCGCAGTTCACCGCGGGCCAGCATCGGTTTGATCATGTTGCCCGCGTCCATCGCCGACTCACCGGTGGCGCCGGCACCGACAATGGTGTGCAGCTCGTCGATGAAGGTGATGACCTGCCCGGCCGAGTTCTTGATGTCGTCGAGCACGGCCTTGAGCCGCTCCTCGAACTCACCGCGGTACTTGGCGCCGGCCACCATCGAACCGAGATCCAGGGAGACGACGGTCTTGTCGCGCAGGCTCTCCGGCACGTCGCCGGCGATGATGCGCTGGGCCAGGCCCTCGACGATCGCCGTCTTGCCCACACCGGGCTCACCGATGAGCACCGGGTTGTTCTTCGTCCGGCGCGAGAGCACCTGCACGACGCGGCGAATCTCGTTGTCGCGTCCGATGACCGGGTCAAGCTTGCCCTCCCGGGCGGCGGCGGTCAGGTCGGTGGAGTACTTCTCCAGCGCCTGATACGTGCCTTCGGGATCGGGGCTGGTGACCCGCGCGCTGCCGCGGACCTTGGTGAAGGCCTCCCGCAGCGTGTCCGGCGATGCGCCGGCGCCGGTCAGCAATTTGGCCGTGTCCGAGTCACCGCTGGCCAGGCCGACCATCAGGTGCTCGGTGGAGACGTATTCGTCGTCCATCTCGGTGGCCAGGTGCTGGGCCGTGGTGATCGCGGTGAGCGCTTCCGGGCTGAGCTGGGGTTGCGAAGTGGACCCGGACACACTGGACAGCCGGCCGATGAGGCGCTCGGCCTCGGACCGGATCCTCGCGGGCTCGACTCCGACCGCCTCCAGCAGGGGCGCGGCGATGCCGTCGTTCTGAGTCAGCAACGCCATCAACAGATGAGCGGGAGTGATCTGCGGGTTGCCTGCGGACGTCGCCGCCTGCAGGGCCGAGGTCAGTGCCGCCTGGGTCTTCGTGGTCGGATTGAACGAGTCCACGACAACCTGCCTTTCTAGGTTTTTGGAGCTGGGTAAAAATGCTTGTCCTGACGTTCAACGTAGTAAATGTTGAGTCTGTTCCGCTCAAGTTTAGCCATTTTTCCCGGACTCGCCTCGCGCACCCCCGCCACGAGGCCGGACGAGGCTAACGTCTGGGTATGTCCGAGTCCGGTTTCGGCGACTTCGAGTTCGAACGGAAGTTCTTCGTCCGTGCCATGCCCGCCGTCGCGGCGTCCGATCCCAGCCCGGTGCTCATCGTGCAGGCCTATCTGTTCGCCGCCGACGGGTACGCGGTCCGTATCCGCCTGCAGGGGCCCGCCCCCGACCGGCTCAACGGCACCGCCGCCGAGCTGGTCGGGGCCTTGGGTGACGACGCCATCGGCACGATGACCGCCAAGGGCCCGGCAGCGGGGGGCACCCGCTACGAGGCCGAACGCGATCTCGACCCCACCGTCGCCGGCCAGATCGTGGCCCGGGCCGAACACGTCGTCACCAAGGTGCGGTATTCGGCCTGGCTCGGCGAGGACGGCTGGATCATCGACCGGTTCCTGGGCGGCAACGCCCCGCTGGTGCTGGCCGAGGTCGAGCGCGGCGGCCCCGTCGTGGATCTGGTGATACCCGGGTTCTGTGCCACCGAGGTGTCCGAGGACGACCGCTTCCGCAATGAGTACCTGGCCCACCAGCCGTTCGGCGGCTGGGCCGACACCTATCTCGACGAGCTGAGGCTGCTCGGCCCGAAGTTCGTCGAGAGTCTCGGACGGAATACCTTCGGCTGATCGGCGACACTTCAACAGTGACGAGCCCGCGTATGCGTTTCAACCCACCGCCGAACTGGCCACCGGTACCCCCGGGATGGACGCCGCCCGCGGGCTGGCATCCCGACCCCTCCTGGCCGCCGCCGCCGACGGGCTGGCCGCTGTGGGTGCCCGACCGCAATCCCGGCCGACGCACGGCGGTGATCCTCGGTGCGGTCGTCGCGGTGTTGCTCATCGCCGGCGCCGCGGTCGTCACCGTCGCCGTGACCCGCGACGGACAATCCGCAGGCACGGACGGCACCCCGCCGCCGACGACCGCGTCGGCGCTGTCCGACGAGGATCAGATCGAGAAGGTCGTCGCGCAGTTCGAACAGGCTTGGAACGGACAGGAATACGACAACCTGCGCAACCTGATGTGCGCCGAGATGCGCAGCGACGAACAATTCTCCCGAGCCAACTTCGCCGAGATGCGCGATGAAATGGGCACGCTGAGTCTGACCGTCACCTCGATCGAAGTCACCGGCGAGACCGCCGACACCGTCATCGAGAACGACGGCACCGACCCCGACAACATCGCCTTTGCCTACGAGAACGGCCAGTGGAAGTGGTGTGAGCTGTGATGACTGAACTCTGGGGCCCGGTGCTGACCGAGCTCGCGCCGTTGGCGCTCGTGATCGCACTCTCGCCGCTGTCCATCATCCCCGCGGTGCTCGCACTGCACACCGACCGCCCCCGGCCGACCGGGCTGGCCTTCCTGGCCGGCTGGCTGGTGGGGCTGGCCGCGCTGGTGTCGCTGTTCGTCGTCGCCTCCGACCTGGTCGGCTCACTGGACAAGCCGCCGAGTTGGGCATCCGGGCTGCGGATCGTGGTCGGCGCGGCGCTGATCGTGTTCGGTGGCTACCGGTTTGCGACCCGCCACAAATCCGAGCATTCACCGGCGTGGATGCGCAAGCTCAGCGGCCTCACCCCCAGGCGTGCCCTGCTGACCGCCGCGGTGCTGGCGGTGGTGAACCCGAAGGTGTTGTTCATCTGCATCGCAGCCGGTTTGGCGATCGGCACGGCCGGTATCGGGCAGACGCAGGCCTGGCTGGCGGTGCTCTATTTCGTGCTGATCGCCGGCAGCACGGTGATCCTGCCCATCCTGGCCTACGCCGTCAGCGGAGAACGACTGGCGGGGCCGTTGACGCGACTCAAGGAGTGGATGGAGCGCCAGCACGCCACCCTGGTGGCGGCAATCCTGATCGTGATCGGTCTGATGGTGCTGTACAAGGGAATTCACGGACTCGCGTAGTCCCAGAACTGCAGCCACCTGACCGAACCGAACAGCAGCAGCGTCCCCGCGTACAGCAGCAGGATCACCGCCGCACCGGCCAGGCTGCTCCGCCAGCCCGCGCCGTCGACCGGGTCCAGCCAGCGCCGGAAAGGCCCTGAGGCCCAGGGCATCAGCCACCACTGCATCGCCGCCACGCTGATCACCTGACTGAGCCAGAGCGACAGCCAGGGCTCGGCACCGAGTTGATCCAGTACCGGACCCAGGAAACGCGACAGCAGCATCACCGTCGGGTACAACACCAGCAGCACCAGCATGACCGATTTCCAGTTGGGCGTCATGAGCATGCGGCCACCGTCGGTGCGGACGGTGGTGCCGAAGGCGGTGGTGCCGGTTGCCGGGGCAAACTCCGCGGTCAGGCTCGAGCGCAAGCCGGGCAGAGCATCCGCGCGCCGACCCGATGACATCCACGCCGTCAGGTGCCGGTCGGTGCGAAAGCGCAGCACCGAGAGGGCCTCTTCCTCATCGAGGAAAAGAACGGTGCCCTCATAGCCGCTGAAGTCGCTTGCGGCGGTGGCGAGTTCGCGCTGCGACTGCAGGAATTCGGTGCTTCTGCCGGCGACGAGCTGGTGCCTCAGGGCGGCGACACCTGCCGGCGGCGGCTCGTCGGTCGCGAGCAGTATCGCCGGGGCCGCCGGCAGCCATCCCCCGTGTCCCAGCGGGTCGGCACGGTCCAGCCACGCGTCCAGTTCCGGGGTGCCGCTGAAGGTCACCGCGACAGCGGGCTCCAAGGACCCGTCGGCCACCGACACCCGGGTCCTGATACAACCAGCAGCGGTGGCGGTCACGGCGCTCGCCCACTCCGAGAAGTCGCCGTTGCCGCCCGGATGGAACACCAGCACCGCGGTGACCTCGGACGCACTCACTCGGGCAGACCCAACTCGGCGGAGGACGCCGTCAGGTAACGGGTGACGGTCGGCCCGACCAGGTTCACGATGTCCTCCGCCGGGAGGTCGGCCAACGGTGACACTTTCATCACGTAGCGCAGTAACGCGGTGCCGAGCAGGTTGGTGGCGGCCAGCATCGCCCGCAACCTCGCCTGCGCATCGCCGCCGATCACCCCGGACACCGCGGTCAACACATAGCTCTGCATGAACGAACGCAGCGCCTCGTTCGCATCGGGGTTGGACGTCGCCGACTGCAGCATGGCGACCATGCTGTCGGCGGTCTCGGGCGATTCCCAGATCTGCAGATACCTGCGGACCAGTCGACTGCCGATATCCCCCTCGGCGGCGGTCATCGCCGCGACAAGTTGCGCCGGATCGATCAACAGTCGCAGCGATTCCCGGAACAGGTCGGCCTTGGAACCGAACAGGTACAGCACCATCGACGGGTCGACCTGGGCGTCCCTGGCGATGGCACGCAGCGTCGCCTTGTCGTAACCGTGCGCCGCGAAGTGCTGTTTGGCCGCCGCAAGGACGGCCTCTCGGGACACCGGCTCCCCCTGCCGCCTGCCTCGCTTGGCGGTTCTCTGCGCTGGTGAAGCCATGTTTCGACAGTAGCATTTCAATGCCCGTTGAAATAAAGGCCAAGCGGCGTTAGGCTCTGCCCAGATTATTTCAACGCCTGATGAAAAGAGCTCCCGATGATCGCTCCCTCCCCCACCGTGGCCAACCACCACGCGGCCGCCGACCACCAGCGCCCCGTCCTGGCCCGCACCGCGGGCGTCGTCCTCGCCCTCACCGTCGCGCTGGCGGTCCTGACCCTTGCCTTCGCGCTCCCGGCGGTGAAATCCAAGCCCCACGCGGTGCCGATCGGGATCGCCGGGCCGACGACGGTCACCGACGCACTCCAACGGGCCGCCCCCGGCGCGTTCGCCGTGACCTACTACCCCGGAGTCGCCGCGCTGCGCCAAGCGGTCCTGGACCGGCAGGTGTACGGCGGCCTCGCCGCCGCCACCGGCGGACCGACGCTGCTCATCGCCACCGGCGGCAGTCCGGCGGTGGCGCAGCTGCTCACCCAGGTCGGGGCGAGCTTCGCTCAGCACAGCGCAACACCCCTCACCACCGAGGATCTCGCGCCGCCGAAGGCCGGGGATCCGCGGGGAGCCGGTCTGGCGGCGTCGGCGCTGCCCATCACACTGGCCAGCATCCTGCCCGCCATCGCGCTGGTGTTCGTCGTGGGGCAGCGGGTGTGGATCCGCGCCGCCGCGGCCGTCCTGTTCGCCGGCCTGATGGGTGTGACGGCCGCGGCGCTGCTGCGGTACCCGCTGGGCTCGATCGACCAGAACTTCTGGGGCGTCGCCGCAGGTTTGGCCCTCGGTATCGCGGCGGCACTGCTGTTCATCCTCGGATTGGGCTCCCTGTTCGGCCGCACCGGGCTGGCGATCGGCGCGGGCCTGGCGGTGCTGATCGGCAATCCGCTCTCGGGGCTGACCAGCGCACCGGAGATGCTGCCGGCCGGCTGGGGGACCCTGGGTCAACTGCTCCCCCAGGGCGCCACCGCAACGCTGCTGCGATCCACGGCCCACTTCGGCGGGGCCGGGGCCGAGTCGGCGATCCTGGTGCTGAGCTGCTGGGCCGCCGTTGGCACGGTGCTGATGGCCACCGCTGCGCTGCGGCGCACCTAAACTCCTATCCCGTGGGACTCGACGACCGCGAAGCGCTGCAGACACTGCGCGCCGCGGTCGCCGGTGACGGCGTGATCGGACGGATCTACACCCGGTGGTTCGCCATCGACATGTCCGCGCGCGATCTGTTCCCTCCCGACCTGACCCGCCAACGTGCCTCCTTCGGCGAGGCGCTGAGCTGGCTGTTGGCCGAGATGATCGCCCAGCGCGCCGAGGAGCCCGTCGCGTTCATGGCCCAGCTCGGCCGCGACCACCGCAAGTACGGTGTCACCGCGCAGCACTACGACAGCCTGGGCCAGGCGTTGCTGACCACCCTGCACAGCGAACTCAGCGACGTATGGGATGGCCGGATCGCCGAAGCCACATCGGATTTCATCGAACTGGTGATCGGCGTGATGCGCGGCGCGGCCGACGCCGAACAGGGCCCGCCCTTCGTCGACGGGACGGTGTGCGAGCACATCCGGGCAACCCGCGACGTGTCGGTCGTGCGGCTGCAGCTGGACCGACCGCTGGCCTATCACCCCGGGCAGTACGTGACGGTGCAGGTACCGCAGTGGCCGCGTCGATGGCGCTATCTGAGCCCCTCGATCCCCGCCGACGGCACCGGTGCCGTGGAGTTTCACGTCCGGTCGGTCAGCGGCGGGATGGTCAGCACCGCGATCGTCGGCGAAACCGCCCCGGGTGACCGCTGGCGGCTGTCCAATCCGCACGGCGGACTGCACATCGACCGCCACGGCGCGGACGTGCTGCTGGTGGCGGGCAGTACCGGGCTGGCGCCGCTGCGCGCGCTGATCTCCGACCTGAGCCGGTACGCCGAGAATCCGCGGGTACATCTGTTCTTCGGTGGCCGCTATCCCTGCGATCTCTACGATCTGCGCACACTCTGGGAGATCGCATCGACCAACCCATGGCTGTCGGTGACGCCGGTGTCGGAGTACTCCACCAATCCCCCGTGGGCCGGCGATTATCCCGATCACCAGCCACCACGCGGCCTGCACGTGCGCCAGACCGGCATCCTGCCCGAGGTGGTGACCAGGTACGGCAGCTGGAGCGACCGCCAGATCCTGATCTGCGGCAGCCCGGACATGGTCACCGTGACGAAGGCCGCACTGATCGCGAAAGGCGCACCGCCCGAGCGGATCCAGCACGACCCGCTGGCGTGACAGAATCCGTTCATGGCCGAACTCGATCGCATCACCCTGCGGGACCCGTCCTCGGCGCTGACGGCCACCTTCGTGCCCGGGGCGGGCATGATCGGGACCTCACTGGCCGACGACGGCGTGGAATTCCTCGGCCAGCGCCGTGGCCTGCAGGCCTATCTCACCGACGGAAAGACGATGGGCATCCCGATCCTCTACCCGTGGGCCAACCGGCTCAGCGGCACCGAGTACCGGGTCGATACCACCACCGTCGAGCTGGCGGGTGCACCCGGGGTGCGCACCGACCCGCATGGTGCGCCCATGCATGGGGTGCTGGCCGCCTACCCGGGCTGGCAGGTGACCGAGGAATCCGCCCACAGCCTCACCGCGACAGTCGATTTCGACACACCGGAGCTGCTGGCGGCGTTCCCGTTCCCGCATGTGCTGACCCAGCGGATCACGCTGTCGGACCGGACACTGTCCATCGCCACCACGGTGCAACCCGGAGCCGGCCCAGTGCCACTGTGTTTCGGATACCACCCGTACTTCACGCTGCCGGATGTGCCGCGCGCGCAATGGGAGTTGAGCACGCCCGCGATGCGCCACCTGCCGGTCGACGACCGCGGCATCCCCACCGGTGCGCACCAGCCGTGGGCCGCCGACTCGGGTGCGCTGGGTGAGCGGGTACTCGATGACGGTTTCGACCGGGTCGCTGACGGGGCGGTATTCGCGCTCTCGGCGGGCGGCCGCCGCATCGAAATCACCTTCGACGAGGGCTACCCCGCCGCCCAGCTGTTCGCACCGTCCGGTGACGCACTGGTGGCCATCGAACCGATGACCGCGCCGACGGACGCCCTGCGGCGCGGCGGTTACCGGACGGCCACCGGCGAACCGATGACCGCACGGTTCTCGATACGTATCGGCTAGCGGGCGCGCCGCGCGCCGGGTTGCCACAGCACCAGGGCGGTGCTCGGCTTGCGTAGCTGCTCGACCTCGGCGGACAACTCGGCCACCCGGGCCTGCAGCGCTTCGACCTGATTGGTCAGCTCGATGATCCGTTTGATCCCAGCGAGATTGACACCCTCGTCCTGGGACAACCGCTGCACCTCGCGGAGCAGGTCGACGTCGTGTTGGGAGTAACGCCGACCTCCTCCGGAGGTACGTTGCGGGCTGACCAGGCCGAGCCGGTCATAGGTACGCAACGTCTGGGCGTGCATACCGGCCAGCTCGGCGGCGACCGAGATGAGGAACGTCCGGGCGTCGTCCTTGCGGCTCATCGTGGACCCCGGGCGCTCATCACAGGTTCCCTGCCCAGCCGGCCCGCGGGTCGAAACCGCTGGCGCGCTCGGCCTTCGCGTACGCCTCCAGGGCCTCGGCAACCTCGCCGTCGAGGCTCGGCGGCACCGCCACCTTCACCGTCACGAGCAGATCACCGTGGCCGCCCGAACGCTTCGGCACGCCGCGGCCGCGCACCCGCAGGATACGACCGTCCGAGGTACCCTTGGGCACCCGGACCCCGACCTTGCCTTCCAGCGTCGGCACCGAAAGCGTTGTGCCCAGCGCCAACTCGTGGAAGCTCACCGGGACGGTGACGGTCAGGTCATCGCCGTCACGACCGAACACCTTGTCGGCGCGGACGTGGACGGTGACATAGAGGTCCCCCGACGGCGCTCCCCGCAGCCCGGCCTCGCCCTGGCCGGCCAACCTGATCCGCTGGCCGTCCTCGACGCCCGGCGGGATCCGCACGTTGATGGTGCGGGTCCTGGTCGTCACACCGGTGCCGTGGCATTCATCGCAGGGATGCTCGATGATCGAACCGCTGCCCCGGCATTCGGTGCACGGTTCGGAGAACCCGAACGCACCCTGGTTACGGTTGACGACGCCCGCGCCGTTACAGCTCGGGCACACCTTGGGGCTGGTGCCCGGCCGCGCGCCGCTGCCGTGGCAGTTGGTGCACGGCGCCGGGCTGGTCAGCCGCAGCGGCATCGCCACGCCCTTGGTCGCCTCCAGGAACGACAGTTCGGTCTCGGTTTCCAGGTCGTTGCCACGCCGCGGACGGCTGGGTCGCGGCTGCTGAGCACCGCGACCGAACAGGCCACCGAACAGATCACCGATATTGGCGCCACCGGCCTGACCCGCCTGGTCGAACAGGTCGCCCAGGTTGAAATCGGCTCCCTCGCTGGAGAATCCGCCGAAGTTACCGCCACCGGCCGCACGACGACCGAAGCCGCCGTTGGCGAACAGGCGCCGGGTCTCGTCGTACTCCTTGCGCTTGGCGTCGTCGGTGAGCACTTCCTTGGCCTCGGATGCGGCCTTGTACCGCTCCTCGGCGGCGGTGTTGCCGGGGTTACGGTCGGGGTGGTTCTCGGCCAGGATCTTGCGCGCAGCGCGCTTGATCTCGTCCTTGCCGGCGTCAGAGGTGACGCCCAGCTCCTTGTAGAAGTCCTTCTCGACCCACTCACGCTGAGCCATGCGTCACCTCCTTCACCGGGTCAGTCTTCTGATTCTGCGGGTTGTGCACTGTTCACGTCGGCATTCTCGACCGTGTCGACCACACCAACCATGGCGTGGCGGACCACCAGGTCTCCCACCTTGTAGCCGCGGCGCATGACGGTGCCCACCACCGGCGACGATCCGTCGCCCTCGTGCTGGACGGCCTCGTGCAGGGACGGGTCGAAGTCCTCACCCACGGCGCCGAAGCTCGTGAGCCCCAGGCCTTCCAGGGTGGAGGTCAACTTCTCGGCCACCGCCTTCAACGGTCCGGACTCCAGATCACCGTGGCTGCGGGCCCGCTCGAGGTCGTCGAGCACACCCAGCAGCTGGGTGATGACCGCCGCCTTCGCGCGCTCGCCGGTGACCTGCTGATCACGCAGCGCCCGCTTGCGGTAATTGGCGAAATCGGCCTGGACGCGCTGCAGGTCGTTGAGCAACTCCGCGGCCTTGCCCGCCTCCTCCGGGGTCTCACCGGCGAAGTCCCCCGACGCCTCTCCGCTGGGGGGAGACGCCGGGTCACGGATCTCGCCGGTCTCCGGATCGATGCGCCGTTTGTCGGTGATGGTCACCGGCTCTTCGTGCGAATCGCCCTGGCTCACTTGCGCTCCTGGTCATCCTCGACAACCTCGGCGTCGACGACGTTGTCATCGGCTTGCTGGGATCCCGCATCGCCACCGGCGCCCTGCTCGGCCTGGGTGGCCTCGTAGATCGCCTGGCCGAGCGCCTGACTCTCGGTGCCCAGCTTCTCCATCGCGGTCTTGATGGCCGCGATATCGGTGCCGGCCAGAGCGGTCTTGGCTTCGGCGATGGCACCGTCGACCTTGGTCAGGGTGTCCTCGGAGACCTTGGAGCCGCCCTCGGCCTCACGCTGCTCCTTGACGAACTTCTCCGTCTGGTAGACCAGCGACTCGGCCTGGTTGCGGACGTCGGCCTCTTCGCGACGTTGACGGTCCTCGTCGGCGTGCGCCTCGGCGTCCTTGATCATCCGGTCGATCTCCTCCTTGGACAGGCCGGAGCCCTCCTGGATCTTGATCGTGTTCTCCTTGCCGGTGCCCTTGTCCTTGGCGGTGACGTGCACGATGCCGTTGGCGTCGATGTCGAAGGTGACCTCGATCTGCGGCACGCCGCG
>Ga0075012_10003320_pt1 | contig 15460 bp, 10 predicted proteins | sample All_14_2_FD_71474 | JGI IMG/M metagenome (GOLD analysis project Ga0075012, IMG submission 71474) | Freshwater microbial communities in response to fracking from Pennsylvania, USA - Allegheny Zone_MetaG_DW_15 | ecosystem: Environmental > Aquatic > Deep subsurface > Groundwater > Drilled... | reverse complement strand
GGACATCAGGTTCTCATCCTGGAAAGAGGGGTTCGACTCCCCTAGGGGGTGCCATTGCGGTTGACTAGAATTACCGGGCACGTGGCGTTTAATCGTCCATGTGCCTTTTTCATTTCTGTCAACGGACAGAACGACGGCGCGCAGGAATGCCCTTTTCTCTGAGACGGCTGTGAGTTTGCCGAAATCGGCGGCAATTTGGGCCATCCGGTCAACCAGGGTCTCGCTCTCGCGGGAAGCGAGCATCTCACGCAAGGCCTCTAATTCGCGTTGTAGCGCGTCACGGCGAGCGGCCATCGCCTCTTTCGTCGCGGTCGCTTTGGAGAGCCTCTCGTTGAAGCTGGCCGCGTTGGCGTGTGTGACAACGCCGTCCATGAATAACTGGGTGATTCGATCCTGATCGGCCGCGGCAAGGCGCAGCGCCTCGGCCGCTTCGGACAGCTCGGCCGATAATTTTCCAACCCTCTCTTTGGCGACGGCGTTGCTGTTACGCGTGGCCATGTCGATGAGCGCGGTGTCTTTCCACGCCGCAAGAATGCTTTCGGTCACGGCAGCTTCGAGTTCGTCGGCCTTCACATAGTCGCGGTTGGGGCAGGCGGCTGAGTCTGTGCAGCGATAGTAGGGGTAAGCTTGGCCGTTGGCCTTGCTGATGGTCAGCGGCGTCATGGAGCGTCCGCAGGCGCACCGTACGAGGCCGGTGAGCAGATAGTCATAGTTGCAGGCGTTGGGGCGCGGGGCGCTTCTGGACTGCGGCATGCGGGCTTGCACTGCTTCCCAGAGGTCAGGGTCAATCAGCGCCTCATGTTTGCCTTCGAAAATCTGACCGCCGAAGGCTATCTTCCCGGTGTAGACCGGTGCGCGAAGCATTTTGTAAAGCGTGTTTGTCGGGATCTTGTAGACGCGCCTCAGGTCGGTCACCGTGTCGCCTGCGGCGTAGCGGCGGAAAACATCGCGCACGATGGGCGCCTTGGCGGGGTCGGGCTGGAGGATATTGTCCTTGGCCGCCTTGTCGATGCGGTAGCCCATGGGCGGGCGGCCGGTGAGGTATTGGCCGGCGCGCGCCTGTGAGAGCATTTTCGCTTTGGTGTTCTCTCCGCCGAGGTGGGCGAAATATTCGGCGGCGCTGACCAAGAGCTGGAGCATGAAACGTCCCGAGGGGCTGGCGAGGTCGAGGTTCTGCCGGACGGCGATGAGCCCCTTGCCGGCCTTGGAGAGCACGCGCAGGATTTCGATGTAGCCTTCCATGGAGCGGGTGAGGCGGTCGATGTTCAGGACGGCCATGGCATCCCACTTCGCGTGACCGGACGCGGCCTCGGCGAGCAAGGCCTGCAGGGCGGGTCGGTCGTTGGTGCGTCCGGAGATGAACTCGTCGATGCGGTCGGTCGCGAACTTGGCACCGGGGTCCACGCGGGCGAGGTGCTCGCGGCAGGCGGCGATCTGGGCTGCACAGGAGGTCTCTCCTTCCCAGTCGGAACCGCGTTCGGAAACGCGGGCGTAGATTTGGTAGATCATGGTTGCTCCTTACGGGTGTGAGCGGTTAAGCAGGCTGGCGACAATTTCGGTGAAGGGTTTGCCGGTGGCGGCGGAAATCTCTTTGAGCTTTGCGTAGGATTCGAGGTTCACGCGGATCTGCTTGGAGAGGATCTTTTCCCCGGGTGGTTTGGGTTTGCGGCCTCCACCGGGGGCGCGCGGTCGGGGCTTAGGGGATACGTCAGGTTTCATGGGGATATGTTAGCAGCTGGTTTATTTCGTGTCAACACGGAACTTAGAAAAAAATTGCTGTCTGACTGTGCCAAAAAATAAAATATGACACATTGTTAGCACATCGATATTGACAATATTTACCATAAAATGTTATACACTGTGCCATCAAATGAAGACAAACGACAAACTTAGCACAGACCGAGTCGCTTCCCTTCTCCCGCAATTTCTGGAGGCTGGGCTGGCTGGAAACACACAGCGGCTGGAACTGTTATCCCTGACGGCAATCCGCTCATTGAGGGGCGAATACCCGCAGCTCACGGATAACATTGGTGCCATGCTCGCAAAATTTTCTGTGAATGGCGACTCTCTTCGCTGGCATAACGCCGAGCCCCCGCCGGTAGATGCCGATGCCGGTCTGGATCTTCTCCGGGTTATTCCGGCAAGTGATGCGGTGGAGCCGATCCTTGCGCCATCCGTACAAGGGGCGGTGACGCGTTTTCTCGGCGAGCGCGTTGAGGCGGAGCGGCTCATACGTGAGGGGATATTCCCTCCGCGCAGCCTGTTACTTAAAGGTCCCCCCGGAACGGGTAAGACCATGCTGGCCAAGTGGCTGGCGTGTAAGTTGGGGGTGCCGTTTGTCGTTTTGGATTTAGCCACTTCGATATCGAGTTTTCTCGGCAAGACGGGCTCAAATCTTCGCCGCAGTCTCGATTATGCGCGGGCTACCCCGTGCCTCCTGCTGTTCGATGAGTTCGATTCGATAGCCAAGCGGCGAGATGATGCGACTGAAATCGGCGAATTGAAGCGTATTGTAAACGTCCTTCTTAAGGAACTGGAAGATTGGCCGCTGAAATCCGTGCTGGTTGCGGCGACGAACCATCCTGATCTGCTCGACCCCGCCATTCACCGCCGGTTTGACGTCGTGATTGAAATGCCGATGCCAGGGCAGATTGAACGCGAGGCGATTCTCCTCCGCAGCGTTTGCCGTTTCGCCGAGACATTGAAGCCCGCAGTTGTGACCGCATTGGCACAGGCGCTCGATGGCTGCAATTGTTCAGAGGTAGACACGCTGGCGCAAGGAGCGGTGCGCAGACATCTCATCGAGGGTGTGTCTTTGCCGCAGGCGCTTGTCGTTACGGTGCTTCAACGGCTGCCGGATTTATCGACAGACGAGGTCGGCCGGTTTGTGCGAACGCTGAAAGAGGGGGCCGGGTTAAGCGTGCGCGAAATCGCCGAACTGGTCGGCAAGGGATCTTCAACCATACAGTATTATCTGACCAAGAAAGATCGTAAACGGAAGGGGGAACGGCATGCCTGAATCCACACGGAGACTCATTCTCGCCAACGGGGAGAGATATGTAGAGCCAATCCAAAAGACACAAGGCTTTGGAAAATCTGAGTTACCTCGCGAATATGGTGAAGCTCGCAGCCATGTTATGCGTGAGATAGGCAACGCACTGGAACATTTCTCCGCTTTACCGGCACGTAAACGCCTGAAGGATGAAGCGGTGCTATGTTTGCGCCTGCATCCAGACATGATGGCTAAATCATTTGATCCGCAAAGCATATTCGATCTGGTTCCCGAACTTGAGAATGTGGGGTCGCGTAATTATCTTGTGGCGACTGAGCAAGTCGCGAAGACAAAACGGATCAAAAAGCAACTTGAGAATCAGCTCCTGGAGGTCACAGGACGGTTGGTTTTCGTGCGGAGCAGTGATGCTGGATTCAGAAGGCTATTGAGAGTCCTCGATCAGGAAGAGAGTTCATTGCCGGTTTTGTTTCGTCGAGAGATTAGCACGATCGAGAAGTTCGACCTTCTTAGCCCGGATGAGCAACTTGCGGCTTTTAAGCATGACTGGAAAGGCTGGAAGGAAGGCCGTGTTGAAATTGTACTGCACCCATCCCGGCATTCTGAATCGGAGCAAACACACTTCCTTTCGAACCTGTTTCACGAACATAATGTAGTTTGTGGTAGGCCCAACATTGCCTATTACGAAAAAGGTCCTTTGTTCATTTCGTGTCACTTAACTCGAAAGGCACTCGATGCTATTTCTGGAGCGAACCCACTGCGAACGGCACAGCCGCTGATGTTTGGAGGTTTCGAGACGTTGCGCAGTTCAAAGGGATTTTCAACCCCATTTCCTCCAATTGTGACCACACGATCAATAATCAAAGTCGGTATGTTTGATGGGGGTGTCGATGTAACACATCCGTTGCTTCAAGGGCACGCCGAGGAAGATGTCGGCCTTTCGATCAAGACGAAACCATGGGCTGAAGGAATCGCACATGGCACGGCAGTGGCCGGTTCATTACTTTATGGGCCTCTCAACGATTATGACACGGCACAGCCACTTCCGGCACCGCCAGTTTCGGTTGTGAGTTTTCGCGTGCTTCCGACTTCAAATCCCTCGGATATTGATCTGTACGAAGCGGTCGACATTATCGAGGCGGCGGTACCGTCTCGGAAAGACATCAAGGTCTACAACATTAGCGTTGGACCTCGCGGACCGATATTGGACGACACTATTTCGCGTTTCACCTATGCACTTGATCTGCTTGCGGCCACACATAAAGTTACTTTTTGCGTTGCTGTTGGAAACGACGGAGAAGAGGGGCCGGGGTTGAACAGAGTCCAGTCCCCTTCGGATCTTGTTAACGGGTTGGGTGTGGGTGCATATACCGAACGAAAGAGTGTCAAGGTGCATGCTCCCTATTCATGCCAAGGACCGGGGCGTGAATGCGCAAAGCTTAAACCAGATGTCGTTGCGTTCGGTGGATGCGACCAGAACCCTATCCATCTAATCTCGGTATCGCCAGGGGAGAAGGCTTTGAGTTATGGAACGAGTTTTTCCTCGCCGATAACAGCTTCCCTTTGCAGTCAGGCGGCCGAGAGCTTCGATCGTAGCACCGCGTTGCTCGGACGGACCTTATTGATCCATACAGCAGAACATCCAAACGGCAAACCGGATCACTTACTCGGGCATGGTATTGTTTCAGATGATATCGATGAGTTGCTGCAATGCGACGAAAAGACGGTAACAATCGTCTTTCAAGGCGATCTTCCCGCGCGAAAGTCTGTAAAGCTCCCTATTCTGCTTCCGCCAAATCTCGTGATGACGGGCACAGTCACTGTCCGGTGGACCGTGGCGGCATTGCCGCCGGTTGCTCCGAATCATCCTTTCGACTATACGGCGATGTGTATCGAGGATACGTTTTATCCTAACAGTCATGTGTTCACCTATAGTCCAAGAGATATCTTGTCCACGGAAAAACCATGCAAACTACAAACTCATAATGACGTAGTAGACATCAAGAAACTGCTTGCTCGTGGCTGGAAGAAGTCGGCTTTGCCTGTCTCTGACTCGGGCAACAAATATCAGACAGAAGGTGAGCGGCGGTCTAAGTACAAGTGGGAGACTATCGTGCGTCGCGAGACATCAAAACGTGCAACCTCATTGGATGAGCCTTTTCTCGTCCTGCACACCATCCCTAGGCACGGTGTTTCGAGTCGTCTCGATTACGTTGCGATCGTGACCATTTCCGCTCCGAAATTCAGTGGTGATCTTTACGATGCTGTTATCAAACGGTTCACCGCTCTCCAGCAGGTCAGAGTGCGCACGCAGACGGAACTGCGTGTGAGAATCTAGAGGTGTCCGGCATGATGGTTATGCTGACTGTGTTTTAGGCGATCTTCAATTGACGTGGCAGCAAAAGGGAGTTAAGTATGGATAAGCAAGATGGGATTGAAAGCGGTGCTTACGTTTTCGCGCAACCAACGACCTTTTCTGACGCTTTTCCGTCAATAAAGGAGTTGTCGGTCAAAGTCGAAGTCAGGAAAGGCGGACCGATGGACGGCGTTCCAAGGGAGCTACACTTCTCTATGCAGAATCCGCCCGGTGAGTATGTCCGTTGTACGAATCCGCGATGCACGGAAGGCGGGTGGTGTATCGGGGATGTATTGCGTGAGATGGTCGCCAAGCTAGAAACAAGCAAAACCAGTGGCGGCATATGCACAGGACGCGAAAGGATGAATCGGTCTTCTTTTCGCGAGTGTCTGACACACTTTATGGCAGACATCACCGTGTCTTATACGTGAGATCAATTCGCTTAAACACAGCTAAACCACTCACAATCGGTTTGTCACAGGCCGGAGGATATTATGTACAGAGTTACGCCGCGTAGATGGCACACATGATCTACTGCGGCGTGAGGTTCGGCGCCGCCTATCTTGACAAAGGCGCCGAAGAGTTCGAGAAGAGGCTGAGAGCGAGAACTCTCAAAACAGTGAAGACTCTCGTCAGGCTCCACAATATCAGCGCGTCGGAACTTCAATCTGCCATGACCGGCAGTTGAAGTTATAGGCAAGGGGAAGGGCCGTTAATGTCCACGTTAAAGCTGTTGCGAATGTGTGGAAATGGTGGTGTAATGATCTTGTTGGCTTTTGGGTCGCACATTGTGTAGCGACATCCGGGGCCAGGTTGCGAAAGGATTCATGCTATGCCTGACGACAAAACGAAGACAGGACCGGCAGACGACAGCCGCATCAACATCCATCAGACCTACGAGGTTTCTTACTGGTGCAAGAAGTTCGGATGCACCGAGGCGCAGCTTGCCGCCGCCGTGAAGGCCGTCGGTGTAATGGCTGCCGATGTGCGGCGGCGACTTAGCAAGTGATAACAGATTGACTCTGTCCGGTCGTCAGTCAGCGGTTGTTCTGTGTCTGACGATCGGTTTTCAGAACGAGAGCATTGAACAAGAAGGTTGCATGCCTTTGGGCTGCGAAGGTTGCCATGACCAGACCACCAAAATTGTCAGAACATCAATTGAATCGACTGAGGGATCTTGAGCCTAGGCTTAAAGAATGTGTTGCTTCGGCAGATCTTGAGGCAGCTAAAGTATTGGCTGCTCAGATCCAGAAATTGTTGTTGGCGACGGGGCACAGGACACGTTGGATGATGAACCAGAACTGGCTGTGCGAATGTGCTTTAGAAGCCGGTGACGCGCCTTTTGCGATACACCGTCTTGAAGGCGTCCGGCAATGTGTTACCAGTGAGACACGAACATATTTGGAGGCCACAACGCTTTTGGCGATTGCCTATGTGCGAGAGGGGATGATTGAAAAGGCAAAGCCTCTAATAACATTCGTTTTGGGCAATTCAAAGAACATTACTTCGGAGCGCCGTCGTCAACAGTTCCATAAGCGCTTTGTGCTGAGAATAGAAGAAGAAGGCATCCTTGCTTTTTTCCGTGAGGAGCACGGTGTTGATCTTGATCCGGACCGCGTGCAAAAAGAGGCGATAAAATTGTTGTCAGTCGACGAGGTAGGACTCCTCCATCAACTTGCTCGATGTTTGGATGGAAATGTAATTCGGTTACTGGCGGATCTCCGGGAACATTCGCGGAAAGCTCTTCCTCTGGAAGAAAGGAAGCTTCTTCCTGGGCCAGCTCAGTCGACCTCAATATCGTCAGCCGGGGAACGAATAAGGCAGGCTTTGCGGCGTGTAACGTGGCGTGCGCTCTGTGATCCAAACGATGAGATTAACCAAGCCTGGACAAAAGGTTTGTCTGTCGTCTATGACAAGAAGTGGATAACGTCGGCCGTAATCGCCGCCTGCAAGTCATGGCAAATAACCGCGACGATGATTGTGACGACTCTTGTGGCTTTTGCGTTTAAGGTGGGTGCGAATGCTTTTTGTGAAGCATTTGCTCCGCAAGGGATAATGATTTCACTCAACGAAAAGGATTGAGGTACAGAGAATGAGAGAGAAAATGGGGCTTTTCTCCATTCCATAAGACGGGCGAAATCGTAACGGTTTGAGCTAGTGTTTCGAGATGTTGAAGTTAAGGGGCGGCGAATATGTCAATAACCAACGATCAGGTTGCTGCGATCAGGGCCGTGTCCCTTCCAGATGTCTGGACCATCAACAGCAAGAACGGTCCCGTTGCTTATTGTCATTTGGCGTGTGAAGCTGAACTGTCGCCATGCCGCGCATCAGCCTTTCAGTCTTTTCGTGGTAAATTCGTCCGGTGGCAGTTGTCAATTCCTCCTGAAACGACTGTCATGCTTGAATCTCACAACCATGCAAATGACCTGTTTGATAAAGCAGATCGTGTGCTTAGGGATTGCGATTTCAGCGTCTCAGGTGAAACAATTATTCCGTCGGCCAAGGCGGAGTGGGTCAAGCATCCCAAACGTATCAATTGTGCTCCCGGTGAAATTGCTGCGCTTGCGCTATCCTCATGGGACGGCGCTCTTATTCTGACCGAGGAGAAACGTAGTGTCAGTCAACACGAGCGACGCCTGGGGTTTCGTTGTCCCCAAGTCGGTGCGTTGCACGCAATTGCCGCTCATTGGTCTGTCTCTTCAAAGCCATCGACCATCGTGATGCCCACGGGGACAGGGAAAACTGAGGTAATGTTGGCTTGCATGATCATGCGGCGTCCGAAACGACTTCTTGTGTTAGTTCCATCCGACGCTCTCCGTCTTCAGACATTTACCAAGTTCATCCACTTGGGTGTTCTGTTCAAACTCGGCGTTATTCCACAATCAACAATTCGTCCTGTAGTCGGTCGTGTTACCCAGACTCTCAGTGAGGGTGATATCGATGCGTTGAAGCAATGTAACGTCGTAGTCAGTACCGTGGCAGCGCTCCAAGGATTGTCGAGCGCACTACTTCGACGGTTCCTTGCGCAGTTTGATACCGTCTTCTTCGATGAGGCTCACCATACTCCCTCCATGTCTTGGGATCGCCTCTACGAAAATCTAAGCGACAAGATTGTATTACTGTTCACGGCTACGCCATTTCGGTTAGACGGACACCGTATCCCAGGACGTATCATATACAACTTTCCATTGCGGTTGGCTCAGGCTCAAGGGTACTTCCGTCCGATCTGTTTTCGGGATGTGTTTGAACCCGACATGTCCGCTGCTGACAGCAAGATAGCAGAGGCCGCTGTCAACCAACTCCGTTCCGATCTCGCGGCTGGATTTGAACACTTGCTATTGGCACGTGCTGATACAACGGATAGGGCTGAAACGCTCTTTCATAACATTTATGCCAGATATGCTGATCTCAACCCTACACTGATTCATAGCCGAGTCAAGGGATACAGCAAAATTTTGGAGTCGATAAAGGCTGGTAACCACAAAGTCATTGTTTGCGTTGACATGTTTGGCGAGGGGTTGGACCTACCCTTGCTGAAGATCGCCGCCTTGCACGACCCGTATAAGAGTCTAGGAATAACGCTTCAGTTCACAGGGCGGTTTACGCGCGATGCGGCCAATATAGGGAACGCGACTGTCGTTGCGAACGTTGCAGACCTTCGGGTATCTGATGCCATTGAAGAGCTGTATGCAGAAGACTCTGACTGGAACGAGCTTATTCCGACATTGAGCGCGAAAGCGATCCAATCCCAAGTTGACTTTTCGGATTTCCTTGATCGAATGGAACGGAGCGTCAAAGGTGATGAGACGGCTTTTGATCTTAATGTCCTCCGTCCGAAGACAAGCACAGTCATCTTTAAAGCAACACAATTCAGCCCTGCCATGTTTCGGAAAGCGGTCCGAAAAGGAGCGCATGTTGAGCGGGAATGGCATAGCAGAGATAAAGACCTTCTGATTTTCATTACTCGATCAAAGTGCCCTATCGAATGGGCGACGATTCGCGAAGTATCGGATGAAGTATGGAATCTGTTTGTCGTGGCCTATGACGGGCAACGGAAGCTCCTGTTCATACATAGCTCACAAAAAGGGCCGTTGTATCACGATTTGGCCAAGGCGGTGAGTGGTGAGGACGCTACACTTCTGAACGGTGAAAGGATGTTCCGGGCGTTTCATGGCATCAATCGCCTGATATTTCATAATGTTGGCTTGTACAACAGAGGAACCCGCCTACGATATAGAATGTATACAGGACTTGATGTCGGAGAAGCCATCAACCCTGCTATTCAGATTGGTGCTACGAAGTCAAACCTGTTTGCCGTTGGGTATGATGGCGGGCAAAGAGTGTCTGTCGGCGCATCAGATAAGGGCAAGGTCTGGTCAATGGCGTCGAGCTCTATTCCGGACTGGATTAGTTGGTGTGGAATGATCGCCGATAAAATTCTTGATGATAGGATTGCAACGGACGCATTCCTAAAACACACTCTTATTCCTCGAGAGGTTGCGCAACTCCCAAACTATGATTTGTTCTCGGCTTGTTTTCCGAGCGAGTGGTACTCGTCTGAGATGGAGAGCGCCAGCTTGTGTGAAGAGACTCTTATCCGAAGCGTACACGCTTTGGGGATCTCTGACTGCCGTGTGATTGGCGCTATACATGCTGAACTGTCAGTCTGTAGTGAGGGTGGGCCATGTACAACGTTCAGGCTGACATGGGGGCCAGATGAAGGCAAGTTTGCCGTGGAGCATATCTTAGGGCCAGTACTAACACTACGGCAGGCCGGTTTTTCGTGGGGGATGGACGAATATCTTCGGGAGCACCCACCAACTTTGATGTTCATGAACGGGTCTGAACTGACAGGTGCCCGGCTGCTCGAAGTCGATCAGGTTCTGAGCCATACCTATGATCCCGCAGGGATCAGCGTTGGCAATTGGGCGGGAACGGATATACGTGTTGAGTCAAAATGGAAGTGTGGCCAATGTAGAAAAGATGCTATTCAATCCAAAATGCTGGAAAAGTTGGTTACGAATAACAACCAGTTTGTGTTTGATGATGATGACGCGGGCGAGATTGCAGATATCGTTGAAATTGCCGAAACTCACCATGAGGTGATTGTGCGGTTTTATCACTGCAAGTATTCGAGTGGCGACGAGCCAGGGAAACGCGTAAAGGATTTGTACGAAGTTTGTGGTCAAGCCGTCCGAAGTGTTCGATGGACAACTGATCCTGTCTATCTGCTGAATCACCTTCTGCATCGAGAGAGTCCGTCGATGCTGAACGGTAGAGCGTCGCGGTTTGAGAAGGGTGATCTGCGCTCTCTTGTTGGACTCAAAAGGCGTCTTCGGAAGGTTCGAGTTCGGTACGAAATCGCCATTGTGCAGCCAGGACTTTCAATTAGCAGTCTAGATTCTGCTACATCAACAATACTGGGTGCAGCAAACGCTTTTATATTGGATATTACCGGTTCACCATTATACGTGCTTGCGAGTGCATAGAGAGGGGGACAAGGCGCCCCGTCAGTTTGGTGACGTGACCGATTTGCGTCCGGAGCATGTGAGGATTCCTGTAGCCCAAGAAGAGGCGGAGTGATAATAGGATTTAATCCTATGGAAGATGTCAGGGGCTGAGTTCTAGTCGGAGCAACTTCAAATTGTCGAGCAACTGCCTCAGTTCGCGGTTGGCTTGCTGAATGTCGCGAAGGTTGCGCAGGTTAGGCAATCTGCTGTCAAGCGTGTCTTTTGTGCATCGGTGAGCTTGAGCTCCAGGCGATCAAGCGATGATTCGAACGCGTAGATATGAGGGGCGTTCTGATTTAGCCCTTGTTGGCCTTCTGCCAGTGCGGTAAGCCAATCGAGGGTCTTTTGTTCCAGTTCACCCATCAGGCGGTCGAGGCTCTCTTTTTGAGCGGTCTTGCGCCCCAGGCCAGTAGTGAACGACATTTGTGAACATAGAGATGATAGGCTCGAGTAGGGGAATAGACATGGGAGCCTCGTGATGTTAGAGGGGCGCCTTATTGTGTTTATCAAACTCTCGCTGGATCAGTGTTTCAAATGGAACGGGGGTCCAGGAGGCGTTGGTCTTGTCGTGGAAAAGGATCAGGTGTTGCGGTTGTTTGCTCTCGTGGTGCGACTTGAGGAAGTCGAAAGCTCGGTCGATTAGCACCTTTTGGACTGCATCGGACACATCGCCATCGAGTTTGAAAGTCAATGAGTCATTGCCAACGATCATGTTGAGGTCGATGGTGACCGATTTCTCCCTTGATCCTCCAGCAGAGACCTGTGTGACCTTCTTCCCGGTTGTGGCTTTCCAAAGCGTAAGGAGTGAGGTTCTTAGCACATCATATGTCGCATTGGTCAGAAGCCCCAACATGTAGGCGTTTGTGATATCCGAGGATAAGAACAAGGCGAAGCTGCTCAGCAAATCGGTAATGCTGGCTTGCGGCTGCCCTGACATGTCGAAGGATTTGAATGAGATGTCTTGTTCTGAAAGCCGGGATTCAATCTGGTCAAGAACAGCCTTGTCCACAACTCCGCTAATGTGGCGGAATCCAATAGCGCGCTGTTTTTGAGGTGTGTGGCCTTCTGTGGGGGAGAGAGCGTTTTCACTATTCGCCATTTTGGCTCCTTGCGTTTTGTAGGTTGTCAACGAACTCTCTGACGCCAATGACTGCACAGAACTTGAAGGTTAGTAGGAGGGTCACAAGCTACACACTGCATTTAGAACGCATGCATTTGCTCCCAGGGGCTGACGCCATCATGTGGTGGAAGATTCCCCGTGAAGAATGCCCAGCGGAACAGCCAATTCTTGCCTTGAGCGGCATAGTAGAGGTCATGGTTCATCTTGTATGACAGGGGACGGCGGGCCTTGTCGATGAGTTGGATTGTCTGGCCGCGAAAGACCGTATCGACCGACTTCAGTGTAAGGTGTCGATAGGGAGTGCCCTCAACTGTCAGAAAGTCGTCGTGGATTTCATAGTTCGCCGGATCTGCCTCTATCGGGATCGAGGGAGGAAAGAGGAGTTCGAGGGTGTAGCCCTCTTGCTTGGCAGGGGACTCGTTTGTGAACGAGATATCGAGCCAGTAGGTGTGAAGGTCGCCTGCGCTTGAGGGATCTCGTTTGTGGCTGATGTTCAAGCGGCTAACTGCGACGGACGCAGGCTCGGGCTTGCCTTTGCGGCGCGCCTTCGCCTGCCCGCTCTTTGCTTTTCGCTTTGTGATCTCGTATCGGATGCGCTGCTTGACGATCTCCAGTTGCCGGTTGCCTAGATCATTAAGAGATTCGACTGTGGCGTCATATCCCACCTTTTCAGATGCGAAGGTGTAGACCTGGGGTTTTTCCCAGCCAAGTTCTCCTGCCATAGCATAGATTGCGCCTGTGAGCGTGTTTCTGTACTTCTGAGGGTCGGTGCGTTTAAGTTTCTTGTTCTTGCTGGCTTTGTACTGGCGGAACCACTGCTTAGCGTTCTCAAACTGTTCTCGGGGCAATGAGGGAAGACGATATTCTGTTATGCCAAAATCCTCGTGAAATTGGCTCCAGACGATGCCATACGACCGGCCGACAGCATCCTTGGCTTTCTGGTCGTCCTTCTTTACCGTGCTTGCGGTGAGTCGATCCACGACTTCCTTGCACAACTTGTTAAGCGCGGCTCGCTGCTCCGACGTGATGTGCCGTTCATCTGGCTGGAAGTCGTCTGCCTTTTTGTTTCCGGCCCGCTTGGTCGTCTTGTTGGGGATCTTCTTCGGTGGATTCTCGATGAGTTGGCGAAGTCCCTCAGCGACGTTGCGGAATCCTTCGTCAGGCGAATGCCAGTGGCGACTGATGACGGGGTGTCCGTCCAGCGGCAGCGCTTTGAACTGCTTGAGCTTCGGAATAAGCCAATCGCATTCTCGTATGATGACGGGGACTATCCAAGCTTGTCCCGCTGACTGGCGTTTGAGCGCTCTAGCGAATTCCTTCTCCATGCAGTAGTTAGAATCGATGAAGGCAGAACTAACGAGCAGGAGGTAGATGTCGGCTTCCTCGACTTCGGCGTTTACGAGGTCGTCGATTACACCGCCTGGCGGGATTTCGTGATCGGTCCATGTTTCAAGTAGGCCCTGGCGACGAAGGGCTGCGAGATGCTCATGGAACTGTTTGAGCAATTCGTGATCCTTGTGGGAATATGAGATGAACGCACGCATGGTGGATCCTCACATTTCTGATGCAAGAGTGGAGAGCGCGGGGGCGAAGTTTGCCGTGGTTAGTCGGCGCCGATGGAAGCGAGTTGCGATGCTAAGGAGTCGTCCCCGCAAAACCTCTACGGCAGGCGCTAGTTGTATGCTCATATTGGTCTTTCTTTATCCGACATGTCCCAAGGCGGAGAGGGCGTCGACGAGGCGTTGGACAGTCGGGGCGCGGACGCCGGTGAAGTGGCGGGCAAGGGTCTTCGCTCCGTCCGTTTGCTGCCAAGCGGTCTGATGGATCACGCCGCGCACGAGGGCGATCTGGTCGGCGAGGGTGTCCGGCCACGCGAGAGGTTCGGGAGAGAGGTCAGAGGTCGGAGGACGGAGGTCGGCGGACGGCAGGTCGAGATCGGACTGCACGGCGGCACTGCCGGCTGAAGACGGTCCAACGTGCGGTTGCTGATACGCGGGGCGGAGATAGCGAACGGTGCCGCGTGATTCCTCATCGGCGCGGGCGCGGTTGAGGGTCACCAGGCGGTCGAGAATGTCGGCATCGGCGAGGGCGGCGTCCCAGCCGTACGCAACGGCAACGGCGGCGTCGAGTTCGTCGTGAAGCTGGCGCAGGACGGTGACGAGCCCCTGATCGTGAATGGCGCGCTGCTTTGCGGTCAGCGTCGCGTTGGCGCGGAGCGCCTCCAGAACGTTGTACATGTCCGTTATGGTCAGCGTGTCGTGCAGGGCGAGCTGGCGCTTGCGGTGCGCGTCGAGCCGCTCCGCTATTTCGCGGATGCGGGCCTTCTGCTCTTCTGTCGCGTCCGGGAACGGGAAGGCCTCGAAACAGCGTGTCTTGACATAGACGGGATCGTTGCCGACGCCGAGATGGCTGCCTGACGTTAAGGCCCATGCGACATGGATTCGGCTGGAGAGCACGCCGAGCACATAGGCATCATCATGCGCGATGCAGATGAGCTTGTTGTCGGGCAGAACGGACGCGTCAAGGAACTGAAAGAAGCGGTGTTTGGAGGTCTCTACCGTGGCGACGTAGCGCGGCAGACCTTCGAGCGCGGGTCGGAAATCTTTGCGCGGCTCGCCATGAATCCACCAATTGCGCCGATACGTGTCGCGCTTGTTCGCATCACGCTCGGGTTTCACGCGCTCATGTACCCACTGGAACACCTCGGGGAAGCGGTCGCGCACCTCGGATTCTGTGAGGCCGAAAAGATCGATGACCATCACGTCGCGCGGACGGCTGGTGAGGTCTTTGCCGTTGCGGTATTCGCGGATGTGGCGATCGAGTCCGGGGATGCGTCCGAGACCCTGCGCTGCGGCTTCCTCGCGGGTGACGATGAAGCCTGCGCCGATCACTTGAACGCCGCGGTTGCTGATACCCTCGTTGGCTCTAAGTTCGACCGCGCCCGCGACATCCGCGCCGATGGTGAGGTCGGCGTTGATCGTGCCGGTGCGCGTGGCGAGCGTCACGTCGATCGCGCCGTCGGCCCCTTCGGTTTCCGATGTGACGGTCTGAAGTGTGCCGACAGCGCCCTGTCTGCTTATGGCTGCAACGGTCATGGCGATGCGCACGGCCGCGCCGTCGGCGTTTTCAACCCAAGGGTGATCCGGAATCGCGAAAAGGAGGGAAAGTGGCATGGGCGTCTCGCCCATGTTTTTCACGGGCGAGACGCCCGTGTCACCCAAATACGCTTCGAGCACGCGGCGGTTGAAGGTCTGGCGCAGGGAGTTGGTGGTGATGAAACCGAAGCGTTCGGCGCGATGGGCGCGCACTAGGCAGGCGGCCTTGTGCCACCAGTACATCACGAAGTCGGCGGACTCGGGGACTTCGGGATAGAGCGTGCGCAGGGTCTCGGTGTAGCCGTCGCCGAGGGCGGCCCGCATGCGGGCGGGGCCGATGAAGGGCGGGTTGCCGACGATGAAATCGGC
>Ga0075012_10003319_pt1 | contig 15463 bp, 13 predicted proteins | sample All_14_2_FD_71474 | JGI IMG/M metagenome (GOLD analysis project Ga0075012, IMG submission 71474) | Freshwater microbial communities in response to fracking from Pennsylvania, USA - Allegheny Zone_MetaG_DW_15 | ecosystem: Environmental > Aquatic > Deep subsurface > Groundwater > Drilled... | reverse complement strand
GTGAGCAGGCGGTTCTTGCTGGTGACGGGTTCGTTGCCGGTGAATTCGAGCATGAAACAGCCGGTGCCATAGGTGCATTTGACCATGCCCGGACGGGTGCAGAGCTGGCCGAAGAGCGCGGATTGCTGGTCGCCGACCGCGCCGCAGATCGGAATGGCCTTGCCGTAAAAGGCCGGCTCGCTTTCGCCGAATTCGCCGCTGTTCGGCACGACCTCGGGCAGGATCGCCTTCGGAACATCGTAAAGCGCGAGCAATTCGTCATCCCACGACTTCGTGTGGATGTTCAAGAGCATCGTGCGGCTGGCATTCGCGATGTCGGTAAGGTGCTTTTTGCCGCCGGTGAGCTTGAAGATGAGCCAGGATTCGATGGTGCCGGCGGCGAGTTCGCCGGATTCGGCGCGAAGGCGGCCGTTGGGAATTTCGCGGAGCAGCCAATGCAGTTTGCTCGCGGAAAAATACGGATCGAGGACCAGTCCGGTTTTCTGCTGAATGAACGGCTCCTTGCCCGCGTCGCGGAGCGCGCCGAGGTATTCGCTCGTCCGGCGATCCTGCCAAACGATGGCGCGATGCACCGGGTGGCCGGTCCGGCGATCCCAGACGACGACGGTTTCGCGCTGGTTCGTGATGCCGATCGCCGCGATCTCGGCCGCCGTGATTCCGGCCTGTTCAATGGCATCCCGCGAGGTTTCGAGCACGGTGTGCCAGATCTCGGAAGCGTCGTGTTCGACCCAGCCATTCTGCGGGAAGTGCTGGGTGAACTCTTTCTGCGCCGCCGCCACGGCTTGGCATTGTTCGTCATAAACAATGGCGCGGGAACTGGTGGTGCCTTGGTCGAGAGCGAGGATGTATTTCATGGGAGGAGGAGTTAAAATCGGCCGAGAGCGGTGTAGGCGGCGACGGCGATCAACGAACCGACGACCGGGCCGGCGACCGGGATCCACGCATAGCCCCAGTCATTCGAAGCCTTTCCGGGAATCGGGAGCAGCGCGTGCGCGAGGCGCGGTCCGAGATCGCGGGCGGGATTGATGGCATAACCCGTCGGGCCGCCCAACGAGAGGCCGATGGCCCAGACCAGCAGCGCGACCGGGATCGCCCCGAGCGCGCCGAGATTCATCGGGACGACGGACCCATTGGCGGCCGCCGGCTCGAACGCGCCCTTCAATGCGAGCACGCCGAACATCAGCACAAACGTGCCGATGATTTCGCTGATCAGGTTCGCCGGCGTCGAGCGAATGGCCGGAGCCGTGCAGAACACCGCGCGTTTGAGTTCGCCATTTTCCGTGACGCGCCAGTGCGGAAAATACGCCAGCCAGACGAGAACGGCACCGGCGAACGCCCCGAGCATCTGCGCGAGAATGTAACCCGGCACCTTCTCCCACGGAAATCCGCCGAGCGCGGCCATGCCGATGGAAATCGCCGGATTGAGATGCGCACCGCTGATGGCCACCACCGCCGCAACGCCGACAAAAACCGCGAACGCCCACCCGGTGGTGATGACCATCCATCCCGAACCTTCGCCCTTGGATTGCTTCAAGAGGACGTTGGCCACGACGCCGTCACCGAGCAGGATGAGGAGCATCGTGCCGACGAATTCGCCGACGTAGGGGGACATGGTAAAAAGCCTACGCCAGCTTTTCGGTTCGTCCAGTGAAGTTTGGAGCCCCGGCCGGGCATTCAATCGCGGCGGTTTCCCGTTGAATGTGGCGGATTCGTTCGAGATCGAATTTCGGGCTGCGGTCGAAGGCGTAGATGCCGTTCTGCTCCTGAAAGACGTCGGTCAATTGCGTGTAGCAATAGCCGAACATCCGCGGGTTTCGCAGCAGCGTTTGGCAAAGCGCCGCGAAGCGCTCGTAAAATTCCCCGATCGACTTCGGCCGGTCGCCATAGCCCCAGGATTCCTCCTCGGGACGACTGTTCGGATTCCACCAGATGCCGCCGAATTCGCTGACGAAGTAGGGCTGGCCGCGATACGGCAGCGACCACGCCAAGCCGTCCGCGGAGGCGTTGACATACGGTTTTTCCTGGGCTAATCCCGCATGGTTATCGGCGAACCGCGCGCCGTCCTGCTCGTAGTCGTGCGAATCATAGACGTCGGTTTCGGCCACCCGATGGGAATAACCCGAAGCATCCAGCACCGGCCGGGTGCGGTCGGCGGCCTTGGTCGCGAGAAACATGCCGCGCGTGACGGCATCGAGCTCCTGGATGCGGTCCGTAAGGGATTGCGCGGATTCATTGAGCGGGCACCAGCCGATGAGGCTGGGATGCGAGTAGTCGCGTTCGAGGACTTCGAGCCATTCGGTGAGGAAGCTCGGCCCGAAACGGCGATGGTCGGCGCCCGGCGCCTCATTTTCGTTGCCCCAATCCGGAAATTCGCCCCAAACGAGATAACCCAGGCGGTCGGCGTGATAGAGAAACCGCTCCTCAAAAACCTTTTGGTGGAGCCGCGCGCCGTTGAATCCGGCCTCCTGGCTGAGTTCGATGTCGCGGATCAACGCCGCCTCGTCCGGCGCCGTGAGCAGGCCATCCGGGTAATACCCCTGATCGAGGACCAGTCGTTGGAACACCGGTTTTTCGTTCAATAAGATGGCCGGTCCTTCGATGCGAACACCCCGCAGTCCCGCGTAACTTTCCACTGCGTCGACGAGGCGTCCCGATTCGTCGCGCAGGCGGAGGGTCAGCGAATACAGGAATGGATCCTCCACCGACCACAACCGCCGTTCGTCCGGGGGAATGGCGAGATCGACTTCCGGATTGAACCCGCCGGTCAGGGGCACGGTCTCCTTCGCGATGACGCGGTCGACATTGCGCAATTCCGCCTCGTAGGTCCAGCCGCGGCGGGTGGCGTTGAGCGGTTGTTCGACGCGGAAGCGGCCGCGGTGGATGTCCGGCGTGAGGCGCGCGCGGCGCAGGTGAATGTCCGGCAGCGGTTCGAGCCAGACGCTTTGCCAGATGCCGGTGGTTCGCGGATAAAAGCAGGTATAATTGCCGAAGCGCTGGGATTGCTTGCCGCGCGGCTGCGGGCCGAGGTGCGAGTCGCGGGCGCGCACGACGATTTCGATTTCCCCGCCGGCGGCGATGCCGGAGAGCTCGCAGGAAAAGGGGGTGAACCCGCCGCGATGCCGGCCGACCTCCCGGCCGTTGACCCAGACGGTGGCGTCGTAGTCCACCGCCTGGAAATGAAGCCACGCGGTGCGGCCGGACCATTCCGCGGGAACGGTGGCGCGGCGGCGATACCACACGGCGTTCAGGAAATCGAGGTTGCCGATGCCGGAAAGTTCGGACTCCGGGCAGAACGGCACGAGGATGCGCCCGGCGAGGGGACGATGGAGCAAGCCGCGTTCCCAGCCGGTGTCGGCGGCGTCGATTTCGAATTCCCATTCGCCGTTGAGGCAAAGCCAGTCGGGACGGACGAATTGCGGGCGCGGATACTCGGAGCGGGGAGTTTTCATATTGGTATTTTCAAAAAAATGCCGGAGACTCGGCTGGATTGGAATGGCTGGAATCCCAAATCACCTTCGCGAAATCCAAATCATCGGGGAGCGCACGCGGGAAATTTTGATCAATCCCGGCCAGTGCCCGCCGTTCCACGACCTGGGGGTGATTCTGGCCGGCATTTCCTGGGCGTCGGCGGAATTCCGCTTCGAGCGCCCGCGCCCGCGGATGCAGCAGGCGCTGGTTTCGCTGGCGGGTTCCGGCCGGGTCTGGACGAATGGAAAATGGCAGACCTGTTCGCCGGGACAGACCTACCTGACGCCGGCGGGAACGTATCACGGCTACCGGGCGGGCCGGCGTTGGGAGGTCGCGTGGGTGATTCTGGAGCCGGAGGCGTCCTGGGGATTTCCGAGCCAGCCGGCGCTTCGGAACTTTTCCGGGGAAACGCTGCGCCAGATCGTGACCGGCCTGCATCTGGAGATCGGCGCCGGCGGTCGCGAATTGCCGCTGGCTCATTGGACCGAATTACTCCGCCAGTCGGTTCAGGACCTGGCCGCCGAGCCCGTTTTCCGGCTCGGACGGCTTTGGCGGGCGGTGCAGGAGCGCCCCGGGGAAGACTGGACCCTCGAACAAATGGCGCGGACGGCGGGGCTGGGCGCCGAAAATCTCCGGCTCATCTGCCAAAAAGAGTTTGGCCGCAGCCCGGCCGCGCATCTGGCGGTCCTCCGCATGCAATACGCGACTTCCCTCCTGCGGGTCGGCCACAAAGTTGATTTTGTCGCCCGCCGGGTGGGCTACCGGAACCCGTTTGCGTTCTCCACGGCCTTCCGGCGGATAACCGGCAACCGCCCGAGTGAGGTGAGACAAAGTGTGACATCGAGTGGGCATGGCGCTCAGAAGTGAGACAATGTGACCCATAAGTCCTATAGGTCTTATGGGTCCTATAGGACCTATAAAAGACTGTTGGAAATTTTAGTTTCTTCATTTCCAAATGGTTAATCTCCCACTCTCCCACCTCGGCCCGATCCCTGCTTAGAAACTTTCAAAGGAGTTTTTAAAACTATGTCAAAAATTTTAGGTATCGACCTCGGAACGACCAATTCCTGCATGTCCGTCATGGAGGGTGGCGAGCCGTTGGTTCTCGAAAATTCGGAAGGCGCCCGCACGACGCCTTCCGTCGTGGCGTTCAGCAAAACCGGCGAACGTCTCGTGGGCCAGGCGGCCAAGCGCCAGGCCGTCACGAATCCGCAGAACACCATCTTTTCGGTGAAGCGGTTCATGGGCCGCAAATTCGCGGAAGCCAAGGACGAACAGGGCCGCGTGCCCTACAAGCTCGTCGAAGCGTCGAATGGCGACGCGCACATCGAAGTGGAAGTGGGCGGCGAGAAGAAACGCTTCAGCCCGCCGGAAATTTCCGCGATGATTCTCGCGAAGCTCAAAGCCGACGCGGAAGCGAAACTCGGCGAAAAGATCACGCAGGCGGTCATCACCGTTCCCGCGTATTTCAACGATTCGCAGCGCAACGCCACCAAGGACGCCGGCAAGATCGCCGGTCTCGAGGTGCTGCGCATCATCAACGAACCCACCGCGGCGTCGCTGGCCTACGGCCTCGACAAGAAGAAGGACGAAAAGATTGCGGTGTATGACCTCGGCGGCGGCACCTTCGACATTTCCGCTCTGGAAATCGGCGACGGCGTCTTCGAAGTTTCCGCGACCAACGGCGACACCCACCTCGGCGGTGACGACTGGGACAACCGCCTCATGGATTGGATCATTTCCGAATTCAAATCCGACAGCGGCATCGATCTGACGAAGCAGCCCGACGCGGTTCAGCGCATCAAGGAAGAGGCCGAAAAGGCCAAGATCGCGCTTTCCTCGACGCAGGAATACGAGATCAATCTGCCGTTCATCACGGCCGACCAGACCGGGCCGAAGCACATCCAGAAAAAGCTCACCCGCTCGAAGCTCGAACAGCTCTGCGACGATCTTTTCACCCGCACCATCAAGCCGGTCGAAAGCTGCCTGGGCGACGCGAAATGGTCGAAATCCGAAGTGGACGAACTCGTGCTCGTCGGCGGCATGACCCGCATGCCGAAAGTCATCGACACGGCCCGCGCCCTGATCGGCAAGGAGCCGCACAAGGGCGTGAACCCGGACGAAGTCGTGGCCATCGGCGCGGCGATCCAGGGTGGCGTGCTCAAGGGCGACGTGAAGGACGTTCTCCTGCTCGACGTGAGCCCGCTTTCGCTGGCGATCGAAACCGCCGGCGGCATTGCCACGGTGATGATTCCGCGCAACACGACGGTGCCGACCAAGAAGTCGCAGATTTTCTCGACCTACAGCGACAACCAGCCCGGCGTGGAGATCAAGGTGCTCCAGGGCGAGCGGCCGCTTTCCCGGGACAATAAAAACCTCGGCACCTTCCACCTCGACGGCATCCCGCCGGCCCCGCGCGGCGTGCCGCAGATCGAAGTGACGTTCGACATCGACGCGAACGGCATCCTGCACGTCTCCGCGAAGGATCTCGGCTCCGGCAAGGAGCAGAAGATTTCCATCACGGGATCGAGCGGTCTGTCGAAGGAGGAAATCGAACGCCTCCAGAAGGAAGCCGAAGCGCACGCCGAGGAGGATCGCAAGGCCAAGGAAACGATCGAGACCCGCAACACCGCGGACAACCTCGCCTACCAGAGCGAAAAACAGCTCGCCGAGCTGGGCGACAAGGTCGACGGCGCGAAGAAGAAGGAAGTGGAGGACGCGATCGCGAAAGTCCGCGAAGCCCTCAAGGGCAACGACGGCGACGCCATCAAGGCCGCTTCCGACGAGCTTCAGACCAAGTTCCAGGCCATCAGCGAAGAGCTCTACAAAGCTGCCGCGGCACAAGCCCAGGCCGGCCAGCCCGGAGGCGCTTCCGCCGGTCCGGGACCCGAAGCCTCGGCGGAGGCCCCGAAAAAGGATTCCGACGTCGTGGACGCGGAGTTCGAAATGGTCGACGAAGACAAGAAGAAATAAGGCTTCAACCCTTTAACAATGAGCCTCGCCGGGCCGATGTCCGGCGGGGTTCAAGTTAGAAACCCACAACCCAAAAACCACAAAGGAGATATACCAATATGGCATCACCTAAAATCCAACCCCTCGGCGACCGCGTTCTCGTGCAGCCGCTCGATGAGAAGGAACAAGTCAAAAACGGAATCATCATTCCGGACACCGCCAAGGAAAAGCCGCAGGAAGGCGAAGTCGTTGCCCTGGGCACCGGCAAGCTCGACGAAGCGGGCAAGAAGATCGAATTCACCGTGAAGAAGGGCGACAAGGTCCTGATTTCCAAATACGGCGGAACCGAAATCAAGCTCGACGGCGTGTCCTACCTGATCATGCGCGAAGACGACATCCTCGGCGTCCTCGGCTAATCGCTCAAAAAAACTTAAACCCAAAACTTAAAACTCCCTACAATGGCAGCTAAACAACTCCAATTCGACGAAGCCGCGCGCCACGCGCTGCTCCGCGGTGTCGAGAAACTCGCGAAGACGGTCAAAGCCACGCTTGGACCTTCGGGCCGCAACGTCATCCTCGACAAAAAATTCGGCAGCCCCACCATCACCAAGGACGGTGTGACGGTCGCCAAGGAAATCGAACTCGAAGATCCCTACGAGAACATGGGCGCCCAGCTCGTTCGCGAAGTGGCCTCCAAGACCAGCGACATCGCCGGTGACGGAACCACGACGGCGACCGTGCTCGCGGAAGCCATCTACAAGGAAGGCCTCAAGAACGTGACCGCCGGCGCCAACCCGACCTCGCTCCAGCGCGGGATCCAGAAGGCCGTCGACGCGATCGTGACCGAACTCGGCAAGATCAGCAAGAAGGTCAAGGACAGCTCCGAGATCGCCCAGGTTGCCACCGTTTCGGCCAACTGGGACGCCAACATCGGCCAGATCATCGCGGACGCGATGGACAAGGTCGGCAAGGACGGCACCATCACGGTCGAGGAAGCGAAGTCCATCGAAACCACGCTCGACGTGGTCGAAGGCATGCAGTTCGACAAGGGCTACCTCTCTCCCTACTTCGTGACGAACGCGGAAGAGATGGAAGTGCAGTTCGACAACGCCTACATCCTCATCTTCGAAAAGAAGATCAGCAGCCTCAAGGACCTGCTCCCGCTGCTCGAGAAGACCGCCAAGTCCGGCCGTCCGCTCCTGATCATCGCGGAAGACGTGGAAGGCGAAGCGCTCGCGACCCTCGTGGTCAACAAGCTGCGCGGCACGCTCCAGATCGCGGCCGTCAAGGCCCCGGGCTTCGGTGATCGCCGCAAGGCCATCCTCGAAGACATCGCGGTTCTCACCGGCGGTCGTCTGATCACGGAAGACCTCGGCATCAAGCTCGAAAGCGTCACCCTCGAAGACCTCGGCAAAGCCAAGCGCGTCGTCGTTGACAAGGAAAACACCACGATCGTCGAAGGCGAAGGCAAGAACGCGGACATCCAGGGCCGCGTCAGCCAGATCCGCCGCCAGATCGAGGAAACCACCAGCGATTACGACCGCGAGAAGCTCCAGGAGCGCCTCGCCAAGCTCGCCGGCGGCGTGGCCGTCATCAACGTCGGTGCCGCCACCGAAACCGAGATGAAGGAAAAGAAAGCCCGCGTCGAAGACGCGCTGCACGCCACCCGGGCGGCCGTGGAGGAAGGCATCGTTCCCGGCGGTGGAACGGCCCTCATCCGCGCGCAGAAGGCCCTCGACTCCGTTGATCTCAGCGGCGACGAGAAGATCGGTCTGGAAATCGTGCGTCGCGCGATCGAAGCCCCGCTTCGCCAGCTCGCCGACAACGCCGGCCAGGAAGGCGCCCTCATCGTGTCCGAAGTCAAGAAACGCAAGAACAACGAAGGCTACAACGTCGCCACCGGCGAATACGTGGACCTCGTGAAGGCTGGCGTGGTTGACCCGACCAAGGTGACCCGCAGCGCGCTGCAGAACGCCTCGTCCATCAGCGGACTCCTCCTCACCACGGAAGCGCTCGTCACCGAGCTCCCGGAGAAGGACAAAGCTCCCGCCATGCCTCCGGGCGGCGGCATGGGCGGCATGGGAGGAATGGACTACTAAGTCCGGCTCCCGCGCTCTCAACGCAAAAATCAAACAACCCGCTCCGAGGCAACTCGGGGCGGGTTTGTTTTTTTCAGCGCGTCGCGCGTGTCGAAGCCGCTCTTCCGCCCGGCAGCGGAGTGCCGTAGCTCCGGATCAAATCATAAACCGTTAAATCGAATCTGCTCCAGCTTCCAAGAGAGTTTGTTTTGCTATAGCGATAGTGGCTTGCGCTTAAGCCGAAATCGTTTTTTGATGCGGAGCCCGTTCTTTCATGGGGCGCCTCATCCAACGGAGGGCAAGCACTATCGCGCCGAATGCCCCAAGCGCCCACGAGTTCGGTTCGGGAACTGCTGAAAAAAAGAACCTGGAGGCATGGTCACTGGATTCCCAGACCAAGATGTCGCCGGAAGCAAATGGGTTCGAGGTTCCGAAAATGGATTGAAATGTTCCGTTGACCACAAACTCAATGTCAAATATCACGCGGTCGCCGGAGGTAACGCCGATGGGCAACTGCAGAAAGAAAGTTCCCGTGTCGGCATACCAGTTGATACTGAAGTCGTCTCCGTAGTTAGCCCACGATACCTGTCCCAGAGTCGGATTCGCGGCATTAAAGAATACGGTGCCGCTGCTCTGCCAATTATTATTATTGAAAATCGAGGGAGTGCTGATGTGTCCTCCGGTCGGGCCCAAATTCAGGACAAGTCCCGGTGAGGATGGATAAGTCCCTTCAAGCGTCCAACTGACCGGGGACCAGATAAAATCCGCAGATGTTCGGATGAGCACCTGGCTTTCAGAGATTTCCTGGAAGCGGCTTGTGATCTGGAACGCCTGGGCAGGAACGAGAATCGGAACGCTTCCGAGCAGCAGGATACCGAGCACCGTCTGGGGAAGCCGCAGGGTTCGGGCGAACTGCGCCGAAATTGATCGGGATAATGTTTTCATGATTTTTCTGACTTCAATTTTGCTCTATAAAAGAGCAAAATTACCGGATTGCGAAGCTAAAAGCTGCTCCAATATGGAGCAGCGCACCGACTGGAACTTTGTGGGGCCACAGGTGCGCCGTCTGCGGGTGGAGCGGGGATGGACGCAGGAAGTGCTGGCCGCGAAGTGCCAGGTGCAGGGGATTCCCCTCACCCGGGGAACGCTGGCCAAGATCGAGGCCGGCATCCGGGGCGCGGGGGATTTTGAAATCTACACGCTGGCCCGGGTTCTCAAAGTGCCGCTGGAAACGCTTTTTCCCCGCGACATGCCCCAACGCCTCAAACTCGCGTTTTCACGAAGCGAGTGATGCCGGCAGCAAATAACCCACGCCGCGCCGAGCCCGCGCGGACGAAAACTCTTCGATCCTTTCGCTCCCGCGCGGTTAAAGAAAATCAGTTCACCTTGGCCGGAATCACTGCTTTGTCCGTGATCAGGCGGAAGTCGCCGCTTTTGTCTCGATAGAACCCGCGGAGCAGCACGCCGTCCTTGGCATCGGCTTGGCGCAGGCGATTGGACATAGCCATCTGGTCCTCGCTCCACGCGTTGGCGCGAAGTTTGTTTCCGTCCCAGATTTCGTCCATCGGCCGCACCAGCTTGGCGTATTCCGCATCATCCAGGCGGATGGAATCCAGCTCCGATTGATTGTAAAGCGTGATCCACCACGCACCGTAAGAATCCGGAGCGCTCTTGGGAGTGATCTCAATCGTAATCTCCCCGACGGTCTTTTTGCCACCCGTGAACGGCAGCGAATAAAGCGCGGCAACTTCCTCGCGCGACGTCAGGTAACCGGCGAGATAGGCGCGGAGCGTGCGGCGAAGTTTGTCGTTGCCGGACTTGGCGCCGTAGATTCCCAGTTCGACGGCCGAGGGGTCTTCGGGATCGCCGTAAATGTTGAGCTCAATGTCCCGGTTCGCGCGGAACGAAATATACGGGATGTTGACGAAATCGCCGTTGTCGATGATCGTCGCCGGCACCTCGACCAGCGATTGAATGGAATCATTCGTCCGTAAATCATTCGCGATGACGCGCCACGCGGGCAGGTCGCCCTTGCGGTTGATGTCGGTATATTCCAGATTGACGTCGGCTTCGTCGCGGATGCGCACGATGTCGCTCTTCGGGTAGATATTCTCCCCGAACTTTTCCTGCATGACGATCTCGTCCTTGGTGTTTTTCAGGATGAGACCGCGGATGACGTGGCCATTTTTGAGCACCAGGCTGTCGGGCGCTTCGGCCGGGCCGCCTTCCGCGTGAAGAAAACCGGCGCTGTTGATCAACGTGACGCACAGAACGAGGCGAAGGGCGGAATTCATCATTGATGGAACGGTTGCAAGACTCTAGAGAGAGAAGCATCTCTGATTTGTGGTTTCAATATGAATATCCCCATCCGTCATTTTATCCTGCCACTGACTGTCCTGTTGGGAGTTTCCGGCTGCGTGATGCCGCCAAAAGCCTACCAGAAACCGGCGGAAACCCGGACGGTGAAGACGGGCAAATTCTGGTGGGGCACTTCCACCGCGAGTTTCCAGAACGAGGACCGCGGCGAAAAACCCGGCACGCCGGCGTATTTCAAGACGGATTGGGACATCTTCGCGGAGGAAGGCCACATCCCGCCACGGGGGGATGACGCGACCTTCTCGTGGACGCATTTCGACAAGGATGTCGCCGTGCTGAAAAAACTCGGCGTGAACCATTACCGGTTCGGCATCGAATGGGGCCGCGTCGAACCGCAGCCGGGCGTCTTCAACGAAAAGGCGATTCAGCAGTATGTCGCGATGGCGCGCAAGCTGAAGGCGGCGGGAATCGAGCCGATCGTGACGCTCTGGCACTTTACGTTCCCCGACTGGCTCTACGACACGAACCAGAAAAACCGGTCGAATTTCCTGCACCCAAACGTCGAAACCGCGTGGAAGGAATACGTGACGCGCATGGTGACGGCGCTCGCGCCCTATGTGCGAATCTATGTTCCGCAGAACGAGCCGAATGGCGATCTCTACATCAGTTACTTCGGCGGCCACTGGCCTCCGGGGCTGTTGCTGACGCCGGGCGCGTTGAAAAAAGCCACCAAAGTCGCGGTGAACATGTTCCGCGAGGCGTCGGAGATCATTCACGCCAAGCGGCCGGACGCGATCGTGATGGGCATTTATTCCATTCCGAACTGGCGGCGGAATCACGTCCAGGATCCCACCGGCTTCGTGTATAACATGATGCTGCGGCAGAACTACGATCATCTCGATCAGGTGGCGGACACGATGGATATTATCGGCGTGAACTATTATTATTCGCAGGATGCGTCGGCGCTGCGGTTCATTCGCCGGCCCGAAGGCGAACTAAGCTCGAACTACACGCAGAACGGCTGGGAGATCGACCCCGAAGGATTCTACGAAGTCCTCAAGGCCGTGAACAAGCGCTACGGCAAACCGATCGTGGTTTCCGAAAACGGCATCGGCACGCAGAGCGAGCAGAAGAAAATCCGCTACTTCCGCGAGCACGTGAACCAAATGCGCCGCGCGCTGGCGGATGGCGTGGACGTGCGCGGTTATTTCCCGTGGACGCTCATCGACAATTACGAATGGGCCGAAGGCTACCACGCGAATTTCGGCCTGACGCACGTGGATCCGAAGACGAAGGATCGCGTGATCGAGCCGTCGGGAACGTGGTTCAGCAAGTTCATCAAGGCAAATCCGGAACCTTGATCGCTCCGGGAGCGACGGTCACCGATCGAGGGCAGGGCTTCCCACCGGATCGGGATCGTTATTGGATGTAATAAAACGGATTCGGCAGCTTGAACCGCCGCTCGGCGAAGCCACCTTCGAGATCGCTCCATTGGTCGCCGATATTGAGAATAATGCGGTAACCCTGATCCGTGATCGCCTGGCGCGCGCCGCTCTTGAAGGGGATCACCGAAACATTCGGATCCTCCGCCGGCCGCAGGTAAAGCCCCTGGACCTGGGTGACGTTCACGCGCTTGAGGTTCCCGACGGTGGCCGCCCGGAGCGAAGGGTGCCGCCCGGTGATGAGAAACACCGGCACGCGCAGGGCGACGGCTTCCCGATACAGCGCCAGCGCGGGTTCCAGCGGCCAGGAACGCGCTTCGCCCAGCCAGCGATTCACCAACGGGGACGCAAACGAGTAATCGTATTGCTCCAAAAACGGCCAGTTCGAGAGCAGCGTTTCATCGATGTCGAAAACGACCGCCAGCTTTTCGCCGGGACGGGAATTGGCGACGCGGTGGCGCAGATAATTCCGGGCGTCCTCGGCCACGATGGAGAACTGCGCGAGGTAGCGGCCGCTCTGGTGGTATTCCGTGGCCGCCCATTTTTCGAGCGTGAGATTCCGCGGTTCGCGCGCGGCGCAGCCCGCCAGCAAAGCCGCCACCAGCAGGCTAAAAACCCTAGAGTTCATCGAGCAGGGTGAAAAGCGTGCGGTGGGAGCCGGCGAAACTTCCGGCGGGTTGGTCAAGAATCTGCGCCGTGGCCTGGACATAGCCGCCCGGTTGCGGCGCGTCCACCTTGCACCAGACCTCGAGGAGTTCCGGGGTGATTTCCGGATGGAACTGCAGGCCGAGAATCCCCTGCTCGTGCCAATAGCCCTGATTCGCGCAGGCTTCGCTCTCCGCCAGCCGGATCGTGCCCGGAGGCAGCTCGAACGTGTCGCCGTGCCAGTGCAGCGCGAGCTGGGACTCGGGCAGCGCGGGAAATCGCTGCCGGGCCTCGGCCGAAAAACGAACCGGATGCCAGCCGATTTCGAGATGGGCATTTTGCGTGACCCGCGCCCCCAGCGCGTCGGCGATCAATTGCGAGCCGAGACACGCGCCGACCATTTTCTTTTTCGCCGCAACGGCCCGTTCCAAAAACTGCCGCTCCGCCTTCAGCCAGGGATGATCCCGGTCCTGGTAGATATTCATCGGTCCGCCCATGACCACGAGCAGATCGAATTCGCCGAGCGCCGGCAGCGCGTCCCCGGCGTAGAGATGAGTCGTCGAAACCGCGTGACCGCGGGCCCCGGCCCAAGTGCCGATGGCGGCCGGACCTTCGTGCGGAACGTGCTGAAAAACGTGAACGCGCATTGTGAGATATCGGGGCTGTGCTATATGAAGCAGAATGGACCCCGTAGATCAATGCCTTCGCCGGCTCCGCCGCCGGTGGTGGTGGCAGCAATGGCGGAGGGCCCTCGTGCCGTCCGTGATTTTTGTCACCGTGATCGAGTTGCTTTGCGGCTTCGTCCGAATTGCCCAGGGGCTCCCCCCCTTTTCCGCGCCGGCGGTCCTCGCGGGAATGTTGCTCGCCCCCTTGTTCGCCGCCCTGCTCAATCAACGCCGGGCCTGGGATCTGGACCGCATCGCCGCCCGGGCGGATGAATGGACGCATTCCCGGGATCGATTCGCGACGTATCGGGAGCTTGCCCGGCGGCCGGAACCCTCCACGCTGGAGAAACTGGCCCTGGCCGAGGCGCGGGAATTTGCGGCGCGCTGCCGGCTGCGGCCGCCCGCGGAGAATTGGTGGTGCCTGTTGCGGCTGGCCCCGCTGGGGGTATTCGCGCTGGCGCTGCAGCTCGCGTATTTTTATTCCGCGAATCAATCCCGCGCCGCCCGGGATCAGGCCGCCGCGCTGCTGGCGGCCGCCGCGCCGCAAGTGGCCGCATTGGGGAATCAATGGCGGGAGCCGTCCCTCGAAAAAGCGGCGGAGCGGCTGCAGGCCGAAGCGGCGGCCTTGACCGACCGGCTCAGCCGCGATCCCCGCCGCGACGCCCTCGAAGCCCTCGCGCGTTCGGAGGAATCCGTCCGGGAATTGGCGGGAAATTTTACGGACCTGCGGCCGGCGGCCGAAGCATTGGCCGAGGCGGCGAATTCGCCGGAAATGGGGGAAGCCGTCGAGCAGGGAAATTATGCCCGGGCGGCCGAAGCGGCCCGGCAGGCGCCGGAGGAACAGATGCGGCAGGCCATTGAGCGCGCCGCGGCCGCCAGCCGGCTGCCGGAGCTTACCGCGCTGCGCGAGGCGGCGAATCCCGGCGAGGCGGTGGCGCAATTGATGGAAAAAACGGCCCGCTCGCAGGAGAGAAATCGCGAGATGCAAAAATTGCTGTCCGCGCTCCGCGATCTCAAACTTCAGCCGGACGGCACCCGCAGCCCCGAACCGGACCAGGCGGATCAGTCCGTCCCCGCCACCGGGGAAGACGCGGCCACAGCCTCGATGAAAAGCGGGCAAACGGCCCCAGCCGACGGCCAGCTCGCCGCCGCGGAATCCCCCTCCGGGGATACCCCCAACGATGGTGGCGGGGAAGGCGGCAAGTTGACTTCCCCGGGGAATCCCGGAAACGAAAATGCCGCCGCGCGGCCGGAAGCGCTCGCGGGAATCATGGGACCGGGCGTTTCGTTGCAGGATTTGGTGCTGTCCGGAGCCGACAATTCCGAGGCAAAGCGACGGTATCAGGCCATTTACCAAGCAGCGCAATCCGATGAAGCCGCCGCCGTCGAACGCGAATCCATCCCCGCCCGCTCCCGGCAAACGGTGAAACGTTACCTCGAAAGCATCCGCCCGGCCAATTAGAGCCAACGCCATTTTTCTCCGTGTCCTCCGCTCTCCCTGTGGTTAGATCATTCCAATGACTCCCGAACTCGCCGCTCAGGAAGCCGAAGCATTCCGCCAGCTTTTTCGCCAGATCAAAACGGAGATGCAGAAGCGCATCGTCGGCCAGGATGCCGTGCTCGACGATTTATTGATCGCCTTTTTCTGCGGCGGGCACGTCCTGATGGAAGGCGTTCCCGGCCTGGGCAAGACGCTGCTGGTGCGAACGCTGGCGGAAGTGACGGGCTTGGAATTCTCGCGAGTTCAATTCACGCCGGACCTGATGCCGGCGGATATCGTGGGCACGAAACTCATCGTCGAAGATGCGGATGGCCGGAAGCGCTTCGAATTCCAGCGCGGGCCGGTATTTGCGAACCTCGTCCTGGCGGACGAAATCAACCGCGCCACGCCCAAGAC
>Ga0075012_10003318_pt1 | contig 15470 bp, 14 predicted proteins | sample All_14_2_FD_71474 | JGI IMG/M metagenome (GOLD analysis project Ga0075012, IMG submission 71474) | Freshwater microbial communities in response to fracking from Pennsylvania, USA - Allegheny Zone_MetaG_DW_15 | ecosystem: Environmental > Aquatic > Deep subsurface > Groundwater > Drilled... | reverse complement strand
GCCATCCTCGGTCTCGGTGACCGCGGGGCCCTGGCAAGCAAGCCTGTCATGGAGGGCAAGGGAGTCCTGTTCAAGAGATTTGCAGACATCGATGTGTTCGACATCGAGCTGGATGAGAAAGATCCCGATAAGATCATCGCCATGGTCAAGGCAATGAGCCCGACCTTTGGTGGTGTGAACCTCGAGGACATCAAGGGCCCTGAATGCTTCAAGATCGAGCAGGAGCTGATCAAGCAGTGCAACATCCCCATTTTCCACGACGACCAGCATGGGACCGCCATCATTGCAACCGCAGGCCTGATGAACAGCTGCGAGATCGTGGGCAAGAAACTTGAGGATGTCAAGGTTGTTGTCAATGGAGCCGGGGCTGCCGGTATCAGCTGTGCAAAGATGTTTGTTGCAGCCGGCGTGAAGCGCGAGCACATCACCATGCTTGACAGCAAGGGTGTTGTCTTCAAGGGCAGGACAGCCGGATTGACACCCGAGAAAGAGGAGTTCGCCACCGAAGGCAGTGCACGTACGCTCGCTGATGCAATGGTGGGAGCCGATGTGTTCATGGGGCTTTCCGTCGCCGACTGTGTAACGCCTGAGATGCTGCTCTCCATGGCCGCCGACCCGGTGGTGTTCGCCATGTCCAACCCCAATCCCGAGATCGGCTACGAGCTGGCCATGGCCACCCGCAGCGACCTGATCATGGCGACCGGAAGAAGCGACTATCCGAACCAGATCAACAACGTCCTTGGGTTCCCCTTCATCTTCCGCGGTGCTTTGGATGTCCGTTCGGTCATCATCAGCGAAGGCATGAAGATGGCGGCTGCCAAGGCTCTGGCCGCCCTTGCCAAGGAGCCGGTACCGGCTTCGGTCGAGAAGGCATACGGTGGACAGAAGTTCAGCTTCGGCCGCAACTACATTGTTCCCAAGCCTTTCGACCCCCGTGTCATCGAATGGGAAGCCGTAGCTGTTGCCAAGGCTGCCTGTGAAGAAGGACTTGCCTCCAAGCCCATCACCGATTGGGAAGCCTATAGGGCATCGTTGGTGAAGCGGATGGAGAAGTACTGGAAGTAACCATTATTCTCATGTGTCTACGAGGAAGGCCGTCCTGTTGAACAGGGCGGCTTTCCTGTATGAGCTCTTGCCAGCCTTCCTGTCAATTCACTAGGATGCAACCAGGAGGCCTCCAATGCACCTTATCGAATGCTCCCGATCCTATGCCGACCAGATCCTGGCCATTTACAACGATGTCATCAAGACTTCCACTGCCATGTTTGAGACCCATGAGCGTAATCAGGCATACATGAGCACCTGGTTCGATGCAAAGGAGCAGAGTGGATATCCCGTCATCGGCCTGGTGGATGATCAGGATGTCTTACTTGCTTTTGGGACCTACGGCTCCTTCAGGTCAAGTTCCGGGTATCTGTATACCATCGAGCACTCAATCCATGTTCGCAAGGAACATCGAGGCAAGGGCCTTGGGAAGATCATTCTCACTGCCTTGATCGAGAAAGCCATCGAACAGCAGTACCATTGCATGGTTGGAGCGATTGATTCAGAGAATACCGCATCCATCCATCTGCACGAAAAGGCCGGGTTCGAATCTATCGGTGTGGTCAAGGAAGCAGGGTACAAGTTCGGTACATACAGGAGCCTGGTCCTGATGCAGCTGCTTTTTCCGATACCTGAGAAACCGAAGGGAATATAAGCTTCAAGAAGTATTCCTCCTGTTTTATAAACAGAAGCCAAGTCTCATCGGGTTATAGGAATCTTCTTTTGAGTTGAAAAGATAGAAAAGTTAGTATATAATAGAAAAAGTTAGATAAGAAAAGATTAATAAAAGGTGTAGACAGGATGTATGTAGAATCTGAAACTCTGGAATTGAAACGTGAGTTAACTGATGATTCACTTAAAACAATAGTGGCATTTGCCAATACAAAAGGTGGAACTATTATTTACGGAGTCAATGATGATTCTTCTTTGGTTGGAACGTTGCCCATTGATTTGGTGCTTCCTCGATTGACCAATATGATTCGAGATTCAATAGTCCCTGATATTACGCGGTTTGTTTCCTATAACCAAAAGCAAATCGATTCAACCATAATACTTGAAGTGAGAGTAAGCAGGGGTACTTAGCGTCCTTACGCATTGAAACATAAGGGGTTAAGCCCTCGAGGTGTATTTGTTCGACAAGGCTCTTCCACTGTTATGGCTAGTATGGATACAATACGAATGATGATTATAGAAACAGATCACCGACGATACGAGCTCGAGGTTTCAGCAAATCAAGCGCTTACATTTTTACAGGCAACCCGGTTGTTTGCAGAACGCCGTATTCCTTTCGAAGAAACTCATCAAAAAACCCTTCATATCCGAGATGGGGAGGGTCGCTTTACAAATCTTGGGCTGCTGCTCTCCGATCAATGCGAACATACGACGAAAGTGGCAATTTTCCAAGGCACTGATTTTTCTATTTTTAGGGATAGAAGAGAATTTTCAGGTTCATTGCTCACACAGCTTCAGGAAGTAGGAGAATATGTACAACAGTACAACAGGATTCGTTCGGAATTTCCTGGGCTTATCCGCATTGATAGCTATGACTATCCACCATTAGCGCTTCGTGAAGCTCTCCTTAATTGCTATGTGCACCGCGAATACGCCAGCAGCGCAGCAACTCTTCTTCATGTGTTTGACGATCGATTGGAATATATCACGTTTGGTGGGCTGGTGTCTGACGTGAGCCTGGAAGACTTGAAGTTGGGTATTTCCCTAAGCCGGAATGAGTACCTAGCACGTGTCCTGCATCTTTTGGGAATAATTGAAGCCTATGGTACAGGCTTTCCTCGTATCTTCGAACAGTATGCAAAGTCATCATGTAAACCGGTAATAGAAACAAGCCCGAATGCTTTTAAAGTAACGCTCCCTAATAGGAACTACTTGGTAGAACATGTTGGAGAGAGTGAAGGGCTGTATGAAGCCTATCAGTACATCAAAAGCAAAGGCAGCATTCAAAGAAAAGACCTGCAAACTTTTCTTGGTATTTCCCAAACCCAGGCAGGGGTCCTACTCAAGCGATTACTCGATAAGAATATGATTTTTGTTCTTGGAAAGGGAAAGCTTACTAAGTATATTGCGCATTGACGTCCATGGGCGATGCACAAAAAGAGAAGCCAGTGATGTTTCCCGCAACACTGGCTTCTAAATATTTGCAAGCTTGTCTGTCCGGACGCGCTTTCTGTGAACTCATTAATTGGCAACTACAAACAGTGTCCTCTCCAGGCCCTGCTCGTACATCGAGTAGGTGAAGTTGTAGGCATTGGAGGCAACCTGAAATCCGAACTCATCGGCGGAGAAGGTGGTTCTCTCGGGAACGTAGGCGGCCAGTCTCAAGACCGTGGTTCCATTGGTGCCTGCAGCGAAGAGGGAGGAAGAGAGCATTGCCATCAGGATGATGGTTGCTAACTTCTTCATCTGTTCTCTCCTTTTTGGTGTTGTTACACTTGAAGAATACGTAAGATGTGAGAAGATGTCAATATAGAAAATGATATAATTTATTATATTAAAAGAAATTAGAGAATGTCATATGTAAGAAGATGTGATATATAACATCTACCAATAACATCTCACATATCACAAGTATTAACCGGTTTAGCAATCGGACTGCATCACTTGTGACAGAGAGAAATCGCAGGAATTTGAAGGCAATTGAGGAAGTGATGGAAAAGTTGCCTATGGCACACCCTCAGCTGTGACAAGAGACATGAACGAATTAAGGTGCTGCTTCTGACAGGAGAGCGGTGGAAGATGTGATATGAACTTCTACCATTTCCGAAGAATCTATCTCACTGTCAGAGCGTTATTGGAAAGATGAGGGAAGAGGAATGGTTCTGACAAGTTTGCTTCTATCGTCTATCTCGAATGCCAAGGATCCGCACTTGGGAAAATCGAGGGTGAGTGCATATGAGCTTTGCCGGGTCGAGAACACAGCATCAAGGTGAATCGGTTCGAGTGTAGAGGCGTAGTCATAGGGCAGCGGATAGCGCAGGTTGCGCATGTGCGGATGGGAAACGAAGAGTATATACCGCTCCTCCAGTTTTCGGCACCAGAAATCAAGCGGCTGTGAAGTCTTGAGCATTGGCCTGAGGTTTACAGGGAAATCTGTGTGTATCGTGTTTGTAAGAGTCTCAAACGATGAGTGGGTGATGCTTCCGGGCTCCTTGGGAATCGTGGAAAAATGAATCGGAGCTCCCTGGGCTTTAAGGTGAAGCAGGCTCGCAAGGATTTCATACTCCATCCACTCGCTGATGCAAAGCAATGCATCGATGGTGCGTCCTTTATAGTGGAGCTTTCCCTGTTCAAACACCAGGTCCTTGACCCAACGAGCAGAGAACCATAGGGGTCGATAGGGAAGCAGAGCCTCAGGAACCTTCAATTCCTGCAGCTCCCACCAATAGTTGCTGCTGGGTTTCTTCTTGTTGTGAGGCAACTCATCCCGCATCCATTGGTCTTCCAGTGGCAGAAGGATGGATAGCCTCGACTCTGTCTCTCCTTGCGTAAGGAGTTCGCTCAGTTTTGTTATGTATGCATTGAAGGGCAGCAGATACGGCTGCAATGCACTGTTCGGCCCTACATGCACCGTAGCATAAAATTCATTCGGGTTCTTGATGGTTTCATAGGGTTTGCCGTGCCAGACAACACGGTTTACTCCCCAGGCAAATTGGGCATCGGCCACACAGCGAAGATCATCGATTCTCTCTGTCCTCAAGCCCGGCGGGCTTGCAGGACTGGGAACCCAGCCGTATAGGCAGGAAAACGTCTCACTCGAAACCAACTGCTTCTGTTCCATCGCTGCAGCAGAGGCTGCGAGCAAGGCAAAATCGGGATCGAAGAGCAGCGTCTCGGTTTCAGGGATATCCACCAGTGCATAGGCGCCAAGCATGTCTGTAGGGGCTCCATGGCACTGTACACGGCTTGTTGCACCTCTTTGATGGCAGATTGCATTGAATGGTTGGTAGAAATCGCTCAATACCCGCTCAGAGATCAGACTACGGTAATCGAAGCGTTGGGTTGTGCTGTGGTCTTGTGGATTGTATTCATAGCCGAATCGAGCTTTGAATGCCTCGGCAAACCCCTTGAATCCAAGATTGTGTGTTTCCACCTCCCATGAATCGCAGAAGAGGGAAAGCGGAGCAAGCCGGCAAAAATCCTCGAATCCGTGCTTAAAGAGGTGGGACGCATACCAGTCCAAGGCCTTTGCATCGAGATGGTCGAGCACCCGTGCCGGATGTGATGCATAACGGGCCTCCCACGAGCGGTCAACCGTCTGCGGCTTTTCGCCGGTCAGCGTTTTTGTACCGTATTTTTCTGGAATGAAGGTACCCGAGAAAGGCCATAATGTGCCGAAGGTCAGGTCGCACCCGAGATTACGCTTCTTGCATCCCTTTATGGCATGCTTCACGTAGTACTGGAACTGCTCATCAAGGAAATACGGCCCGTCCTCGGGTTTGGCTCCTTTCGTTGGATACACCCAGGCGATCTCGACTCCTCCAAAGCCGTGACAGGCAAGCCAATCGAGTTGCTCGTCGATGGCCTGGGTATCGAGTGGTCCTGAGAACCACCACCAGCGGACATACGGCCTGGCATCAGAGAACATCGGCAACGGCTCCTACAGATGAGAGAGTGCTTGATCGAGGTCTTCAAGCAGGGTCTGGGTATCCTCCAGGCCGATGTGAAGCCTGAGAACCGACGGGTCTCCATCCTTGGTGGCAAGAGGGGGGAACACCAAACTCTCATACCCGCCCCAGCTTACTCCGATACGGAACGCCTTGAGGGAGTTGACCGCCTTTTCGATGCTTGATCTGTCCGTGGATTTCAATTTGAGTGACAACAGTCCGCAGCCGCCCTTCATTTGAGAAGAAGCGAGTTGGTAATCGGGGCTCTTGGGGTGCATCGGGTAGAACACCTGTTGGACTGCCGTGTGGTCGTAGAGGTAGTCGCACACCTTCAATGCACTCTGGTAGTGGTAGGGAAGCCGAACGTGGAGGGTGCGCATGCCTCGTTGGATCAACCAGGCCTGGAAGGGGTCGGGTACATGGCCGATCGGCAGGAACTCGGTTCGAACGATGTGCTCGACCAGCGCATTGCTGCCGATTACGACACCTCCTATGATATCGCTGTGCCCGCCCAGGTACTTTGATGCCGAGTGCACAACCAAGTCGATGCCCATGGCCAAGGGATTCTGATAGAGCGGAGTCGCCCATGTGTTGTCTACAATGGTGGTGATGCCATGCGACTTTGCGAGCTTTGCAAGGGAAGGCAGGTCCTGCACTCTCAGATACAAGGTTCCCGGGCTCTCCAGGTACAATACCTTGGTGTTCGGTTGTATAGCTCTCTCCACCTCTTCGATATTCGTCGCGTCCACGAACGTCGTGGTGACCCCGAAGCGCTTGAGGTAGATGTTGCTGATGTACTTCGCCCAGGTGTAGGCATCGGTTGAGCACACAATGTGGTCTCCTTGGCCTACGCAGGAGAGAATGCTTGAGGCGATCGCAGCAACACCCGCAGAAAAGAGCTTTGCCCGCTCTCCCCCCTCCAAGGCTGCGATGCGCTGTTCAACCAGCTCCACGGTGGGGTTGTTCCCCCGCGAGTACAGATGAGTGGAAAGCTCGTCCGACAGGGCTTGCCGCAACGCCTGCACGGTAGGAAAGGTGAAGAGCGATGTCTGGTACAGCGGTGCTGCAACCGGACGCTCGACCTGCAAAAATTCATACGTATCATCAGTTACAATATCAGCAATTCTGTGCATGGATGCTTCCTTCAACCCCTAATGGGTTCAAATACTATGTCATCGCCCTCAACTTCCACACAAATGACCTGGTCATATTCATCGCATTCCCGCTTGGGAAGGGTGATGAGCCAGCTGCTGTCACCTTCGCAGGTGACGCGCTCCTTGAGCGTAAGCGGGCTTTTGTCCGACAGGCGGTAGCAGGAAAGCGGTTTGTTGGCGATATTCAAGAGATAAGCTCGTTCCATCTCCTCGAAAATGTGGATGTACAGCTTACCGGGCTTTGCCGTGAAATATCCCCAATCAATATCGTAGGGATAGAGAGGCATTCGCTTGGTGCCATAGATGCTCTCTCCGTTCTTGGCCATGAAGGAGCCGACAGCCTTCAGTACATCGACGCTCGGCTGGGGAACCATGCCGGTTCCTGTCGGCCCGATGTTGAGCAGGTAATTTCCACCTCTGCTGACAATCTTGACCAGTGAGCGGATGATCTGTTTGGGGCTCTTCCATGCATGATCGTTCTTATTATATCCCCAGGTGCTGTTGATGGTGGCCGGAACCTCAAAGGGGGCGGGATAGGGCAATAGCGGAATGAAGTTGTCCCCGGTGGTCATGTAGTCTCCCAGACCGTTCCCGATTCTTCCATTGATCAGACAATCGGGTTGCAGTCCCTTGATCAGGTCGCGCAGCTCCTGCGACTGCTCCTTGGTCATATACATCGGGGTGTCGAGCCAGATCAGGCCCAAAGGACCGTACTTTGTCAGCAGTTCGGTAAGCTGAGGAATGCACTTATTGCGGAAATACTTCTCAAAATCCTTATCCTCCGCTCCTATGCCGTCTTCGCATGCATCACTATCATCCCAGTCCTGTGCTTGTGAGTAGTAGAGTCCGAACACCAGACCATGTCGGTCGCAGGCCTCGCGTAATTCACGGACAAAATCACGCTTGCAGGGTGCTCCCCGTTTTGAGGAGTAATCACTTACGTCCGAGTCAAAGAGCGAGAAGCCCTCATGGTGCTTGCTGGTAAACACCAGATACTTCATGCCTGCTTCCTTGGCAAGGGAGGCTATACGCTCTGCATCGAAATCCCGGCCTTCGAATTGCCGGGCAAGATTCCGATATTCTGCGGGACTGATGGATAAGTCGTGCATGATCCATTCTGCAATATTGTCAGTGCAGGTACCTTGGTATTCCCCTGCAAGCAAGGAATACAATCCCCAGTGGATGAACATGCCGAATTTTCCGTCCATCCACCACGATGTTGATGGTTCCATACCTGTATGCCTCTCTTTCCTATTGTATTTCTTTTTCCGCAAGATCGTTGAGTACTTCGAGATCGTAGCGGTAGATGTATTCATGTGCCGCTATTGCATAGCTTACTTGTCTCTGTTCCAGGGCCTTGACGATATCCATATGAAAAGGAATGGTTTTCACCCAGATACCCGCAACATTGCCCAATATTTTTGTGAAGCTGTTCAGCGAATCGATAAGGGAGAGGACGAGCTGGGTCAGCGTTGAGCTTCCTCCGCACTCAAGCAGAGCGATATGGAATTCCCGGTCCAGTTGGACTGAGAACCTGCCTTCATCGGCCATGTCACAAAGCCGCTGGGCAATATCCTTCAAATGGGCGATCTGCTGGTCACTCGCACGTTCTACCGCCCGCTGGATCGCCAGACGCTCCACTGAAATCTTAATTTCCAGCAAATCCTGATAATTGACCCTCATCAGTTTGAGTTGGATGGAATCAGCATTGACCTCACGTTTGACAAAGGCTCCCTTGCCGACCATCCGGTCGATGATGCCGGCCTCCTCGAGCTGGCACAACCCCAGTCGGACCGAATTGCGTCCGACCATCAGTTCTTGGGCGAGTTGCCGTTCTCCCGGCAGCTTGTCCCCGATTTTCAGACCGTTTCGATAGATATAACTGATGATTGCGTCCGAGACCTTCTCGTGCAGCAGGTCCTTTGCAATGGGTTGTATGGGCTGCATAGTACTCATGTCCTCACTCCTTGACTGCTCCTGCGGTAAGGCCCTCAACCACAAACTTCTGCATGAATGCAAACATGATTGCAGTGGGAAGAAGGGCGCATACTCCGCCGGCCATTAGTACGCCCCATTTTACGTCATATTTGCCGATTAGTGACTTCAAACCTACTGGAACAGTCCATAAATCGGAAGTATTGATGAAAATCGTACCGGCAATGAGCTCGTTCCACGCTCCTATGAAGGCAAACACAAAGACGGCCACAATTCCTGGGAACATGACAGGAAGCACGATGCGGACCAAGGTTGTCAATTTCGAGCAACCATCGACATATGCAGCCTCCTCAAGCGTGTACGGTATCCGCTCAAAAAAGCTTCGCATTGTGATGACGCAGAACGGCAGGTTGCTGATCAGGTAGAAGAAGAACAGGCTGAGCCTGGTATTGATCATCCCCAGCTTTGAGAAAATCACATAGAGCGGGATGATTACGAGAATGCCGGGAATCATCTGGGTCACCAAGAAGAAAAGCAACATTGCGTCCTTTCCTTTGAAAGCATACCGTGCCAGACCGTATCCACCAAGAATCGAGAGCAGCGTTATGCATAATCCGGTCGAGACCGAGACGATAAGACTGTTTGTCAACATTCCCTTGTAGTCATAGAGCTTGAAGAGTTGGACATAGTTCTCTGTGGTGACATCACGGGGGAAGTATGTGATTTCCTGGGCATTGATGATCTCGGCATTGGTCTTGAATGAAGTGATTGACATCCAGTAGATGGGCAGGACGACCAAAAGCATGAAGAACACGAGAATGATTGTTCTGCCGAAATTACCCAGATGGCGTTGCAAGGTATATATTTTCATTAGAAGTTCCCCGCTTTGTTGTAGTTGGTCGCCTTGAGGAAGACGGTCACATAGAGTACGAGGACTGTCATGAGCAACACACCCAAAGCGGAAGCCAGTCCGAAATCGTAGCTGGAGAATGCCTTGGTGTACATGTATGACGGAAGTGTCTGCGAATAGTTTGCCGGTCCCCCGTTGGTGATGACCACGATCAGGTCGAATGAGTTGAAAATCCAAATGGTGCGTAACAGGATTGTGACGATTACCGTAGGTTTGATATAGGGGAGGGTGATCTTCGAAAATCTTCGAAGAGGACCGCAGCCGTCGATATAGGAAGCTTCATATACATCGGCGGGAATCGACTGCAAGGCAGCCAGGATCATGATGGCAAAGAAGGGGATTCCCATCCAAATCATGGCCATGATGACAACCGCCAGGGAGAATCCGGGAGTCCCGAGCCAGGCGATCTTGGTTCCGATGAGTTGTAATTTCATCAGGAGGTCGTTGACCACGCCGTACTCACCATTGAACGACCAGCGATGCATCAAGCCGATGACGAACGCTGAGAACGACCAAGGCAGAAATACCAACGCCTGATAGAGCCCCCTGAAGGGGAATTGTTTGTTCAGAGCCATGGCCAGTGTCATTCCAAGGAGGAATTGTCCGGCGACCGAAACCACTACATAGATGAACGAGTTCTTGATGATGAGCCAAATATCCGTCTCGGAAAACAGTTTTTGAAAATTCTCAAGGCCGTTGAAACGGATTTTTGTCGGAGCTGTGAGCTTGTAGCTCTGGAAGGCCATAAGGAAACTGTTGATCAGTGGGTAGCCGAACATCAACAACAACAGCAGCATGGTAGGTAGTAGAAAGAGATAGGGTTCAGCCTTGCGTTGTGCTGCAAGATTACTCAAGGCAGTCGGGCGACCTTTGGTATGTCGTCGTATGAACACCATGCCAAGGGCGCATACCACCCCGACCCCGATTATGTAGAGTACCACCAAAACCATAAGCCTTCATCCTTTTTTCAATGGGCGATGGCACTGCAGGCGAGCTGCAGCACCATCTTCTCACTATACCTTACAACAGGCCCTTGGGCTGCTCAACGGCGGAACCCGGATTCTCTGCAAGATAAGCCTTCATGCGTTTCTCCAGTTCATTGACGACATTGAACAAGGAAGTCTGTGCATCCTGTCTGCCCAATAGGTACTTCTGCATCTCCTCATGCATCATACCTTGGTGCATATCGGTGTAGTTGAACGGACCGAAGGCTACAGGAACCACCATGGCCGGATCGTTGAGCTGCTGCACGAAGGCTGCATACGGGCCGTTGGGGCCGTAGAACGGGTCGTCGCCTACCGCTGTCTTGATGGGGATCAAACCGGTGAGCTTGCAGTACTCGATGTTGTTGTCGGGCCTGGTGAGGAACTCGATCAACTTCCATGCTGCATCCTTGTTCTTCGATGAAGAGGAGATGGAGTAGGCGTAGGGGGAGTTGACGGTATTGTAGATTTTTCCATCCTTGTCGCTTCTGGGCATCGGCATGACCATCCACTGTTCATCCTTCATATTGGCCAGGGCGGTTGCAGCAACCTCGCTGTCGTTGATGAGTGTGCCGGTCAGGCCACCGCAGAAGTTATCGACCATCTCGACAAAGCCCCAGTTGATCGCATCCTTCGGAGCACAACCATCAAGATAGAGACCCATCCACTTCTTGTATGCATCCACAGCTTCCTGGTCCTTCATCAACGAAGATCCATCTGCTGCATAGGCCGAACCGCCATTGAGGCTTTCAAGATAGACGAACAAGGGGTCGAATGCACCGCGTGAGCCTCGGAACGAGGTTCCATACCGGTTCTTCGAGGGATCGGTGAGCTTATAGACTGCGTCGAAGTACTCCGCATACGTCCAGCCTTTCTTCATATTGAGGTTGAGGCCAACCTCTTTCGCCCAATCCTTACGGACGAAGACGCCTTTGACCATCATGCCATCAGGAATGGTATAGATGTTGCCATACAGTTCCTGTTCGGCCTTCCAAACGAGTTCGGTGACTGTTGAGGCATACTCGCCCTTGGTTGATCCGATGTAGTCGGAAAGGGGCACGACCCAACCTGCTTCAGTAAACTGACCAAGCCAGCCGGCCCAGGTTGTCATGACGTCAGGCAGCTGGTTGGAAGCACCGAGTACGGTAAGCTTGTTGGCTGCATCGTCCCAAGGCACGCTTTCATACACAACCGTTATTCCAGTCTCCTGCTTGAATTTATCGAACGTATTGGTGAAATACTCCTGCCTGGTAGGGCTTGGGGATACGTCGATGAAGCGAAGCTTGGTTTCCTGTTTCTCTGCAGAAGCACCAGCAAAAGCGAGCGTCATGATTGCCAACATGGCAATCACCATACAAAACCGCAACTTGTTTCTCATATAGGCCTCCTTTGGTTTTTCTCCCTTGCTAGGGATAATGAACGGGTTGAACAAAAAATGGTCTTAAAAAGAACCATTTCGTACGTGTAAATTGTCATAGATAGAATAAAGCTAGTAAAATTGGTTCTATAGTAGAACCACTAGGGTAATCGTACCATAGAATCACCACCTGTCAATAGAAATATTAGGACAAAAAGAAGCCTGCCGATAAGGCAGGCTTCACGTCACTGGTTTGTGCTTTTTACTGGATACCCAACAAATCCTTGATCTGGGCCTTGGCTTGGGTCAGGATATTGGTGTACTGGTCGTCAAGCTGGGAGAGTTGTTTGTCCAGCAGCTTCATGAACTCCGGGTCCTGTTCGGGCCTGAGGGTGAAGTTGGGACCGTACTGCTTGCGCAGCTGAGCCTCTTTCTGTTGGAGAGCGGGAGCAAACTGCTGTTTCATCCGCTCAACCAAGTCCTCTTGGTTCTCCAAGTATTGGCTGAAAAATCCTTCAAGCTGCCCAAGCAGCTGCTCAAGCTGCTCGTTGCCCTCTCCAAGAATCATGCCAAGGTCGAGGACCTTCGCAAAGTTCTCCTTGAACGCAGTATTTCTGGGAAGTGCAAGATTGGAAAGCATGGTGAGAGCCATTCCTTCCCTGAATGCTTCCTTCTCCTCTGCGGGAACAGCATCATACTGTTTCTTGGTGCCTTCCTTGGTTGCATCTATATCGCTGAGGAAGGTTCCTGCCAGCTGTCTTCCTTCCTTGACCTTCAGGTCCCGCTTGATCTTCACTGGGTCCACCTGGAGTTTTTCTGTCTTTTCCAGCGCAAGTTCCCATGCAGATTTTATGATTGCCATAGTCGACTCCTCATTACTTTACCAAAGATAGTACAGTTCGCTGTCTTGGACAAGTCTTGGTTTGGTGATAGTCTCGAGCCATGGAACTGGAACTTACCATAATGTACATCTTCGACCTGTTCGGAACCTTCATCTTCGCCATAACCGGGGCTGTAAAGGGTGTACGCTGTAAACTCGACATCCTTGGGGTGGTGGTGTTCGCCTGCACCGTCGGTTGCGGTGGCGGCATGTTTCGCGACATGCTCATCGGGGCAACCCCGGTTGCCGCACTGACCGACAGTGCCTATATTCTCACCTGTGTAGGCACCGGCCTGGCGGTCTTTTTCCTTGCTCCGAAATTTGTCGGGAAGTGGAGGGTCATTCTCTTTGCCGACTCGCTTGGCTTGGGAGTCTTTACCGCCCTGGGGGTGGCAAAAGGGGCCATGTACGGCATAGGCCCGGTAGGGCAGGTGCTCTGCGGTGTCTTCTCTGCCGTAGGAGGTGGAGTGGTCCGGGACATCATGAGCCGCTCGGTGCCTTCCGTCCTGACCAGTGACTTTTATGCCACCGCATCGTTGATCGGAGGCATTCTCTACCTGATGCTTGAAATGACCGATTTGGGAATTTTCCCCAAATTCCTGATCGCCAGCAGCACGGTGTTCGTCATCCGCCTGATCGCGATCAAATACCGGTTCCACCTGCCTGTTGCCGATACCGCCCTGCCGGTGGACGATTACTTGACCATGCAAAAATGAATTGGAAGGAAATACATGCACTCATATCCACTGTATTACGAAAAGCCCTATCAGAAAACGCATACAGCAACCATTGTCGACATCGTTGACAGCACACTTATTCTGGACTCCACCATCTGCTACCCCGAAGGTGGAGGGCAGAGTGGTGACATTGGCTTAATTTCAGGTGTTCAACTCGTGAACACAACCAAGGACGATGATCATACCATATACCACCATGTAGTAGAGCAAAAGTTCAGTGTTGGAGAGCAGGTAACCATCGAGCTTGACTGGGATCATCGCTACCACTTCATGCAGATGCACACCGCACAACACGTGGCCAGCGGTCTTTTATTCACCCGTTTTGGCATCCAGACGGTAAGCGTCCACCAAGGAGAGCGCGTTCTCACCATCGAAACCGATGCAGCGAGTGTGGAAGAAGCAACATGCTTTGAACTGGAGGATTTGGTGAATGCAGTGGTGCGTCAGAACCATCCTGTGCACTACGAAGTACATACCCAAAGCTCGGCGCAGAATCTGGGACTGAGAAGATCGATCAAGGTGGAGGGAGATGGAGTGCGTCTGGTTGTCGTCGACGATGTCGATACGGTGGCCTGCGGAGGCCTGCATGTAGCCAACACTGCTGAAATTGAACTGCTGCACTACTATGGACAAGAGAAAATCCGCGGCCATATCCGCCTTATTTTCACCGTAGGACAAGTCGCACGTGAAGAGATTCGCAGGGCGGAGGCGGCGGTCAGGGAGCTGGGTGTACTCTTTTCTTCCCCTCTGGAGGGCTTGGTTGATGTCGCAAGAACTGCAGTTGCCTCAGCAGCCTTGGTAAAAAGCGAACTGAGAAAGGCACAACAGGCAATTGCCTCCCTTTTGCTCGCTTCCTTGGTGGAGAAAGCCGATAGGGTAGGCATGGTGCCGGTGGTCTACTGGAATGTTCCCGAAGAAATGGATATGAAGGATATCGCCCAAGCCTTGATGGAACATGAGGATTTGCTCCTTTGTGCAGCCAAGGAAGTTGAGGGAAGAATGCTGTGGTTGATCGGTGTCCAAGGGAAGGCTTCGGCAGTGCTGGACTTCAACACAGGCAAAAGCTCATTGCTTTCAGCCATTGAAGGCAAGGGAGGAGGCAAAGCCCCGCTTTTCCAAGGGTCGGCGCAAACCTGTAGCACAACCTTTTTCTCTGCATGCAAGGATCTCATACAATGACATTGAAAGAACGAGTCAAAGCACTCTTTTCAAAGGAGACCTATCTGTTGGCGGATGGGTCCCTCGATACCAAGAAGCTGTTCAAGCGCACCTTGGTCCTCATGCTCTTCATATTTTCACTCTACTTCATCGGCTTTCAGTTCTACCAACGACTTGGGTGGGACCAGAATGCTGTGGTTCAGCGGTTCATCACAGACTTTGGCGTCTCAGGGGTGGCCCTGTACGTCTATATCGTCGACCTCTTCGTCCTGCCCTTGTCGGTGGACCTGATGTGGCCTTTTGTGATGGAGTGGCATCCGCTTTTAGCGATTGTGGTGATGGGAACTGCCTCGGTGGCAGGGGCCTTCAGTGCCTACCTGTTCGGCCGTCTGGTAGGTCTCATCCCCCTGTTCAAGAGATGGGTGCTGAGACAGTCGGGTACGCATACCGAGCAGCTGATCACCAAGTACGGCATCTGGGCGATTGTCATCAGCGGCCTGACACCCTTGCCGTTTTCCACCATCTGCACCGTTGCAGGCATCGTGGAGCTCAAAGTCCACCATGTCCTGCTCTCCAGCCTCATTCGGTATGTGCGAATGGCGCTTTACTACCTGATTTTCGCCGGCTTGATCGTTATCGGCTGAGCACACTGCGGATTTGGCCGATCACCTTGCGGGTGCGCTCTGCACTGTC
>Ga0075012_10003314_pt1 | contig 15476 bp, 9 predicted proteins | sample All_14_2_FD_71474 | JGI IMG/M metagenome (GOLD analysis project Ga0075012, IMG submission 71474) | Freshwater microbial communities in response to fracking from Pennsylvania, USA - Allegheny Zone_MetaG_DW_15 | ecosystem: Environmental > Aquatic > Deep subsurface > Groundwater > Drilled... | reverse complement strand
CCGACACGCTGAACTGTCCCGTTGCCTTGATAGAGGCATTCGTACGGGTCTGGTGCTGACAGCACAGGATCACGGTTGTCGGGAATGCGGTCGACTGGATGAAGGCGTCCACGATGCAGCCTCCCATCCCCTCCTCACTGCGGCAACCAATGACATACAAGCCACATGAAATTGCAAACAACGCTTTATCATCCATACGTCTACGTTCCCTCAGACCGGCAACTCGGGCAACCGGAAAACATGCGAATTCTCTTCGACCGCAACCAGCCGCTCGGGCATCGGGAACCCGTACCTTTCCCGCAGGACCGTTATCACGTCATCCAGAAAAGATTCGGGTGTTGATGCACCGCTCGTGATCCCCACGGCCCGCACTGACTCCTCTAAAGCCACGCTCTCCAACTGCTCCAGCTCGCTCACGAGCAACGCCTTCGCTCCGCCAATTCGAGCGGTCTCAACCAGTCGCTGACTGTTTGAGCTGTTCTCGGAGCCCAAAACCATCACAAGCCCGCAGACTTTCGCCAACACGCCGACCGCCTGCTGCCGGTTACGTGTGGCATAACAGACATCCGTGCTTGCAGGCAGCAGAAGCGAGGGGAAACGGCGCCGCAAAACCCTCATCACGGCATCCACCTGTTCAGCACCCAATGTCGTCTGCGTCACCACAGCCACCGGCTTGCCTTCGGGCAACGCGAGTTCCTCAGCCTCCCGGGCATTTTCAACGATCCAGACATGCTCGGGCGACTCTCCTGCGACACCCACCACTTCTTCGTGACGCCGATGCCCGATACAGATTACGCACGCGCCTGACGCGGCGAACCCCAATACCTCGTGATGCACTTTGGTCACGAAAGGGCAGGTCGCGTCAATCACGCGCAGCCGACGCGCTTCGGACTTTCGACGCACACGAGGCGACACCCCATGCGCCGAAAAGAGCAACAGCGAACCTTCCGGAACATCTTCGGGGTCGCTCACGAAAATCATCCCCAATTCGGTCAAGCGGGCCACGACCTGACGGTTATGCACGATCTCGTTGAGACAGTAGACCGGTTCTCCGCAAAACCTCCCCAACACCCTCTCTGCCGTCTCGACCGCACGCGCAACGCCCGAACAGAACCCATGCGGAGACACGACGATCAGACGTTTCGGCTCCATTATTCCTCACCTCCAAGCCCTTCCAGTCCGAGTTGCGCCAAAATCTGCTCGGCGGGCGTGAGAAATTTCTTCCCCTTGTTACACGCGTCACAGGCGGGCACCACATTTCCTTTCGTGCTCGTGCCGCCACGCGAAACAGGCACCACATGGTCCAACGTCAACGCCGCCGGGCCGACATGCTTGCGGCAGTAATGGCAAACACCTGCCTGGACCTGCTGCTGCCACCAGAGACTTTTACGTAAAGCGCGCGCCTTCTCGCGCTCACGCGCCACATGCTGCCCGTCTTTTCGGATATCGATCCAATCGGACATACCGTGCAATCCCCAACCCTTGCCTGCTACTTTCTCAGCGCAATCAACCGCCGGGCATGATTCTCTTCTGCCACAGCCAAGGCGAGAAACGTCTCGCGCAACCGCCGAACTTTGCTCTGATGTGCAAGCGTCCGGTAAAACCCTGCCATCGCTCGCTCGTGCTCGATAGCGTGCTCAACTTCCTTCGAGGCTTTGACCGCGTCGTGCATCAAGTCCTCGACCGGGGGCAACTCGGCCGCCATATCAGAAGTGATCGGGATGTCCTTGTCCGCCCCCGACGCGATCGCACCCAACATCGCCTCATGATGCCAGCGCTCCTCATCCGCCAACCGCTGAAAAACCGCCTTCTCCTCGGGGTCCAAAGAGGTTGCGGCCAGAGCCGCGTAATCTTCATATGCCGCCTTTTCAAATACGGCTGCCTGCTGGATCACAAAACGGCCCACCCAATTCTTGATTCCGGAAAGCTCCTGCAACGGCTTCTCTGCAGACAGAGCCTTGGACACGAAGACCTCTCGCAACATCATACCGCCGAAAATCAAGAAGAGCACCCCTCCCACACATTTGACATAACGTTCATCTGGAACAAACCTTCGAATCAGGTCGCCCGCCAAAACCCCAATCGCAGTCGATGCCGCAAGCGCGACAACTCCCGCTGCAAAAACCGTCCACTTGGAAGACGACGCAGCCGACTGGCTCATCACCGCCAATTGCGTCTTATCGCCGAGCTCGGCCATGAAAATTAAGAAAAATGTGCTGAAGAATAGAGGCCAATTCACAGAGTACTCCTTACAAATGATGGAGCTGAGTATACACTTTTTCAAATCCCTTCCGCCACAGCCAACTTCAAATCCCGCTACCGGGCAAGACTCTCCACAAAACGCAGGGTCCCGTGATAAAGGAAACGCCCCCACCCGCAGGTGAAAACCAATTGACCGTAAGCCGCATGCTCGATATCGGCCAAGACGAGAGACCCCGTCTTTAGATAGGTACGGTTGATCAGGAGCCCCCCAACCGCAGTCAGAAATACCGCCCAATAATTGGCGAACAGAAGATGCGCTAAACCGAACACGAACGAGCCAACAAGCCATGCCTGACGCTCACTCCGGAACAGACACGCATAGCGCACATAAAACAGGCCTCGGTAAAGAATACCTTGAGGATAAACGGAAAGCACCGGATAAAACAGCATCACGAGCGCCCAAAGCTTGGGATCACGGCGCGGCAACTCCAAGAACTGAGCAGGTGCCACCAAAAGAATCCCGCCAGCAAGCACAACCGCCACCACGACCACACGCCACCCCAATGAACAGAGATGCCGCCGATCCGACTTAACCCCCAGCAACTCCTTGAGGCCCCAACCGTAGCGCGTCACCAGACAACGGGCTGCCGGATATGCCGCACACCACAATATTGGCAAGACCGGGACAGAACAACCGCTCTGTCTCGAGACCAGCAGCACCAGCGGCAGGCCGACATACAGCAGCACAAACTCTAGGCGCAACCGATTCGTGTGCGAGAAAATACACCCCCCATTCTCTCATGAGCAGGAGTTCTCCACGTCCGTAGCACCCTCACCATAAGGGCCAAGAAAGTTATACGCTGGCCATGAGCTCGGCCACCAGCCGCGTGAAACGCTGAGGGTTCTTCAGCGCGGAACCCTCTCCCAGAAGCGCCTGCCCATACAGGAGCTCGACGTAGTCCGCCAGCCTTGGATCCGCTTTGTCTGCCTCGCACATGGCCTTCATGCGCTTGAGCACCACATGGTCGGGATTGATCTCCAGCAGCCGGAGTTGCTTCGGCACCTCTTGATTCATCGCCCGCATAAGCCGCTCCATGCTCGCGTTCATCGCGTGCTCGTCAGCCACCAGACAACAGGCGGAGTCTGTCAACCGCGGCGAGATCCGTACTTCGCTGACCTCGTCTTTGAGCCGCTCTTTGATATAGTCTGTCAAAGCCTGGTATTCTCCCGCCGCTTCTTCCAGCTTTTTCTTGGACTCAGCCTTCTCCGCATCGCTGCCCAGTTCGAGTTGCCCCTTGTCCACCGCCGTCAGTTTCTTTCCGTCGAACTCCCTCAGGCTGTCAACCACCCACTGGTCGATCGCATCCGTAAAGAACAACACATCATAGCCACGTTTGACAAGCGCTTCGATGTGCGGCGACTGACGAGCCGTGTCCAAATCCTCAGAAATCAGATAGTAAATTTCCTTCTGAGCCTCCGGCATGGCCGCCACATACTTTTTGAGCGTCACATAGCCGTTACCTTCGGCTTTCGCGGAACGGAAGAGCAACAGGGCTTTCAGCTTGTCGGCATTTTCCCAATCGGAATGCAACCCTTCTTTGAGGACCCGGCCGAACGAGGTGTAAAAATTCCGGTATACCTCGGGCGTCTCTTTCTGCATCTCAGAGAGGACGCCGAGAATCTTGCCCGTGATATTGCTCTTGATCTTACGAATCACCGCGTCGTCTTGCAGCATCTCGCGCGACACGTTCAGAGGCAGGTCGCTTGAGTCCACGACGCCCTTGGCAAATCGCAGGTACTCGGGCAACAGCAAATCGAAATCGGCCCCGATGAAAACGTTGCGCACATACAGACTCAGCCCGTGCTTCTTGTTCGGCATCAGCAGGTCGAAACCGGCTTCCTTAGGCAGGAACAAGAGCGCTTTGAACTCGACCGCACCCTCAACTGACATCGGGATGGTTTTCAAAGGCGGATGGTGATCGTGTGTCAAGTGCGTGTAAAACTCGTCGTATTCCTCCTGTTTAACATCGCTCTTGGCGCGCTTCCACAACGCTTTCATCGTGTTGAACGGTTCGGCATCCTCTTTCGGGGCTTCACCCTTTTCGCCAAACCGTATGGGATAGGCAATGAAGTTCGAGTATTTCTTGACCAGCTCCCGAACGCGCCATTCGTCGAAATACTCCTCCATGCCCTCGCGCAGCTTCAAGACAACGGTTGTTCCGGGTTTATCCCGAGCCGCCTCTTCCAGCGTATAAGAGCCGCCGCCGTTCGAGGTCCACTTGACTGCTTTCTGCCCCGCACCGCGACGCAATGTGATCACCGTGACCTCTTCGGCCACCATGAACGCCGAGTAGAAGCCCACGCCGAACTGCCCGATGAGTTCAGGAAGATTTGTTTGCTTCTTTTCCTTCAGCGCTTGCGCAAAGGCCTTGGTCCCAGAACTGGCGATCACGCCGAGATTCTTGTCAGCCTCCTCCTCGCTCATGCCCATCCCGTTATCGGCAATCACAAGCGTGCGGTCCTCTTTGTCTGCGATGATGTCGATCCTCCACTGGGGAGCATCCGACACGACAGCCGGGTCGGTGAGCCCGAGATATTGGGCACGGTCGATCGCGTCTGAAGCGTTGGAAATCAACTCGCGGAGAAAAATCTCCTTCTTCGAGTAGAGCGAATGGATCACCAGATCAAGGACTTGCTGGATCTCGGCTTTAAAAGTATGCGTTTTTTTGCTCATGGTTCGTTGGGGTCCTTTCAGAATATGTGGATGGTCTCGATCAGAACGGCTGAACCGATTCAACCGCGATCGTCAAAAAATCTGGGTTAATCCCGATCCCGACCGCCGCCGATAACACCGGCTCGCATCAAGTAATAAAGCAACGTGAGCAACGAGCCCACGGCACCGGCAACGTAGGTCAGAAAAGCCGCATTGAGCACACGTCCCGCCTCGAGCTCTTGACCGGGCGAAACGATTCCGGCAGTCACCAGATGCTGCTTGGCGCGGGCACTCGCATCCCACTCAACCGGCAACGTCACCACGGAAAACAGAAAGGCGACAGCAAACATCGCACACCCGACCAGAAGCAGCGGGCGGAACATGAACCCCGCCATCACGACATACGCCGCAAACATGCTGCTGATATTCGTCACGGGAACCAGCACCGTCCGTAACGTCAGCGGAATGTAAGCCTGGGCATGTTGCAGCGCATGCCCCGCCTCGTGGCAGGCCACCCCGACCGCCGCGAGGGAATTTGACCTATACACGTCAGGCGACAGCCGCAAGACCTTCTTGACCGGGTCGTAATGATCCGACAGGAACCCGCGGGTCTCCTCCACATTCACATCGAAGATGCCGTTGGTTCGCATCATTCGCTCAGCAGCCTGAGCACCCGTCATCCCTGAATAACACCGCACTTTCGAGTAGCGGCTGAAGGTGACCTTGACCATCAGCGACGCCATACCAGCCAGGACCAAAGCCGGAAGCATGACAAAAATCATGTAGTTTAAATCGAAAAACATCAGAACCTCACTTTCCTGGTTAAGACAATACAGACAATGCAAAAAGCATACCACCGCGCAAAAGGCCGTATTTCTTGACCTTACGGCGCAGTAGCCGTGTCATTCTGTCTCAATGAGACTGAGACATGCTCAACTCGCCACAATGTTGATCAGTCGATTGGGCACGCAGATCACTTTGCGGATGGTCTTGCCTGACACCGCCTCTTGCACAGACGGCTGCGCCAGCGCAAGCTCCTTCATAGCCGCCTCGTCCGAGCCCGCAGGCATCATGACGCGGGCTTTGGCCTTGCCCAAAACCTGGACCAGCACTTCAACCTCGTCGACCTTGAGATAGTCCGCATTGTACGCGGGCCATGGCACGTAGGCAAGCGACTCCCTGTGTCCAAGCGAGTCCCACAGCTCCTCGCACAGGTGTGGCGCGAAGGGCGCCAACAGAAGCACGTAGGGTTCTGCGGCTTCGCGCGGAAGCGGCTTGTTCGCGCCCGAGAATTCGTTGATGAAAATCATCATCTGGCTGATCGCCGTGTTGAAACTCATCGTCTCAAGGTCGTCCGTCACCTTTTTGATCGTCGCGTGCAACAGACGCCGCTGTCCGTCTGTCAGAGGATCATTCGTGATCGGCTGCTCGACGACCATACGGAACGAACGCTTAAGAAAACGGAAGACGCCCTCCACACCTTTGGTGTTCCATGGCTTCACCGCTTCGAGCGGCCCCATGAACATCTCGTAAAGCCGCATGCTGTCCGCCCCATACTCGCGGATCACATCGTCGGGATTGACCACGTTCTTGAGCGATTTCGACATTTTGGCGGGAAACTCGATGAGCTTTTCTCCCGACTCTTTGTGGAAAGCGCCTTCCGCCCGCAGTTCAACCAGCTCCATAGGGACCAGCGCGCCGCGTGTGTCCTTGTATGAAAGCCCGAGAATCATGCCTTGGTTGACCAGTTTCTGGAACGGCTCCTTGGTGGAAACAAAGCCAAGGTCGAACAGCACCTTGTGCCAGAAACGCGCGTACAGAAGATGCAGCACCGCATGTTCGGCGCCACCCACATAAAGGTCCACCGGCATCCAGTATTTCTCTTTCGCGGGGTCAACCGCCGCCCGTCCGTTGTGCGGGTCGATGTAACGCAGGTAGTACCAGCAGGAGCCCGCCCACTGCGGCATCGTGTTGGTCTCACGGCGTCCTTTAAGCCCGGTGACAGGATCGGTGTAATCAAGCCAGGCACCGGCCTTTGACAACGGCGGCTCTCCCGTGCCGGTAGGCTTGAAGTCGTCAAGCTCGGGCAAAGTCAGCGGCAGGTCGGCTTCGTCCACCAGACGCATGCTGCCGTCCTCCATGTGAATGACCGGGAACGGTTCTCCCCAGTAGCGCTGACGGCTGAACAGCCAATCGCGCAGCTTATATTTCACCGCGCCTTTTCCGATCCCACGGGCTTCGAGCCACGCAATGGTTGCCCGCTTGGAGTCCGAGACTTCCATCCCGTTAATATCGAGCCCGTGCGCATTGGCCGACCGAATCATACGGCCGTTTCCAGTCCAGCAGGCCTTCCCCTCCAGCACGGAGGCCACATCGACCCCGGCCGCCGCGGCCTCTTTGGCGTCAGGCTCGATGATGCAGATCACCGGGATCGAGAACGCCTGGGCAAAATCAAAGTCGCGCGTGTCATGCGCGGGAACGGCCATGATCGCTCCGGTGCCATAACTGATCAACACGTAGTCCGCGATCCAGACCGGGATCTTTCCGCCGGTCACGGGATTGACCGCAAACGCGCCGGTAAAAACACCGGTCTTCTCGGTATTGAGTTCGGTGCGGTCCATGTCGCTTTTACGAGCAGCCTCTTCGCGATATCGGTCCACGGCCGCGCGGCATTTCTCTGTCGTGATCGACCCGACCAGCGGATGTTCCGGCGAGAGCACCATATACGTGGCCCCGAACAGCGTGTCCGGGCGAGTGGTATAGACAGTGACCGACGCATCCGAATCAGCGATGGCGAAAGTCACTTCCGCCCCTTCGGATTTACCGATCCAGTTCCGCTGCATCTCCTTGATCCCTTCGGACCAGTCGAGCCCCTCCAAATCCTCCAGCAAACGCTCCGCGTAATCGGTGATCCGCAGCATCCACTGCCGCATCGGCTTGCGGATAACCGGATGGTTGCCGCGTTCGCTGCGCCCGTCGATCACCTCTTCGTTCGCAAGCACGGTGCCGAGCGCAGGACACCAGTTCACCGGGACTTCGGCCACATAGGCCAACCCCTTCTTGTAGAGCTGCTCGAAAATCCACTGTGTCCACTGATAATATTTCGGATCCGTCGTGTTGACTTCGCGGTCCCAGTCGTAACTGAACCCCAACGCCTTGATCTGCTCGCGGAACCGGTTGATGTTGCGCTCCGTCGTGACCGACGGATGCGTTCCGGTCTCTACGGCGTACTGCTCGGCAGGCAATCCGAATGCGTCCCAACCCATCGGATGAAGCACGTTGAACCCGCGCATGCGCTTGTACCGGCAGAGAATGTCCGTGGCAGTATACCCCTCCGGGTGCCCCACATGGAGACCCGCACCACTCGGGTAAGGGAACATATCCAGGCAGTAGAACTTGGGTTTTTCCGGGTCAAAGTCGTCCACTTTAAACGTCTTGTTCGACTCCCAATACGTCTGCCACTTTTTCTCAATCGCCGTGAAATCATACTCGCGTGTGGTCATAACAGAATCCCATGTGTTGAAATCAGTAATATAGCATCTTAGACCCAAAATATCTATATGGCTCTTTGCACTGTTTCCATCAAAATCCTATTGGATTTCCGCGGCAAACGCAGTAAGGTGACGCCATGGGAAAAACGAGGCGAGTCCGATATGAACCGCGCAAATCCAAGCGCCCTCGAGCGCTCACCGATATTTTTTCGCATCTGACACCTAAAGAGCGGCAAGCGCTCCTCGTAGTGATCGGCCTGTTTCTTTTGGGAGCTCTCGTGCGCTGGTATCGGCTGGCGTGGCTGCGTTGACCTGCGGTTGCCTGAAAACAGAAGCGCCTGCCCACACGGGCAGGCGCTTCTGCAGAACGTTTCAGCCTATGGCAGGCTGTTGACCAAGGGCTCCGGCGTGATGCGCGGATCTTCTCTTTCGATTACCCAGTGGAAGAACGCGCTCTTCGGATCCCATGCGGGCAGTTTCTCTGGGAAGGGGTTGGCTAGACGTATCCGGCAAAGATGGTTCGTGTCGAACGAGTCCGAGCCCAAGATATACTGCCCTACGATCCACCAATTCGGCGCCATCAGAGATTGTGTCATTTCGAGTTTCAAACGCGCATCACTCTGCAATGTGGTGCAGTTCGTGCCGTTCAGAGCCAGCGACACTGTCACAAAGAAGTTGGTCGACAGGTCATAGTTAAAGTTCGCAATTCCGCCATCCAGCCGATTGGTGACAGTCGGATTCGCATTCAACCAATAGAGTTCCGTAAGCGTAAGTTCTCTCCCGGTGCCATAATAATAGCTCGGCACGAGTTTCCCGTCCCCGAAACTCAACAACCAATTCAACATCTCACTGCTCAAGCTTAGATCAGCGATATCCCGCCTCAAGGCGATTTCGACATCCACGTTCACATTTGACCGGACCATAACCAAAGGAACAGGGAAGGACTGAACACCGTCTGGGGTTCCGAGCTGCTCGACCTGGTTCACTTTGACCGAGTACAGGCGGTACCAGTCATCAGCCACATACAGAATGTTCGAACTCGACCCCGACCGCATCCTGAACGCCTCATAGAGCTTGCGCTGTCCGTTCTGCGTTCCATTCAATGAGCTCAAAGTTGAGATGACCCAAACATTGGAGCTGCCTAACACAGGAAGCTCGATGCTCTGCCCGATATTCGGCTGGCCGGGAGTCCAAGACAGAGGGAACACCCAATCGGCACGCACCTTGCCCGTACCGTTCGTGACGCTGAGAGACCCGTTGTTCTCCTCACGCCCAACATAGACGAACTGGCCTTCCGGATCGTTAGCGGCCCAAGTCTCTCCAGAGAATGCAGGTCCGCCGTAATTGACTGGATCCCAATCGTAGGCGATCGCCTGCTCATACATCCCCATCGGGCGGCGCAAACGCAACCCGCCGGCGAAAACGCTCGGTATGTAGTAAGCCAGGCCCGCATAGGTGTAATCCAAGCCCGGCAGCGGGGGCAATCCCGCCTGCGGGTATCTTTCGCCGATCACAAAGAAGCCGTACCCGTTGGTCACAGCCTCCTGGACCGGATAGTCGTCAAGGATCGGGATGGACCGCGTCACATAACCGGTGTCCGTAACAAGATCCACACTCCACCCGGCCAGATTGACCCCAGCTGGCACGGCGATCTCGATATACGGGTTATCCCAGAAACCGGTTTGTGGCACACCGTTGGACACCACGTAATCGGTCGCGTTCACCTCATTGATCCAGACCGTACCGACGGGGACTCCGTACACGATATAATACGGCGACCACCCTTGTGCCGCATATTTCTTATTCAGGTCCACAGGATAATACCACGACGGATTGTCGAACGTCTCCTGCACCTTAACCAGCGGAACCCCGCCCATATATTCCGCACGCACACGATACTGCACCACCTGATCGCTGTCTTGCGGGGGTATATCGTTGGTCGAATAGGTCTGATACGTCGTCGCGCCGATCTGCACCATGGGCAATGAGACAACCGCATTCGAAGGCCAGTTGCCCACGCCCCACACGTTCGTCCCGACGTAATAATCGACATACATCGTGATGTTCGACGGGGAGAGCTGCTTATTGGCGATCTCCGCCTGAACGCCCACGTCATCGGTGTCGATCGGCTGGGAACGGTCCAGATCCGTAATGCTGCTGCCGGCCCTGCCGAACACCTTCACATTGATAATGTCGAAGCCCGGAAAGACAGGTTCTGAGACAACGACTTCTTCGACGCACGCGCGGGCGGAACCATTCGTCGTCGTCGTCACCAGCTTGATCGCGTCATACGTGCGCCCGTCGATCGGCTTGAAAGAATACGTCTTGAAAAACAGGTTGGTGATGTTCGAGAACTCGTTGATCTTGAACCAGAGGTTCGTCGGGGCATCCCATCCGTTTGTGGACGCGTAGACCTGAATCGTCGACGCCTGCGCGTTGGTGTAAGCGCGCGCCATCAACGTGAGTTCGCCCAACCCGTTAGGGAGCACAGGGGACTGCAAGTTAGGCTGATTCTGATTCTGGATCGGATCGGTATCGAGCGTCGTGCTGTTGTTCAAGAAACACGCCTTGGACTTGTCCAGCATCACCCGCTGCAAATCCGTGTCGGTGATTTTGACGTTGTATGCGCGCCAAGCCGTTTGCTCAACCACAGGCTCGTCCCACACAAGGCCGTTATTGATCTCGACCCACGCGTTGGAATAACCTCCGCGACGGTCATTGAGCACACGGAGATACCCCGGCGCATTCGTCCCTAGATAGGCCGAGGCGTGCGCCCAAGACGTCACATTGCTGAACACGAAGGACTGGACATCCTCCCACGCCTCGCTGTCGCGCTCGGGAGCGTACTGCACCGTGAGCTTCGCAGGCGCGCGGAGCACGCGGTAGTCGAACTCCATCAGGCCCATGCCGGTCTCGAGCAGAATGGAACGGACCGCCTGCGCCGCATTCGTGTCCGCACGCGAGTGGTCGAGTTGAACGACATTCCCCTCTGCCACACTATTCGACACCACCCAAGCCTCGGTCGCCAACCAATCATCCACCGCCCCGGAACCGGACTGCTGCCCGCGCCAGGACGTCACAGCCAATTCGTCCACCGCCACATCGGTCGCCGAGAGCGTGTTGGTCATGCCCAGCACCTGCAGCATCACATACTGCGTCTGCCAATCCTTGATCGTCACCGTGTTGGTCGAATACCCGAACCCGGAAACTGAAAGTTCCTGAAACTTCTTCCACGCCGTCGTCCCGGGCGCGGCGGGCTCGCTCGTCGACCCTTTGCTGGAGGTTTGCAGGTAAACCCCAAGCTTCTGATCCGGAATCACCGCGTAGATTCCCTTCGGCGAAGAACCGCTATCCAAGACAAATCGTCCCACGGGCGTATACCAAGTCAGCTCATAATCGTTAAAAGCAGCGGAACCAAGGGTACTGTCCAACACCTTGGTCAACGTTGTCGCGGTGTTTTCCGCAGCATTCACAGTTGTTCCCCGTATAAAAATATCGGAAAAACCGGCTTTACAGTCCGCAGAAAGGACCCCATAGGTCCCCGACTGGATCGGTGCCGAGTTGTCTGTAAAGGTTACAACATTATCCGAGCTACCGAATCTACAGCGGATCATCGTTGATGAAGCTGAGGCATTATACAGCCGCATTTCAATGGTGATGCCGGAGGAGGTCAAGTTATAGCCATCAATATTGGCCGAAGCCTTCAAGCTCGGGACTCCGTCCACCCATTTGTAGATTTGGTGGCTGATGCGCTGATCAAGAGTGGTCGTATGGGGAACTTGCGTTAACCGATACTCATAAAAGTTGTCAGGATCGCGATAATAGCCGATGAGCGAGAAAGAGGGCTGTTCCGGCGATATGGCAGCATATGATCTCGCATTTGCGCGAACCAGATAGTTGTTGGTCGTGAAGCGGGTCCGGTCGTACGCCACGTCGAAATTGCTGGCAGGCTGCCCCAGCCGGTATTTGAAGGAGAGCTGTTTGATGCCGTCCGTTCGCGAAGCGACCGTGTTGTACACGTAACCCAGACCGAGCGAACTAGAGCCCCCCTTGAGGCGCAACGCCTGATTGCGGAAAGCGCCAGGGACGGGCTTGTTGTAGATATCCGCCTCTACACGTTCGACCACAAACGCCGCGCTGCCCGCAATCCAGTTCCTCATCGTTCCGAACGGCTCACGCGAATAAACGTTGGTGGATGGCAAGTACAAGTCGAAGAACTCTGAGTAGGTTGTCTCGGTGTTGACCGGCCACGCCTCAAACGTATTCAGGAAACTCTGTTTGGCGCTCTGCCCGCTGCTCTCGGAAAACTTGTCGGCTCGAGCGGGCCACGCATTGAAGTTCTGATACTCGGCTCTCCGGGCCATGTAGTCCTTCGTCTCCGTGTTCAGCGTCATCATGACGTAACCGCCCGCATCCACTTTGACGCGGATCCGTCCGGAATCGTTCGTCTCCACACAGACGCCGCCATACGGCACACGCCCGACGCCGCTCTGCGCCAGCTCGGTCCAACACACGGTACCCGTTGAAAAGGTGTCGGAGCCCGGACCCTCGTAGGCCTTCACTCCCTTGAAATACCAGGTGAGGTTCGTGTCTGCCGCACCGACGCTGGGCACCAGGCCCCGCCACTCGTTGTCGCCCACCAGCTCCATCGCCACGGCATTCGTCAGCTCGTCGGCCACCACATAAACGGCGCCATAAGGCGACCTGAACGGCCGCAACCGCGCATAGAACTCCCGTCCGTCCGGCTCGGAAGCGCCGCCGCGCAGCGTGCGCGGCGAAATGCCGTCCGACTCGGAGGCATACGAGAAATTCAGGCCGGTATAGTCCGGAGACTTATAACGATACCCGTCGAAGTCGCAGGTGAAATAATACTCCAGGTCGCCGACCTGCGTGTACACGATGGCGTTCGTCGTGGCGAACTGTTCACCGTTGCCTTGCCCGGACCCCGAGCCGGCCACATAGGCCATCGTGTTGGTCCTCCAAGCGCCGATGCTCTGGTCAAGGTAGCGCCACCGGTAAACCACCCTGACCGTCCGTTTGGAATAGTCGGTCGGCACGTTCATGTCCACGTTGTCGACGAAACACCGGATCATCAGGTTGGTATTCACCGAAGGATAACCCGGATCAAAAACACACTCCACTTTCCGCACCGTCACATCCGACGGCGGCGGCGACACGCGAATGTTGTCGATGACGGTGAAGGCTGCATCTAGCCCCAAGTCCGAATGAATACCGCCATCTGTACCCGGCTCACCCCAGCGCTGAATCATTATTTTGGCAGGGACCCTGAAGTTGAGAAGCTTCTGATACCGCGTGAAATCATTGATGGTTGTCGCAGAAAAAGTAATCTCGTCCAGCATCTGCCACTCGTATTTCAGTTCCGCTGTCTCAGCGGCCAACATTACATTGGTGGGCCACCCGGTCAGCTCATTTATCATGTTCGTTGCTAGTGAAACCTTAACACGAGTTGCACGGGTCGCGAGATTATTTATCGCCTCAAAATATATTTTCCCGATACCATTTGATAAAACTGGTGATTGTACATAAGCCCCCAATGTATTCTGCAAATTTGCCGCAAGATTTGTTGCCGTATTAATATTGAATGTAGGAAGAAACGATGGGACTATCTGACCTAACCCCTGTGCAGTACCAGTTCGGCAGGCGATAAAACTCCACCCTGTATTGTGATAATGATTTGTTCCAGCCTTCAACGCTCTAACCGTGGAAAATGTTGAGCTGTTTGGAGGAAGACCGCCATCATGCAACACCCACGATGCACTATTTGCATAATCATCAAACGTCAAGATCCGGTCTGCGGTCAGGGTCGTGGTCGGCGCGGCCAACACGCCGCCGTACCCCAGCGCCGCAGCAAGGAACACACAACATTTTCTAAAAAATCTATTCATCCTATGCGACTCCACTCTTGCGTCCGTATGAAAACCTCTCTCCGCTCCACCTCACCGGCACCGGTCACCGCATCTTCTTGCGCAAATCGGACTCGATCTCATCGCCGTTGCAGAGCTGTTCCGTCAAATCCTTCAGATCCGTGATGTTGCCTTTTTCGGGCTGGATCAGCACATCCACGTGGCCGTCCGAAAACGCCACGTGCGCGACGTAACGTTTGCCAACCCGGTGATAGAACCCGAGAATCTCTTGTCTTCCGTTGGCCGACGGGTAACCGCGGATCGTGCTCTCCAAGACACCGTCGATCGTCGACAGTTCTGCCACCCCTCCGTTATTTTCCAACGGAGGCGATTCGGCGAACAGCAGCAAATTCGCGGCGTTTCCGGACGAGGCAAGATTGTCCATCCAGACTTCGCGCAACGTCGCCAGTTTACTGCCGTTGTTCCGATATCCGAAATAACTGTTCATCACATACGACCGCATCACCGCTTTGGATTTCGTCGACTTCCATAGGTCTTTGTGCACGTCGCACACATACACCGCAAGATCCTTGCCCACGCGCTCCCACAACACGCCATTGGTGATCGACAGGTAGGCCTCTTTCCCGCTGCTGTAGGCCACCGCGTCCTGCATCGAACCGGCCTGCGGATCTTTCGCCCGCCAAGACCCCGTGCCTGTCCACCCCACCCACCCTCTATATTCGCGATACCGGTACTCGTGCCGTCCATTGACGTTCTCGGGCCAAGGGTACTCATACGAACCCGCAACCGGCATCCGGCGAGTCTCGGTGCCATAATTGATGGCCGCCTGCGCCAGATTCCGCAGATTCGCCTTACATCTCACTGATTGTCCCATCGACCGCGCTTTGGACACCTGCGTTGTCAGCGCAGCCGCCAAGATTCCAAGAATCGATATCACGACCAACAGTTCAACCAGAGTAAATCCATATTTCTTCCTAAAAAGCATACAACTCCTCTGCCTTTTTTTAGTGAAGTATTATTCTCGCTTTTCTCGACCGTTGTGGCAAGGGTTATTATGTCTCTTTTTTGACTTGCGAAACACCCTGAAATCAGGTGAAATGTTCCGCAATTGTTTATCCCGTCGAAGGTTAGGAAGGAATCCTGTTTTATGCGTTGGTCGCGTTCGCTGGTTGCCACGTTGCGGGA
>Ga0075012_10003312_pt1 | contig 15478 bp, 3 predicted proteins | sample All_14_2_FD_71474 | JGI IMG/M metagenome (GOLD analysis project Ga0075012, IMG submission 71474) | Freshwater microbial communities in response to fracking from Pennsylvania, USA - Allegheny Zone_MetaG_DW_15 | ecosystem: Environmental > Aquatic > Deep subsurface > Groundwater > Drilled... | reverse complement strand
CCGCCGATCGTTCAGGGAGTTCAAGACGGAAAAGCATATAACACCAATGTCACGATCACCTTCAACGAAGGTAGCGCTAAGTTGAATAACGTAGCGTTTACCAGCGGTTCGACGGTTTCAGCTGCTGGAATTTATACGTTGGTAGTCACCGACGCCGCACTAAATACCACGACCGTCCGTTTCACGATTGACAAGACAGCGCCGATTATCAGTGGGTTGACACAGTCCGTCTACATCGGAAGCACTCCTGTAATCACGTTTAATGAAGGTACGGCGACGATCAATGGCTTCGAACTCCTCAACGGATTACAAGCTTCCGGAGCAGGTGACTATGTCATCGTCGTCACGGATAGTGCAGGAAACACAACAACCAAGAGCTTCAAAATCATTGAACAGATCGCCACACCGACAAACTTCAAAATCGGCTCTGTCGATTACGCATCGATCGGTTTGGTTTGGGATGCGAATCCCAAAGTCGTCGGATTCGAACTGACACGCTCGACGACGGCAACCGGCACTTATACTTTGGTCGGATACTACACCGCATCAGAATTCAATAACACCGTATTGGCGTTTAATACATCTTACTATTACAAGCTAAGAGCTTATGTGCTTGTGGATAACGTTAAATACTATAGTGCATACACAAGCGCGATTACCGCAAAAACCGCTTTGAAGACACCAGTCATTACGCCGGTTTCCTCGGGATATGATCGCATCACGGTCTCTTGGCCGGCGATTACCGGAGCCAACGGATATGAAGTTTATCAATCCACTTCAACGGCCGGTGTCTATACCTTACTCGCCACAACGACGAGTGCCAGTTACACGAAGACCGTACTTGTCACCAACACTTCTTATTTCTATAAAGTCAGAGCATATCGCTTGGTTGGAACCGTCAAAGTCTACAGTGGTTACTCCACCATCGTTAGTGCGAAACCGATTCCGGCGACACCTGTCGTAACGGTAGCTTCTGCCGGATACAACAGTGTCAAAGCATCCTGGGCTGCGATTGCGGGAGCCTCAGGTTATGAGATTTCCTATAGTCTCACCGAAGATGGCACTTATACTCTTCTTCCTCATCAAACCGCGACAACCTATACCTTAACCAACCAAGCCACCAATCAACCGATCTTCTTCAAAGTACGTGCATATCGTTTGGTCGGAACCTTAAAAGTCTTTGGGGATACCTCCGTTGTTAAGAGCGCAACACCGATTCCGGCGACTCCGGTTCTCAGTATTGCTTCTCCCACCTTCAACTCATTACGGGTAAGTTGGGCAACGGTTGCGGGAGCAACGGGTTATGAACTCTATCATCTGAATTCGAGCACTAGTTCGTATGAATTGTTGCACGATGGAACGGATCTGTTCTATCTACACACTGATTTAGTTAGTGGGATTAATCATAGCTACAAAGTCAAAGCGTATACTTTGGTTGGGGAAACGAAAGTTTACTCGTTGGATTCAGCGGTTACTTCCAATAAAGCGATTCCAAGCATTCCTGCGTTACCGAAAGCGGTTTTTGCGAACTACAACTCCATCACCGTCAGTTACAATGCGGTGGAAGGAGCGAACGGATATGAAATCTACCGTTCAACGGCTGCCGCAGGAACGTATGCTTTGGTTACCACGACGAATAGCTTGTCATACACGAATACAAGCCTTGCCTTCAATACGGTCTACTACTACAAAGTCCGTGCTTATACGTTAGTCGATACAGTCAAAGTATACGGGAACTACACGGCGGTCGTATCGGCTCGGACTTCGGTCAACACACCGGTCATTACCCCCGTATCATCGGGCTATGATCGCATCACGGTCTCTTGGCCGGCGATTACCGGAGCCAACGGATACGAAGTCTATCAATCCACCTCCACAGCCGGTGTCTATACGTTATTAGCCACTACGGCTTCGACCAGTTACACGAAGACCGCATTGGTCACCAATACTTCTTACTTCTATAAAGTTCGCGCGTATCGTTTGGTCGGAACGATCAAAGTCTACAGTGGTTACTCCACCATCGTCAGTGCGAAACCCATACCGGCGACCCCTAACGTAACCGTCGCATCTGCCGGATACAACAGTGTCAAAGCATCTTGGGCAGCGATTGCGGGAGCTTCGGGTTACGAAATTTCATATAGCCTGAGCGAAGACGGGACCTACACATTATTACCCCATCAAACCGCAACAAGCTATACCCTAGCTAACCAAGCCACCAATCAGCCGGTCTTCTTCAAAGTCCGGGCATACCGCATGGTCGGAACACTCAAAGTCTTCGGAAATACGTCCGTCGTCAAGAGTGCTTCCCCGATTCCTTCGACGCCCGTAATCAGTGTTGCTTCTCTTAGTTACAACTCGCTACGTGTTAGTTGGGCGTCGATTGCGGGAGCATCGGGTTATGAACTCTATCATTTGAATACTGGCACGGGTTTGTATGAACTCTTACAAGACGGTACGGATCTGTTCTACGTACATTCGGATCTCATCAGTAACGTTAACCATAGTTACAAAGTCAAAGCCTATACTTTGGTCGGTGAAACTAAAATCTACTCTTTGGATTCGTCGGGTGTCACCAACAAACCGATTCCGAGTATTCCTGCGTTAGCAAAAGCGGTCTTTGCGAACTACAACTCCATCACCGTCAGTTACAATGCGGTGGATGGGGCAGTCGGATATGAAATCTACCGTTCAGCGGCTGCCGCAGGAGCGTATGCTTTGGTTACCACGACGAATAGCTTGTCATACACGAATACAAGCCTTGCCTTCAATACGGTCTACTACTACAAAGTCCGCGCCTACACGTTAGTCGATACAGTCAAAGTTTATGGGAATTACACGGCGGTCGTATCGGCTCGGACTTCGGTCAACACACCGATCATTACCCCCGTATCCTCGGGCTATGATCGCATCACGGTTTCTTGGCCGGCGATTACCGGAGCCAATGGATACGAAGTTTACCAATCCACCTCCACAGCCGGTGTCTATACCTTACTCGCCACTACGGCTTCGACCAGTTACACGAAGACCGCATTGGTCACCAATACTTCTTACTACTATAAAGTTCGCGCCTATCGCTTGGTTGGAACCGTCAAAGTCTATAGCGGATATTCCACCATCGTCAGCGCGAAACCGGTACCGGCTGTTCCGATCGTTTCGGTATCCTCGGTTGCATTCAACAGTGTCAAAGCCTCTTGGCCAGCCGTTGCGGGAGCCACGGGCTATGAAGTTTCGTATAGTCTGGATCCCAGTGGAACCTTCACAACCTTACCGACTCAAACTGCTACTTCGTATATCTTGTCCAACGTACCGACCAATGAACTTGCGTATTTCAAGGTTCGCGCTTACCGTTTGGTCGGAACGTTGAAAGTTTTCGGGAATTCTTCCAATCTTGCCAGCGGAAAGCCGATTCCGGCGACTCCGGTAGTAAGTGTCGCATCCTATAGCTTCAATACGCTGCGCGTCAGCTGGTCTGCCATCACAGGAGCTACTGGGTATGAACTCTATCATCTGAATTCAAGTACGGGTTTGTATGAACTGTTACATGATGGTTCCGATGCGTTCTATTTACATTCCGATCTCGTCAGTAACGTCAACCATAGTTACAAAGTCAAAGCGTATACCTTGGTTGGGGAAACAAAAGTCTACTCCTTGGATTCGGCGGTTGTCACCAATAAGCCGATCCCAAGCGTCCCGACTTCAGCCAGTGCGGTGTTTGCCAACTATAACTCCATCACCGTCAGTTACAATGCGGTGGAAGGAGCGGTCGGATATGAGATTTATCGTTCCGCAACCTCGACGGGTGTTTACACCTTACTAACCACGACGACTGGTTTGTCTTATACGAATACAGGGCTTGCCTTCAATACGCTCTACTACTATAAAGTCAGAGCTTACACCTTAGTCAACAACCTGAAAGTCTATGGAAACTACACCGCGATCTTGTCGGCTCGGACAACGGTCAACACACCGGTCATCACTCCTGTTTCGTCGGGATATGATCGCATCACCGTCTCTTGGCCGGCGATCGCTGGAATCAACGGCTATGAAGTCTACCAATCCACAAGTTCGGCCGGTGTCTACACGTTATTGACGACCACAACGGCGACCAGTTACACGAAAACCGGCTTGGTCACCGGAACCAATTACTTCTATAAAGTCCGTGCCTATCGCTTGGTTGGAACCGTCAAGGTCTATGGTGGATACTCCGCCATCATGAGTGCTAAACCGAGTTTAGCGGTTGCCAGTTTGACAAACGTTACCCCAACCTACATTAACGGTGAAGTGAACGTGCAGATTCAAGCGGTGACGGGAGCGAGTGGATATGAAGTCCAGTACTCGACTTCGGAAGACTTCGCTACCTACGAAACGAAGTCGATGACGACGTTGACCGGACTGATTTCGGGACTGACTCTTGAAACACAGTATTATTTCCGAGTTCGTGCCTATCGTCAAGTCACCACAACGACGAAGGTTTTCGGGGAAGTGGGAGAAACGAAAACGCACTTTGTGACTGCGATCATCACGTACTAATCGAATACAGCGTCATTATCAATCACCGAGAGGAAATCGGTTTCGGTCGAAGAGAATATTAACATGGGATATCGACAAGACTTTCATCGATATCCCTTTCTTGTGGCCTAATGTTTAGATAGAGACAAGGTCATATATGAATCCGACTGAAATGAAAGGTTACGAATCGAAGAAATATGATAAACTTAAAGTGTAAATCGGATTAATATCACTTCAAAGAAGGAAACCAACCATGAAAAAAGTTATCACCTACGGAACATTCGATCTCTTTCACGAAGGACACTATCGTCTTTTGGAACGTGCCAAAGCGCTTGGTGATTATTTGATCGTCGGCGTAACGACGGACAATTACGACCAAAGCCGTGGGAAGTTGAATGTTCAAGAGGGATTATTGAAACGGATCGAGAACGTCAAGAACTGCGGGTTGGTCGATGAAATCATCATCGAGGAATATGAAGGACAGAAGATCAACGACATCTTGAAGTACAAGGTCGATATCTTTGCGATCGGATCGGATTGGATCGGAAAGTTCGACTACATCAAAGAATTCTGCGAAGTCATCTACCTGGAACGTACCAAAGGGGTCTCAAGTACGATGTTGCGGGCGAATACGATCGGAATCATCAAACTCGGAATCATCGGATACGGACGGATCGCGAAACGATTCGTGAAAGAGTCCAAATACGTCAGCGGAGTCAATATCGAGGGTGTTTATGGATTAAATGCGACTTCGGTCGAGAAATTCGCGACGGAAAACGAACTTTCGTTCTATGAGACGGATTTAGAGAAGTTCTATGTCAAGGTGGATGCGGTCTATATCGCCAGTCCCCACTTGACCCACTATGACTACATCGTTTCCGCGCTAACCAACAAGAAACATGTCTTGTGCGAGAAACCGATGGTACTGTCCAAACAACAAGCGCAGAACGCTTATGAACTCGCTGAAAAGAATGGTGTCATCTTAATGGAAGCCGTCAAAACCGCTTATTGCCCGGGCTTTGTCCGATTGATCAGCGTCGCCAAAAGCGGACTGATCGGTTCGATAAAGAATGTGGAAGCTACTTTCACGAAACTTGTGACAGGAGATTTTCGAGAACTTAAGAAAGAGAGCGCCGGGGGAAGCGTCACCGAACTGGCGACCTATCCGCTTTTAGCCATCGTCAAACTCTTAGGAACGGAAGTGTTGGACCAACGCTTTTTTACCTACCGTGACGAAAACGGCGTTGACTTGTTCACCAAGATTGATCTACGATACAAAGACGCCATCGCAAGCGCCAAAGTCGGATTGGGTGTCAAATCGGAAGGCGATCTGATCATCGCGGGAACCAAGGGCTATATCTATGTTCCGGCACCGTGGTGGAAGACCGAGTACTTCGAAATCCGATTTGAAGACATGAGTAAAAACAAGAAATACTTCTATAAGTTTGAAGACGACGGATTACGTTATGAACTTGCGGAATTCGCCTTGGCCATCAACTCGAAAACAGCTAACTCCTACAAATATACGAATGCGGAATCCGGATTCATTTGCGGCGTCATCGAAGACTATTTAGCAGGTAGGGACATCGTTGAAATCTAACGATGCGAAGGGGGATCGAAGTTATGCGTAAACTCATCATGATTCTAGTCTTAGGTTGTTTGATCGGACTTACCGCCTGTGCCGCCCAACCCAACCCGACCAAGCCGCTCGAAGAATTCATGTATGCCTTTCAAAACGGGGCATCCGCTTCGGATGACTTGACGAATTACTTTTCCGAAGAGGGCAAATTCGCGCTTAAGCTCGACGCATTCGATGCGGGAAGCGACAACGAAGAACTCGTCAAGACCATGGATATGGTTATCCGCGATATCGACTATGAGATCATCGAAACGAAGATCGAGAAAGATACCGCCATCGTCACGATGAAAATCACTTCGCACGATATCGCGGGCGCGTATCGTGCATGGATCGACGGTATCGTGACACGTGCGATGGAATGGATGAACTCAGGTAAAACGCAGGAAGAACTCTTGGCCGCCGAACTGGAACTGTTAAACGAAGCCTTTCTTTCGACAACCAAGAGTAAAATCGACACGGTCGACGTGTCTATGGTACTTGTGGATAAGGAATGGCAGATCACGGACAGCGAAGAGAACTTGCCATTTATCGATGTGCTGACCGGTGGTTTCTTAAGCATGGTTGAGGATTTCGAAGACCCGATCCCAGAAATCGAATAGTCCGAAAAAGAAAGCGGATATGCTGTCAATGAGCCACGGAATGATCCGTGACTCATTTTGTAATGGGGTAATGGATAATTATGAAAATCGCACTATTCACAATAAATCCCACGGTTCGTCGACATGAAATCCGACATATTCCAACAAGTTTGGAAACTTGCCCAAAACGCATTGACGCACGATTCTTAAAAGTTTACTATAAAATCAACTATGGGGAAAACAATATGGAAAAAACGTGGGGCCAGTCTAACGGTTATCGGCATGTACGAAATGCCTTTTTCTTTGGGAAAACGGAGGGAAAGAAGATGTTGAAACGCACACTCATCGTCTTATTCGCGCTTATTTTAGGATTTACGTCCGTCATCGACGCACGCGCTGTCGTCATCGACACCATCGCGCCGGTCGTCAGCGGCGTCGAAGAGAATGGTGCCTATGATCAACCGGTCACAATCACGTACGATGAAGGTAGCGGAGTCTTAAATGATGTCGCCATCGAAAGTCCGAAGACCGTAAGCGATGTCGGGACCTATACTTTAGTCGTCACCGATCTCGCAGGAAACGCCACAACGATCCACTTCTCGGTCGTGGACAATACCGCACCGATCATCGAGGGTGTCGTGGAAGGTGGAAAATATAGCGATCCGGTAACCATTACCTTCAACGAAGGGACAGCCTTATTAAACGGCGCTCCTTTCGAAAACGGAGCGACCGTGGAAGCGATCGGTTCCTACACCTTAGTCGTCACCGATGCTTCTACCAACAGCACGACGATTCATTTCGCACGCGTCGCCAAAACCGAAGCTGTGTCAAGCCTAAAAGCAGTGAATGCGGGATATAATTCAATCACGCTCAGTTGGGCAGCCATAACCAATGTTTCCGGCTATGAAATGTGGCGTTCCACGGGGACGTCCACCACATTCACCTACCTCGGTTCACTGACATCCACAAGTTATACGAATACGGGATTGGCTTTTAACACCCGATATAACTATAAAGTCCGCGTCTATACCTTGATTAACGGTGTGAAGTCGTACGGCGCTTTCTCTTCGGTCGCTTATGCGACGACAGCGCTGCTTACACCTTCGTTAACCGTTACTTCCGCTTCTTATAACAGTCTTAAAGTCGCATGGAATGCCATTGCGGGCGCCAGCGGATATCAACTCTATCGATCGACGTCGGCCACCGGCGTTTATACTTTGGTCGCCACGACGACCGCGACTTCCTATGTCAATTCATTGTTAGCGACCAACAGTCTCTACTTCTACAAAGTCCGGGCGTATCGTACCGTCGGAACAGCCAAGTATTATTCCGGTTATTCCAGTGTCCAATCCGCGCGACCGATTCCCTCGCAAGTCGTATCCAATACGGTCGTATCAACCGGATATAACTCCTTGAAAGCATCGTGGGCTACGGTTGCGGGTGCCAACGGTTATGAAGTTTACCGTTCTGAAACGATGGACGGAACATTCGCGTTGGTTACTACGACTGCGGCGACGTCGTTTGTGTTGAATGCACTCACAACGAACGTACCGGTATTTGTTAAAGTCAGAGCCTATCGACTTGTGGGTACGACGAAAATCTATGGCGATTTTAGTTCCGTCACCAGCGGGACACCGATCCCGTCGACTCCGGTTCTAAGTATTGCTTCTCCCAGCTTTAACTCGTTACGCGTCAGTTGGGCGGCGATTGCGGGAGCATCGGGCTATGAACTTTATCATTTGAATTCCGGTACGGGTTTGTATGAATTATTGAACGATGGAACGGATCTGTTCTATGTGCATGCCGATTTAGTCAGCGGAATCAATCATAGCTACAAAGTCAAAGCGTATACCTTGGTCGGGGATACGAAGGTTTACTCGTTGGATTCGTCGGTTGTTTCAAACAAAGCGATTCCGAACGTGCCTACGTTACCGAAAGCGGTCTTTGCGAACTACAATTCCATCACCGTCAGTTACACTGCGGTGGAAGGGGCGACCGGATACGAAATCTATCGTTCGACCGCGGCGGCCGGAGTCTATGCTTTAGTTACCACAACGTCTGATTTATCGTACGTGAACACAGGCCTTGCCTTCAATACGGTCTACTACTATCAAGTCCGTGCCTATACGCTGGTCGATTCTGCCAAAGTTTACGGGAATTACACGGCGGTAGTCTATGCCAGAACTTCGGTCAACACGCCGGTGATCACGCCTGTCTCTTCGGGATATGATCGCATTACGGTTTCTTGGCCTGGGATTACCGGAGCCAGCGGTTACGAAGTCTATCAATCCACGTCAACGGCCGGTGTCTATACCTTGTTGATCACCACGGCTTCGACCAGTTACACGAAGACCGCATTGGTCACCAACACCGCTTATTTCTATAAAGTCCGCGCGTATCGCTTGGTCGGGACCGTGAAAGTCTATAGCGGCTTCTCCACCATCGTCAGCGCGCGACCAGTACCGGCGACCCCTGTCGTAACCGTCGCTTCGGCCGGATACAACAGTGTCAAAGCGTCGTGGGCTGCGATCACGGGAGCCAACGGATATGAAGTCTCCTATAGTCTCACTGAGGACGGTACCTATACTTTACTACCGCTTCAAAGTGCGACTTCATATACTCTAACCAACCAAGCCACCAATCAACCGGTCTTCTTCAAAGTCCGGGCATACCGTTTGGTCGGAACACTCAAAGTCTTCGGAGTTACTTCCGTCGTCAAGTGTGCTTCGCCGATTCCTTCGACGCCAATCGTAGCGTTGACAACACTCAGTTATAAGAGTCTCAAACTGACATGGCCGTTGGTTCTAGGAGCGTCCGGTTATGAGATCTATACGAAAACCGGGGATGACTTCGTCCTCTCGGCGGATCAAACGGATCTTACGATCACGTTTGACGGATTGACCAGTGGCGTTGTCCAAACCTACAAAGTCAAAGCTTACACCCTCGTAAATGAAGTCAAGATCTATAGTAACGAAGTGATCGTGAGTGGGAAAGCTCTCCCTCTCGTCCCTGCCGTGAGTGCCAATATCAACTATAATTCAATTCAATTGAATTGGAATCCGGTCGAAGGTGCCGCAGGGTATGAAGTCTATCGGAGTACGACTGCGACCGGAGTTTATACGTTACTTTCGACGACGGACGCGACGACGTTGACGATGAACGGGTTGGCATTCAACGCGCTCTACTATTTCCGAGTACGTGCTTTCACGCTCGTCGACGATGTGAAGGTCTATGGTAACTACACCGCAAATCTGGCGTATCGCGTTTCGGTTGCGACGCCTACCGTGACCGTCGCTTCAACCTCCTACGTCAGTATCCGCATCGGCTGGTCGGCGAGCGCGGGTGCTTCCGGTTATGAAGTCTATCGTGCGGCATCGGCCACCGGGGTCTATGCCTTGGTCGTCACGACCGCTTCCACTTCATACATCAATACCGGTCTAGCGACCAACGGTCTCTATTACTATAAAGTGCGTTCCTATCGTCTGGTCGGAACGGTTAAATATTACTCAGGATTCTCAATTGTTCAATCAACACGTCCGGTTCCGGCAGTACCCACCGGAGTTGCTTTAGCCTCCGCAGGATACGACAGTGTCAAAGCGACATGGGTCGCTGTCGCCGGAGCGACAGGGTATGAAATCTATACATCCGATGCTCAAGACGGGACGTATACGTTGAAGACAACCACTTCCAGTCTAAACGCGACGGTATCCGGATTCGCAACCAACGTCATGGTCTATACAAAAGTACGTGCTTATCGTTTGGTCGGCACAACGAAAGTCTATGGTGACTACAGCGCCGTCGCTAATGCCACTCCGATTCCCTCCAAACCGGTCGTAACCGTTGGAAACCTCAGCCATACCAGTCTTAAAGTCTCATGGCCGGCCATCGCAGGTGCGGATGGTTATGAAGTCTATCATTTGGTTGGATCGGATTATGTTCTTGTACAGGATAACAACGATCCTTTCTTGACGGTCAATGAACTGGTCAGCGGGGAAGTCCATACCTATAAAGTCATCGCCTACCGCATCGTGGACAATGTTCGGATTTATAGCCAAGAAACGATTGCGAGCGGGAAAGCATTCCCGTTGACGCCTGTCGTCACTGCAACCATCAACTACTCCTCGATCCAATTGAACTGGGCAAGTGTGGAAGGGGCTTCGGGCTACGAAATCGTACGTTCCGCAACCGCGACCGGCACCTATGCCTTAATCGCGACGGTGAACACCAATACCTATCTCAATTCGGGTTTGGCTTTCAATACTACGTACTACTACAAAGTGCGTGCCTTCGCGTTGGTGAACGATGTGAAAGTCTATGGCAACGACACAGGGGTCTTAACCTACAAGACCAACGTGGCAGCTCCGATCATCACTGCGAAATCCGCTTCTTACGTCAGCACGAATCTGTCTTGGACGGCGGTCAGCGGCGCTTCGGGGTACGAAGTCTCCAGAGCGACTGTCTTGACCGGCCCCTATACCGTCTTGGTTTCGGCGACAAGTGCGACGTCCTATGTGAATTCGGCCTTGACGACCAATACCCTCTATTACTATCGGGTACGTTCCTATCGCTTGGTCGGAACGGTAAAATACTACTCGGCGTACTCTACGGTTGTTTCAATTCGACCGGTTCCAGGAGTTTCAACGAACGTCACCGTGACTTCGACCGGTTATGATAGTCTTAAAGTAGCATGGAACGCGGTTGCCGGAGCCACTGGGTATGAAATATTCACGTCCGCTGAAATCGAAGGCACGTACACCTTAAAGACATCGACGAGTGCTCTTTCCGTGAGTATCTCCGGTTATCCGACGATGATGCAAGTGTATGCGAAAGTCCGTGCCTATCGACTGGTCGGAACCACGAAAGTCTACGGGGATTTCAGTCATGCCGGAAGTGGGTATCCCTTACCTTCAAAACCGGTCGTATCCGCAAGTTATCCGTCCGCCACAAGCGTTAAGCTCACGTGGCCGGCCGTCCCCGGCGCGACTGGATACTATATCCAATTACTCGGAAGCATGGGTTCTCAGAACATAGCGAAAATAACCGAACGTGAATTTACATTGACTGATTGCACTCCCGGCGAAGGCTATTATCTCACTGTCATTGCGTATGTCGCATTGCCAATTTCGGGAGAAGCCACAAGTGAAGGGACAAGCATCAATGCGGTACCGGTCCCGCCAGCCGTCAATAACTTTAAAGTCAACTCGTTCGATTATTCGGAGATCGTATTAAAATGGGACGTTGTGCCCGGTGCCGACGGTTATGAAATCTATCATTCCACAAGTGCTACCGGTACGTTCACGTTAATCGAAGATACGAAGGAAAACCTCTACATGCATTTCGCATTGACCTTCAATACGGCCCACTACTACAAAATCCGCGCGTATGCCTTTGGCAAGACAAAGACGATTTTTGGCAGCACATCCGCTTACATCAGCGGAAGAACCGCGATGAGAACTCCCACAGCATTCATCTCGTCGGTTGCACCCACCTCGATCAAAGTCGGTTGGAATTCGGTACTTGGACCAAGTAAGTATGAAATCTATCGTTCGACATCCGCAACCGGGACATATACGTTGATAGGGACAAGCTACTATGAAGATTACACAAACACAGGATTAACCCTCGGGGCTTCTTATTACTATAAAGTGCGAGGGGTCGATGTTCTCGGAGCTACCAGTTACTATACGGCTTTTAGTTCCCCGGTTCTTGGCAAGACCGCTCTTGTCGCACCGGATTATGCCTATATCAGCGATGTGTCCTCTACCTCCATCGGTGTCTCGTGGCATGTCTCGCCAGGAGCGGCAGGATATGAACTCTATGCTGCGCTTCTGCCTTCGACGGAGTACACCCTGATCTATTCAGGCACGTCAAATTCGTTCCAACATTCCAATCTTCAAAAAGATCAGCGATACTCATACAAAATCAGATCCTATGCCACGGTAAACAACGTCAAGATATATAGCCCGTACTCCACGAGTATCGTGGAAGGGTATTCCGGAGTGAACGTACCGCATCTCAACGTTCGCCAAAAAGGCAGCATGGAGATCGAGTTCTATTATGATGAAGGGGATCAAAGGGTATTCCAAGAAGGTGTCGAAGTCTATATTGTTGATCCGATCACGCAAGAGCTAACGCTTCTCACATCATCAAGATACGCGAGCAAGTTCACCAGCAATGCTTATGTAGGAAAAACGAATTTGACACTAACGCTCGTGTTTGTCGGGGTGCACATCGGCAATGACGGTGTGGTCATGAAGAGTCAACCTTCCGAACCGACGACCTTAGTTCTTGGAAATCCGGCTCCGACAGGTCTATATGTATCGAGTATCGATGAAACAAGCGTTGGTTTCAGATGGGATGAAACCAAAACACCCATCGAAATGTGGCGCAGCGAAACGATCGACGGTGAATACACTCTACTGGTAAGTTTTCCGAGTTTAAGCTTCGCCTACACTGACAAAGCCGTCGAACTAGGGAAGAAATACTACTACAAGATGCGTCGAGTCTCTGTCGACCAACAAACGATGTTGAATGTTTATAGCGATTTCACGGAACCTCTGCAGGTCGGCCCTGGATTCTTTAAGCCGAATCTGAAACTGAAGGCACTCACGCCGACCTTGATTTCATACTCGATCTCGGGCCAGACTTCGGCCGACGGATATGAAATCTGCAACGTGAATAGTAGCGGAGTAGTTTATGGAGCCTGTCCTGCCATAAACCTTACTTCTTACGCCGGCGAATTGGAAGTGGATTCGAACTCGACGTATCGAATTGTTGCCAGAGCGTATCTCTACAAGCCCGACGGCACGAAATACTATTCCGAATTCTCGGATCCAGTCTCCATAACGACACCGTTCGAGCCGAATCTTGCCATTACATCGGTCACAACGTACGATGGGAAATCCACCGTCACCTTCGATTTTAAAAACAACGGTGAGCGAGCCATTTTGATTTACGGTAGCCCAACCTATGTTTATGATTTAAACAATGTCTATGCGGAGTATCCGGCCGTGATGAAGGATGCGGCGAATGTCCCAATCACTGGAAAGCTTATTGGTTCTGGAATTACGCAACGGATTACCTTTACGATTTCAACGCCGAATGTCGTGTTCAATAGTAATCGGTTTATCGCGTTCAATATTTCTTATGATGGATATGAATATGTTCTCTGTTATAGTCCGTATCTGGGAGTCTTCTATTTGGCATACTTCTAATAACACAAATCGGTAACTCTTTGTTCAAACATTCGAATTGATTTTTTATCGAGAATTGGCGTCATGATTTTGGTTTGATCGTTTTAATCAATTTGTATACGTAAGCAAAGAGCGATGACGTTCGTTTAAAGACGTCATCGCTCTTTAGATGATTCGTGTCGAATCAGTCAAGGAATTCCGCACCGAAGCTTAAGGAATGACGATGGAGTATCTCGAAGCGAAATAAGACTACGAACGCTTCAGCGTTGTATTTGCATAATACGCCGGGGATTTCATCCACAAGTTACGTAAAAATGCGGTTATCTTATTTGATTAACTGATTAATAAAGGCACGTCGACGACGTGCCTTCACTGTTTATAGTACTCCTTGCGCTTTCATCGCAAGGGCCACTTTCTCAAAGCCCGCGATGTTGGCACCTAACACCAGATTCATCGGATCGCCAAACGCTTCGGCTGTTCTCTTGGAATTCGCATAGATCTTCGCCATGATGTCCTTTAAGCGGGCGTCCACTTCCTCAAAGGTCCAACTTAAACGCAAACTATTCTGACTCATTTCCAAACCGGAAGTGGCGACACCGCCCGCATTGGCGGCTTTACCCGGTCCGAAGAACACTTTATGTTTCAAGAAGAGTTGTGTCGCTTCCAAGGTCGTCGGCATGTTGGCGCCTTCCGCAACGACTTTACAGCCGTTCTGGATCAACTGATTGGCACCGGTGATGTCCAACTCCCCTTGGGTCGCGCAGGGTAGGGCGATATCACAGGGTACCGACCAAATGCCTCGGCTGCCTTGCGTAAAGGTCGCGGAGGGTACTTTGTCCGCATACTCTTTGATTCGTCCGCGACGGACTTCTTTGATGTCTTTAAGTAAGCTTACATTGATTCCTTCCGGATCATAAATGTATCCGTCGGAATCGCTACAAGTCACGACCTTCGCGCCAAGGCGTTGCGCTTTTTCGATCGCATAGATCGCGACGTTGCCCGAACCGGAAACCGAAACGATCTGATTGGCGATATTGAGGTTGAGGTCTTCAAGCATCTTCTCCACGAAATACACCAGACCGTAACCGGTCGCTTCGTTACGCACCAAGGAACCGCCGTAACCTAAGCCTTTACCGGTCAAGAAACCTTGGGCATGGATGTCTCTGATTTTCTTATAGTAACCATAGAGATATCCAATCTCCCGTCCACCCACGCCGATGTCGCCGGCCGGGACATCGATGTCCGCTCCGATATGACGTTGAAGTTCGGACATGAACGCTTGGCAGAAACGCATGACTTCGCCATCCGTTTTCCCTTTCGGATCAAAGTCCGAACCGCCTTTGCCACCACCCATCGGTAAGGTCGTTAGTGCATTCTTGAAGACTTGTTCGAAACCGAGAAATTTGATAATGCTTTGGTTCACGGAAGGATGGAGCCGTAAACCGCCTTTATACGGACCCAAGGCTGAGTTATACTGCACACGGAAACCGCGGTTTACTTGGACTTGGTTTTTATCGTCCACCCATGCCACCCGAAACGTAATCAAACGCTCCGGCTCG
>Ga0075012_10003310_pt1 | contig 15480 bp, 12 predicted proteins | sample All_14_2_FD_71474 | JGI IMG/M metagenome (GOLD analysis project Ga0075012, IMG submission 71474) | Freshwater microbial communities in response to fracking from Pennsylvania, USA - Allegheny Zone_MetaG_DW_15 | ecosystem: Environmental > Aquatic > Deep subsurface > Groundwater > Drilled... | reverse complement strand
GGAGAGTGCGGGTGTAAAAAAAGACTAATCTGATTAAACAATAAATCCTACGAGGAATTTCAATTCTACAATTAATTTATTTCTGTCATCAAAGGATGATCGCAGCATTAAAAAATTACAAAATCAAAAATGCTATTCCCCAAAGTGTATCCGATACACCAACACTGAAAATTTCAATTTTATTTACTAATTTGGCCGCCGGAAAAGGTGTTGGAAGTGATTGAACGTGGAGCAACTATACGAGGGGCGACAAGGCGAAGGGCGAAATGGCGAAGTCATAACCCGAAACGCTTCAACAAAGCGCACTAAACTCAGAACAGATAAACCCGAAACTCTTCAAACTCTTCAAACCCTTCAAACCCGAAACTCTTCAATCGAGCTCAGGGAACTTCGCGAAGCTAAACCCGAAACTCTCTGAACCCTCAAACCCGAAACTCTTTAAATTTTTCAACCGAGCGCAGCGAGCTCAGCGAAGCTAAACCTGAAACTAGAAACCTGAAACAAAATAATATAACTCTCCCATGAAAGGCTCAATCTTAATTCTTGCCGGCGGTGGACCAGCTCCCGGAATCAATACAGTAATAAGTTCAGTAGCAAAAGTTTTCCTGCGTGAAGGATATCGCGTAATCGGTTTGCACGATGGGTACAAAAACCTGTTTACCGAAAATCCCAGCACCATCGATATCGATTTCGAAACGGCTGACCGCGTGTTCAGCATGGGCGGTTCCATGCTTCGTATGAGTCGTTACAAACCAGCAGATCTTGAATTTAAAACCAATTTTTTCGTTAAAAACGATGTAAAGCTTTTGGTTACTGTTGGAGGCGACGACACTGCTTCTACGGCTAACCGTATTTCGAAATTCCTGGCTGAACGTAAATTCCCGATCCAGAATATTCACGTTCCGAAAACCATTGACAACGATTTGCCTCTTCCCGAAGGACAACCAACTTTTGGCTACCAGAGCGCCAAACAGGAAGGCGTACGCATTGGCCGCACCATTTACGAAGATGCGCGTACTTCCGGTAACTGGTTTGTAGTTTCGGCCATGGGCCGCGAAGCTGGTCACCTGGCTTTTGGTATCGGCGCTGCCTGCCATTACCCGATGATTATTATTCCGGAAATGTTCAACAAAACCAAGGTAACCCTCGATAAAATTACCCGGCTTATTATTTCATCCATCGTGAAACGCAAAATGCTCGGTATCCCTTACGGCGTTGCTATCGTGAGCGAAGGGGTTTTTCATTTTATGAGCGACGACGAAATTGAAGCTTCCGGAATACAGTTTACCTACGACGAACATGGTCATCCGGAACTTGGCACCGTGAGTAAAGCCCACATTTACAATATGTTGCTGCAAATCCGGCTCAAACAGCTGAGTATGAATGTAAAAAGCCGCCCGGTTGAAATGGGTTACGAATTGCGTTGTATTCAGCCAACAGCTTTCGACTTACTGTATTGCAGTTTGTTGGGAATCGGGGTTAAGAAAATTTTCGATGAAGGTCTAACCGGTTGTATGGTAAGCTCCGATCCTACCGGCGATATTTTCCCGTTGTTCCTCAAAGACCTGGAGGATGGACATGGAAAAGTACGCACACGAATGGTAACCATGGACAGCCAGAAAGCCCATATGGTTTTCTTCGATAGTATTCAATACCTGAGCGCTGCTGATATGGAAGGTGCAAAAGAATACCTGAAAAATCCGGAAGAGTTTGATTTTATGAAGATTCTGGAATGGTAAATTTTCAAGTATCAACACCACTCCTGCGATTGCTTTGACACAATTCAGTTGGTAATTCTGGACTAATATGTAGCTAAATTTTCAAGTGTTCAGACACCCGAAAAGGGTGTGCAGACACTTGAAAATTTTTAGTTTAGTTTCTATCCAAAGAAATGCATTCTGATTTTCTCCGCCAGCACTTTTGCCAGTTTGTATTTCGATTCCACTGTCCAACCTGCAATATGGGGCGAGAGAATTACATTATCAAAAGCAACCAATTGTTTGAGTGGTTCCGGAAAAGCCCCGGCATCCATGGCTTCGAAAGAAGTTTTTTCATATTCCAACACATCGAGTGCGGCACCATTTACTTTCCCTGATTTCAAAGCGCCAACAAGGGCAACCGTATTCACAACCGGTCCGCGCGAGGTATTGATCAGCCAGAAGTTTTTAGCAAAACGGTTAATATAATTTCCATCAACCAGGTAACGTGTTTCCTCCGTTAATGGAACATGAAGGCTCAAAATATCGGTTTCGGCAAAAATAGTTTCCATATCACACTCGGTAACAAACCCATCATTGAAACCGGTTTTATACTTATCGTAAGCCAAAACTTTACATCCAAATCCTTTTAAGCGCTGTGCAAAAGCACCTCCCATATTTCCATAGCCGATAATGCCGATTGTTTTATCTTTAATCTCGGTACCACGGTTGGCTTCGCGCAGCCATATTCCTTTGCGGACTTCTGCGTCAGCCCGATTCAAATTATTCAGCAGGCTAAGCAACATTCCAATTGCATGTTCGGCCACAGCATCGCGGTTGCCTTCGGGTGAATTAAAACACACGATTCCTTTTGATTTAGCATACACCACGTCTATACTTTCCATTCCGGCACCCACGCGGGCAATGAAGCGAAGTTGGGTGGCGGCATCAAGCATTGCGGCATCGAAAGTTATTTTGCTGCGGATAACGGCACCGAAATAATCGCCGATAACTTTCCGGCAATCGGCAGCTGTTGAGCCAGTAAAATCATCACAGATAAAACCCATGCTTTCAAGTTCAGCTTTTAAAACCGGATGGGCGTCGTCAACAAAAAGAATCTTTTTCACAATAGCAATTTGATTTTTAATCAGTAAGTGATTCAGAATCTGAAAACACTTTAAGAATGATGCACAAATTTACAATTTAACAGATATAGCGCTACAAATATCGTTACGCTTTCAAAATTGACTATTTATTCTATATTCATATACCGGTTAATTTGATACGTTTAGTTAGATCTGTGAGTATCAGGCAAGTTCAAAATAAAATTCAAAAACGCTAAGTCAAGCTCCCCGATCACTGCATTGAACCTTATAATTCATCCATTGTTTAAAGTTATATTTCTCTAAAGACGCATAATATGAATCCGGACGTTGGAACAAAAGAAAACCCGTGGAAGCTAAAAACACCGCCGGGAACTTCGGAATACCAAATGTATAAATCCGAAAAAGATGGTAAAGATATACTTGTTTGTACGGTAGGTACTACAGTTTTGCATTACGATTACCGCTGTCTGGAAGATTTGCATAGCATGCTAAAAAGTTATGGCGATTGGATGGAACTCGGCAGTGCCGATGAACAGAAACCTGCTAAAGAAGGAACAGTAGAAGCCTGGGGCCGATCGCCCGAAAATCCTGTTGGCGGATGGTACGGATTGAAAAAGGGTTTCCGCGGACGTTTCGGGATGTATATTCCACCCCTGATGGAAGCGCTGGGAATGGCCGAGTTGGAGCATAATCCAAAGAATAACCGGATGAAAGCCAAGTAAACTTGTTTAGTAAAATTCATTGAGGGATTTTAACAAAAAACGGGGCATTTTTAATTACTTTTGCTGCATTATTCAACTATTCCCCAGAAAGGGAAATCTATTGTTGTTTAATTATATCAAGTAACTTTCCTCAAGATAAAAATACCATTACTCTGGTGTTTAACGCCCTGACTCTTATGAATATCAACGAAAAAATCAAACAATTTAATGAATCAGTCGAAACAAGTTTATCTGACCTCACCTTTGTAAAATTATCGCTCGGCAATTACAAAGGCACCGAAGAAAACCTCAAAAACATTTACGTTAAGCGAATCCTGATCAAAAGCGAAGATAAACTCAGCTTCACATACCGCTATAAAACCCGCGACATCGTTAAGAACTACCCAATCCCGGAAGGTATTGGCAAGGTAAGTGATTTCCTGGAACAGGATTTCCATTTTGCAAGTTTATATACAACAGCTTTTGACCTTACTTTCGAGAATCTTCATAATAAAAAGTTCATCCTTAAACGAAATAACCCGACGAATATTCTTGTCCCTTTACCGGACCATGACCGGACCAAAAAACGCCTGATTAGCAGTAACAATAAACCTTATCTCACCGAACTAAAAATCACGGATGAAAGCGGCAAAGTGCTTGTAAACTCCCAGGACAAGTACAAGCAAATCAATCATTATATCGAAATCCTGAGCTCGTTACTGAAAGAAATTCCGTCAGCAGAAACCGTAAAAGTTGTGGATATGGGTTCAGGAAAAGGATACCTTACTTTTGCCCTTTACGATTACCTGACCAACGTATTAAAAATTGATGCTGAAGTTACCGGCGTTGAATTCCGTCAGGAACTTGTGGATTTATGCAATAAAATAGCCACGAATACCGGATTTACAAAACTAAGATTTCAGCAGGGAACCATCGAAAATTTCGACAGTACAGGAACCAATGTCCTTATAGCCCTTCATGCCTGCGATACGGCAACTGACGATGCCATTGCCAAAGGAATTATGGCCGGAGCCGATTTAGTAGTGGTGGCTCCCTGTTGCCATAAACAAATAAGGCGGCAAATCGAAACACAAAAAACCAGCAATGATCTTAACTTCCTGACTAAATATGGCATTTTTCTTGAACGGCAGGCCGAAATGGTTACGGATGGCATACGAGCATTGATTCTGGAATATTTTGGGTATAAAACCAGGGTGTTCGAATTTATTTCGGATGCACATACACCTAAAAACGTGATGATAACCGGAATCAGAAATCCAAAATTACCTCCCGATAACACAGCTACTTTGCAGAAAATTAAAGAGGCCAAAGCCTATTTCGGTATCGAATACCATCATTTAGAGAAAACAATGGGACTCTGATTTGATAATTCCTTTAAAGAGATAAAACATGATTCGAATAGAATAAATATCGCTAAACTGACCGCAGAATGTTAGTTTCTATAACAAAATCAGATAAAAAAATAACACAAATTTAATGATCAGGTAAAGGACTCCTTTTCGGTTCAAATGCAGTAAGCTATAAAAACTGTGCTTGACTCACTTTTTTTTCTAATTTTGACTGATAATTTTTAAATTGTAATATATCGATGGGTATTCTTCAAACTAAGCTAAAACAGTACGATTTACCACAACAGATAATGGCTGCAGGACTTTATCCATATTTCCGGGCTATCGAATCGGACCAGGATACCGAAGTTCTTATAAATGGGAAAAAGGTTTTAATGTTTGGATCAAACAGTTACCTCGGCCTTACCTGCCACCCTAAAGTGAAGGAAGCATCAATAAGAGCAATTGAAAAATACGGAACAGGCTGTGCCGGATCACGATTTCTGAACGGCACACTTGATATACACATTGCACTGGAAGAAAAGCTTGCAAGCCTTACCGGCAAAGAAGCCGCATTATGTTACAGCACAGGGTTTCAGGTAAACCAGGGCGTTATTGCCAGCGTAACCGGTCGCAATGATTATGTACTCCTCGATGAGCTTGACCATGCTTCAATTATAGATGGGAGCCGGCTTTCATTTGCCCGCGTTTTAAAATTTGCCCACAACGATATGGCCGATCTCGAACGCAAACTTAAGCGCTGCGAACCTGATAAAATAAAACTGATAGTTGTTGATGGCATATTTTCGATGGAAGGCGATATTGCAAACCTGCCGGAAATTATCCGCCTTTCGGAGAAATACAACGGATCTGTAATGGTTGATGATGCGCACGCTCTTGGCGTTTTAGGAAAAAACGGTTCAGGTACAGCATCGCATTTCGGCCTCACCGACAAAGTTGACCTGATCATGGGCACTTTCTCCAAATCAATGGCATCGTTAGGAGGTTTTATTGCAGCCGACAAAGAAATTATCAATTATATAAAACACAATTCGCGCTCACTCATTTTCAGTGCCAGCATGACTCCCGCCTCGGCAGCCAGTGTTATGGCCGCCATAGAAGTAATGGAAACCGAACCCGAACGAATTAAACACCTTTGGGATTTAACACATTACGCTCAGAAACGTTTTAAATTGCTAGGTTTTGATATTGGGAAATCCGAATCGCCTATAATCCCGCTTTTTATACGCGACGACGTTAAAGCATTAAAAATGACGCAGCTGCTACTCGAAGAAGGTGTTTTTGTAAATCCTGTAGTTTCGCCGGCAGTACCTAAAGAAGATAGTCTGATTCGTTTTTCGCTCATGGCTACGCATACCTTCAGCCAGATTGATACAGCAATGGAAAAAATTTCCGCGGTTGCTCATAAACTTGGAATTATCACTTTGGAAACAGTAAAAGCCTGATACCAAATACAGCCTACTGAAAATAACACATGGCAAAAGTTGTACTTATTACAGGAATTTCCTCGGGATTTGGTAAAGCTATATCCGAAATTCTTAACACTAAAGGATATCGGATTTATGGCATAAGCCGCTCATTACCCGATAATTTATCAGGTAGCATCAAGGTACTTCAGGCCGATGTAACGGATAGGGTTTCGGTACAACGTACAGTTTCAATGGTCTTAGAAAATGAAGGCCACATTGATGTACTGATCAATAATGCAGGCATGGGATTTTCCTGCTCAGTAGAAGACTCTACACCCGAAAACATTGATATGCTGATGAATATCAATTTTAACGGCTATGTGAATATGATACAGGCTGTACTGCCTGCCATGCGAAAACAAAGCCATGCTACAATACTGAACATCAGTTCCATTGGCGGAGTAATGGGACTGCCCTACCAGGGATTTTATTCGGCAAGTAAATTTGCAATCGAAGGCTTGAGTGAAGCACTGCGGATGGAACTAAAGCCTTTTAATATAAAGGTCATTGTAGTAAGACCAGGTGATTTCAGAACTAACTTTACTGCTAACAGAACTCCTGTAAAAAATATTGCAACGGGCACTGCATACGATTCACAGGCACAGAAAACGCTTTCAATAATCGAAAACGACGAAAACAAAGGATTACCACCTGAGTTCCTTGCCCAAAAAATAGCCGGTGTACTCTCAAAGAAGAACCCCTGTAATCAATATGTTGTAGCAACTCTGGAACAGAAATTTGCTGTTCTGCTAAAAAGAATACTTCCGGTTTCCTTGTTTTCGGGCATTCTCTCTTCGCACTACGGCATTAAGTTCTGATTTTAATATTCAGAACCAGGTTACCAGCTTTTCTCAATTATTTCGATCACCAGCAGCCATGATTACCCGATGATAATCAAATCCTGCTATTATTTTCGTGCAAGGAGATATACGATTTCATTATGCTTCTAAAACTGCTGAAATTCATAATAAACAGCCATATTTTTTTAGCCCTGGCTACCGTTAGTATAACTTTAGCTACGCAGGCACAATTGGGTTTGCGCCCTAAGTTTGATGCTTTTGTTGCAATGATATTTCTTGCAACTGTTTTTGATTATAACCTGCACAGATATTTAACTTTAAAAAGCATTCCGGATTCTATCCATATTAAAAAAAACTCCTGGGCCGGAAGTAATTTTTCAGTTTTAAAAGCCCTGATTTTCATTTCATTTACCCTACTGGTAAGCAGTCTGTGTTTTTTAAGGATAAATACACTTTATTTCATTGTACCCTTAGCCGCAATAGCCTTACTTTATTCTGTTTCCTATCTGAAAAACCGGTGGAATGGCTACTGGCACAAGAGAATTCCGGGAGTAAAAACTATTGTTTTAGTCTTTATCTGGACTGCTTCAACCGTTTTTCTTGTCGGTGTAAATCACGAATATAAAACGGGTTCAGCAGAAATGTTGCTGGTAGGCATCGAAAGGTTTGCATTTATTTTAGCTATCGCAATTCCGTTCGATATACGCGACATGGAAATTGACAAAAGGTCAGGGATCAACACCATACCCATTGCATTAGGAGCAGTAAAAGCATTTCAGATCAGCAATATTTCCCTTGGAATTGCTTTATCTATAACCATTTACCATTATTCGGGATTAAGTATGTTCTTCACTCTCACAGCTTTTATTATATCTGTTGCAATTACTTTTTTTTCAATAAACAGTAAAAAACTCCGGTCATTGCCCTATTATCATAACGGCATACTCGACGGATGTTTATTGCTGCACGGAATATTACTCTGTGGTAGCTACTATCTCCATACATAATCATACTTTTACACTGCATTCGAAATGAGATAGTATCGCAATTAAACACACTGAAATATGGATACCAGTATTTTCGCTGACAAAGCCGTTACCCCCGACGAAAACATGCTTATAGCAGCATTAGGAAATTTGTACCCGACATGGAATGAAATAAAGACTTATGTAATTGATAATTACCCGCTTGCAAAGGAAGAATGGAATTTCCCGGGACAAAAATTTGGCTGGAGCTTCCGAATCAAAGATAAAAAACGGGCGATCGTTTATTTGCTTCCACGCGACAGGTATTTCATGGTTGCATTTGTTTTTGGCGAAAATTCTGCTAATGATGCTCTCGGAAGCAATATTTCCGATTCGATAAAAAACGAAATTTCGTCAGCAAGGATTTACGCCGAAGGAAGAGGTTTCAGGATTGAAATTAAAGATGGTTCTGGGCTCGGAGATATTAAAAAGTTGATTGACATAAAACTTGCACATTGATAGTTACCTTGACTCAATTTGTGCTTTGAAATTAAAGAGCGCTTCTTACTTTGAAGCCCGTAGTAATCCTATTTATAAATTGCGTAATCGTACCGGCATTTTACCTTTCCTGAATGTCAATTCTTACCTCAGATACGAGCTTTAATCCATATATAATATTATATTTCAATTATTTACACACCTAAAACTGGGAATAATTTTTTAGGATAATTATTGTATCTTCGCTCTTTCATACAAATAAGTGATTTGCCAAAATATGTGGAAATTTCTGGTGAGATTTATTTTTCGTAACAGAACCGGGATACTAATTGCGATCGGTGTTCTTACGGTTTTAATGGCTTGGCTTGGTTCGGGCGTTCAGCTTTCGTACGACAATGCAAAAATGTTGCCTGCCGACGATCCTGTTGTAATACAATACGATGCTTTTAAAAAACGATTTGGCGAAGATGGCAGCGTTCTCGTTATCGGGGTAACCAATCCTGATATGTTTAAGATCAACCAGTTCAACGCATGGTTCGACCTTACTTCCGACATGAGTAAAATAGATGGCGTTGAAGCCGTTATGTCAATTGCCAAAGCTGCCAATATTGTTAAAAACGACAGTTTACGCAAATATGATTTCCTTCCTCTGGTAGCTGAAAAACCTGCCACACAGGCTGAAGCAGATTCGTTGAAATCGAAAATTCTTTCGTTGCGATTTTACGAAGGCTTGCTTTTTAACTCTGAAACCAACACATACCTGCTGGCTATTACGCTGAATAAAAAAAGGCTGAACGACAAAAGCCGCCTCGAACTTACTGATAATATTGTTGATCGTGCCAACGCATATGCAGCTCTTACCGGACAGGAACTTCACTTTTCGGGTTTGCCATACATACGTTCAGTTATGGCCCGTAAAATCCAAAACGAGCTGTTCCTCTTTATTTTTCTATCGATAATCGTTGCTGCATTCATCCTGTTCCTGTTTTTCAGGTCATTGAAAATTGTAGTAAGTTCATTGGTTGTAGTCGCAATCAGTATTATTTTTACCCTTGGGCTAATTGGAATATTTGGATTTAAAATATCAATACTTACAGGTGTAATTCCCTCGTTAATAGTGGTAATTGCTATCGAAAACTGCATTTATATCGTTAACAAATACCATTGGGAGTTCCGGCAACATAAAAATAAAATACTTGGTTTATCACGCGTAGTTCAGCGTATCGGTTTTGCTTCGCTGATGGTAAATACGGCTACAGCAACCGGTTTTGCCGCTTTTATCCTGGTTTCGAACCAAATGCTGCGCGAGTTTGGCATCATTGCAGCAATCAGCATTATGGTTGAATATGTTTTGTGTATCATGCTGTTGCCTATCATTTTCAGCTACATGAAACCACCTTCCGAAAAACAACTGAAACATTTGGATAATAGAATTTTTGGGCATATTCTCGATCGTATTGTTTACCTGATTCAATATAAACGCAAACTGATTTTTGCACTTGCCGGTATTTTATTGGTAGTAGGTATAATAGGAATGCTGCAGATGCGCACTTCCGGGAAAGTGGTTGATGATATTAGCGAAAACAGTACTTTATACAAGGATCTGAAATATTTCGAGAAAAATTTTGGAGGAGTTATGCCTTTCGAAATATCCGTTGATACCAAAAAGAAGAAAGGAGTTATGCAACTTTCTACTATCCGGAAAATTGATGAGCTGCAGGAGGAAGTGCTGAAAAACAAAGAGTTCTCCAAACCCCTTTCAGTTGCCGAACTGGCAAAATTTGCCAAGCAGGCCTATTTTAACGGGAATCCTGAAATGTATAGCCTGCCTAATTCGCAGGAAAAGAATTTTGTACTTTCCTATTTTCCACGCAAAGCCCAGGGTCAGCAAAATATGCTCAACTCATTTATCGACAGTACACAACGATACACAAGGGTGAGTTTTCAGATGGCTGATATCGGTACCAACGAAATGAACCGGCTGCTCGACAGCATCAGGCCCAAAGTAGCCGAAATATTTCCTGCCGAAGATTACGAGGTTAATATTACAGGTAACAGTCTGGTATATACCCGCGGTACTGAATTCCTGATTAAACATTTGTTCCAGAGTGTAATGATTGCCATCGGATTTATTTCGCTGCTTATGGCATTGATGTTTTCGAGTGTGCGAATGATAGTTGTTTCGATGTTACCCAATATCATACCTCTTATTATCACCGCAGCCATTATGGGATTTACCGGTGTGCCCGTGAAACCATCCACCATTATCGTATTTAGTATAGCATTGGGTATTTCTGTTGATAATGCCATACAATACCTGTCGCGGTACCGTCACGAACTTAAAGTCACCGGCAACGATATCGGTAAATCGGCCATAAATGCTTTACGCGAAGCAGGTTTCAGTATGATCTATACCTCAATAGTACTGGTGCTTGGATTCAGCGTTTTTATGGTTTCAGGCTTCGGCGGAACACAGGCCCTGGGAATGCTGGTATCTACAACCCTGTTCATTGCCATGTTCTTTAATATGCTTGTACTACCTTCGCTCTTGCTGGTTCTGGACAAATATGCAGTAACCAAAGCATTTGAAAGCGAACCTCTTATCGAAATTTATGATGGTGAAGACGAATCGAACGGGAATGAAAATGGACGGAATAACGGCAATCATACTTCAGGAGAAATGAAAAACATTGACACCCGATAATCCCACATCTGATTACAGTCCTTTGTTCCCCTTCTAAATTATACACAAAACACACACACTATGAAAGGCATTATTCTCGCAGGAGGTTCAGGCACCCGGCTTCATCCACTTACTTTAGCTGTAAGCAAGCAACTGATGCCTATTTATGATAAGCCAATGATTTATTATCCGCTATCGGTACTCATGATGGCCGGCATACGCGAAATACTTATTATAAGCACGCCCTATGATCTTCCGAATTTCGAAAAACTATTAGGCGATGGTTCCGGATTAGGCTGTAAATTCAGTTACGCCGAACAGGTAGTTCCCAATGGCTTGGCTCAGGCATTTGTAATTGGCGAAGAATTTATTGGCAAGGATAAAGTTGCGCTGGTGCTTGGCGATAATATCTTTTATGGCACCGGACTTCAGAAACTGATTCAGGAAAACAATGATCCGGATGGAGGTGTTGTGTATGCTTACCACGTTTCGGACCCTGAGCGATATGGTGTTGTTGAATTTGATGACAACCAGAAAGCAATTTCGATTGAAGAAAAACCGAAACAACCGAAATCGAATTATGCCGTTCCCGGATTATACTTTTATGATAACTCCGTGGTAGAAGTGGCAAAAAACATAAAGCCCAGCCCGCGTGGCGAATACGAAATTACCGATGTAAACAGGTATTATCTGGAACATGGCAAACTCAAGGTCGGGATTCTTAGCCGCGGTACTGCCTGGCTTGATACCGGAACCTTTGCATCCCTTATTCAGGCTTCGCAGTTTGTACAGGTTATTGAAGAACGACAGGGGCTTAAAATTGGCTGTATCGAAGAACTGGCTTACCGGATGGGATTTATTGACAGGGCCCAGCTGGAAAAAGTTGCCGCCCCCCTTCTAAAAAGCGGATACGGGGTTTATCTTATGAATTTACCTGAAAGAGAGAAATAACACTGCCATGAACCAGGTTCAGGATTTGCAAAACCGAATTGACGAAGCCTTCCGCGATATTGAGTTGCCGGCGGAACCTGCTGACTTATACAACCCAATAACTTACACCCTGGGATTAGGAGGTAAACGCCTTCGCCCTTTACTCGTGCTTGCTTCGTGCCAGATGTTCGGAGGCGAAATATCCGAAGCAATCAATCCTGCCATTGGTATAGAGTTATTCCACAATTTCACACTGCTACACGATGATATTATGGACGAAGCGCCCCTGAGGCGTGGAAAAGAAACCGTTTATAAAAAATGGAATTCGAATGTGGCAATTCTGGCAGGCGATACCATGTTTGCACTGGCTAACAAGTTTATGCTGCGAACCAGACATCAGGCCATTTCGCAGGTTGTAGAACTTTTTAACCAAACAGCGATTGAAGTTTGCGAAGGACAGCAATACGACATGGATTATGAAAAAAGGATAGATGTTACTATTCCTGACTACATTGAAATGATTCGATTGAAAACCGCAGTTTTGCTGGCAGCAAGCTTAAAAACCGGTGCAATAATTGCAGGTGCTGGCACAGCGGATTGTGAATATATTTACCAGTTTGGAATTAATATTGGACTTGCTTTTCAGTTAAAAGATGATTTGCTCGATGTTTACGGAATACAGGAAAAATTCGGGAAAGTGAGCGGTGGAGATATTATTGCAGGAAAAAAAACATATCTGTACCTGAAGGCACTTGAATCAGCCGGACCGCAAACTGATTATTTCCGTAAGCTGTATTCATCGCACGATATCGAAAGCACCGAAAAAGTATCAAGAGTGAAAGAAATATTTAATCAGCTTGAAATTGAACATCACACACGCAAACTGATTGACGACTACTACCAAAAAGCACTGCACGATCTGGCACGCATCAGTTTATCAGTTGAAGCAACCGAATCGCTGCGCGAATACACGGATGGGTTGATGGAGAGGGAAAGTTGACGGGAGGATTGAGGTTTATTAGTTGACGAGGGGACAAGGCGACAAGGCGATGGGGAGACAAGGAGAGGGGAGACAAGGAGAGGGGAGACAAGGCGACTGTATTACAACATTTTACATCCCAAATTCCACATCCAACATTTCACATCCGACATTCCACATCAAAAAAGTTATTCAATCCCTGTTTTTTGCATCATTTCCAGCTCCGAGTGTGCGAGCTCCCAGGCTTCCATTTTTAGCTCAAGTTCTTTTTTAAGACCCTGGTACTCCTGAAAGAGTCGTGTACTTTTCCCGGCATCTTTATGCGTTTCGGGATCGGCAAGCAGGCTATCGTAACGGGAGATTTCATTTTCAATAGCTTCAATTTCCTGTTCGGCTTTTTCAACTTTTACAGCCTGTTTGCGTATTTCGCGTTCCTGTTGTTTCCGCTTTTCGTAACTGAGTTTATTATCCGACAGGTTCTCGCCTGATTTTTGTTGTTCAATTCTGCGTGCTTCGAGCTGTGCCAGGTTTGCAAGTTTGCGGGCTTTAATAAATTCATTGATATCTCCTAACCAGGTCTTGATGGTATGGTTGCGGAATTCAAATATTTTATCTGTGAGACCATGCAGGAAATCACGGTCGTGCGAAACAATGATCATGGTGCCATCGTACCGAAGCAAAGCATTCTTCAGAATATCCTTGCTGATCATATCGAGGTGGTTGGTGGGTTCATCGAGTACCAGCAGGTTCACCGGATCGAGAAGCAATTTAGCAAGTGCAAGTCTTGCTTTTTCACCACCCGAAAGCACTTTCACTTTTTTGTCGATCGCATCGGCACCAAACAGAAAACTTCCCAGGATATTCCTGATTTTCACCCTGATATCGCCAACAGCCACATCATCAATAGTTTCAAAAACCGTTTTATCCGGATCGAGCAATTCAGCCTGGTTTTGAGCGTAATACCCGATTTTTACATTATGACCGAGTTTACAAAGACCTTCGTGAGCAAGTTCTCCGGTAATTATTTTTGCCAATGTAGTTTTTCCTTCGCCATTGCGGCCAACGAAAGCCACGAAATCGCCTTTTTCAATAGCCAGCTCAAGCTTGTTAAGCACCAGTTTTTCGCCATATTTCTTGGTAAGATCCTTGCATTCAACCACTACCCTACCCGACGATGGCGCCGGTGGAAACAAAAAGTGAATAGCCGACGAATCAGCGGTGTCCACTTCTACCCTCTCCATTTTATCAAGCAGTTTTATACGCGACTGAACCTGCCTGGCTTTGGTTGATTTATACCTGAACCGTTCAACAAATTTTTCGATCTGCGCAATCTGGCTTTGCTGATTATCAAAGGCAGCCTTTTGCATTTCCATCTGCTCTTCGCGCATCTCCACGTATTTCGAATAGCCGGCTTTGTAATCGTAAATGCGGGCATTCATAATTTCGATGGTGCGGTTGGTAACATTATCGAGGAAAGCCCTGTCGTGCGAGACAAGCAGAACCGATCCGCTGTAAGTGATCAGGAAATCCTCGAGCCAGGTTATGGATTCAATATCAAGGTGATTGGTAGGCTCATCAAGCAGAATAACATCAGGTTTTTTAAGCAGTATTTTTGCCAGTTCCACACGCATTTGCCAGCCTCCGCTGAACGTGCTGAGAGGTTTCCGGAATTCGGCCGGTTCGAAACCAAGGCCTTTAAGTATCTTTTCCGACTCTTCCTGCATATTCTGTCCGCCAAGCAAATGGAAGCGGTCAGTAGCTTCGGTTAAGCGCTGTATAAGCTTTGTATAAGCCTCACTCTCATAATCGGTGCGTTCAGTAAGTTCAGCCGCATATTTATCCATAAGCTGGTGCTGATGCCGGGCTTCTTCAAAGGCAGTCATGGCTTCTTCAAGGACACTGAGTTTGCTGCCGGTAGCCATTTCCTGCGGCAGGTAACCAACAGAGCTACCTGACGGACTGGCGACAACGCCGCCTTCGGGTTCCTGCAAGCCGGCAATAATACGCATCAGCGTGGTTTTACCTGCACCGTTGCGACCAACCAAACCAATACGATCTCGGTCGCCGATAAGGAAACTCACGTTGCTGAAAAGGTAATCGCCGGTAAAATGGACCGAAAGGTTGCTTACAGAAATCATAGGCGGCAAAGGTAAGGGTTTTAGATAAATCGAGTAGGAAGTGAGGGATTATTTCCCTCACTGTCCTCTCACACCACCATACGTGCCGTTCGGCATACGGCGGTTCGTAGAGTTGAGAGTTTTGTTGTAAACTTCGGTAAAACA
>Ga0075012_10003308_pt1 | contig 15481 bp, 16 predicted proteins | sample All_14_2_FD_71474 | JGI IMG/M metagenome (GOLD analysis project Ga0075012, IMG submission 71474) | Freshwater microbial communities in response to fracking from Pennsylvania, USA - Allegheny Zone_MetaG_DW_15 | ecosystem: Environmental > Aquatic > Deep subsurface > Groundwater > Drilled... | reverse complement strand
CAGCACCACCTTCTCGAAGGCCTCCGGGACAGCGATCGCCGCTCGCAGCGTCAGCCGGGCCCCAGCACTGAAGCCGATGCCGACGACCGGCGCCTCCTTCTTCACCAGGCTCACGAGGCGCTCGGTGGCTTCCAGCTCACCGCCGGGAGCAGCCGCGGCCTTGCCGTGCCCGGGCAGCTCATGACCGATCACGTCGAAGCCCTCGGACTCCAGGATGTCGATCCAGCCGGTCACCCCCCAGTTGTGCTCGAAGGACGATCCCAGACCATGAACCAGCACCACCGGAGCAGACATGGCGCGAGCATAAGCCGAAGCCAAGGCGGGAGGCAGCATGCTTTCAACAGTTGAGGGCCTGGTGCGCGAACTGCGCACCATCGGCATCCCCGTGTCGACGACCGAGCACATCGATGCCGCCAAGGCACTGAAGGTGATCGACATCGGCAACCGTCAGGAGGTCAAGGCGGCGCTGTGCGCAACGATGGTGAAGCGCATCGAGCACATGAAGGCCTTCGACACGGTGTTCGACCTGTTCTTCTCGGGCCTGCAGGCCTTCGACATTGAATTCCAGGAGTCTGAGGGCGGCACCACAGTCGCCGAGATGCTCATGGAGCTCGATGACGAAGCCCTGCACGCCATGCTGGTCGAGGCCCTTGCCGAGGACGACGAGCTCATGGTCAACGCACTGGTCGAGGTGTTCGTGGCGCGCAAGGCCAATGTGCAGCAGGGCGCTCAGGTTGCCGGCAATCTCTATGTGTTCCGCGTGCTTCGAGCACTCAACCTCCCAGCCATCCGAGAGGAGCTGGTCGAGCGCGAGCAGATCGATCCCGACACACCAGGAGCTGACCTGCGTCAGCGGATGGCTGAGAGCGATGCCGAGCACAAGGTCGAGACCCTGCAGCAGAAGGTCGAAGCCGCCGTGCGCACGCTGCTTGTCGCTGATCGGGGCGCGACTGCGGTGGCCCGTTCACTTCGCGCCAAGCTTCCCGAGGACATCGACTTCCTCACTGGCTCAACCGCTGAGATCGAGGCGCTTGAGTGGACGCTGGCCCCACTGCCCGTGCAATTGGCCCAGAAGCTGCACCAGAAGCGCTCGCACGGCCGTCACGGTGCGATCGACTTCCGCGGAACGGTGCGTCACTCCATGTCCACTGGTGGCGTACCGGTCGACCTGGCCTTCAAGAAACCGCACCCCCCTAAGCCAGAGCTCATCGTGCTCGCCGACATCTCCGGCTCTGTCGCATCCTTCGCCACCTTCACGCTGCAGCTGACCTTCGCCATCCGATCGCAGTTCCGCAGCGTTCGCAGCTTCGTGTTCGTCGACGGCATCGACGAGGTCACCGACATCATGCAGACCTCGAACAACATCGCCGAGGCTGCCCAGCGCATCGACGAGAACAAGGGCGGCATCTGGCTCGACGGGCGATCCGACTACGGCGCGGCCTTCCGCACCTTCGTCAAGCGCTGGGGTCCTCAGGTCAACAGTCGCAGCATCGTGCTGATCCTCGGCGACGGGCGATCCAATTACCGACAGCCATCAGTTGAGACTGTTGAGTACATTGCCAAGCGCGCGCACCGGGTCTTCTGGTTGAATCCCGAACGTGAAGTCAGCTGGGGTGAAGGCGACTCCATCATTCACAAATATGCGCCCTTCTGCAGTTCGGTATTCGAATGCAGAAACGTTCGCCAACTGAAAGCATTCATCGAGGAGTTGGACTGAGTCGGCAGTTCACACGACTGTCGACAACGAAAGGAAGCCATGGCAGACAGCAACATCTCGGCGGCTATGAAAGCCGCCGTCGGCACGGAGACGTCACGCTCCACGAGCTACCCGATCAGTGAATCGGATATCCGCAAGTGGGCAATCGCCGTCTACTGGCCAGAGAAGCCACCAGCCGTATTCACCGACCCGGAAGCTGCGGCGAAGACCGTGCACGGTCGGCTTGTGGCACCGGAGGAGTTCAACCCATTCGCCTGGGCATCGGCCAAGAACGAACTGCTGCTCACCGGCGGGCTTCCCAGCCGGATGGTGAACGACCCGGACAGCTCCGAGCGCGCTCTGGGCATTGAGGGGCCAGGCCTGAAGTTCATGCTCAATGGCGGGATGATCTGCGAGTACGGCGTTCGCATGGGGGTCGGCGATGTCATCACAGGCACCAACTCCGTCGGCGAGTACAGCGAGCGCGAAGGCCGCCTCGGCCTGATGCTCTTCAGCCGTGGAGTCTCAACATGGGTCAATCAGAACGGTGAAATGGTCAAGCGGACCACCAGCACCTTGATTCGGTACTAGGAGGAATGACAATGACGGTCAAGGTTGGCGACGAGATTCCAACATTCACCCGTGAGACCGGCTTCGCGAACTGGAACCGCTACGCAGCGGTCAACGACGAGTTCGTGCCGATCCACATGGACGACGCCGCAGGCGAGGCAGCCGGCAACGGCGGCGCCTTCGGCATGGGCAACCTGCAATGGGCCTACCTGCACAACATGCTGCGCAGCTGGATCGGAGAGAACGGCGAGATCCTGTCCATCGAGGTGCAGTTCCGCAGCCCCAACGTCAAGGGACAGACCGTGACCGCCAAGGGCGTCGTCACCGCAGTCGATGGCGATGTCATCAGCCTGGACGTATGGACTGAGCAGCAGGAGGGCACCAAGCTCGCTCCAGGCTCAGCCAAGGTGAAGATGGGCAAGTAGTTCCACAGACAGGATCAAGGGGGTCATCGTGCAGTGCTTGATGGCCCCCTTGCATCGCTCGGACCTCGAACTATCGGGAGCAGGCCATGACTGAGACCTATCTCAATGACACCGTGATCAACGCCAAGGGCACCCCCTGCTCGCGCTCGGTGAGCTACCCCATCGAGGCATCGGCGATCCGCAAGTGGGCAATTGCCGTCTACTGGCCCGAGCCTGCGCCCGAGGTGTTCATGTACGCCGAGTACGCACCGGAGGACTTCGATCCGTTCGCGTGGGGTCCTGCCTCCTACGAATCCCTACTGCCAGGCGATGACAGCGGTGTCGTGTATCGCCACGGCATCAATGAGCGCGCCCTCGGATTCCCTGAATGGAAATTCCGCGCCGGGCTCAACGGCGGGATGAACTGCACCTACGGCGTACGCATGCACGTAGGGGACGTCATCACCGACGTGAAATCTGTGGGCGAGTACACCGAACGGCAAGGTCGAAACGGATTGATGCTGATCACCCAATCCATCAGTACCTGGACGAATCAACGCAATGAACTCGTCAAGCGCACCATCAACACCGGCATCTGCTATTAGTCGAGTGCAGGTAGGCGAGCAACTCCCGCCCTTCACCCGGCGTACGGATTTCGACAACTGGAACCGCTACGCCGCCGTCAATGACGAGTTCCTTCCGCACTGCATGAACGACGAGGCCGCGCGCAGCGAGGGATTCCCCAAGGCGTTCGGCATGGGCAACCTGCAGTGGTCCTATGTGCACAGCCTGCTTCGAGCATTCATCGGACCAGACGGCGCGATCCTTCGAGTCGATCTGCAGTTCCGCAATCCGAATCTGCGCAGCCAGGTGCTGACCGCCAATGGCACGGTCACGGCCATCGCAGGCGATGTGCTGTCAGTCGAGCTGTGGACGCAGGAGGACAAAGGCTCACGCCTTGCATTGGGCACGGCTGTCGTGCGCATCTGACTCGACCTGCGCAACTGGCAGCTTTGTCGTGAATGTCAGCGTTCCCGGTGCGGCGCTCCAGCGCACCGAGTGCCAATAGGCGGAGATCCCTTGTGAGGTGTCCTCCTCCGCTCTACCGTTCCGAAAAGCCCTCCACTCTGCCAACGAAGGGAACCCCATGGAAATGAACGACATGGTGATGGTCAGCATTGACGATCACGTGGTTGAGCCACTGGACATGTTCGAGAAGCACTTCCCGAAGAGCATGATGAGCGATGCACCGAAGCTCACGGCGCACCCCATGAATCCCGAGTTGCAGGCATGGGTGTTCCAGGGCCTGCCCATCGGCAACATGGGGCTCAATGCCGTCGCCTCCTGGCCCAAGGAGGAATGGGGCATGGATGCCACGGATCACTCCGAGATCCGCCCGGGTGTCTACGACATGGATCTGCGGGTGCGCGACATGGATGCCAATGGCGTACTGGCCTCCATGATGTTCGGCAGCTTCACCGGCTTCGCCGGCACGCACCTGGCGAACCTGCCCGACAAGAGGCTTGCCCTTGCTGCGTTCCAGGCCCACAACGACTGGGTGGTGGGCGAGAACCCGAGCAACCACCCGGGGCGCTTCATTCCGATGGGGATGATCCCGTTCTACGACATGGACGAGTCAGTCAAGGAGATCCACCGCCTGGGCAAGATGGGCTGTCGCTCGATCAGCCTTCCCGAGACTCCCTACGGCGTTGGCTATCCGGACTTCAGGTCCGGGCACTGGGATCCTGTCTGGAAGGCGCTCTGCGACACCAACATGGTGGCCAGCCTGCACATCGGCGGAGGCTTCGGCCTCATCCAGCGCCCGACGCCGATGGACATGACGGACATGAGCGCATTCAACGTGGATGATCTCATCATCCTTGCAGCTCTCGTCTCCACCGTGACGGCGACCGACATCATGCTCAGCGGCGTGCTCAAGCGCTTCCCGGACACCAAGATCGCCATGAGCGAGGGCGGGCTCGGATGGGTCCCGCCGTGGCTGGATCGCATGGATCGCCATATGACCAACCACGCCTGGACACACCTGAGCTCACTGCCCGAAGGCATGACACCGACCGAAGTGTGGCGCAAGAACTTCCTGGCCTGCTACATCACCGAGCCGAGCGCACTCAACAATCGCAAGCGAATCGGCCTGGAGAACATCGCGTGGGAGTGCGACTTCCCGCACTCGGACTCGACCTGGCCACGCTCTCCGGAGATCCTGTGGGAGGAGCTGCAGGAGACCGGCTGCTCCGACCAGGAGATCGATCTCATCACGCACGAGAACGTCGCGCGCTTCTTCAGCTGGGATCCCTTCGAGCACATCGAGAAGAAGGACGCGACAGTCGGCGCCCTGCGCGCCCGTGCGACCGATGTCGATGTGAGCGAGACATCAAAGGCCGAGTACCGCCGTCGCTACGAGCTGGCGCACTCCGCATAGCAGGAACTGCACGGACGGTGAAGGCCCCGGGGGATTCCCGGGGCCTTCACCGTTGCACTCGGCACTAGCTGGCGAATGGATCGCCAGGGATCTCCTCGGTGGTGAAGAACATCGGCGCACCATAGGTGTCCTCGACATTGCAGCTCAGCAGGCCATCGCGCAGCCGGTTGGTTCGCACGCCCTGCTTGTTCAGCCAGGCCTCCGCCGAATCCAGGTCCAGGACCTTCCAGCGCAGGCTGTAGATGAAGTTGCCGTACTTCTCCACGTGGCGGCCAAGGTCGCTGTCCGGCTCGAGTGGCTGGGCCAGTTGCAGCAGGCAGTCGCCGAGCTGCATCGTGTAGTACTTCGACTGGAGGTCGTCGTCGATGCCCTCCTGCAGGGGGATCGCCTGCATGGTGTCGACATAGACCTCGACCGCCTTGTCCAGATCCTTCACGCCGAGCGTGACGTAGCTGAATCGGTCGATCGTCATCGGGTGCTGCCGGTACAGCCGCATCAGCTCGGTGTAGGTGTCAGCGTCCTTGGGGTCATTGCGCATGTCGACCTTGCACAGTTCGACCATCAGGCCGGCAGTGTCGCGCGGGCTCGGGTAGACGTAGACCATGTCCTCGGGCAGCTTCTCGATCTTGCCGCCACCGGGCTGGCCGATGAAGACGCCCTTGGCCAGCAGTCGGTCGACCAGGCCTTCGAGGTCATCGACCTTGTATCCCACTGAGTGCAGGTGCTCGCCGAACTTGGAATAGAACTTGCCAACCGGCTTGTTCACATCCACGGGGATGTTGGGTGCCATCGTCTCGATGCAGACATCGCCGACCATCAGCAGCGATGCCCAGCGATCCTCCGGCGGCAGGTAGTTCAGCTCATCGATGCCCATGTACAGGTAACCGCCGAGCACTCGACGGTAGAAGTCATTGAGCTTGTTCACATCGTCGGTCATGTGCACGAAATGGATCATGTTGCCGATGCCGAAGTCACCGGTCTTCTTGTACTGCCGCTTCATGTATCTCCTTGGTAGGGCTCTGGCCTATTTGGGGTTTGGAATTACGAGGCGAAGGGATCGCCTGGTATGTCCTCAGTAGTGAAGAACATGGGTGCGCCGAAGGTGTCCTCCTCATTGGCCTGCAGCAGGTTGTCGCGCAGCCGTTCGGTGCGTACTCCTTGGCTGTTCAGCCATGCCGCGGCAGCATCAAGGTCACGGACCTTCCAGCGCAGGCTGTAGATCATGTTGCCCCACTTGGCGACGTGACGGCCCAGGTGCGAGTCCTCCTCGAGCGGCTGCGCCAATTGCAGGAGACAGTCGCCAAGGTGAAGGGTCATGTACTTGCACTGCATGGCCTCATCGATCCCCTCCACGAGCGGGATCGCCTGCATGGTGTCAACGTAGGTCTTCACGGCCGAATCCAGGTCCTTGCAGCCCAGGGTGACGTAACTGAAGCGCTCGAAGGTCATCGGGTGGAACTTCCACATCTTGAACAGCTCAGACCAGGTCGGCAGGTCCTTGGGATCATTCGGCATGTCGGTCTTGCACAGCTCGACCATGAGGCCTGCGGTGTCGCGCGGGCTTGGATAGAAGTACCCGGTCTCCGGCTCGAGCTTCTCGATCTTGCCGCCACCGGGACGTCCGATGTACACGCCCTTGGCGAGCAGGTGGTCGGCCAGGCCGGAGAGGTCATCGACCTTGTAGCCGACCGAGTGCAGGTGCTGGCCGAACTTGGAGTAGAACTTGCCGACCGGCTTGTTCACGTCCACCGGGAAGTTCGGCGCCATGGTCTCGATGCAGACATCCGAGACCATGAGCAGCGAGGCCCAGCGGTCCTCGACAGGCAGGTAGGTCGGTGCATCCGGCCCCATGAACACGAAGCCGCCGAAGACTCGACGGTAGAAGTTGTTCAACTCCTCGACATCGTCGGTCATGTGCACGAAGTGGATCATGTTGCCGATGCCGAAGTCACCGGTCTTCTTGTACTGACGCTGCATGGGAGGCTCCGCTGCTGGGCTGATGGATGACGGTCACAGTTGCGACCTCCCAAAGTTAAGGCCCCGCGGCAGGCCGCGGGGCCGAAACAGGCAAACAGTCGCTGACTATGCAGCGGTGGTGGAGAAGGGATCTCCCGGGATCTCCTCGTTGGTGAAGTACCAGGGCGCGCCCAGGGTGTCCTCGACATTGCACACGATCAGGTCCGGACGGGGACGGGTGGTGCGAATGCCCACCGAGTTCAGCCAGGTGTTGGCGGACTCGATGTCAGCGACCTTCCAGCGCAGGCTGTAGATGAAGTTGCCGTACTTCTCCACGTGGCGGCCCAGATCGGTATCCGGCTCCAGCGGCTGGGCCAGCTGCAGCAGGCAGTCGCCCAGCTGCACGGTGTAGTACTTGCACTGCAGATCCTCATCGATACCCTCCTGCAGCGGCACTGCCTGCATGACGTCGACGTAGGTCTTCACTGCCGCATCGAGGTCCTTCACGCCCAGGGTGACGTAGCTGAAGCGCTCGATGGTGAGCGGGTGCTGGCGGAACAGGCGCATCAGCTCGGTGTAGATGTCCTGGTCCTTGGGATCACTGGGCATCTCGTGCTTGCACAGCTCGACCATCAGGCCGCCGGTGTCGCGAGGGTTCGGGTAGACGTAGGCCATGTCGTCAGGCAGCTTCTCGATCTTGCCGCCACCGGGCTGGCCGATGTAGATGCCCTTGGAGAGCAGGCGATCCACCAGGCCTGGCAGGTCGTCAACCTGGTAGCCGACAGAGTGCAGGTGCTCGCCGAACTTGGAGTAGAACTTGCCAACCGGCTTGGTGACATCCACGGGGAAGTTCGGGGCCATGGTCTCGATGCACACATCGCCGACCATCAGCAGTGAGGCCCAGCGATCCTCTGGCGGAAGGTAGCTCGGGGTGTCGACGGTCATGAATCCGAAGGCGCCGAACACCCGGTGGTACAGCTCATTGAGCTTGTTGACGTCATCAGACATGTGAATGACATGGATCATGTTGCCAATGCCGTAGTCACCGGTCTTCTTGTACTGCCGCTTCATGTATCTCCTCGTGAGGGTGGTTGAACGGAATCTCGGGGCTACGCCACGTAGCCGGTGTTGCCCAGCCAGTGCAGAACGGCCGGATCGTTCTCGCGGTCCATCGAATCGGTCGGCGTGAAGCCGGCAGCAGCGGAGAACAGCTGCCCAGCGGCGCTTGCCACGTCGGCCTCGTCGATCTCGTAGATGGCGACGAAGCGGTTGATCTTCTCACCGGTCATGGGATCGGTCTGCTGGTACCGGGTGACATTGCTGATCGAAGGAATCGCTGCTCGAACCTCGGGAACGTGGGTGCCCTCGTACCAAGCGGTGAATTCCGGGATCTGCTCCTCAGAAGTCGCGCTTGAGAAGGCGACGAGCAGGGTCTTGGCCATGGTTTTCTCCTCGTGAGTATGTCGATGGGGATCAGGAGTCGTAGCGGTAGAAGCCGCGACCGGTCTTGCGTCCCAGCCAGCCCAGGCGGACGTACTGGGTGAGCATCTTCGGCGGGAAGTACTTGGGATCCTTGGTCTCGTTGTAGATCGAGACGCCCTGGGCATGGACGATGTCCAGGCCGACCAGGTCGGCCAGGCGGAACGGGCCCATGGGGTGGTTGAAGCCGAGGGTCATGACGTCATCGATGGACTCCATCGGAGCCACGCCCTGCTCGAAGGCACGGATCGCATCATTGAAGAACGGGGTGATGAGCAGGTTGCCGATGAAGCCCGGGCCGTCATTGACGACAACCGGGCTCTTGCCCATGCGCTGGGTGAGCTCGACCAATGCGGCCACATCGTCATCGGAGGTGACGGGAGTCTTGATGACCTCGACCAGCTTCATGGCCGGGACCGGATTGAAGAAGTGCAAGCCCACAACGCGCTCGGGCCGAGAGGTCGCAGCTGCCAGGATCACCAGGGGGATGGTCGAGGTGTTCGAGGCGATGAAGGTCTCCGGGCCGACCAGCTTGTCGATGCGGCCGAGGATGTCGTTCTTCAGCTCGACATCCTCATAGACGGCTTCCACGACCAGGTCAGCGCCGGCAACCGAGCCGAGGTCGGTGGTGATGCTGAACAGCTCACGTGCCTTGGCGGCCTGCTCCTCAGTGATCTTGCCGCGCTTCAGCGTGCCGTCCAGGCCAGCGTTGACACGATCGCGCGCACGCTGAGCCCCAGCCTCGCTGGTCTCCACTCCGACGGCCTCGATGCCGCTCTGCACTGCAACCTGGATGATGCCGCAGCCCATGATGCCGCAGCCGACCACGGCCATCTTGTTCACTGCCACGATGTTCTCCTTGACTTCGCGCGCCTGGCGCGCTCCTTGCGAATCGGGACCATTGCACGGTGTTCAGTGCGTGCACTTTGACGCTAGTGGAGTAACGAAGCCCCGTCCAATGGACGGGGCTTCGTTCACCGATTGTCAGGCGCCTGCGACCTCGATGATGACCGCGCCGCCCTGGCCACCGCCAGCGCACATGGTTGACAGGCCGATGCCGCCGCCACGGCGACGCAGTTCGTGGATCAGCGTGGCGATCTGGCGGGTGCCCGATGCCGCCACCGGGTGGCCCAGGGAGCAGCCACTGCCGTAGATGTTGACCTTCTCCTCATCGATGCCCAGCACCTTGCAGGCTGCGACGGGCACCGAGGCGAATGCCTCGTTGATCTCCCACAGGTCGATGTCGTCAACCGTGAGGCCGGCACGCTTGAGGACCTTCTCCGCTGCTGCGATTGCACCCATGCCGGTGAACTTGGGATTCACGCCTGCAGCAGCCCAGGCCTTGACCGTGGCGAGAGGGGTGAGCCCGTGCTCCTTGGCGTAGGTGTCGCTGGTGACCACGACAGCCGAAGCTGCATCGTTGACACCCGAGGCATTGCCTGCGGTGATCGAGAAGCCGTCGATCTCTGGGTGCAGCGGCTTCAAGGTGGCCAGCTTCTCCAGGGTCGAGCTGGCGCGCGGGTGCTCGTCGGTGTCGAAGGTCACGGTCGAGCCGTCCTTGGTCTTCACCGTGATCGGCGCGATCTCATCCTTGAACTTGCCGTCGGCGATGGCCTGAGAAGCACGCATGTGCGAGCGCCATGCCCACTTGTCCATGTCCTCGCGGGAGATGTCGTTGAGCTGGGCCACGTTCCAGCCCACGGTCAGGCCGACATCGTCGGTAGCCTCAGCGGTCTGCGGGAAGGTCGGGGGAATGCGGCGCTCATACTCGTCCTCAGTGCCAGCGACTCGCCAGCTGCTGATCGGAGCGGTCGAGCCGGCCTGGACTCCACCGGCGACCACGACGTCCTCCATGCCGGCGATGATGCTCGCCGCGGCGTCGCCGAGTGCTGCGAGGCTTGAGGCACAGTGACGGTTCACTGCCTGACCGGACACGTCCTGCAGGCCAGCAGCGACAGCCGCGTAGCGAGCCAGGTCGCCGCCGCCGTACATCGCCTCACCGAAGATGACGTCATCGACATCGTTGCCGTCGATGCCAGCCGCCTTGATGGCTTCTTCGAGAATGAAGGTGGCGAGCTCCTCGCCGGAAGTCTCGCTCAGGGTCCCCTTGCGGGAAGTACCGATTGCGGTGCGAACTGCGCTGACGATGACGGCTTGGGTCACGAATACCTCACAAGACATTGGCGTCGGATTGACACCGGGGAATGTGCCGTCGACATGGCGCCTGCCTCACAGCTGGACCTGTCTGGGCACTGAGAACTCTAGAATAATAGGTGCATCTGTGTAAACAAGGTAGACAATTCGCTAAAGTTCGCTTTCGGCGCAGGCCAGGTGGCCCGCTACCCCCCAAATCCGACCCCTACCCAGGCGTGATCGGACACCAATCAGGAGGATTCATGGAGTTCCAGGGCGCATCTGCCATCGTCACCGGCGGAGCCGGCGGCTTCGGCGAGGCCACAGTCCGTCGGCTTGCAGCTGCGGGCACCAAGGTCGTCATCGCCGACCTGCACGACGAGCGCGCAGGCGCACTTGCCAAGGAGCTGGGCTCATCTGTCCAGTACGTCCGCACCGACATCACCGATGAGCAGAACGTCATCGAGGCCATCAACGCAGCCCAGGAGATGGCTCCCCTGCGCTTTGCCGTGGCCGTGCACGGCGGACCGGCTGCCGGCAAGCGGCTGGTCGGCCGCAATGGCGAGACCTACCCGGTTGAGACCTTCCGCAAGACCGTCGAGATCTTCCTGGTCGGCAACTTCACCGTGCTCAGCCGCGCGGCTGCCGTGATGAGCCAGAACGAGCCAGACGCCGATGGCCAGCGTGGCGTGTGCATCGGCACCGCCTCGATCGCCGGCTTCGAGGGCCAGGTCGGCCAGTCCGACTACTCCGCAGCCAAGGGTGGTGTCATCGGCATGACCCTGACCGCTGCTCGCGATCTGGGCCCGGCCGGCATCCGCGTGATGACCATCGCACCAGGCACCTTCCACACCTATGCCTACGGCGACGTGCCGATCGAGCAGCTCAACGAGCGCTTCGCGGCCCTGATCCCCAACCCCAAGCGCATGGGCAATGCGGACGAGTACGCCCAGCTGGCCATGCAGATCTTCGAGAACAACTTCCTCAATGGCTACACCATCCGTATCGATGGAGCGCAGCGCTTCTAGCTCGCACTGGTGTCACCGCACGACAGGTAGCCGGCAGGGCTTTTCTGCCGGCTACTTTCGTGTATCCGTTACATCGGGCTTTTGGCCCAGCCATAATTCGCTGACTCAGCAACCACAGCTTTGCCTTATCTGGAGGATTCATGGACATCAAGGGCGCATCTGCCATCGTCACCGGCGGTGCCGGCGGCTTCGGCGAGGCCACGGTTCGTCGCCTGGTCGACAAGGGAGCCAAGGTCGTCATCGCCGACCTGCATGACGAGCGCGCAACTGCACTGGCCAAGGAGCTCGGCTCCTCAGTGCAGTACGTGCGCACCGACATCACTGACGAGCAGAACGTGATCGAGGCCGTCAACGCAGCCCAGGAGATGGCGCCGCTGAAGGTGGCGGTCGCCGTTCACGGCGGCATGGGCGGGCCAGGAGGCGGAGCCTCGCGCATGGTCGATCGTCACGGTGTGCCCATCGCGCTTGACGCCTTCCGCTTCTCGGTGGAGATCTACCTGATCGGCCACTTCACGGTGATCTCGCGTGCAGCCGCCGTCATGAGCCAGAATGATCCGGACGATGACGGGCAGCGCGGCGTGTGCATCGGCACCGCCTCGATCGCCGGCTTCGAGGGCCAGGTCGGCCAGGTCTCATACTCCGCTGCCAAGGGTGGCGTGATCGGCATGACCCTGACGGCAGCCCGCGACATGGGCCCGGCCGGCATCCGCGTGATGACCATCGCACCAGGCACCTTCTACACCTACGCCTATGGCGACATCCCGATCGAGCAGCTCAATGAGCGCTTCGCATCCCTCATCCCCAATCCCAAGCGCATGGGCCGGGCCGATGAGTACGCGCAGCTGGCCATGCAGATCGTTGAGAACGACTTCCTCAACGGCTACACCATCAGGCTGGATGGCGCGCAGCGCTTCTGAGAGCAGCTGCAAAGGGCCGACGGGATACCGTCGGCCCTTTGCATTTGACTGACCGCCCTGGAGAACACATGCCCTCGCTGCTGGAAATCCTCACGATCGACCAGATCGACGAGGATCACTTCATCACTCGCGTGCTGGACCCATCACACCCTGGCCTGTACGGCGGGCAGGTTGCGGCGCAGTCGCTGCTGGCCGCGTGCCGAACCGTCGCTGCTGAGCAGGTGCCCCACTCACTGCACGCGTACTTCCTTCGGGCCGGCCGCAGCGCGCTGCCGATCGAGCTCGAGGTCTTCCGCGATCGCGATGGACGCTCGTACTCCGCGCGGCGCGTGGTCGCCACCCAGGCAGGCGAGGTCATCTTCAACATGTCCGCCTCATTCCAGTTTCCCGAGGACGGGCCAAGCGTGCAGGCCCTGACCATGCCTTCCCTGGATTCAACGCCAGGTCCTGATGCGCATCGCTGGCTGCAGATGACCTCTGACGTCGAGCTCATCGATGCGGCCCCCCGCACCGGATCTCCGATGCCGGACAAGACCTGGACTCGGGCGCTGAGTCCACTGCCCCAGGATCCGCAGATCCAGGCCTGCGCGCTCACCTTCGTCTCGGACTTCTTCACGGGCCTGGTGCAGTTCGACGAGTACCCGGAGAATCCGCGCTCAGCGAGCCTGGACCACGCGATCTGGTTCTACCGCGCCACGGACATGAATCAGTGGCATCTCATGGACTGGCATGCGCAGTCGATGGCGCATGGGCGCGGGCACTACATCGGGCATATCTACAACAGCGATGGGCTGCTCGTGGCCGGCATCGGGCAGGAGATGGTGGTGCGTGCCCGGCCCACGCGGTAGTCGCTAGTTGATCGCCGGTGAGATGCCGGCATCGACATGGAAGTTGGTGCCATTGATGATGTCGGCACGCGGGCTGGCGAGCATCACCACGGCATAGGCGATGTCACTGACCTCGCCGACCCGGCCCACCGTCTGACCCGTGCCCTTGACGAAGTACTCCTCAGCCTTGGGGATGTCATCGCCCCAGCCTCGCTTCTGGGCGAAGTTGCCCAGGAACTCCATGAGTCCCTCGGTGCGGATCATCCCCGGGGACACGCAGTTGACGGTCACGCCTGTCATGCGCAGGGTCTTGGACAGTCCCAGGGACAGGTTCACCATCGCGGCCTTCGCCGGGCCGTAGTCGGGCTGCGCAGATGTGGGTGTCACCGCCGCCGCCGTGGCGATGTTGATGATGCGTCCCCAGCCTCGATCCTTCATCGCCGGAGCCAGGGCCTGGATCAGCCGGAAGGCGGCCACCGTGTTGGCCTCGTAGGTCGCCACCAGGTTCTCCGGTGTCACGCTGAAGAAGGATGGATCTGGCGTGTCGAAACTGCCGCCGGCGTTGTTGACAAGGATGTCGATTCCACCGAATGCCGCGAGTGCCTGTTCGGCGACAGCCGAGGCGCCCTCGTTGGTCGACAGGTCGCCGATGGCTACCGCTGCCTTGCCGCCCGCTGCGGTGATCCCGGCCGCGACTGCGCGCGCGCGCTCGACATTGCGTCCATGCACGACCACCAGAGCACCCTCGGCCGCAAGCTCAGCGGCAATGCCGGCCCCGATGCCGCTGCTGCTTCCGGTGACCAGTGCCCGGCGGCCAGTCAGCTCCAGATCCATCGCGCAACTCCCTTGCGGATTCAGGACATTTCGCTGCTTAGTGGACTTAACGGAAAGCTCTATGCAGCGAATGTCGAAAGGCTTACCGTAACGACCAGCTGACCCTAGCGCCCTGCCTGCCAATGAAAGGAAGCTCATGGAAATCAACGACATGATCTTGTTGAGCATCGACGATCACATCATCGAGTCGCCGACCACCTTCGACAATCACATGCCTGACAAGTACAAGGATCAAGCTCCGAAGCTGATCAAGGACCCGGACAATCCCGCCATTGATCGCTGGGAGTTCCAGGGCCAGGCCTCGTTCACTGGCGGCCTCGGCGCAGTGGTCTCATGGCCCAAGGAGGAATGGGGCTTCGAGCCGACCGGGCTTGCCGAGATGCGCCCGGGCACCTACGACATCCATGAGCGCGTGCGCGACATGAACGTCAACGGCGTGCTGGCCGGCATGAACTTCCCGACCTTCCCCGGCTTTGCCGGCACCCACCTGGCGGGCATGCCTGACAAGCAGCTGGCCCTGGTTGCCGTGAAGGCCTACAACGACTTCATCATGGACGAGCTCGTCGGCTCCTACCCCGGTCGCTTCATCCCGATGTGCATCATCCCCTTCTTCGACATCGACGCCTCCGTGGAGGAGATCCACCGGCTGGCCAAGAAGGGCTGCGTCTCGATCACGATGCCGGAGACCCCGTACGGCGTGGGCCAGCCCGACTTCGCCAGCGGTCACTGGGATCCGGTCTTCAAGGCCATGTCCGACACCGGCATGGTTGCCAGCCTGCACATCGGCGGCGGCTTCGGCCTCATCCAGCGCCCAGCGTCCGCACTCGTCGACGACATCGTCATCATCGCCGCGCTGGTCTCCACGATCGCGTGCACGGACATCCTGCTGAGTGGCGTCATCAAGCGCTTCCCGGACATGAAGTTCGCCATGAGCGAGGGCGGCCTGGGCTGGATTCCCTTCCTGCTGGACCGGATGGACCGTCACATGTACAACCACGCCTGGACCCACTTGGACTCGCTGCCCAAGGGGATGACTCCAACAGAGGTCTGGAAGAAGAACTTCCTGGCCTGCTTCATCACCGAGCCGACGGCCCTGCACACCCGTGAGCGCTACGGCGTGGAGACCATCGCCTGGGAGTGCGACTACCCGCACTCGGACTGCACCTGGCCCTACTCCCCCGAGCTGCTGCACAAGGA
>Ga0075012_10003307_pt1 | contig 15484 bp, 12 predicted proteins | sample All_14_2_FD_71474 | JGI IMG/M metagenome (GOLD analysis project Ga0075012, IMG submission 71474) | Freshwater microbial communities in response to fracking from Pennsylvania, USA - Allegheny Zone_MetaG_DW_15 | ecosystem: Environmental > Aquatic > Deep subsurface > Groundwater > Drilled... | reverse complement strand
CGGATAATCTCCTGTTCGCTAAGTTCTTCTAGTATTGCCATTTGTATTAATTAGTTTATGAAATCGTGCAAATTTACACGATATTTTCGATTGAACAATTTGATTTAAGACATTAGGTGTCAGAATCGAAATTATTGACTTGTGCTGTTGTGTTTGGTTTAAATGATTTTTTTGGTTGGTTCGAAAAACCCCTCAAGGGTTTCAAACCCTTGAGGGGGTAACTGTCTTAAAAGAGAAGGGGCATTAAAGCCCCTTCTCCAAAAATACTTGTCAAATTAAACTTTAATTCTATCCTCGCCAACCTCATCGTGTAGCCTATCTTTTTGACCAGTCCAAACCATAAACTTTTTCTGTAGATTTACGGTTAAACGGTACATTACAGGAACAATAATCAGAGTAAGGAAAGTTGAGAATGTTAAACCGAAAATGATTGTCCACGATATTGGACCCCAGAACACCACATTATCACCTCCGAAGTATAAATCAGGGTTGAAACTGCTTAATGCTCCAGCAAAGTCTATGTTCATTCCAATAGCCATTGGAACCAATCCTAGTATTGTAGTTATAGCAGTTAATAGTACGGGGCGCAACCTTGTTCTACCTGCCTCAATTACACATTCGGTGGCATCCTTAACGGATAGAAATGCATCTTCGGGCAACCCTAACTCTACTCTTCTGCGGTCTTTAAGTAAGCCGATGTAGTCGATAAGCACAATTGCGTTGTTAACCACAATACCCGCTAGCGATACAAGCCCAATGCCTGTCATAACCACCACAAAGTCCATTTTAAATGTAGCAAGTCCACCGAATACACCAATTGTACTGAATATAACGCTGGTCATAATTACAAGTGGGCGTACGAGTGAGTTGAATTGGGTAACAAGGATTAATAGTATTAGTGCAAGTGCAATAAGCATTGCCCGTCCTAAGAATGCCATTGATTCTTGTTGCTCCTCCTGCTCGCCAGTAAAGCTATACTTATACCCTTCGGGTATTTTGTAATTTGCCATAATTTGCTTTAACTGCTCGTTAATCTTTGTAGCGTTGTATCCTTTAATAACGTTAGAATACAAAGTAACAACTCTATCTCTGTCCTTACGTTTTACTGATCCGTATGTGCTAGAGTACTTAAAGTTTGCGATGGACGAAACGGGGATTTGTATCATTTGCCCTTCTTCCATAAACCCGATTTTTTGGTTAAGTAAAGTTGGCAAATCGTAACGATAGTGATTAGCAAATCTAAGTTGGATAGGGTAATCATCCTCGCCTTCTTTGAACTTAGATACTTCTTTCCCATATAGCGAAGTTCTTATGGTTGAGGCAATCTGCATAGTGCTCAAGCCTAGGCGGCGTGCTTTGTCCCTATCTATTTCAATGATTAGTTCAGGTTTTCCAACATCCAAATCGAGTTTAAGTCCTTCAATTCCATCTATTGCATAGGAGTTGATGTACGTTTCAATTGAATCAGACAGTTCAAGAAGTTTGTCGAATTCTGGACCGCTAATTTCAAGGTTTATTTCTTTTCCTGCAGGTGGCCCCATTAGGTCTTGGCTAATATATAGTTGAACACCAGGGTATTTGTTCTGTAATTCATCGCTAAGTTCCTGCATTACCTTTGATGTGTTTATGCCAAAGCGTTCCTTAAATTCAACAAAGGTTATGGTAATTAATGCCTTGTTTATTTGGTCGCCAAAAGCACTCCATTCGTTAGGATCACCTGTTCCAATTGTTGTTAGTACCGATTCAACTATCTTCTTGTTAGGTTCAAGAAACTTGTTTAAATCCGATTCTATCATTAGAACCACAGAGTCGGTTGCCTCTATGTCCGAACCAATAGGTAACTCAGCTACAATATTAATATAGTTAGGGTCGCTCGATGGGAAGAACTTAACAGCAGGTTCCCTTACAATAAAGAATATAATCGTGAAAATTAGTAATCCGAATGAGCCAAGGGTTATCCAGTAAGGTCTACGTCCAACTAAAGCATATGTTAGAGTTTTCTTGTATGCATTTTCTAACCATAAAAGGAACTTATACCTGAACCAACGCTCTACCTTGTAGAAGAATATTGCATTGAAGAATACAATTAATCCGAATATTGTAAGAAGGTTGGCAATTGTAAAGAACTTTCCAATGTAAAATAGTATAGCAACTCCAATAAGAATGGCCGAAAGTCGGAATGCTTTCTTCTTGTCGGGAATGTTATCGTGCATTTCGTCGCCATGCTTAATGAATGTTGCAGTAATTACCGGGATAATTACCAATGCTACAATTAGCGATGATGTTAGCACAATAATTAGTGTAACAGGAAGATTTTTCATAAACTCACCAGTAATACCTTCCCAAAATGCCAGTGGAAGAAATGCCGCCAGCGTTGTGGCTGTGGATGATATTACGGGCATTGCTATTTCCCCTACTGCCAGTCGAGCAGCTTCAAAAGGTTTATATCCCTTGTCCACAAATCGGTAAATATTCTCCACCACCACAATTGCGTTGTCCACAAGCATACCTAAAGCAAGAATAAGCGAGAATAGCACAATCATATTAATTCTGTAACCAATAAGGCTAAGAATCATAAACGACATAAGCATCGATAGCGGGATTGATGCTCCAACAAACAGTGCGTTGCGAGTACCCAAAAAGTAGAATAGTACAAGTACCACAAGGAGAACACCCATTACCATACTGTTCTCCAGGTTCGAGAGTTGCTTGCGGATAAGGTCACTCTGGTCGTTTGTCAACGTAACAGTCATTGTGGCAGGAAGCGCTCCACTTTCTTTTGCATTATCGAGTATTTCGAAGATCTGGTCGGTGGCTTTAAGTAAGTTCTCGCCACTCTTTTTAACAACCTGAACGGAAATAACTGTTTGTCCATTGAGGCGAGCTTTAGTTGATGCTTCCTCGTATCCATCAATAACATCGGCCACATCGCGAACGTAAATTGTTCTGTCCTGCTCGCGCTTAACTACAATTTCTTCAATCTCCTTGATAGACTTAAACTCACCAAGAATACGGATTGAACGACGCATTTTGCCGAGTTTAATATCTCCTCCCGACATCGATACGTTTTCGTAGGCAATAGCCCCCTCAATATCGTTAAAGGATAATCCGAGAGCTTCCATTTTAATCATATCAACCTCAATGGCAATTTCGCGTTCCTCAATTCCTTGGATGTTTACCTTGGAAACTTCCTTCACATTTTCAATTTCATCCTCAAGGTATTCTGCGTATTTTTTAAGTTCCTCAATTGAGAAATCACCTGAAAGGTTTATGTTGATAATGGGGAACTCCGAAAAGTCGATATCCGACACTAATGGGTCACTCAATATATCGCTCGGAAGTTCACTTTTAGCCCTGTCAACGGCATCCTTTGTTTCCTGCAAAGCGTCGCTAATTTCAACATTAGTGTTGAACTCAACTAAAATCATCGATGCATCCTGCAAGGAGGTTGATGTAAGTTTCTTTAACCCCTTAACGTTTTCCAGTTCCTTTTCCAACGGTCTCGATATAAGGTTCTCCATATCGACAGGTGGGTTGCCAGGGTAAACTGTTTGAACCATAATGGTTGGGAAGTAAACCTCGGGGAAGAGTTCCTTTGGAAGACCCTTGTAGGCAATCATTCCAAAAAGTGCTATAATACCAGATATTAAATAAACTGTATTCTTATTTTTTAGAGCCCAACTGGTGGGTCCAAAATCTCTAATTTTTAATTTGTTTTCAGTGCTCATATTGGCAATGTTTTCTTTTGTTTCACAGCATTATTTGTGTGAAACTATTATTCTAATTGCGAACTTCAATTAAACTGCCATTTCCAATTTGGTTGAATCCTGCAGTTATTACCTGTTGGCCTTTGTCTAGCCCCTTGGTAACCATTGTTCTGTCGTTGTACGATAAGCTTGTTTCAACATAAGTTTTTGTAGCTACGGTTTTTCCAGCCTCATTCTTCGATGCAACAAAAAGGAATGTTCCTTTGCTATCCTGTTTTAGAACTATACTTGGAACAACTAATGCGTTTTTGCTCTCAAAATCTTTTATGCTAAGCATGGCAATCTGGTTTGGCTTAATTTGACCACGAACATTATCGAGCCAAATTTCAACCTTGATAGTTCTCGTTTTTTGGTCAATAGCATTCCCAATTCTCTTGATTGGTGCGTTTAAAACAATGTCGGAGTAGGTTGGAAATTTGATTGTAACCATATCGCCCACATGAATCTTTGTGAGAATATTTTCGGTAACATCTGCTTCAATTTTGAGTTTATCAAGATTTACTAGGTATACAAGAGGAGCGCTAGGCGAGGCTAATTCTCCTTCCTTGGAGTAAATATCATCAACAATACCTGAAAAAGGAGCTTTAACTAGCGACATATCAAGTTGTGCTTGTAACGTTTTTAAGCTGTATTCCAGACGTTCCTTGTTGTTTTTTGCCTCGAGATATTGAATTTCCGAGCCAATATTTTGCTCCCAAAGAGCCTTTTGCTTATCGAAAACTTTAGTTGCAAGATCGAGTCCTAGTTTTACTTCAGCTATGCTATTCTCAAGAATACTTGTGTTTAATGATACTATAAGATCGCCTTTTGCAACGCGTTGACCCTTTGTAACGTGAATTTTCTTGATATGACCGCTACCTTCTGGTCTAATAAGCGCCTCCTCGGCCATTTCTACCTTCGCATTTGCAAGGAAGTAATGCTCAAAACTTTCCTCCTGTATATTCTTGACATGAACAGGAACTAAACCATTTACATGGTTGTCGTCGTCCATTTTTGCCAGTTTATTTTCGAGCTCTTTAATTTGGTTGTTTATTTCTAAAGCTTTGTCCTTTAGTCCTGATATCTGCAATTTAATTGCTTCGGGGGTTTCGGTGCTTGTGCAACCAACCATAAGGGCTACACCTAGCATTATCACTGAAATTCTTTTCATCTTTATATCTATTTATTATTTCTTTTATAGTTTTCCTGTTAATTTATCGAGTCTGATTTTTGCTGTAAACAGCTCTACAATCGCACTCATATAGCTGCCAACTGCTTGTAAATATTTGTCGTTGGCCTGAATTAGTTCTTGTTGTGATGCCATTCCTTTCGAATACTTTACCCTGTAATTTTGATAAACCTTATTGGCAAGATCCTTATTCTCCTTCTGACTAATATATTTGCCCCATGCAACAGTAAGTTGTGCTTTTGCATCAATCATTTCCATTTCCAAACTCTGCCTAACTTGATTGTATGAATTGATAGACTTGTTCAGTTCAAGTTTTGCTTGTTGAAGTTTAGAGTTACGCATTCCGCTCGATAAGATTGGAAATGATAGTTGAGCACCGAGTATTGCTGTTGGAGTGAAGTTGATTAATGGCTCCTTATGAAGTTTCTGGTACATTATGTAAGCCGATAAATTTGGCAAGTAATTCGACTTCTCAAGTTTCACCTGTAATTTGCTCAACTCAACCTGATTATCCATTATTCTCAAATCGATATTTGTATTAGCATCGAGAATTCCATTCGATTCCTTATTAGGATCAAAATCCTTAATCATTTCGTCCAGCTTCTGAGTTAGGCTTATTGTTGCTCCGTTTTCGATACCTAAATTGAGTTTTAGAAAATTTTCGGATAGGATTAGCTGCTTTGCAGTTTCGTTGGCCGAATTCTCTACAAGCGATAGGGCAACTTTTACCTGATTAGCATCTACTTCTTCGGCGAATCCTGATTTAAAAAGAGCCTCGGCATCCTTATAGGTTTGCTTAAGGTTTGTAACGCTTGAGTCAAGAATTAGTTTGGTTTCCTGTAGCAACAATGTTGTATAGTATGAGTTTGCCACATTAGCCTTAATATCTCTATCGGTTTTAACCAACGCATTTTCCGATAGTTTTTTGTAAGCTTTTGATGCTTGCAATCCCACTATGTATGGACCGCTAAAAATAAGCTGCGATGCAGTTATGCTATAGGTTGCATTTGCTTTTTCGCCCACTTCAATTTCAGTCATCTGTCCGTTTTCGCCAGGGAACGATAATTTGGGAAGTTCGTTTAAGATCATCTGAAAATCAACCTTTGCTGATACCTGAGGTAATCCCATGGCGGTAGTTTCCCAAACTTTCTTTTTGGCTATTTCAACATCTAAGGCTGCATTCTTGCGTTCCAGGTTATTCTGAATAGCGAACTCCTGAGCCTCAATAAGGCTAAACGAAAACTGTTTAGTTTCCTGAGCATTTAATCTCACGGTGATAAGCAATAGGGATACAAAAATTGTTGATTTCCCTAATAAATGTTTCATAACTTCTTGGATTAATTTCATTAGTGTTAAATGTTGTTTAGATCTTCTATATCAAAACTCTGTAATTTATTCTCAAGGAAATCGATTCCCTTTTGGTTGGAGATTCCTCTGATGTGGTAAACAAATATTTCTTGGAAGAATTTTTTTGAGGTAAACTCCTCAATGCTGAAAAAATCATTGTCAATAATGTTCTCAATTCTGGAAAGCTGAAGTTTAGCAATAATGTCCTCGTCCAGTTCTTCGCGATATAGCCCTTCGGCCTTTCCCTTTCTAATATTGTTGATAATATTATTGTACATCTTATCGCGCCTTGCTTTAATAAGTCGATCGCTATGAGCAGGGTAGTATTTCCTTAAGTCGAAAAATGTTCCAGGATTTAGCTGCTTCATTTTGTGATTAACCATCTTGCTTACTACCAACAGTTCTTCAATTGCATTAAGATTCGAATTTTTTTTGCAATCCAAATCATTATTAATGTTATTTATTTGTAAATCAATTACTTTTCCTACAAGATCGTCTTTGTCGGCAACATACTTGTAAAGTGTTTTTTTTGAGATACTCAGGTGTGACGCTACATCGTCCATGGTAATACTTTTAATACCATAGCGCATGTATAGTTCGTGCACCTTTTCTAGTATCAATTTTAATTCTTCGTTCATATCTTTTACCGAAAACTTTGGGTACAAAAATAACAAAAAACGTTTCCGGAGGTTTTTGTTTGAATGTTAACATTTCTTGAATAAATCATAAATAAAGTTAAATCTATAGTTTATAGTTCTTTACAAAGGTATAACCAAGTCTCTTCGTTCTAAAATTTAAGCCGATGAAGTTGAATATTTAAGGATTGAGAGTTGTTTTTTTGGGGATGAATCATTTTTGGGTAGGGTATTTGTTTGTGTAGATGTATTACTAGTAAATAGTTTAAACCTCAAATTTGAATATTATGAAACTGTTTGTTAAAACACTTGGAATAGTTCTTCTAGTTGGTTTGTTTGCTAGTTCAAACGCATACTCGCAAAAGATGGCAAAGGTAAAGTCGAATCCACATCATAGAACCGTTGTGGTAAAAAACAAGAACGGGAAGGTTAAAAAGGTGGTGTATCGTCCACATTGGGCACCCAATCGTACGTACTATCATCGTTGGATTTATTTTCCTCGTCATAATTTTTACTGGGACAATGTTAAGCGCGTTTATGTATACAGAAATGGTGTGAAATGGGTTGCTGTGGCAACGCTACCAGTTGCCTATGCAAAAGTAAACCTTGAAAAGGAAAAGAGCGTTGAGTTAACCGAGGTTAATGACTCTACAGAAACAGTTTATGATAAGAATGAGCAGCATATTAAGGAGTTGAAGATTGAAGAGTAGTTTATGGTTTGAAAAGGAAAAGGGATATCAAAAACGATATCCCTTTTCCTTTTATTCTACTTTGAACTTTATTCCTTCCTCTGTTTTGTTCCCCAATTTATCAACTACGCTTATATTTAATGTGTAGGTTTTCCCCGATGTTAGTTTTTCAATTGGATTCCTGTATGCAATTGGTTTGCCGTCATCAATATTGTAATTAATGGTAACCTCACCCGAAAGATTGTCGGTAGCAGCAAGGAATATTTTAACATCCGATGAATAAACATCAATATTTTCATTGTTTTCAGTTACTTGCTTGTGTGGTTTAACGCTGAAATGGTAAAATATTTCGGGAGCAACATTGTCGACTCCAACCTCAAACGAAAGGAAGTTTAAGTTATCAACATTATCGAAACCAGTACATTTAATAAGGAAATGTCCGCTTTGCTCAATTGTGAAAGGAGCAGAGTATTCTGTTTCTGCCGATTTGTTTATGCTGTAAACAACTCTGCTAACTCCAGCCTCGTTGTCTTTTGCATTGATATGGATTTTTGTTGATGGGCCAATCCACATAGTGTCTCTTAATAGAAATTTAGGCCCATCGAGTTTGTAGGTTAATGTGGGCCCTGTAATATCGATTGTAGGCATACTGAACGATTCGGTGCTAGCGCCCGATTGGCTGCGGTTGTTTACATTGTCAACTGCGTACGATTTAACGTTCATTGTCCCCATTATATCCGAAAGCAATACTGGTTTCTCGTATTTAATGAATTCTCCATTGTTAAGCGAGTAGAAAATCTCTTTAACTCCGGCCTTATTGTCAACAGCGGCAACTTTTAGTTGGCTTCTACCCGACGAGAACTCTTTATCGCCAATCATATATGAATTTCCTACAATTTCCTCGAAAACCATAGGTGGGGTTTTGTCTACAAAGAATGTAAATGTTTGTTCACTTTCAATATTCCCAACTTTATCGGTTGCAAACCAGGTTAGAGTGTGCTCTCCTTCGGTTATTCTGGCGGTTTGAATAGGTTTTTGGTAAACTGCAAATTCTGATGAGTCAATTCTGAACTTGATGTTGTTTACACCAAACGAATCAATTGCAGTAAGGCTGAGTATTGCTCTTCCCGAAAGAGTGTTTTCGTGTTTATCACCTTCAATCGATAGGGTTGAGGTGGGAGGTGTGCTATCTACAATAAATCTTCGTGTAACTTCGTCCTCCTTGTTTCCTAGATTGTCGACTGAATAAACTTTAATTTCGTACATCCCTTCCTTGTCGAATACAACAGGTTGAGTATACTCCTTGTAAGGCTCGCCATTAATGGAGATGAAGGTTTTGTTCAAACCAGCATCGGCATCCGCTGCGGTAATTTCAACAATGCTTCCGCCCGATAGGTATAGTATATCCTTTGAATCTTTTTGGGTTGATTTGTTGAATAGCAATTTCGATTGTGGTGGAACGCCATCGGCAAATAGCTCGAATTTGATTTTACGCCCAATATAAAGGTCAAGGTGAGTCATTTGTTTTGGTCCATGACCATTCCAGTAGAGTGGGTCGCCTTTTTTGTCGATACCAATTAACTTAACGGCATTAGCACCATCGGGGTTTGTTCCAACATAAATGTTTACAGGTGCAGTTGGCGATACGAAAAGGCGATTTGTTGAATCAACATAAATTGTTTTGGTCTCCTGCTGACCAAAAGTATTTGCTGTTAGCAAGGTAAAAGCGCATATAAATGAGTATCTATATAATTTCAGCATAATCAATTCAACTATTTTGGCAACGAAAATTTAAACTCAACCCTACGGTTTTGCTTGTGTTTAGAATCGGGACAAGGTACACCTTTTACACAATCGTTTAGGATGTTTGAATCGCCCAATCCTTTTGCTTTTATTCTTCGAGCATCAATTCCTTTTGATGTTAGGTAGTTGGCAACGGATTGCGCTCTGCGCTCCGAGAGTGTTTTGTTCGATTCCGATGAGCCGCGGGCATCGGCATATGCTCTAATCTCAAGAATCAGCTCGGGGAATTCTCTCATTAATTGGAGCATTTCCGCCAAATTATTCGACGATTCGTTAAGTAGCCTTGCACTGGCAGTTTCAAAGTAAATATTGTCAATTTTGAAAATTGCTTCGGGCGATACAATAATCTTGAATGATGATGTGTCGCCAATATTGCCAACATTATCAATGGCATAAACTTTCAGTTCCGATTCACCCTCCTTGTTGAACGATATAGCTTCAGAGTAAAGGTTGAATTGTGCCCCATCTACCGAGTAGTAAAGTTGTTTTAGTCCAGAGAAATCATCCTTTGCATCGATAGTTATTTTAGAATCAACATCAACGTAAAACCTATTTTCCTTTCCAAAAAGTAATCCTTTTTCAACCTTTACCTTGGGTTTTGGCCCTTTGGCATCGGCCAAAATAAGGTAACGTATTCTTTCTCCTTTGTTATTGTAGACAAAATAGTGCTTTCCAGGGCCATCAAAGTGCATTGGGTTGGCTAAACTATCGCTACTCGGAATTAATACCTTGTTATTGGGTTCGTTGTTGTCCGATACGAAAAAATAAATGGGAGCATCTACCTTTACATAAATCTGGCCGTTTGCATCGATGAATATATTCGAATCTGCTTTCTGCGCAAATAGGCTGTGGCTGGTTGTTGCAATAAGAATAAAAAGACAAAACCTGTAAAAATTCATAGATTTTTTGATTTTAAATAGCAAAAATAACAAAACAAACTATTCGTAACTATTTGTGCTTAAATATTATTTGATTTTAAATCGGAATTGGCTTTCCGCTTAGTCTAAATCCTACAATTAGGACATCATCTATAGGCTGATATTCTACACCTCGCCATTCTTCAAGAGTTGTTTCTAGTATCTCTTGCTGTTGCAGCATTGGCAAATCGTGAATCTTCATCAGTAATTCTTTGAAGCGTTTCGATGAGAACTTTTGTCCATCTGAACCTCCAAACTGGTCGATAAATCCATCGGAGAAGATGTAGAAACTTGTAGGAGAGTCAATGTTTATGGTGTGTAAAGTGAACTCGCGTTTATCTTCCTTTTGCAAACCTCCAATTGGCACTGGGTCGCCTTTAATTTGGAATAGTTCTCCGTTTGTTATATAGTAAAGAGGGTTTTTTGCACCAGCAAACTCAATGGTTTGTCCGTTGTTTTTGATGTTGCAAAGTGCCATATCCATACCATCGCGGCTGTCGTTGTTTTCCTGTTTTAATAGATAGCGGACGTAGCGGTGCATTTCGTTAAGCATTTCGTTAGGAGATGTTATTCCGCTACGAGCTAAGGTGTCGAGTAGGTTTAACCCAATCATACTCATAAAAGCCCCTGGCACTCCATGACCTGTGCAGTCAACTGCAGCAATCAGAAAGCCGCTTTCGTTCTCAACTTTATTGGGGAGTTGTATAAAGTGACGGTTCGATGATGTTTTTATCGATTTACTTCCTGTGTATCCCGAGAACCAGTAAAAATCGCCACTAACAATTTCTCTTGGATGAAATAGTATGAACGCATCGTTTATTGTAGGTATCAACATATCGTAGGTTGGCAGAAGCGCCTCCTGAATCCTTTGCGCGTAGTTGATACTACTTGTAATATCCCTGTTTTGCTTTTCAATTTGTTGCATAGCAACTAAAAGCTCATTGCTTTTGGCCTCAATCAAATCGCGTTGTGCGGCAATTTCTCGGTTTTGCTTCTCGAGTTTTTCGTTCGATTTCTTTTTCTGCAGATAATATCGTGTAATCATAATGACAATGCCAAGTACGGCAAGTATTATGACTATAAAGATATTGCGTACAAGTTTCTGATTCTTTATGGTGATTTCTTGCAGTTGCTTTTCCTTGTTAAGGAGATTTATCTCCATTTGCTGCTCCTGGGTCAGCAGTTCAGCTTTGGCTAGGCTATCCGATACGGTTTCCAGTGCTTGTTGCTTTGCCTGTAACTCTTGCTCTGTTAACTCCTTTTGTGTTTTTATTTCGGAGAGTTGGCTTTGGGCTTGGTTAACTAGTTCTTTAGCCTGCGCTTCTTTTTTCTGAACCTCGTCGCGTTGTATTTTTCGGCTGAATGCCGTGTAAAGCGAGAAATACTCAGCCGATTTGTTGGCATCGCCCAGTGCATCGTATATCTCCGATAGTAATGAGTAGGTATTTCGGAGAAGTTTTGGGTCGTTAATCTCCTTGGCAATACTATTTGCCTCCTCGGCAGGTTTTAAGGCTTGTTTTGGGTGGTCAGAATCCTTGTAGGCGTTAGCTATATTAATTAGCGTTGATGTAATTTCGGGTTTACGATTCTGCTGTCGATTAATAGTCAAACATTTTTCGAAGTACGATATTGCTTCGGAATAATTTTCCTGGTCAACATCAATCATTCCGATGTTGGTATAGAGGATTTTGAGCGCATTGTTGTTGCCAATGCTTTGGCTAAGGTTTATTGCTTTTTGGAAAAGTGTTTTGGCTTCGGTTGCGTTTCCTGTAACCCAGTATGTTGTAGCTGTTTTTGTGTAAATTGATATAGCCGAGTTGAAATCGCCAGAGGCCTCCAGTTCCTTGGCTTGGTTGATGTTGTCTTGAATTTCCTTTTGTTGCGTGGGCGATAAGGTTTTTGTTTGGGCTAATCCCAAAAAAAATAAGGAAAAAAAGAAAGCGGAAAGTAAAAGTTTTTTAATCATAGTTTAAGGAATTATTGCTCTGCAATGAAATTAACTTTTAACGATGTCATGTGTGCAAACTCAACACCCTCATCAATCATATCTTGATCTTCGTCGCGGTGGTACCAGTTAAGTTCAATCTGGTAACCCTCCTTGGCAATCTTCTCGATATGGCTAATAAGGTCGAGCAGTTTTTTCGATGATGATGAGTTCAGGTATTCAAGCCTAAGGTCAATCTTCGTTAATGGTTGAGGTGCTTTAACATACTCAACAATATATCGCTCTAATGGTCGGTAGAACTCGATGGCATCTTCGGGCAACGATTTGCCTCTAATTTCGAAATAGCCCTTGCTACCATCAGCAGTAATTTGCGGAGAATCAATGCGTCCTTCAATATGTAATGCTTCCATTTTACTTAGAGTTTATAAAGGTTTAACGTGTAAGGTTTGTTTATGTTCCACACAAATTAGTGCAAATTTCAACTTGAGGCAAAAAAAATTGGACAGTAATATGGAAAAAAGACTTATGGTGTTAGTTGATAGGTTTTTAAAGTAAAGCGATTACGAATGTTGAACTAGGCTTGTAATTAGGTTGTTTTGCAATGTCTACAAACCCAGAGGGCTTGTATGTTTATAGTTGTGAGCATGTTTTTATATACGACTCCAGCTGGAGTCGTATAATTTTGCTTTAAAATTAATTTCTATAAATATTTGATGCCGTTGGCATCATTTAAAATTTGTTGAGTACTTAATTCAATAGGTTTATTTCCAAGCGCCAAGGATTATACCCATTACAGTGAACGATACAACCATATAGCCCCCATTTATTAGAATATATTTAAGGGAGCGATTCTCGAACAGAGAAATTATGGCTAAGCCCAGTGCTACCCATCCAAATCCTGCAAGGAATCCAGCAATTGCACCAAACATAATGTTGCCATCGCCAATAAAAAGTGCAAGGTTTAGTGCCATCACAAACGCAAGTATGAACGATAGCCCAAAAACAAGGGCGATGTTCCGTTTATTTAAGTCGTCCTTTGTAAAGTTGTTTGCCTCCATCCATCCTTTCTCGAAGACAGCATACCAGGCACCTCCAATTAGGAATGTTGATAGTGCTGCTACCAATACTGCAAACCAGTTTAGGTTTTGCATAGCTGTACTTATATCCATACGCAAAGGTTTTGATTATGAATTATTAAACAATCAAGTTGGTATTAAGTTTAGACATTTGTTTTAAAATAGTTTTTGTCCGAGTTCGCTGAGTTTAATTAGTTTTTCGGTTCGGGTTTCTTGTGTTTTTTCCTGCTTTGCGGAGAGTATCCAATGGTATATTGTTCGTTTGTAAGAATCGGATTGGGAACTGAAGAACTTCCACGCAAGTATATTCTCCTTTATTTTGTTTTCAAGATGATTTGGCAATTCTTTGGGCTTATTCTCGTAGCTGTACTCTTTGTCAGATCTAATTTTGCGGTTGTTGTATAGTTCAAGTCCTTTGGGTTGCATTAAACCCTTGGAAATATGTTCTTCGGCTTTTTTGATGTTCACTTCGCTCCAGTTGCTTTTGGGATTTCGAGGTGTAAATCTTATGCAGTAGGATTCCTCATCAATGGATTTTCTAACCCCATCAATCCAGCCAAAACAAATGGCTTGGTCAACCGATTCAGACCATGTTAAACTAGGTTTTTCTGTATTAACTTTATAGTATCCAACGTATAGCTCTTTCTCGGAGAGATGATTCTTCGATAGCCATTCTCTGAATTCGGCTCCGTTTTTAAAAAATACAGGTTTCATCTGTCTATTTTTTGTTTTTAGAAGGTACAGATGGAACATCCATGGGAGATAGTCATATTTGTGTGTGTTAAGGTTATAATCATGGATGTTTCATTTTGATTTCAATTGTTGGGTCAATTTATAAAATATTCAATAAAACTAGCGAGTATTTTGTAACTAAACCAACCACAATCCGTTTATTCTTGCTGTGTTTGTATAGTTTGGGAATAAAATTGTAACTTTACTGAAAGGCATATCAGCACTAAAATGCAAAGCAACAATAGTTTAGATTTTAAAACGGTTTGGCACGATAAGGTTTCCTCTACCAACGATATTTGTATGGATTCTGCCCGCAATGATGGTGATGAGGGAGTTGTTGTTGCTGCAAAATATCAGGAGCAGGGTAGGGGGCAGCGGGGCAATAGCTGGGAGAGCGAGCAGGGGTTGAATTTAACTTTTAGCATTCTACTCCGACCCAAATTTCTCAGGGTTGATGAGCAGTTTCTTATTTCGAAGATTGCTGCAATATCGGTCTGTGATTGGATTAGCGCGTATTTAAAGGGTAAACATGTTGCGATAAAATGGCCTAACGATATTTACATCGATAATAATAAGGTTGCAGGAATACTTATTGAGAACACTTTTAGCTCATCAACGCTCGATATATCGGTTGTGGGAATAGGTATCAACTTAAATCAAAGGGAGTTCTCTACTGATTTGCCCAATCCAACTTCCTTGTTCATTGAAACGAACCAAGTTTTTGATCTGAAAATTTCTTTGGAGGAGTTTCTGAGTTGTTTCAATGAGCGTTATAGGCAGGCGAAGAGCGGAGAGGTTGCTTTAATCGATTTGGAATATCTGAACAAGTTATACAGGAAAGATATTTACTGCACTTACCGTGCAAGTAATGATGAGTTCAAAGCAAAAATTGTTGGAGTAAAACCAACAGGCGAACTGATGCTCCAAACCGAGAAAGGTGAGGAGCGTTCTTTTGCGTTTAAAGAGGTTGTTTTTGTGATTTAAATTGCGTTGAATGCTTTTGCAATGCCCTCGGCAAGAGCATTAACACCCTCTTCCAGTTTTTTACCAAGCATCATCTTCATCATCATGTTAAGTTCAGCCTTAATGGTTATTTTCATTCGTGTGTCGTAGGCTGCCGCTTCTTTTAGTTGTACCCACAGAAAGAATTGTAAAGGAACACGTTCGTCGCCAGTAAGTTTTATAGTGGTGAACTCTTCTTTCTCAACAAGTTTTAGTCCCATTGGCCCCATTCCCTGATAGCTAAAACTACAGCTTGTTTCATCGGCTTGCCAGTTGTCAACCTTGCCTTCCACAAGAGGTGTGAAGTTTCGGAAATCCGATAATACTTTGTAGATATCCTCTGCACGCTTACTAATTTCTACAACTTTGCTTTCGTAGGTTTCCATCTTATCCTGTTTTTGAG
>Ga0075012_10003306_pt1 | contig 15485 bp, 13 predicted proteins | sample All_14_2_FD_71474 | JGI IMG/M metagenome (GOLD analysis project Ga0075012, IMG submission 71474) | Freshwater microbial communities in response to fracking from Pennsylvania, USA - Allegheny Zone_MetaG_DW_15 | ecosystem: Environmental > Aquatic > Deep subsurface > Groundwater > Drilled... | reverse complement strand
TGTTTTCCCGTCTGATTTCACCCCCCTCAGAAAAGAAGAACCCGTCATGAATGACATCCGTCGATCCATCCTGTGGGTGGTTTTTGGTCTTTCGATGGTCCTGATCTGGGACAAGTGGCAGATCCACAACGGCCAGAAGCCCACTTTCTTTCCGGCTTCTGCCGTGACAGCGCCCGCCCCGGTGGCTGGCCAGGCGCCCGCGGTCGACGCCAGCCTGCCGGCTGCAGTGGGTTCGGCTGCTGCGAGCGGTGAAGCGCCTGCGGGTGCGCCAGTCGCTGCGGCGGTGCGCCATGAGGTCAGCACCGACGTGCTCAAGCTGGTGTTCAACAGCGAAGGCGGTTCGGTCATTGACGCCCAACTGTTCCAACACGCTGAAGCCACCCGCTCCAGCGAAGACCAGGAAGACAAGCCGTTTACCCTGTTGACGCAGAGTGCCACCAACACCTATGTGGCGCAGAGCGGCTTGATTGGCGGCAGCTTCCCGACCCACAAGACCCCCATGACGCTGGTGCCTGGCGCCACAGCGCTGGCCGATGGCCAGAACGATCTGCAGGTGCGCTTTGAGTCGGCCGAGGTGAGCGGCGTGAAGCTGGTCAAGACCTACACACTCACGCGTGGCCGCTACGACATGACGGTGCAGCACGATGTGGTCAACAACAGCGACCAGCCCGTGAGTCCGCAGCTCTACCTGCAACTGGTGCGCGACGGCAACAAGCTCAGCAGCGAAACGCCGTTTTATTCCACCTTCACCGGCCCGGCCGTCTACACCGAGGCGCAGAAATACCAGAAGGTCGAATTCGCCGACATCGAGAAGAACAAGGCCGATTTCGAGAAAACCGCCACCAATGGCTACGTGGCCATGGTGCAGCACTACTTTGCCAGCGCCTGGGTACTGGGTGATGGTGTGGCGCGCGACAACTTTGCCCGCAAGATCGACAACAACCTGTACGCCGTGGGCGCCATCACGGCACTGCCCGCCGTGGCACCGGGCCAGACCCAAAGTGTGCAGGCCCGCCTGTTTGTCGGTCCGCAAGAAGAGAAGGTGCTGGAAACGATCACCCCCGGCCTGGAGCTGGTGAAAGACTACGGCTGGCTCACCATTTTGGCCAAGCCGCTGTACTGGTTGCTGGAGAAGATCCATGGCTTCGTGCAGAACTGGGGCTGGGCCATTGTGCTGCTGGTGGTGCTGATCAAGGCGGCGTTCTACTGGCTCAACGCCAGCGCCTACAAAAGCATGGCCAAGATGAAGGCGATCAACCCGCGCATCATGGAAATGCGCGAGCGCCTCAAAGGCAACCCGCAGCAGATGCAGCAGGAAATGATGAAGATGTACCGGGAAGAGAAGGTCAACCCGCTGGGTGGCTGCTTCCCCATCCTGATCCAGATCCCGGTGTTCATTGCGCTGTACTGGGTGCTGCTGTCCAGCGTGGAAATGCGCAACGCGCCCTGGCTGGGCTGGATCACCGACCTGTCGTCACCCGATCCGTACTTCATCTTGCCGGTGGTGATGGCCGTGACCACCATGATCCAGACCGCGCTGAACCCGCTGCCGCCCGATCCGCTGCAGGCCAAGCTGATGTGGATGATGCCGCTGATGTTCTCGGTCATGTTCTTCTTCTTCCCCTCGGGCCTGGTGCTCTACTGGATCACGAACAACGTGTTGACCATTGCGCAGCAGTCGTTCATCAACAACCGCATGGGCGTGCCGCTGAAATTCACGCTGCCTTTTGACCTGTTCAAAGGCAAGCCCACCGCCAAGTAAGGCACAAGCTCCCGCTGAGGGCCGCGCAAGCGGCCCTTGGTGTTTCTGACCCACCGTCGGCCGAGGAATACGCCCCATGCTCAGTGCACCAACCGATCCCATTGCCGCTATAGCCACTGCGCCCGGGCGGGGCGCTGTGGGCATCGTGCGCGTGTCCGGCCGGGGCTTGCAGCCGTTTGTGCAAGCGCTGCTGGGCCGCGATCTGAAGCCCCGAGAAGCCACCTACCTGCCACTGGCCGACGAGCAGGGCCAACCGATCGACCATGGTCTGGCGCTGTGGTTTCCGGGCCCGCATTCGTACACCGGTGAAGATGTGCTGGAACTGCAAGGCCACGGCGGGCCGGTGGTGCTGCAGCTGCTGTTGGCGCGGTGCCTGGCGGTGGCGCAGTCGGCCACCGCCGCTGGCCAACCGCTGCTGGCGGGACTGCGTCCTGCGCGTCCAGGCGAGTTCACCGAGCGCGCGTTTCTGAACGACAAGCTCGACCTGGCGCAGGCGGAGGCCGTGGCCGATTTGATCGACGCCAGCACCGAAGCCGCGGCGCGCAGCGCCTCGCGCTCCCTGGCCGGGGTGTTTTCGGTGCGCATCCACACACTGCGCGACGCCTTGATTCACCTGCGCATGCTGGTGGAGGCGACACTGGACTTTCCCGAGGAAGACATCGACTTTTTGCAAAAGGCCGACGCCATGGGCCAGTTGCAACGCCTGCGCGACGCACTGGCCGATGTGCAGGGCCAGGCCCGCCAGGGCGCGTTGCTGCGCGACGGCCTCAAGGTGGTGATCGCGGGCCAGCCCAACGCGGGCAAGAGCTCGCTGCTCAACGCCCTGGCCGGCGCCGAACTGGCCATCGTGACACCGATTGCGGGCACCACGCGCGACGTGGTACAGCAAACCATCCAGATTGAAGGCGTGCCGCTGCACGTGATCGACACCGCCGGCTTGCGCGACAGCCCGGATGTGGATGAGGTGGAGAAAATCGGCATTCAACGTGCCTGGGGTCAGATTGAGCGGGCCGATGCGGTGCTGTTTTTGCACGACCTGACCCGCAGCGACACCACGGAATACCAGGGTGCAGACGCCGCCATTGCCGCCCACTTGAGCGCTGCGCTGCCCGCTGGTGTGGCGGTGTTGCAGGTGTGGAACAAGCTGGACCAGTGCCCGGTGGGCGCCAGCGCCGCGTTGGCCGAACGCCTGCAGGCCGGCGAACTGGCCTTGTCGGCCAAAAGCGGCGACGGACTGGAGGCCCTGCGCCAGCGCCTGCTGGCCTTGGCGGGGTGGCAACACGCTGGCGACGGGCTGTTTATGGCCCGTGAGCGCCACCTGCAAGCGCTTAAACGGGTGGGCGTGCACCTAGATGGCGCGCACGCGCTGCTGGCGCTGGGCGCCGAGCATCTGGATTTGCTGGCCGAAGAGCTCCGGCTGGCGCAGCATGCACTGGGTGAAATCACCGGTGAATTCACCGCCGACGATTTGCTGGGCGAAATTTTTTCGCGTTTTTGCATCGGCAAGTGAGGCGCAGCGTGCCGCCTAGCGTTGCTTGACCGCCGTTGGGAGTGCGGTTGTCAAACGGTATAAAAAACGCCTTGCATACAGCGACTGGCCGCGGTTATCTTATAGGGATGGATGCACTCTCTTCGGCAGCGTTGCGCTACGATATTCAATGTTTGGTGCAGGCTGTTCGCCATTGCAATGCGTTGGACGCTTTGCCTCTGACCCTGAACGAAGGCCAATGGAGTACCTTGGCCCATTACCTGCAGCCGCTCAGCCTGACTCAAGGCCACATCCTGATTGACCAAGGGACCAAAGAACGCACCGTGTATTTTGTCGAAAGCGGAAGCTTCACCGTGCATTACCAAGATACCCGGTCTCGCATTCGAATTGCCATGGTGGGCCCAGGTTCTGTACTGGGTGAAGGTGCTTTTTTCAGCCATCTTCCGCGGAGCGCCACCGTGCAGGCAGGGTCCGACAGCAGGCTTTGGTGCATGAATCCCTTGCGTTTTCGCGAGCTGTCTGTGCGCCACCCCGATGTGGCTCTTGAATTGACTCTGGCGATGGCCTCTGTGCTGGCACGTCGCATGCAAAACAAACCCAAGCGTGTGGCGGTGACCTGAGCCCCTGGGTGCTGCGCGTTGGCTTTACGGTTTCACCCCACCGCCTTTTCAACCTACTTCATCCACGGCCCGCGTCTTTCTGCGGAAGAATTGCTTATGTCCTTGTTTGCCTGGCTGAAAGCCAAAACACTTGTTCCGATAAATACCTCGGGCGCTGCGCGCGCTCGACGTGCTTTTGTGCAGAGTACATTGCCGGTGATTTCGCCACGCCGCAGTCGACGTATTTTGCGGCGCGAACAGTTGTTTTCGGTGGTGCGTGAATCCCTGATTCGCGGTGGTGTGCTGTCTACCAGTTACGAGTTCAAGGTGTTGACGCTGGACGTCAATGGTGACAGTTTTCTGGTATTGATCGATTTGGCTCTTCCAGCCGAGTTGATGTCTGATGAGTACCTGCTGGAGATCGAACGGTGGATTCAGTCCAGCGCTGAGTCGCGCCACAGCATGGTGGTTCGATCGGTCTACTGGCGCCGAAAAGCGGCATCCGACCAGCGCGGTACCGCTCTCAAGTCGGCGGTGGCGGTTCAAATACGGCGCGATCCGTCTGCGTCCACCGCCACCGCCACCGCCACCGCATTGCATGCCCGGACACAACCTGTGGCGCGCGAGGAGGTGGATGCCTTTCAGCGAGCTTTGCAAAGTGCAGAGCCGCAGGCTCGGCAGGATCGACCTGGAGACGAAGCGCTTTTGCCTGTACCGGAGTCACACAGCGACTTTTCTGCACTGAGCGAGACCCAGTACGGCAAGCTCTGACTGTTGCTCACCTGCTGGTTGCCAGCCAAAGACTCTCAGCCTCTCAGTGCCCGGCGAAGTCCAGCAGCGTAAACAGCTTGAGACCCGATGCGCGCAGCTTGTCGGAGCCGCCCAGCTCGGGCAGATCGACGATGGCAGCGCCTTCCATCACCTCGGCACCCAGCTTTTCCAGCAGCCGGCAACCGGCCATCATGGTGCCGCCGGTGGCGATCAGGTCGTCGATCAGCACCACGCGGTCACCCGGCTTCACGGCGTCGGTGTGCAGTTCCACGGTGGCACTGCCGTATTCGAGTTCGTAGGTTTCCTGCACGGTCGTGAACGGCAGCTTGCCTTTTTTGCGAATCGGCACGAAGCCCACGCCCAGTTCGTACGCCAGCACCGAGCCGATGATGAAACCGCGCGCGTCCAGCCCGGCCACCACGGTGGGCCGCAGTGCAGGGTCCATGTAGCGGTGCACGAACACGTCGATCAGCACGCGGAACACCTTGGGGTCCTGCAGCAGCGGCGTGATGTCGCGAAACTGCACGCCTGGCGCGGGCCAGTCGGGCACGGTGCGGATGTGGGATTTCAGGTAAGCAGAAGTGTCCATGGCATTGGGTCCGTGTAGCGGCATTCATTATCGCCCCGCCCATGAAAAAACCCCGGTTGAGAACCGGGGTTGGGACGGTGCGCCAAACGCCAGATCAGGCCATGGGCTTGAACTGGTAGCCGTTGCCGGCGGTTTCCAGGGTGCCAAACGCCGGGAACGGGAAATGGAAACCACCGGCCACGGTTTTTTCTTTCACCAACAGGTCAAACACGCGGCGGCGCGTCTGCTTGGCCATCTCGGCGTCCATGTCGAAGGCCACGGCCCACTCGGGGCTGCGCGCAAACAGCGATGGCACGTTGACCACGTCGGCCACATACATGAACGACTGACCTTCGGAGCGGATGGTGAACACGCTCATGCCGGGCGTGTGACCAAAGGCAGCCGACGACGTGATGCCAGGGGCGAGCTCTGTACCCGGTTCAAACACCACCAGCTGGCTGGCTGGCAAGCTGCCAATGGTGCGGCGCACGGCCTGGAACGCGCCTTTCATGGCGGGTGGCGCAGCTTCCATGCGCGCGTCGTCCATCCAGTACGCGTGCTCGGGCGCGGGCACATGCACCTTGGCGTTGGGGTACACCAGCGAGCCGTCTTTGGCGCGCAGGCCGTTGATGTGGTCGCCGTGGTAGTGGCTGATGATGACGTGGTTGATGTCTTCTGGCTTGTAGCCTGCGGCGGCCAGGTTGGCGCGCAGCTTGCCCGTGGTGGGCGGGCCGTTGTCGGCAAAGCCGGTGTCGATCAGGAACTTCGTGTTGCCACTGACCACCAGGAACGCGGTGAAAGGAATGTCCACGTAGTCGGTGGGCAGGTTTTGTGAAGCCAGCAGGGCTTTCACCTGTTCGAGCGGCGCATTGCGCACAAACTCTTCACCCAGCGGGCGGCGCAGGGCGCCATCGTTGAGCGCAATGATGTCCATGGCGCCGAGCTTCATGCGCCGAAAGCCGACCTCGGGCAACACCGGCGCACCGAAATTGGGCGTGCTTTGCGACCACACCGACGAAAACGTGAGTGCAGAGGCGCCGGCGATACCGGCACCGAGGAAAAGGCGGCGATCCATCATGTTGCTGCTCCTGGGAGGTTGGGGTGAGCGGAGCATACAGACTGATCAGTCACCTTGCACACTCATCGTTCCGCTTAACCGCCCAGACAACAGGGAATTGGTGCTGGGCCGGGTACCCTGCCGATCAGCCCGACAGCAACTTGTCTTCAGCCAGGGCCAGCGCCGGCGCCTTGCCGCTGAGCACCAGAATATCGCCGCCACCCAGCACCGAATCGTCGCTGAACGCGCTCGGCAGACCGTCGGCCCGGCGCAGGCTCACCAGCCGCACGCCCACGGTGCCCAGTGCCAGGCTGCCCAGCGTTTTGCCGACCGTGCGGCCGGCGGCGGGCAGGGTCACGGTGTGCAGGCGTTCGTGTTCCATTTCGTCCAGGCTTTCGTCGCCCGCGCCGTGGAAGTAGCCGCGCAGCAGGTTGTAGCGCGCGTCGCGCTGGTCTTGCACCACCCGGATCACGCGGCGCATGGGCACGCCCACCAGCGCCAGCGCGTGGCTGGCCAGCATCAGGCTGGCTTCAATGGCTTCGGGCACCACTTCGGTGGCACCAGCGTGGCGCAGTTTTTCCAGGTCGGTGTCGTCCACCGTGCGCACCACCACCGGCACGTTCACCGCCTGTTCGTGGGTGTGGTGCAGCACCTTGAGCGCGCTGGGCGTGTCCAGGTAGGTCACCACCACCGCGCTGGCGCGGTGCAGGCCAGCGGCCATGAGCGCCTGCAGGCGTGCGGCGTCGCCGTACACCACCGAATGCCCGGCGGCGGCGGCCTGGCGCACACGGTCGGGGTCGAGGTCGAGCGCCATGTACGGAATGCCCTCAGCCTCCAGCAAGCGCGCCAGGTTTTGGCCGCAACGGCCGTAGCCACAGATGATGACGTGCTTGTCGGCGTTGATGGCCTTGCGCGCGATGCTGGTCATTTGCACCGACTGCATCAGCCAGTCGCTGCCCACCAGCCGGGTCACGATGGTGTTGGTGTACAGAATGATGAACGGCGTGGCCAGCATGGAGATCACCATGGACGCCAGAATCGGGTTGAACAGCGCGGGCGGCACCAGGTTGTTTTGCCCGGCCAGCGTCAGCAGCACCAGGCCAAATTCGCCGCCCTGCGCCAGGTACAGCCCCACGCGCAACGAGACGCCGGTGCTGGCCCCAAACAGGCGGGTGAGACCGGTGATGAGCGCGAGCTTGAAAGCCAGCGACAGGGTCAGCAACAGCAGCACCAGCGGCCAGCGTTCAATCACCAGCCACCAGTCCAGCATCATGCCGATGGTGATGAAAAACAGGCCGAGCAACACGTCGTGAAACGGACGGATGTCGGTTTCCACCTGGTGCTTGTATTCGGTTTCAGAAATCAGCATGCCCGCCACAAAGGCGCCCAGCGCCAGCGACAGACCGGCATGTTCGGTCAGCCAGGCCAGGCCCAGGGTGATGAGCAGCAAGTTGAGCATGAACAGTTCGTCGCTCTTTTGCCGCGCCACCAGCGTGAGCCACCAGCGCATCACCCGCTGGCCGCCGGTGAGCAACACGCCCAGCAGCACCACGGCCTTCACCAGCGCCAGCCCCAGGGCGGGCAGCAGGTTTTCGGGCGCCGACGCCAGGGCCGGGATGAGCACCAGCAAGGGCACCACGGCCAAGTCTTGAAACAGCAGAATGCCCACGACCCGTTTGCCGTGCTCAGACTCCAGTTCCAGCCGCTCGGCCATGAGTTTGATCACGATGGCGGTGCTGCTCATGGCCATCACGCCGCCCAGCGCCAGCGCGATCTGCCACGACACCTTCCACCAAGTGGGCAGCAACAAAGTCAGGCCCAGCGAGGCGCCGGTGGTGATCAGCACCGTCAGCAGCACCTGCGACAGACCCAGCCCGAACACATGGCGTTTCATGCTGCGCAGCTTGGGCAGACTGAATTCCAGCCCGATCACAAACATGAGAAACACCACACCAAATTCGGCCAGGTAGCGCACGCCGCTGGAGTTTTGCGCCAAGGCCAAAGCATGCGGGCCAATGACCACGCCCACCACCAGGTAGCCCAGCATCGGTGGCAGCTTGAACTGGCGGCAGGCCACCACACCCAGCACGGCGGCCAGCAGGTACAAGAGCGTGATGTCGAGCGAATTCATGCCTGAATGTTAACGGGCGAGGGAGGCCTTTCACCCGTGCCGCTGGGCGCCTGCGCGGTGCGACGGCGATAATCGTTCGATGCGTTCCCCCACCCCGTTTGACCCTGCGCGCGCGCAGGCACTGGCCATTGAGACTCTGACCATCGAGGCCATGGCCGTGACCGCCATGGCCGAGCGCCTGGGCGACGCGTTTGCCCAAGCCACCGCGCTGGTGCTCAACAGCCAGGGTCGTGTGGTCGTGATGGGCATGGGCAAGAGCGGCCACATTGGCCGCAAGATTGCCGCTACGCTGGCTTCCACCGGCACCCCCGCCATGTTTGTGCACCCGGCCGAGGCCAGCCACGGCGACCTGGGCATGATCACCGCTGCCGACGTGGTGCTGGGCATCAGCAACAGCGGCGAAAGCGAAGAGCTCACCGTGCTGTTGCCGCTCATCAAGCGCATGGGCGTGCCCTTGGTGGCACTCACCGGGCGGCCGCAGTCCAGCCTGGGCCGCCACGCCGACGTGGTGCTCGACGCGTCGGTGGAAAAAGAAGCCTGCCCGCACAACCTGGCCCCCACCGCCAGCACCACCGCCCAGCTCGCCATGGGCGACGCGCTGGCCGTGGCCCTGCTCGACGCGCGCGGCTTCAAGCCCGACGACTTTGCCCGCTCCCACCCAGGCGGCGCGCTCGGGCGCAAGCTGCTCACGCATGTGAGCGACGTGATGCGCGCGGGCGTCGACGTACCCCGCGTGCCGCTCGATGCCGACCTGATGACGCTCATGCGCGAGATCAGCGCCAAAGGCCTGGGCATGAGTGCCATCGTGGATTCGGATGAGCGGGTGCTGGGCATCTTCACCGACGGCGACCTGCGCCGTTTGATCGAAAAAACCGGCAGCAGCGCCGACCTGCGCGCCCTCACCGCGCGCGACGTGATGCACGCCACCCCCCGCACCGTGCGGGCCGACGCCCTGGCGGTCGAAGCCGCCGGCCTCATGGAGGCCAGCCGCATCACCAGCGTGCTGGTGGTGGACGAGGCGGGCCGGCTGTGCGGTGCACTCAACAGCAACGATCTGATGCGTGCCAAGGTGATTTAACCCCCCTGCGCCGCTGTGCGGCTTCCCACAGGGGGACGGCGCTGGCGGCCTGGCAAAGTCAGTTCCGCGGCGCCCTGGGTTGAAGTCACTGCATTCGGAAGTCCCTTGTCCCCGGTTAGCATTGCTCCATGTCTCTTGATCTTCCACCATTGCGCCCCGTGCTGAACTTCGACCCCGAGTTGCTCCTGCGTGCGCAGCCGGTGCGCGTGGTGTTTTTTGACGTGGACGGTGTGCTCACCGACGGTGGGCTGTATTTCACCGAAGCGGGTGAAACCATCAAGCGTTTTCACACACTGGACGGCCACGGTCTGAAGCTGCTGCAACGCGCCGGCATCACGCCAGCGGTGGTGACCGGACGCGACTCGGCCGCCCTGCGCAAGCGCCTGGAGGCACTGGGCGTGGTGCATGTGCGCTACGGCACCGAAGACAAGCGCCCGGCGGCCGAGGCCATCCTGGCCGAACTGGGGCTGGACTGGTCGGCCGCGGCCGCCATGGGCGACGACTGGCCCGACCTGCCCATGCTGCGCCGTGCCGCACTGGCCTGCGCGCCGCCCACCGCCCATGCCGAAGTGTTGGCGCTGGCCCATGTGGTGACCCAACGCCTGCCCGGCGCTGGCGCGGTGCGCGAACTCTGCGACCTGCTGCTGGTGGCCAGCGGTGCCTACGCAGGCGAACTTGAGGCCGCAGCCCGGTGAACGGCCCCACGCCATTGCAACCACTCAGCCCTGCGGCGGCGGGGGGCCGGTCGGTAACCCGGCGGCCCAGGCGCCTCTGGGACCAGGTGTCGATTTACCTGCCCGTGCTGCTCATGGGCCTGATCGCGCTGGCCTCTTACTGGTTGCTGCGCGCCACGCCCGAGGCGGCGCTGCCCACGCCCGATCGCCCGGTCACGCACGAGCCCGACTATTTCATGCGCCGTTTTTCCGTCAAGGTGTTTGATGCGGACGGTGTGTTGAAAAGCGAAATCCACGGTGCCGAAGCGCGCCACCACCCCGACACCGATACCGTGGAAATCGACCAGGCCCGCATCCGCTCGTTACAGGCCGGCGGCTTGCTCACCACCGCCACCGCCCAACGCGTCATCAGCAACGGCGCGCAGACCGAGTTTGTGCTGGAAGGCGATGCGGTGGTGGTGCGCGAGGCCGGTCGCAACGCCGACGGATCGGTGCTGCCCCGGCTGGAATTTCGCGGCGAATTGCTGCACGTGTTCACGCAGCCGCAGCGGCTCTTGTCGGACCGCCCGGTGACCGTGGTGCGCGGCAACGACCGCATCAACGCCGACTCGCTCGATTACCAGGGCGATGACCGGGTGGCCCTGTTCAAGGGTCGGGTCAAGGCCTGGCTCTCCCCGCGCTGAACCAGCGCCAGCCGTATCGGAAACCGCGTCCATGCCAGCCACCTCTGCGCCCCATCAAGCCCCTTTGGTTTTCATCACCGGCGCATCCAGCGGCATCGGCCAGGCGCTGGCCGCCCGCTTTGCCCGCGCCGGCTACCGTCTGGCGCTGGTGGCCCGGCGCACCGCCGACATGCAGGCCTGGGCCGATGCGCAGGGTATGGGCCCTGAGCGTTGCCGTGTCTACGGGGCTGACGTGGCCGAGGTGGACAGCATTGTGGCTGTGGGCCACGCCTGCCTGGCCACGCAGGGTGTGCCCGACGTGGTCATCGCCAACGCCGGTGTGAGCATCGGTATGGACACGGCCGAGCCCGACGACATCCATGTCAAGGCCCGCACCTTCGCGATCAACAACACCGGGCTGGCGGCCACCTTTCACCCCTTCGTGACGCCCATGACCGCACGGGGCAGCGGCGCGCTGGTGGGCATTGCCAGCGTGGCCGCCATACGCGGCCTGCCCGGTCACGGCGCCTATTGCGCGAGCAAGGCCGCCGTGGTGGCTTACTGCGAAAGCTTGCGCGGTGAACTGCGCGGCAGCGGTGTGGCGGTGGTCACCCTGCTGCCGGGGTATGTGGACACGCCGCTGACCCAAAAAAACCGTTACAGCATGCCGTTTTTGATGAGCGCCGAAGCTTTTGCAGACCGCGCCTTCGATGCGATTGAGGCGCGCACCAGTTACCAGGTGATTCCCTGGCAAATGGGCGTGGTGGCCAAGCTGCTGCGCCTGCTGCCCAACCCGCTGTTCGACCGCCTGATGTCGGGGCGCCCGCGCAAGCACCGGCAAGGTCCCCAAGCCGCCCCATAACCGGCGCAGGTGCAGCCGTATCGCGCACAATCGGCGTCCATGATCCCTGACACCCCCTTGGACCACGGCCACCCGCCTGCGCAGGCCCCGCATCTTTCCTGGAGTGCATGCCATGATTGATGTGGTGGTGCTTTTCTTTCTGTTGGGCGTGTTTGCCCGCCTGGTCAAGAGCGACCTGCGCTTGCCAGAAGCCTTGTACGAGACGCTGTCCATCTACCTGCTGCTGGCCATTGGCCTTAAAGGCGGCATCGAGCTGAGCAAGCAGCCCTTGCTGGACCTCTTGCCCCAGATGCTGGCCTGCATGGCGCTGGGGTTTGCCATTCCGTTTGTGCTCACGCCGGTCTTGCGTGCCCTGGGCTTGAGCCGGGTTGATGCCGCCGCCATGGCCGCGCACTACGGCTCGGTCAGCGTCGTCACCTTCGCCGTGGCCAGTGCCTACCTGGCCGCGCAGGGCGTTGAAACCGAAGCCCATGCGGCGCTGTGGGTCGCCATCATGGAGGCGCCGGGCATCGTGGCCGGCATTCTGCTGGCGCGGCTGGGTGCGCCAGCGGCGCCGGGCGGCACCCAGACCCGCATCAACTGGGGCGAGCTGGGGCACGACGTGTTCTTTGGCAAATCGGTGCTGTTGCTCGCCGGGGGTTTGATCATTGGCGCCGTCATGGGCGAAGCCGGCACCGCCCCCATTGCTCCCGTGTTCATGGCCCCCTTCAAGGGTGTGCTCGCGCTGTTCCTGCTGGAGCTGGGTTTGGTGGCGGGCGGGCGCCTGGGCGAATTGCGCCGTTACGGCGTGCGCATCATTGGTTTTGCGCTCATGGCACCGCCGCTGCTGGCGGTGGGTGGCGCGCTCACCGGGATCGTGCTGGGCCTGAGCACCGGTGGGGTGGCCATCATGGCCACGCTGGCGGCCAGTGCCAGTTACATCGCCGCGCCCACGGCCATGCGCATGGCCGTGCCCGAGGCCAACGCGGCCCTGTCCATCACCGCCGCGCTGGGCCTCACCTTTCCGTTCAACATCGTGCTGGGTGTGCCGCTGTACCTTGAGCTGGCGCGCTGGCTCCAAAACCTGTTCGCCTGACGTCTGCACCCGCCATGGAAAAACACACCCGAACCCTGCTGGTCATCATCACCGAAGCCGCCATCGAAAAGCGGCTGGTGGCCGACAGCCAGCGCCTGGGGGCACAAGGCCACACCGTGCACGATGTGCGCGGCGGCAACCGCCTGAGCACGCGCGAAGCCCTGTGGGAGGCCGACCGCAGCATCGAGATGAAGCTCATCTGCACCGCCGAAGTGGCCGACGCCATAGCCCACCACGTGCTCGCCACCTACGCACCGCACTACAGCCTGACCCTGTTTTTCTCCAGCGTGGACGTGGTGCGGGCCGAAAAATTCTGAGCTTGCAGCGGCTGCACGCGGTGCGCGTCCTGAACGGCTGCGGCCCTTGGCAGCCGGTCGGATGGGGAGCGCGTCGGCGGTCCATCCGGCCAAAACGAAGCCGTATCCAAACCGTTCCCGCGGGAGCCGATTCTCGCGATCACGGCTCCAGCCCCACATGCTGCAGCGGCTTGACATGCACATGCGGTGGTGCATCATGCAGGCATTCAAGCGCCTACCTGGAGTCCATATGGTCGTGATGCACAAGCCGCCTTTGATTCGTCAGCCCAACCGGTTGGTGACAGCTGCCCAACGTTTGGCGCTGCTGTTGACCGCTTATCCCGTGAGCGCTCTGGCACAAGCGCCAAGCACGGATCCCGCCGCTTTTCAGGTGTCGCTGTGGGCCGCCAGCTGCATGGCCTGCCACGGCCCCGATGGCCGCGCCGAAGGCGCTGGCATGGTCATTGGCGGGCGTCCAGACCTTCTGCGCAAACTGCTGGCTTACAAAAGTGGCCAATTGCCCGCCACCATCATGCACCAGCATGCCAAGGGTTACAGCGACGACGAGCTGGGGCGTATCGCCGAGTATTTCTCCCGCCTGAAGTGAGATCCGCATGAGCTCAAGACGCATTTTTCTCAAGGCCGGCCTGGCCACCAGCGCAAGCATCGCAGCGCCGCACCTTGCGGCCCAAACGGGCGAGCGGGTGGTCATCATTGGCGGTGGTTTTGGCGGTGCCACCGCCGCCCGTTATTTGCGTCGCTTCAATCCTGCTTTGCAGGTGAGCTTGGTGGAGCCCGCGGGTGAATTCGTTATGTGTCCCATGAGCAACCGGGTCATTCACGGCGGCTTGCAACTGCGCGACATCTCCCGTCCCTACAGCCGTTTCGTCGCCAACAATGGCTTGCGTTGGGTGCGCTCCCGAGCCGACAACATTGACCTGTCCGCGCGCGAAGTGCGCGTTGGCACGGAGCGCATTCCCTACGACCGGCTGATCATCTCGCCGGGCGTGGACTATGTCTACGACGGTATCGAGGGAATGAGCACATCCGCCCAACAGGCTCGCGTGCCGCATGCCTGGAAGGCGGGTGAGCAGACGCAGCAGCTGCGCAATATGCTTCAAGCCATGCCCGAAGAGGGTGTGGTGGCCATGACCATTCCCAAAGTACCGTACCGCTGCCCACCTGGACCCTACGAACGCGCCAGCCTCATCGCGCACTATCTTCAGGCCAGCAAACCCAAAGCCAAATTGCTGGTGTTCGACGCCAATCCTGAAATCCAGGCCAAGAAGGGCTTGTTTGAGGCGGTCTGGAAAAGCCGCTACGGCGAGCGCATTCAATACGTGCCGAATGCCGACCTCAAAGGCGTGGATACCCAGGCAGGCATTCTCGAATTCGAATTGCAAGGCAAGGTCAAAGCACACGTCATCAATGTGATTCCACCCCAGCGGGCCGGTGCCATTGCGCGCAACAGCGGTCTGGCCAATGTGGGCAACCGGTGGTGCGGCGTGGATTTTTTGAGCTACGAATCGGCCGTGACCCGGGGCGTGTATGTGCTGGGTGATTCCATAGCGGGGTCGCCCGGTATGCCCAAGTCGGGACACATGGCGAACCAACAAGCCAAGGTGTGCGCAGGCGCCATTGCGGCACAGTCGTTGGGCATGGCCGTGCCCACAGAACCCATTATTGCCAACACGTGCTACAGCTTTGTGTCGCAGAGCGAGGTGATCCATGTGGCTGGGGTGTACCGATACGACGCCAGCAAAAAAATTATGGTGCCAGCTCCCGGCGCAGGCGGCATGTCTGAGCAACCCAGCACCATGGAAGCGATCTATGCCATGGCCTGGGCCACCAACATCATGAACGACACCTTGGACTGATGGTTCCATGCTGCCTTGGAATGTGTTGGCGACCCCTACGCCATCGAAAATACGTTCAAAGTTAAGGCCAACAACCCGACCCTCAACGTGCCCAGGTTCACCATGAAAAAAGCCCCTCGGCATGCCGAGGGGCTTTTTTCATGAACTGACCGGCTGCGGGAGCCGGTTCAGTGGATTCGGGCTGAGCGATCAGTAACCGCCGCGGCCACCGCCACCGCCGTCACGACGACCACCGCCGCCGTAGGGGCTGCGGAAACCACCGTCGCTGCCACCACCACCGTAGCCGCCGCCACCGGAGCGGTCACCGCCACCACCGAAACCGCCGCCACCACCACGTGGGCCGCCGAAGCCGCCGGTGCGGGGAGGACGGGCTTCCATCGGACGGGCTTCGTTCACCACCAGGCTGCGACCGCCCAGCGATTGACCGTTCATGCCTTCAACAGCAGCTTGCGCTTCTGAATCGTTGCCCATTTCGACAAAGCCGAAACCTTTGGAGCGGCCGGTGTCACGTTCCATCATGACTTTGGCGCTGTTGACCGAGCCGTAAGCGCTGAAAGCTTGCTGCAGGTCTTCGTCGCGGACGG
>Ga0075012_10003305_pt1 | contig 15488 bp, 9 predicted proteins | sample All_14_2_FD_71474 | JGI IMG/M metagenome (GOLD analysis project Ga0075012, IMG submission 71474) | Freshwater microbial communities in response to fracking from Pennsylvania, USA - Allegheny Zone_MetaG_DW_15 | ecosystem: Environmental > Aquatic > Deep subsurface > Groundwater > Drilled... | reverse complement strand
CGATTACTTCGTGCTGGACGATCTGACCGAACGGGCCATCGCCTATCTGAACACCCAGAACGGGCTGGAGCCGGAACGGCCCTTCTTCCTCCAGGTGGCCTATCCCGCCGCCCATTCGCCGCTGCAGGTGCCGGCGGCCGAACGCGACGCCTACAAGGGCCGCTATGACGCCGGCTGGGACGTGATCCGGGCCGAGCGGCTGAAGCGCCAGCGCGCCATGGGCCTGGTGCCCGAAACCACCGAATTGCCGCCCCTGGCGCCGGGGATCGCCGCCTGGGACACATTGGGTGCCGCCGAGAAGCGCCTCTATGCCCGCTATATGGAAGTCTATGCCGGGCTGATCACCCGTCTCGACCGCTCTATCGGCAAGCTGCTGGCCGCGCTCGAGACCATCGGCCAGCGCGAGAATACGCTGGTCGTGCTGATTTCCGACAATGGCGGTTCAGCGGAAGGCACCCCCACCGGCACGCCCAATGTCTTTGCCGCCGCCTTCGGCCGGCCGGTGCCCCTCGACGAGGCGGAAAAACTCTATGACATCATGGGCGAGGACCCGACCTTCCCGCATTACCCGATCGGCTGGGCCTGCGCCTCGAACACACCGTTCAAGCTTTACAAGCAATATGCCCATCTCGGCGGGGTCGCCGATCCGCTGCTGGTGAGCTGGCCGAAAGGGATCGCCGCCCGGGGCGAGATCCGGCACCAGTTCGTCCATGTCATCGATCTCTACCCGACCCTGCTCGAAGCCCTGAAGGTGGAACGTCCCGCGACCTACAAGGGCCGCCGGCTGAAGCCGGTCGAAGGCGCCAGTGTGGCCGCCACTTTCGCCAGCACCAAAGCCCCGACCCGGACCGAGCAATATTTCGAACTGGGCGGCCAGCGCGGTTACATGGACGGCAACTGGCGCCTGGTGACGCGCCACGAGCGCGGCAGCGACTACGCCCAGGACCGGTGGGAACTCTACGATCTCTCGAAGGAGGTCAACGAGCTGACCGATCTGGCCGGGCAATATCCCGACAAGGTGAAGGAACTGGCGGAGAAATGGAATGCGGCGGCGGCGCGTTACGGGGTCTTCCCGCTGGACGACCGCAACCTGATCGTCAAGCTCGGCCAGGACAAGCAGCGCCTGGGCGTGCGCGGCGACTGGACCTTCCGTCCGCCCATGGACCGGCTGTCGGCCCATGTCGCGCCCCAGGTCGGCGGGCTGACCCATGAGATCATCGCCGAAATCGAGCGCAAACCCGGCGCCGGCGACGGCGTGCTGGTCGCCTGCGGTTCGCGCCACGCCGGCTATGCCCTGTTCATCCATGAGGGCAAGCTGGTCTACGAACAGAACCTCGCCCCCTGGGTGGAGCGGCTGGAAAGCCCGGAGCCCCTGCCCGAAGGCCGCCTCCAGGTGCGTTTCGTGCAGACCATGGTCTCGCGCCCCTTCGAGGGCGGCGGTGCCCTCTTCCTCGGCGACCGCAAGCTGGTGGAGCGGAATTTCACCCGCGTGCTGCTGTCGACCTCCTATGACGGGCTGTCGCTCGGCGCCGATCTCGGCAATCGGGTGTCCACGCTCTATGCCGATCACAACCCGTTCCAGGGCCGCCTGATCGAGGTGCGCTACAAGATCGACGGCTCGCCCTTCGGGCCCCTCGAATCGAAGCGCCTGATCGACAGTATCGGCATCCGGGTATGATCGATTTCGTCACCATTCCCGCCGGCACCTACCGGTTGGGATCGGACGAATATTACCCTGAAGAACGGCCGGCGCGCTGGGCGCCGGTCGCTGGTTTCGCCATCGCCCGCCACCCGGTCTCCAACCGCGATTTCGCCCGTTTCATTGCCGATACCGGCTATGTTACGGCGGCGGAACGGGGGCGCCGGCCGGGCTCGGCCGTGTTCCGCCCGACCGGGGGCCCGGTCGACCTGCGCGACCCCGGGCAATGGTGGCATTTCGTCGAAGGGGCCTGCTGGCACGCCCCCCAGGGGCCGGGCACGGCAGCGATGGCCGATGCCCCGGTGGTTCATGTCACCCGGGAGGATGCCCTCGCCTATTGCGCCCATGTCGGGGCCCGCCTGCCGGACGAAGCGGAATGGGAGGCGGCGGCGCGCGGCGGCCTGGCCGATGCCCCCTTTGCCTGGGGCGAGACCTTCCGCCAGGACGACCGGCTGATGGCCCATGTCTGGACCGGGGCCTTTCCCTGGTATTTCGCCCGGGGCACGCCGGGACCCGCCGCCATCGGCCAATATCCCGCCAATGGCTATGGCCTGTTCGACATGATCGGCAATGTCTGGGAATTGACCGCCAGCCGGTTTCTCGGCCCCGGCGACTGCGGCTGTGCCCAACCGGGGCCGGGCACGCCCTATGTCGCCAAGGGCGGCTCCTTCCTCTGCGCCGGCGAATATTGCCAGCGCTACCGCCCGGCGGCCCGGATCGGCATTGCCGCCGATTCGAGTTCCGCCAATGTCGGCTTCCGGGTGGCGCGCCGGGACCCCGCCTGACGCGCGGGCCCGGCGCGGCCCGGTCAGTTCAGGAAGCCGGCGAGACGGCGGGTGATCAGGCCCTCGGCCTCGCTCATGATGCGCTCGATCAATTCCTTCACCGTGGGCACATCGTGAATCAGGCCGGCGACCATGCCGCAGCTCCAGGCGCCGGCTTCCATGTCGCCGTCGATCATCACTTTCGGATAGATGCCGGCCACCTGGTCGTAGATGTCGCCGATGGTCAGGTCGGCGCCCTTCTCGCGCTCGATCTCGAGGATACGAGCGACGCCGGAATTATTGATCACCCGTTCCGTGTTCTTCAGGGACCGCATGATCAGCCGGGTGTCGAGTTCGGAAGCGGCGACCAGGGCCTGCTTCACATTCTCATGCACCGGGGCTTCCCTGGTGGCGATGAAGCGGGTGCCCATGTTCACCCCTTCGGCGCCCAGCGCCAGGGCCGCCACCAGGCTGCGGCCATCGGCCATGCCGCCGGAGGCGATGAAGGGGATTTTCAACTCCTCGGCCGCGCGGGGCAGCAGGATCATATTGGGCACGTCATCCTCGCCCGGATGGCCGCCGCATTCGAAGCCGTCGACACTGACCGCGTCGCAGCCGATCCGTTCCGCCTTCAGGGCATGGCGGACCGAGGTGCATTTATGCACGACCTTGACCCCCGCCGCCTTCAGGGCCGGCAGATATTTCTCCGGGCTGCGGCCGGCCGTCTCGACGATGCGGACACCGCCCTCGATGATGGCGGCGATATATTCCGCATAGGGCGGATCGGCGAAAGTCGGCAGGAAGGTGAGATTGACGCCCAGGGGCTTGTCCGTCAGGTCGCGGGCACGGCCGATCTCGCGGGCCAGAAGTTCCGGCGTCTTCTGGGTCAGGGCCGTGATGATGCCAAGGCCCCCGGCATCGGAAACCGCCGCCGCCAGCGGGGCGAGGCCGACGAAATGCATGCCGCCCTGGACGATCGGGTGCTGAATGCCCAGAAGCTCGGTGATCCGTGTTTTCACGTTTCTCTCCTCGTTATTGTTGGTAACACCGTTACCATCGGGGAGAGGGGCTCACAAGAGCCGGTTTCCCGGCCCTACTCCCGGCATTCGCCGATCAGATTGCGGGTGAAGGCGCCGCGCACCGCCGTGGGCGGCAGGCCCAGGGCCAGCAGGTGGTGCAGCTTGGTGAAAGCGGCCTCGAAGGTGAGGTCGCGGCCATCGATCACGCCCGCCTTCACCAGTTGCGAGCCGGCGGCATAGGTCCCGAGCCGCACCCCGCCATGCAGCGCCTGGGACAGGGCGACGACCACCACCCCCCGATGCATGGCACGCTCGAGGAAGGCCAGCATGCGCCCGCCGAGACCGGGCACCGTGCCGCTGCCATAGCATTCGAGGATCAAGCCCTGGGGGGCGAGATCGAGCAGGGCATCGAGCAGGCCCGGTGCCATGCCCGGCACCACCCGAAGCGACAGGATCAAGGCGCCGAAATGATCCGGCAGTTCGAATACCGGCCCTCCGACCTCGGGCCGTTTCACCGCTTCGGGGTCGAAATCGGGCACCGGAGTCAGGCGGGCGAGCGGCGGGTGGTTCGGGCTGTCGAAGCCGGCGAAATCGCTGGACGAGACTTTGGTCGTCCGGCAACCGCGGTATAGCACGCGGTCGAAGGCGACGCCGACACCCGCCAGCGCCGGGCAGGCGGCGAAACTCAGGGCCGAGACGACATTGTCGAGCGCGTCCGAACCCGGTGTCTCCAGCGGCACCTGGGCCCCGGTCAGGATCACCGGCACATCGATGCCGCGCAGCATGAAGCCGAGCGCCGAGGCGCTATAGGCCATTGTATCTGTACCATGCAGGATGACGAAACCGTCGTAGCGATTGCGCCGCTCGACGATATGGCGGGCGATGCGCAGCCAGTCGGCGGGGTCGGCCTCGGCGCTGTCGATGGGCTGATCCAGGCTTTCGATGGAAAACAGCGGCAATTGCCCGCCCCAGGGCGCCAGTTTCACCGCCAGCGTGGCCGGCAGGTCGCGCTGGGGCGAAAGGCCGTCCGCCGATTGGCGCATGCCGATGGTGCCGCCCACATAGACGACGAGAATGCGACGGTTCAGGTCCAGGTCCGGCAACGCCACGGTTCAACTCCGATCACACGGGCCTTGCACACCGGCACCGGGGATCGGCAATAAGGGGCCGCCGCCGCCGACGGCGCGATGCCCCCCGAAACTCCCCAGCCCGGCGGCTTGTCCGCCCGATCTTAGCGCAGGCCAGAGGCGGCGAATATGGCGAAGGCGGGAGAAAGCGGCAGGCTTTGTACCCTTAATGGTTTCAAGCCGCCACGATCTGGTTGGCCCGGGGATCGGGCGTGCCATGCAGGACGCAATGGGTGCCCGCCGGCGTATGCATGGTGGCGACACAGCGATTGCAGCTGGTGCAGCCCGTGGCGGCCAGTGCCCCGCTCTCGAAGCCGCGCACCAGATCGGGATCATGCAGCAAGGCGCGGCCCAGCACGACGGCATCGAAACCATCGCCCATCACCGCCGCCACATTGGCCCGCGACTTCACCCCGCCCAGATAGCCCAGCGGCAGGCGGGTGGCCGCCCGCACCGCGCGGGAATAGTCGCGGAAATAAAGCTCGCTGAAGGCCAGGCGGCGGGGCTGCATCAGGGCAAGCGCATCGAGCGCCAGCCGGCCGATCCGGCTCGGCTCATGGGTCTTCATGTCGGCGACCGGCATTTTCGAGCCGAAGATCCACCAGGGCGACTGCACATTCATGCCGCCCGACAGCACCAGCATATGGGCGCCGTCGCTTTCCAGCAGCCGGGCCAGCGTGACCACATCGGCCAGGCTGTTGCCACCGCGATAGCCCTCGAACACGCCGATCTTGCAGACCACCGCCAGGCGCTGGCCGACCGCATCCAGCACCCGCTGCAGGACCATGCGGGGGAAGCGCGCCCGCCCTGCCATATCGCCGCCGAAATCGTCGCGTCGGCGATTCTCGCCCCGCGACAGGAACTGGCTGAGCAGATAGCCGTGGCCCATGTGGATTTCGACCGCATCGAAGCCGGCCTCGGCCGCCATGAGCGCCGCTTCGGCAAAGCGATCGGCCAGCGCCTCCATCTCTGCCACGGTCAAGGCCCGCTTGAACGGCGCGCCCTGCAGGGCGCCGGTCGGGTTGAAACCGCCGGAGGCCGAGCCGGGCCGCCGGCCGTCGGGCTGCTTCAGGAAGGAAAAGGCGCCGCCATGGGTGATCTGCAGCGAGGCCGCCGCCCCTTCGCCATGGACCGCATCGGTCAGCACCCGCAGCGGCGCGATGGCCGCAGGGTGAAGATGCAATTGATCGGCAAAGGTCCGGCCTTCCGGCGAGATGGCGCCATAGGCGACGGTGCAGAGCGCCGTGCCGCCGGCGGCAATCGCCCGGTGATGCTCCACCAGGGCGCGGGTCGGCAGGCCGCCCCGGCTCATGCCCTCATTGGCCCCCGATTTCACGAAGCGGTTGCGCAGCACCAGCGGGCCGAGACGCAAAGGGGTGAAGGCCGTGTCCTGGGTCATTCTGTCCATCCCGCTGATCGTTGCCGCCAGCCTAGGAAAGCCGATCGCCCGCCCGCTACCTCCAAAGAGATTAGCCCTTCCGCATTCGACCGCCATTCCTGCATTGCTCCCCTGTGCGGCCATGGGCTGGCGGGAAGGTCCGGGCGGTTTTAGCATTTTCAAGCGTCACACCGGATATATCACACCATCGACCAGGAGAATATCATGGCCAGGGATCGGCAGCTGAAACTGGGCGCCTTCATGCGGCCGGTCAGCATTCACACCGGCGCCTGGCGCTTTCCGGGCGCGGTGCCCGACGCGAATTTCAACCTCGACACGCTGATCCATTCGATCCGGAAGCTGGAGGCGGGGAAATTCGATGCCTTCTTCATGGCCGATCACCTGGCCGTGCTGAACATGCCGATCGAGGCGCTGCGCCGCAGCCATACGGTCACCTCTTTCGAGCCTTTTACCCTTCTGTCCGCGCTGGCCATGGTGACGGAGCGGATCGGCCTGGTGGCGACCGCCTCGACGACATTCGATGAACCCTTTCATATTGCCCGGCGCTTTGCCTCTCTCGACCATATCTCCAAGGGACGGGCGGGCTGGAACATCGTCACCACGTCCAACCCGGATGCGGCGCTGAATTTCGGGCGCGACGACCATATGGAGCATGACGAGCGCTATCGCCGGGCGCGGGAATTCTATGATGTCGTCACCGGGCTCTGGGACAGTTTCGCCGATGATGCCTTCATCCGCGACGCCGGCAGCGGTTTCTACTTCGATCCCGCGCGCATGCGCCGGCTGAACCACAAGGGGGAACATCTTTCGGTGCGCGGGCCGCTGCATATCGCCCGGCCGGTGCAGGGCTGGCCGGTGATCGTGCAGGCGGGCGCTTCCGAACCCGGGCGGCAACTGGCGGCAGAGACGGCGGAACTGGTTTTCTGCGCTCCCGGCACGATCGCGGGCGCCAGGGCCTATTACGCCGATGTGAAGGGGCGGATGGCGGCACTCGGGCGCGACCCCGATCATCTGAAGATCCTGCCCGGGGCCTTCGTCGTCGTCGGCGATACGGTGGCGGAGGCGCGGGAAAAACACCTCCTGCTCGACAGTCTGGTGCATGAGGAAAGCGCGCTGGCCTCCCTCGCCATCGCCCTGGGCACCGATATTTCCGGCTTCGACCTGGATGGCCCCCTGCCCCCGATCCCGGACACCAATGCGAGCAAGAGCAGCCGCGCCCAGGCCATCGCGCTGGCCGGGCGGGAAGGATTGACGGTCCGGCAATTGGCCAGGCGGCTCGGCGGCTATGCCGGGCTCACCTTCGTCGGCACGGCGAAAACCATTGCCGACCAGATGGAAGAATGGCTTGAGACCCGGGCGAGCGACGGTTTCAACGTCATGTTCCCCTGGATCCCCGCCGGGCTCGACGCCTTCGTCGATCAGGTGGTGCCGGAATTGCAGCGCCGGGGCCTGTTCCGCACCGAATATGAAGGCACGACATTGCGCGAAAATCTGGGTCTGCCGCGCCCGGCCAACCGCCATTTCGCCTGACGCCCCGCGCCCTGACGCCCCGCGCCCCTTCCGGGGCGCAGGGCTTCGGCCTCAGCGCCCGAGGTCGCGGGCGGTCAGTTCGATGCAATGGGCCGCCAGGCCGACCAGTTCGTCGATCTCGGTCTTCGAGATGGTCAGCGGCGGCGCCAGCACCATGACATCGCGGCAGGCCCGCATGACCAGGCCATTGGCGAAGCAATGGTTGCGGCACTGGGTGCCGACATTGCGCTTCGGATCGAAGAAGGCGCGGCTCGGCTTGTGTTCCACCAGTTCGATGGCGGCGATCATGCCGACGCCCCGCACCTCGCCGACCAGCCGGTGATCGGCCAGGGCGCGCAGCTTTTCCTGGAAATAGGCACCGATCTCGCCGCCGGCGCGGGCGACCAGGCCTTCCTCTTCCATGATCTCGATATTGCGGAGGGCGACCGCCGCCGCGACCGGATGGCCGGAATAGGTGAAGCCATGGACGATTTCCTCGCCCGCGGTGCGGAAGGCCTCGGCAACCCGGCCGCCCATCATGATCCCGGCCATGGGGATATAGCCCGAGGTCAGGCCCTTCGCCATGGTCATGAAATCGGGCTGGATGCCGAAGGTCTGGCTGCCGAACCAATTGCCGGTCCGGCCGAAGCCGCAGATCACTTCATCGGCGATCACCAGCACATCGTACTGGCGGCAGATGCGCATGATTTCCGGCCAATAGGTGGCGGGCGGGATGATCACGCCGCCGGCCCCCTGGATCGGTTCGCCGATGAAGGCGCCGACATTCTCCGGCCCCAGTTCGAGGATCTTCTTCTCGACCGCGCGGGCCGCCTTCAGGCCGAAGTCTTCGGGCGAAAGATCGCCGCCATGGGCATACCAATAGGGCGCCTCGACGTGGACGACGCCGGGCAGCGGCAGGTCGAACTGCGGGTGCATGCCCGTCAGCCCGGAGAGCGAGGCCGCCTGCATGGTGACGCCGTGATAGGCATAATTGCGGCTGATGATCGTCTTCTTGCGCGGCTTGCCCTGAAGGTTCCAGTAGTAGCGCACCAGCTTGGCGATCGTGTCGTTGGCCTCCGAACCGGAACCGGCGAAAGTGACCAGGTCCATGCCCGCCGGGGCGATCTGCGCCAGTTTCTCGGACAGGGCCACCACCGGCGGATGGGTGGTCTGGAAGAAGGTGTTGTAATAGGGCAGTTCGAGCAATTGCCGCTTCGCCACCTCGGCGAGTTCCGGCCGGCCATAGCCGACATTGACGCACCAGAGGCCGGACATGCCGTCGATCAGGCTCTTGCCTTCGGAATCCCAGAGGCGGACCCCTTCGGCCCGCGTGATCACCCGGGCGCCCTTGGCGGCAAGCCCTGCGTGATCGGTGAAGGGATGCAGGTGGTGGCGCGCGTCGGCGGCCTGAAGCGCGGCGGTCGAATTGCGGATGGGATTGGCAGACATGGCTGTGCCTCGTCAGGAAAACGCGAAAAACAGGATGGAAGCGGGGCGAAGCCGGGCCCTAGGGCCGATAACCGATGCGGGCGCAATGGATCAGCAGGACGCGCTTTCGCGTCATGCCTTCCGGTTGCCGGATATGCGCCTCGGTGATCATGGCAAACCCTAACACAGGGTCGCGAAATAGACGAGGCCCGCCCTTGGCAAAGGGCGGGCCTCGGTCAATCGTTACGCCCCTCGGGGGTGGGGCGCGGCGGGCTCAGTCGGCCGCGTTATCCCGGCCGAGCGTGCGCAGCAATTCGATGACCTTGCGGCGCACCGCTTCATCGTCGATCGCGTAATAGGCCCGGACCAGGCTGATCGTTTCCGACCGCGACATCATGTCGAGATCGCCGCCATCGGCATCCGGCTTCGCGCCTTCGATCCCGTCGAAAAAGAAGGAAATCGGCACATCCAGCACTTCGGCCATCTTGTGCAGCTTGGAGGCCGAAATACGGTTCGTGCCTTTTTCGTATTTCTGGACTTGCTGGAACGTCAGGTCGAGGGCATTGCCCAACTCGGTCTGGCTGAAGCCGAGCAACTGACGACGGAGCTTGACGCGCGCGCCAACGTGAACATCAACCGGATTTGCCTTCAACGGCATTGGTATTCTCCTTGTCCTCGGCGGCCCCGACACCGAAGCGCCCAAGCGGGGACCGAGATTCAACAGCTTATGCCCCCCGGCTCAATTGTCCTAACACAGGGCTGTAATATTGCCAATTGGTAGTGCGAACCTTTGCGATTCCCTCAGTCTAGGGCTGCGGCGGCCATTTGTTTCCTTTGCGACTTGGGGGAATTCATTTACCATAATGGCTGCAATGTCTCGAAATCCACTGCAAGGCCCGAAAACACTGGCCAACGTCATTCGGCGGCTGTTGTTGCTTCCAATTCAAATCCTGTCAATTGGGACCGGCGCGAAGTCGTTTACAGACAATCCGGTCATTGGCAACGCCTGGCTGAATCGTCTGGGCCTGCACATCCTGCGACTATTTGTCGCAGATCGGACCATGGCTTTCCGTCGCCTTCTGCTGTCTGCAACCGTCGATGCCGCCGACCGCGCCGCGCTCCGCCGCGACGGCTTCATCCTGAAGGGCGATTTTCTGCCGCCGGCGGCCTTCGCCGCGCTGGAAGCGGAGATCCGGGCCCTGCGGGCGCCTGGCCGGGAATGCCACCAGGGCGATACGATCACCCACCGCATCCTGCTGGACGCAGAAATGCTGTCCCGCCTGCCGGCGGCGCGGCACTTGATGGCGGATCGGCGCTACCGCCGCCTGCTCGGCTATGTCGCCGGGCGCCTGCGGGTGCCGGGGCAATGGGTGCAGACGATCAGGTCCGGCGTCATCGACGGCCCGCCCGATCCCCAGACCAATATCCATTCCGACACATTCCAGCCGACCATGAAAGCCTGGTTCTTCCTCGACGATGTCGATGAGCGGAACGGCCCTTTCACCTATGTCCCCGGCTCTCACCGCCTGACGCTGGCGCGGGCGCGTTTCGAATGGCGGCGCAGCATTTCCGAATCCTCGGCCCGCGATGTCCTGTCGGGGCGCGGCTCGCTGCGCCTTGGCGAGGCGGAACTGGCCGCTCTCGGCCTGCCGCCGCCCCGTGCCTTTGCGGTGAAGCGCAACACGCTGATCGTCGCCGATACCCATGGCCTGCACCGGCGCGGCGACGCCCTGGACCGCCCGGCCAGCCGGCTGGAGATCTGGTCGATGGCCCGGACCAACCCGTTCAATCCTTTCCCCGGCCTGCCCTTCCGCCTTTTCGACCGCATCGATCTGGCGCTCTATCGCGGCTGGCTGGCGGTGCAGGACCGCCGCGCCGCCCGCCGGGGCCAGCCGCCGGCCTGGCGCCTGGTCCCACCCCGGCAGGATGAGGCGGCGGCGGAACCGCGCGATTGATCGCGGAAGGCGCCTTGGCCCTGTAACCGACCTCGGCTAGGCTTGCCCCAAGCCGAGGCAAACGCGGGGGCCACCATGGTCGACAATAAGACGCACCAGGCACGGGAGGAGCAGCTCCAGGCGATCGTCGCCCAGGCGACCGGTCGGCTCGGCAGCGGCAGTGCCGAGATCGCCGCCATGGTCGGCCGATATTTCGCCCGTCTCGGCTCCGGCGATCTCCTGGCCCGCAGCCCGGAAGCGCTGTTCGGCGCCGCCCTCGGCCATTGGCGCTTTGCCGCCGAGCGGGCGGCCGGGCAGCAGCTTATCCGGGTCTTCAACCCCCGCCTCGACAGCCACGGCTGGCACAGCCCGCATACGGTGGTCGAGACCGTCACCGACGACATGCCCTTTCTGGTCGATTCGATCACCGCCGCCCTGGCGCGGGAAGGGCGCGGCGTGCATCTGATCGCCCATCCGGTGCTGCATGTCAGCCGCGATGCCCAGGGCCGCCGCACCGCCCTCGCCGAGAGCGGCGGGCTGGCCGAATCCTATATCCACATCGAGATCGACGAGGACGGCGATCCCGAATCCCGCGCCGCCCTGGCGGCCGCCCTCGACCGGGTGCTGTCGGATGTCCGCGCCGCCGTCGAAGACTGGCGCCCCATGCTGGTGAAACTCGGCGAGGCGGCAGAGAATCTGGCCGCCGTCCCCGGCATCGAGACCGAACAGGTCGATTTCCTGCGCTGGCTGCTGGATGGTCATTTCGTGCTGCTGGCCAGCCGCGACTATCAGGGCGGCACCCAGGGCGAGGGCCTTGGCCTGCTGCGCGACAGCCGGGTCCATGCCATGGGCCGGATCGGCGACAGCGGCGTCCATCACCTGCGCGACCAGGACCCGCCGGTCCTGGTCACCAAAGCCAATATGGAATCGACCGTGCATCGCCGGGCGATCATGGATTTCATCGGCGTGAAACTCTTCGGCGCCGACGGCCGGGTGACCGGGGAACGGCGCTTCTACGGGCTCTTCGCGTCGGACGCCTATCAGATGCGGCCGCGCGAAATTCCCCTGCTGCGCGGCAAGGCGGCCCGGGTGCTGGCCGGGGCCGGCTTTGCCCCGGACAGCCATGACGGCAAGGCGCTGCTGAACGCGATCGAGACCTTCCCGCGCGATGAATTATTCCAGGTGACGGAGGACGAACTCGCCGCCACCTGCCTGGGCATCCTGCGCCTCGAAGAACGGCCGCGCACCGGTCTGTTCCTGCGGGCCGACCGTTTCGGCCGCTGGCTCTCCGCCCTGGTCTATCTCCCGCGGGAACAATTCGACACCACGCTTCGCCAGGCGGTGGAGGCGATCCTGACCCGGGCAGCCGGCGGCGAGGTCATGTCGCGCACCAGCGTGCTCGGCCATACCGAACTGGCCCGGGTCCATCTGATCGTGCGGGCGACTGCCGAGCGCCTGGCCCAGCTCGACGCCGTCGCCCTCGAACGCGACATCGTGCTGGCCGCGCGCGGCTGGACCGACCGGCTGCGCGAAGCCCTGATCGGGGCGGAGGGCGAGGACCAGGGCCTGCGCCTGGCCCGGCGCTGGCTGCGCGCCTTCCCCAGCGCCTATCGCGAATCCCACGCCCCGGCGGCGGCCCTGTTCGACATCGCCCGTGGCGAGGCTCTGCTGAGCGGGGACAATGGTGCCGTGGCCCAGGCGGTCTATCGCCTGCTGGAGGATGACGACACGGGCCTGCGCTTCAAGCTCTACCGGCTGGACCAGCCGGTGCCGCTGTCCGACTGCCTGCCCCTGATCGAACACCTGGGCCTGAAGGTGATGGAGGAAGTGCCTCATGCGCTGCGCCTCGCCGAAGGCCGCGTGCTCTGGCTGCACGACTTCCGCCTGATCGAGCCGGAGGGCAAGCCGCTGGCCCTCGAATCCCTGGCGCCCCTGATCGAGGATGCCTTCGCCAAGCTCTGGGCCGGGCAGATCGAGGACGACCGCTTCAACCGGCTGGTGGTGCTGGCGGGCATGCCGGCGCGCGATGTCATGGTGCTGCGCGCCATCGCGCGCTACCTGCGCCAGATCGGCATCCCCTACAGCCAGGATTATATGGAAGAAACCCTGGCCCATTGGCCGGAGATCGCCCGCCAGCTCGTCGGCCTGTTCCGCCTGCGCCACGACCCCGCCGTCGCCGGCGACCGGTCGGCGGCCCTTGCCGCCCTCGAAGCCGAAATCCTGGCCGCCCTCGATGCCGTTGCCTCGCTGGACGAGGACCGCATCCTGCGCCGCTTCCTGAACATCATCGATTGCTCGCTGCGCACCAATCTCTATCAGCCGGGCCGGGCCTGCCTGGCCATCAAGCTGGACAGCCGGCGCATCGAAGGCCTGCCCCTGCCGAAACCGCTGGTCGAGATCTGGGTCTTCAGCCCCCGGGTGGAGGGCGTGCACCTGCGCGGCGGCAAGGTCGCGCGCGGCGGCATCCGCTGGTCCGACCGGCGGGAGGATTTCCGCACCGAGATTCTCGGCCTGGTGAAGGCCCAGATGGTGAAGAATGCGGTGATCGTGCCGACCGGCTCCAAGGGCGGCTTCTACCCGAAGCGCCTGCCCGGCCCCGGCGCCGGGCGGGAAACGATCCAGGCCGAAGCCATCGAATGCTACAAGATCTTCATCGGCGGCCTGCTGGACCTGACCGATAATATCGTCGCCGGGGCCCTGGTGCCGCCCGCCCAGGTGGTGCGCCACGATGCGGACGATCCCTATCTGGTGGTCGCCGCCGACAAGGGCACCGCGACCTTCTCCGATATCGCCAATGGCCTTGCCGAGGAGCGGGGCTTCTGGCTCGGCGATGCCTTCGCCTCCGGCGGCTCGGCCGGCTATGACCACAAGGCCATGGGCATCACCGCGCGCGGCGCCTGGGAAGCGGTGAAGCGCCACTTCCGCGAATTCGGCCATGATACGCAGCGCCAGCCCTTCACCGTGGCCGGGGTCGGCGACATGTCGGGCGATGTCTTCGGCAATGGCATGCTGCTGTCGGACCAGATCCGTCTGGTCGCGGCCTTCGACCACCGCCATATCTTCATCGACCCCACCCCCGATACGGCCCGCAGTTTTGCCGAGCGCCAGCGCCTCTTCGCCCTGCCCCGCTCGTCCTGGGACGATTACGACCGCAGCCTGATCTCCCCCGGCGGCGGGATTTTCGCCCGCAGCCTGAAATCGATCCCGCTGACGGCGGAGGTCCGGGCCCTGCTCGGCCTGGAGGCGACCCAGGTCACCCCCCAGGACCTGATGCAGGCGATCCTGAAGGCGGAGGTGGACCTGCTCTGGTTCGGCGGGATCGGCACCTACATCAAGGCGACCAGCGAGATCAACGCCCAGGTCGGCGACAAGGCCAATGACGCGATCCGCATCGACGGCCGCCAGGTCCGCGCCCGGGTGATCGGCGAGGGCGCCAACCTGGGGGTCACCCAGCGCGGCCGCATCGAATATGCCGAGGCCGGCGGCCGCATCAATACGGATGCCATCGACAATTCCGCCGGGGTCGATTGCTCCGACCATGAGGTGAACATCAAGATCCTGCTGAACGGCGTCATGGCTGCCGGCGACCTGACCCGGAAGCAACGCGACAGCCTCCTGCGTGACATGACCGATGACGTCGCCCGCCTGGTGCTGCGCGACAATTACCTGCAGACCCAGGCGATCAGCATGATCCGGGCGCGCGGCCGCAGCACGGTGGAAAACCAGATCCGCCTGATGCGCATGCTGGAAGCCGAAGGCCGCCTCGACCGCAGCGTCGAATATCTGCCGGGGGACGAGGAGTTGCTGGCCCGCGCCCGCGACGGCCAGGGCCTGACCCGGCCGGAAGCCGCCGTCCTGCTCGCCTATGCCAAGATGCGCCTGCAGGAAGATCTGTTGGCCGGCGATGCGCCGGAGGATCATTTCCTCGGCGCCGAACTGCCGCGCTATTTCCCCGACCAGTTGCAGGTCCGCTATGGCACCGAGATCGAGCAGCACCGCCTGCGCCGCGAGATCATCGCCACCCAATTGGCCAATGCCATCGTGAACTGGACCGGGCCGACCTTCGTCTCCCGGATCGAGGAATCGACCGGTTTCGAGGCCGGCGCCATCGCCCGGGCCTTCGTCGCCGCGCGGATCATCTTCCGCCTCGACGATCTCGCCGCCGCCATCGACGATCTGGATGGCCAGGTGCCGGCCGCGACCCAGACCGCCATGCTGCTGGCGACCGGCGATGCCACCCGCCAGGCCGCCATGTGGCTGCTGCATAATGAAGTCCAGCCGCTGGATATCGCCGGGACCGTGGGCAAATTCGCCCCTGGGGTTTCCACCCTCGCCGGCGCCCTGGGGGATTTGCTGCCCTTGCGCAGTGCCGCCCGCTTCACCGCCGCCAAGGACAAGCTGCTGGCCGATGCTGTGCCGGAGACCCTGGCCGCCGGCATTACCGCCCTGCCCTTCCTTTACGGCGCCCTCGATATTGTCGCTGCCGGGGCAGAGGAAGTGCTGGCCATCGGCACTGCCTATTTCCGCCTGGGTGACGAGATCGGCCTCGAGACCCTGCGCGAGGCAGCGGCGGCCATCGAGCCGGGCGATCATTGGGACCGGTTGGCCC
>Ga0075012_10003304_pt1 | contig 15494 bp, 17 predicted proteins | sample All_14_2_FD_71474 | JGI IMG/M metagenome (GOLD analysis project Ga0075012, IMG submission 71474) | Freshwater microbial communities in response to fracking from Pennsylvania, USA - Allegheny Zone_MetaG_DW_15 | ecosystem: Environmental > Aquatic > Deep subsurface > Groundwater > Drilled... | reverse complement strand
GAACTCGATGCCCTGACCGAGGTTTTCAATGTTGGCGTCGGTCAGGCCGCCGATGCCTTGAGCCAGCTGGCTGGCTCGCCGGTGCGCCTGAAGGTGCCGCTGGTCGCCATGCTGTCCAAGCAAGACATCAGCGACGACCTGATGGCCCAGGGCACGGAGCGCATTTGCGCGGTACGCCAAGATTTCAGGGGTGTGCTCAACACCGAAGCCGTGCTGATGTTCCCGGTGCAGCAAAGCCTGCAACTGGTGCAGATGATGGTGGGCGGCGACGTGCCGCTGGAACAGCTTGGCGAAATGGAGCAGGAAGCCATGGCCGAGATAGGCAACATCCTGCTCAACTCGGTGGTTTCAGGCATTGCCGATGTGCTGCGGCTCAGGTTTGAAGGTTCCCTGCCGCAGGTTGAAATGGGCCCGGTGCGCGACGTGTTGTGCGGCCAGGGGCAACTGCAAGAACAGGTGCTGAGTCTGCAGATTGACTTCACCCTGGATGCCCTGGCCGTCCAGGGTTATCTGGTGTTCATGCTGGATGTGGAGTCTGTCGCATCGCTCAAGGCCACGGTGCAAGCCTTCCTGCAGACCTTGCACACATGAATTCGCCCGAAATCGCCGCCAACCCGCCCTGGTCAGACTGGGCGCTCGACAACCTGCAGCTGGGCCTGATCGTGCTGGATGGCCAAAGCCGCGTGGTGTTTGCCAACAAGTGGTTTTTGCGCCATGCCGAGATGGCGTTTGACCAGATGGCGCAAAAAAAGCTCGACGAGGTCTTTCCACAGCTGGTGCGCAGCCACTTCATGCTGTTTCTGACGCAGGCGCTGGCCAGCGGCTTCCCGGCGCTGCTGTCACAGACCTTGCATCCGGCACCTTTTCCGCTGTACCTGCCATCGGCACAGCGCAGCCAGGACAAGGTGTTGCGCCAGTCCATCCGCATCATTCCGATGGGTTTCCAGGCGACCCGCATGGCCGACCAGCGTTACACGATGATCCAGATCAGCGATGTCACCAACTCGGTGATGCGTGAGCGCCTGCTCAAGGCGCAGGCCGACAAGCTGCACGACATGGCCAACCTCGACACCCTGACCGGCCTGGGCAACCGCCGCCTGCTGGATGACAAGCTCGCACAGGAGCTGCGTGCCGCTTCCCGCCTGGGCACCAGCGTGGCGGCGGTCATGTTCGACATCGATTACTTCAAGCAATTCAATGATTTGTACGGTCACCTCAAGGGTGACGACGTCCTGCGTAGCGTGGGGGCCGTGCTGCGCGAGATTTGCCGGCGCCCGCGCGACGTGGCAGCACGTTTTGGCGGCGAGGAACTGGTGGTCATCCTGCCCGAAACCGACCAGGTCGGCGCCATGCAACTGGCCCATGAGGTGTTGCAGCGCGTGCGCGATCTGCAAATCGTCCACGCGGGCAGCGATTGTGCGCAGGTGCTGACCCTGAGCGCGGGGGTGGCGGTATCCACCCCCCACCAGGTGCTCACGGCCGAGAGCCTGCTGAACCTGGCCGACATCGCGCTGTACCGCGCCAAGGATGCCGGGCGCAACCAGGTGTGCGGCACAGCGCCTGTTTTTTCAGAGCATGTGGACCAACCTCAAGGTGCGTGACACTGTCCCGGCTGCGTTCAAACGTGGCGTTGCGGGCTTGGATGCGGGCCATCAACTTGTGCGACTGACGTTTTGACAACTTTTTTGACACCCATGAATACGCTTCAACTTGGCAGCAGCGATCTCTTTGTGACCCCCATTTGCCTGGGCACCATGACCTTTGGCGAGCAAGTCGATGAGGCCCTGGCCTTTGCCATTCTGGATCGCGCGCTGGAGCGCGGCATCAACTTCATCGACACGGCCGAGATGTACGCCGTGCCGCCGCGTGCCGAAACCTTCAACGCCACCGAGCGCATCCTTGGCAACTGGCTGGCGCAGCGCCCGGGTGCGCGGCAAAAGCTCGTTCTTGCCACCAAGGTGGCGGGCCCCAGCCGCGGCATGCCGTGGATTCGCGGTGGCAGCACCGACCTGACGCCAGACGACATCCTGGCCGCGTGCGACGCCAGCCTGCAGCGCCTGAAAACCGACGTGATTGACCTCTACCAGATCCACTGGCCGGTACGCAGTGTGCCGATGTTTGGCAGCCTGTATTACCAACCGCGTGAGGAAACAGGCGCCTCCATCCACGCCCAGCTGGAAGCGTTGGGCCAACTGGTCAAGGCCGGCAAGGTGCGCGCGGTGGGGCTGTCGAACGAAACGCCGTATGGCGTGCACGAATTTGTGCGCCTGGCCGAGCAGCACGGCTTGCCGCGTGTGGCCACGGTACAAAACGGCTACAGCCTGCTCAACCGCAGTGTGGAGAACGCGCTGGACGAAACCCTGCACCACCTGAACGTGTCGCTGCTGGCGTATTCGCCGCTGTCATTTGGCTTGCTGACCGGCAAATACGACGACACCGGCCTGACCGGGCCCGGCGCACCGGCCCAAGCGCGTCTGACCAAATTCGAGGCCAGCCGCAAACAGCGCTGGGGCCGCCCCGAGGCGCTGGTGGCGGCCAAACGCTACAGCGCATTGGCCCGCGCGCACGGGCTGACGCCGACGCAACTGGCGCTGGCCTTTTGTTACAACCAGTGGCGGGTGGCCAGCACCATCATTGGTGTGACCTCGGTGGCGCAGCTGGATGAAAATATCGACATCTGGGGCACGTCCTTGTCGCCTGAGCTGCTCCAGCAAGTGGATGTGATCCGCTGGGAAATGCGTGACCCGGCCATGTGAGTGTTTGGCTGACGTGCTGTTGGAGGGTGGTATGAGTTTGGTGCAGTTGATCTACGTGAGTGATTTGGTCAATAAGGACGAGACGCAGATTCCGGCCATTCTGGCGTCGTCGGTACGCCACAACGAGGAAGACGGCATCACCGGCATGCTGCTGTACGCCCAGGGCAATTTTTTGCAGGTGCTTGAAGGCGAGCCTGAGCTGGTCCGCCGCACCTACGACCGCATTTGCGAGGACCCTCGCCACCGGAACACGGTGCTGCTGACCGAAGAAGCCGTGAACGAGCGGCATTTTGCCGACTGGCGCATGGGTTACCGGCAACTTGAGCCCGGTCTGGCTGCCAAGGTGCCTGATTACGCGCCGTTTTTCGAATTTGGTTTTGATGCCGCAGCCATCCGTGGCAAGCCAGGGGTGGCGCTCGAAATGCTGGAACTCTTCAGCCGGGGCATGCTTTGACGGTCACATGGCCAAAAAAGACCACGTCAGCCTGACGCCTGCCACCCAGCTGCTCAAAGCCAGCCGGGTGGCTTTCTCTGAACACCCTTACGACTATCTGGAGCACGGTGGCGCTTTGCACAGCGCGGCTGAGCTGGGCTGGGATCCGTACGCGGTGGTCAAGACGCTGATCATGCAGGACCAGGACGCCAAACCGTTGGTGGTGCTGATGCATGGCAACCGCAAGGTGTCGACCAAAAACCTGGCGCGCCAGATCGGTGCCAAGTCGGTGGAGCCGTGCACGCCGGAGGTGGCCAACCGGCACAGCGGTTATCTGGTGGGCGGCACCTCGCCGTTTGGCACCCGAAAAACCATGCCGGTGTTCATCGAAGCGACCATTTTGGACTTGCCCAAAATCCTGATCAACGGTGGTCGGCGCGGTTACCTGGTGGGGCTGGCGCCGCAGGTGTGCGTTGACCTGCTGGGTGCAAAGCCGGTGACTTGTGCGCTGGCTGAGGGGCTGGGCTGAGGCATCGGTTTCTCTGGTTATCGACCGACGGCAGGGCGACTGGGTGATGCGCGTGCGGTTTTGGAATGAAATCACGCGCGGGGCTGGCGCCTGAGTACGCCAGGGACTGTGGACGCGCGCCTTTCATCCCAAAGCCCGGTCGCATCACCCAATCACCCTGCCTCAACACGGTGTGTGATGGCTGCAGCTTGCCATACCAAAATGCAGGCGGTTTTCCCCTTGATTGCTGCTGGAAACCAGCGCCGATGGTGTGGCGAGAGCTTCAGCCCAAAAGCGCATTGATTGCAGCGTTTGCAAAGACCTGGCTGCGGTTTTTCTTGAAGAAACTTCGGCCATCTCAAACAGCGTTGAGGCAGGGTGATTGGGTGATGTGACCGGGCTTTGGGGCGGAAGGCGCGCGCCTGAAGCGCTCGCGCTCTGACAAAGTCACCCCGCGCGTGATTTCGCACCAAAACCGCACGCACATCACCCAGTCGCCCTGCCGTCAGTCGACAACCCGCGAAACCGAAACCGAAACCGAAACCGAAACCGAAACCGAAACCGCCATCCATAAACAACGAGCGAACCCGCTCCAGCCGACCCACCGCCAACGCAGGCTGGCAAAATACCGGTTTCAAGCCCGCCGTGTCGGGCAGCAGGAGTGTTGTTTGGAATTCATGCAAAGTTTTGGGCCTTTTCTGGCCGTGCTGGCCGCGTATCTGGTCGGGTCGCTGTCGTTTGCGGTGATCGTCAGCCGCGTCATGGGCCTGAACGATCCGCGCACCTTTGGCAGCAAAAACCCGGGGGCCACCAATGTGTTGCGCTCGGGCTCCAAGGCGGCGGCCATCATCACGCTGCTGCTGGACGCCGCCAAGGGTTGGCTGCCGGTGGCGCTGGTGTCCTGGTACGGCGCTCCTTACGGTTTGCGCGAGGGCACGCTGGCGATGGTTGGGTTGGCGGCTTTCCTGGGGCATGTGTACCCGGTGTTTTTCAAATTTGAAGGCGGCAAGGGTGTGGCTACCGCGCTGGGCGTGCTGCTGGGGGTGAGCGGTTGGCTGGGTCTGGCCACGCTGCTGATCTGGGTGCTGATGGCGGCCGGGTTCCGCTACTCGTCGCTGGCCTCAATCACCGCGGCGGTGATGGCGCCCGTGGTGTACCTGCTGGCGGGTGATACGTTTTGGCTCAAAAACACCCCGGTGGCGTTTGGCATCACCGTGATGGCACTGTTTCTGCTTTATCGCCACGCTGACAACATCAACCGGCTGATCAAGGGCACCGAGTCAAAGCTGGGCAAAAAAGCGGCGCCACCGGCGGCGTTGCCGGACCATGGTGCGCACCGTGGCCACCCGCATCACCGGTCCGCCAAGTCGGCCCACCCGGCCGAAAACAAGCCACCTCACTCAGGCAAACGTCGCTCATGAAACTCTGCATCCTCGACAACGACTACCTCGACCCGGCGGTAGCACCGATCTACCAAAGTTATGGCGCCATGACTGAGCGCCTGCTGCGCGATGCCGGTGCCACCGGCCAGATCGACCTGTTCAACACCATGCAGGGGCACTATCCCGAGTCGTTTGATGCGTATGACGCGGTGCTGTTGACCGGCAGCCGGGCCGACGCTTTCTCGCAAGAGCCTTGGGTGCTGGCGCTGCGCCAGAAGGTCGAGCAGTTGCTGCAGGCCAGGAAAAAACTGGTGGGAATCTGTTTTGGCCACCAGCTGATTGCGCTGTGTCTGGGTGCACGGGTCGGGCGGGCACCGCAAGGTTGGGGCGCCGGGCGCATGGCCTACCAGTGGCTGGCGCCCGACATGGCCCAAGGGCGCACTGACCTGGGCTTGCTGGCCAGCCACCAGGACCAGGTGTTTGACCTGCCCGAAGGCGCCACGCTGCTGGCCACCAGCGACTTTTGCCCGGTGGCGGCCTTTGCGGTGGACGACCGGGTGTTTTGTGTGCAGCCGCACCCGGAGTTTGTGGAAGCCTATAGCGCGTTTTTGCTCGACAAACGGCGTGTGGCGCTGGGCGAGGCGCAGTATCTGGCGTGTACCGACAGCCTGGCCAAGGGGCATGACGGCGCTGTCGTGGCGCGCATGATCGTCGCCTTTATCGAGGGTGCACCGTCGGCGCAGGTCTGACCTGACGTTGCCAAGGCCCGCCGGGTGGATCGTGTCCGCCACACCTGCCAGCATCAGCGCGGCTTGAGCACGCTGGCCAGATCCTCGGGCGCCACCGATCGGGCTGCACCGAAACCCGCCACCTGTCGCGCGGCCAGGGCGGTGATGGCAAAAAAGCTGAAATCACCCAGGTGGGTCATCATTTCCGCGTCAGGAAAGCGCGCGAGATAGGCACTTTTGGCAGCCTGCCAGTCGGTGCTGTCGGGCATCAGGCGGGCAGCGGTGCCCTCCAGCGACAGGCGGGGCAGAGCGTGCACCGGCTCCCCCGGCACCTCGGCCTGCATCACCAGCAGCGACACCGTCGGGTCAGACATCAGGTGACGCGTGTGCGGTGCCAACTGGCTGACATGGATGACGAGGGTGCCACGGTGTGGCTCAATGGCAAACGGCACCATCGACACAAATGGCTTGCCCTGCCCATTGAGCGTGCCCAAGGCGGCCACGCGCTGGGTGTGGAGCAGGGTGCGCAGGGCCCAGTTCAGGCGGGTTTCGTGCGGCTGGGTGCCTTCAGGTTCTTCAGCGTTCATAGATCAAAACGGCCTTCAGCCCTTATGGTTAATGGGCTGGCAGCTATCCCTAACGGTTCAGGCAGGGACGGCACCCGATGCCCCGAGTTGCAGGATCAGGTGGTGGTTGACCCGCTCACGCACGGCCGAGGCCAGCAGCGCCGACGCAATGCCCGCGCCCGCGCCCGAGGTGGCATGTAACAGCGGTGGGCGGATCAGCTTGGCCTGTGCGTCCATCACCACCACCACGTCGGGTTGGTTGACCTGTTGGGTGCGCCGCGTGACGATGGCCACGCGCCCATCTTCCAGTTGCACAAAGGTGCCCGGCGGGCAAAACCCCACCCTGCGCACCAGCGCCTGCCCGATGGCGCCGCCGTGTTCGGTGTGGCCCTGGATCAGGTGACGGGCCGAGTCGGCGGCGCTTTGTCCTTCGCGCGACTCACGCGGGCTGATCATGGCGGCGTAGCGGTCGACCACGAGCAAAATGTGCGCCAGACGCCGAGGCGCGGGCAACATGATCAATGCCACGGGCGAGCGGTCTTCGACATGGTGCAGCCGCACCACGTCCAGCCACAGCGCGTCGGTGATGCCTTTGCGCTCCAGAATTTCGGCGCCTTTGAGCGGGTGCTCGTTGATGGCGACCTGCTGTTCGCGCGTGGGGCGGCTGCGCTGGCTGGCCATCTCGTCCTGCAGCACCGTCATGGCCACGTTCATGGTGAGCGCGGCGCGCACCAGGCTGTCGCGCTGGCTGCGGGGCAGGGCAAAGTCGGTGGCGATCAGGTCGCACAACACGGCGCATACCAGGGCATGCGAGGCGCTGTAGCCCACTGGCGACTTGGTCGCGAGTTGAAACAGCAGGTACAGGCTGACGTCGGTGTCTTGTCTGAGCAAGTCCTGCAGCCAGCGGTCGTACTGGTGAATGCGCTGGCTGAATTCCTGCACGCTGTCAGGATGCGTTAACACCATCGCCAGCCCGGACTCGAGGTCAGACCATTGGCCGAGCAAGTCCTCGTACTCGTCTTCGGTTTTAACGATCAGCGCCATGCTCAAAAACGCTTGTCCAGCACCATCTGATCGTTGTTGCGGTTCATCTGGAAGCGGCTCAGAAAGTTGTTGCCCAGCAGCACGTAAGGCATGGCGCCTTCGGACACCACCGCGTCCATGTTGTACAGCGTGACGCTGCCCACGCGCAGTTGGTCGAGCTTGATGCGCCAGGCGGGAATGATGCCATTGGCCGTGCTCATGGCTTGTGGCCGCCCCTGTGTGTAATTGAGGCCCAATTGCCGGGCTTGCTCTGCCGACAGGCTGACCATGGAGGCCCCCGTGTCGACCATCATCGACGCGCTGCGCCCGTTGATCTGCCCCTGCGTCATGAAATGGCCACGTGCGTCAGCATTCAGTACCAGCTTGTTGCCACCCGCGGCATCGCCAGAGCCACCCACGCTGACCGGTGTGCCGCCCAGGCGCAGCAACATGCGCTCGCCAGCCACTTCCACCGTGGCTTGAGCACCCTGCAGGCTGAGCAGTTTGACGCCTTCGTGCGATTCTCCCGGTGCCAGGCTGCGCGGCTGGCCGCCGTCAATCACCAGCAGCGCCTTGCTGCCCAGCAGCCCGGCCAGCGCCACCTGTTGTGCGCTGGTCAAGCCGTTGGCTGCTGCCAGCAAGACAGCCAGGGCCAGGTGGGTGGTGAAACGCAGGCGAGGTGCCATTACTCGCGGTAGTTGTCAAAACTCAGCGGGATGTCGGTGACTTCCTTGCGCATCAGGGCCTGGGCGGCCTGCAGGTCGTCGCGGTCTTTGCCGGTGACGCGCAATTTGCCGTCCTGGATGGCGGCCTGCACCTTGATCTTGCTGTCCTTGATCAGGCGCTGGATTTTTTTGGCCAGCTCGGTCTCGATGCCGTCACGGATCTTGATGACCTGCTTGACCTTGTCACCGCCGATTTTCTGGACGTCGCCCTTGTCCAGAAAACGCACATCCACCTCGCGTTTGGTGAGTTTGTTGCGCAGGATGTCTTCGATCTGGGTGAGCTGGAAGTCGGCGTCCCCAATCAGGGTGATTTCTTTGTCTTTGAGTTCGACAGCGGCGGGCGTGCCTTTGAAGTCAAAACGGGTGGCAATTTCCTTGGAGGTGTTTTCCACGGCGTGTTTCACGTCCACCATCTTGGCTTCACAAACGGTGTCAAAAGAGGGCATAGGAGTTCTCGCTAAATAAATGTTCGACAATTCCGCCATGTTAGTTCAGAACAATGTGCCGCTACAGGCCTACAACAGCTTTCACATCCTGGCCAAAGCCAACGCGCTGGCCCACATCACCACCCAGGCCGACATCAGCACCCTGCTGGCCGACCCCTTCTGGGCCAGCGAGCCCAAATTTGTGTTGGGCGGCGGCAGCAATGTGATCCTCACCGGCGATGTCAAACCACTGGTGCTCAAGGTCGAGATTTTGGGCCGCCGACTGGTGGCCGAGACCGACAAAGTGATCATCGTCGAAGCCGGTGCCGGTGAAAACTGGCACGACTTTGTGGCCTGGACGCTGGCACAGGGCTGGCCAGGCCTGGAGAACATGGCGCTGATCCCAGGCACCGTGGGCGCCGCGCCAGTGCAGAACATCGGCGCTTATGGGGTGGAGCTGCAGGATCGCTTTGACTCGCTCGACGCGATCGACCTGGTGACCGGTCAGGTGTTCACCCTGAACGCCGCCCAATGTGCCTTTGGTTACCGTGACTCTGTTTTTAAACATAGCAGCGCAGCCAATCCAGATGCGGGCCAACAGGCGATTGGCCTCAAAGACCGGGCGCTGATCTTGCGTGTGCGTTTTGCCCTGCCCAAACCCTGGAAACCGGTGCTGGGCTACCTGGACCTTGATAAAAAAATGGCCGAGCACGGTGTGGACCAGCCCACCGCGCAGCAGCTGTTTGACTGGGTGTGTGAGATCCGCTGCGCCAAACTGCCCGACCCGGACGTGATTGGCAACGCGGGCAGCTTCTTCAAAAACCCGACGGTGACGCCCGAGCAGTGCGCCGACATCATTGGCCGCGACCCCAAGGTGGTGTTTTACCCGCTGGCCGATGGCAGCTTCAAACTGGCCGCGGGCTGGCTGATCGACGCCTGCGGCTGGCGCGGCAAGTCGGTCGGCAAAGCGGGCGTCTACGAGAAACAGGCGCTGGTGCTGGTGAACCGTGGCTCGGTCGACGGCCCCGATGGCGCCACTGGTGGCGAGGTGATGACCCTGGCCAAGGCGATCCAGACCAGCGTGTACGAGCGTTTTGGCATCTGGCTCGAACCCGAACCTGTGGTGGTTTAACGTCTTTTTGGCCGAAAACCCTTATGTCATAAGGGCGAGTAGCTACGTTTAACAGAGCATTTCTGGCGCGAAGCCTGGGCTGACGGCGCGCACCCCACGCGCCGCTTCGGGTTATCTGGGCGCCTGGGCGCAATCAGCCGCGTATTTGCCGCATGATCGCGCCATGAAAAAAATTCTTGTGCTTGGGGGTACCGGCTTTGTAGGCGCCCATGTGTGTGAAAAACTGGTGCGTGAGGGCTGGGCCGTGACCCTGCCGACACGGCGGCGCAGCAATGCCAACGCACTCCAACACCTGCCCGGCCTGACCGTGCTGGAATGTGATGTGCACGACGAGGCCGCCCTGGCCCAGGTGGTGGCCGGGCAAGACGCCGTGGTCAACCTGGTGGCCATCCTGCACGGCAACCAGGCGGCGTTTGAACGCACCCATGTGGCCCTGCCACGCAAGATCGCCAAGGCCTGCCTGGCCCACGGTGTGAAACAGCTGGTGCATGTCAGCGCCCTGGGCACCGACGCGTTGCAGCCCCAAACCTTGCCGTCGATGTATTTGCGCTCCAAAGGTGAGGGTGAGGCGGTGCTGATCCAGGCCGCCAGCGGTGCGGTGGCAGGCAGCGGCGAGCGCGGCGGCTTTGACCTGAGCATCCTGCGCCCGAGCGTGATTTTTGGCGCCCAGGACAAGTTCCTCAACGTGTTTGCCAAGCTGCAAAAAATCTTCCCGGTGTTACCCCTGGCCGGTGCCAACGCGCAGTTTCAGCCGGTCTGGGTGCAGGACGTGGCCACCGCCGTGGTGCGCTGCCTGGCTGGCGCCAGTCAAGCGGCCTCACCGCGCACCATCGAACTCGTCGGCCCCGAGGTGTTCACCCTGAAACAGCTGGTGCAGCTGTCCGGTCAACTGGCGGGCCTGGGCGGTGGTTTTGGCCGCCCCGTGTTCGGCCTGCCCGACTGGGCCGCCCGCCTGCAAGCCAAGCTGATGGGTTTGGCACCGGGCGAACCGGTGATGAGCACCGACAACCTCGACTCGATGAAAGTGCCCAACGTGGCCACCGGCAAGTTCCCGGGCCTGGACTCCCTGGGCATCACCGCCTCGGCCCTGCAGCCGATTGCGCAGGGGTATTTGCAGGGGAGGTAGGGGGCGGCGGTGCGGGGTTGGAGTACGCTCAAATGGAGAGTGGTCCACCAAAATTCTGTTGGGTAGCCGCTCAAAGTTATGAGCAATCATTGCTCACACCATTGAGCTGTCTTACCCTGCACTCGGCACTGCTGGCGTGTGAGCAAGTATCTTCCTTCGAGCACTCATAGTCGCTCTGGTCGAAAGCTTGTCCGCCAACTGAACAGAGTCCTTTGAAGGTTTCCCGTGTCAGTATCACTACGGTCGCTGCTGCCACACAATTAAAGCGGCGTTGATCAATCACAGTTTTCATATGAGTCCTTTGGATTGTTGAAGTCCAAAGTGTGGTGTCACGACCATTTGAGACCAACGCCATTTTTTGTTTTTGAGACCACTTTGCGGTGTTGTTCCTCAAACGACGGGGGAAGCGGCTTGTGTCGTTGAAATTGTGTGGCTCACGCACCAGGTTATCGGGCTGTTGTATGACGCGGAGACTCACACCTTCGATTGCCACCTGAAGAAGGTGTTTGCTGACAGCGAGTTGGAGGCTGATTCAGTTATCCAAAATTTTCGAATAACTGCCGCCGACGGCAAAACCTACAACACACAGCATTGCAACCTCGCAGCCATCATTGTCGTGGGCTGTCAGGTCAACTCCGAACGGGCAATGCTTTGCCGCAGTAAGTAGATAGAGGGGAATGTCATCTACCTTTTTTATGCTTCTACGACTTTGTATTGATAACTTGGATGCTGTATAAAAAAACAGTTATTATCGAGGTCAATCAACTTCAGCACACACCTTGACTGGCAATAGAGCTGCACGATATATCGTATCTGTCGGAGTCACACCTGCTACTTCATCGCCTACGTTGGAGTGTGCTGCAAGAATGTGACATGAACCAAAGATCTGCGACCCAACTTGTCCGCTTGTCAGCGGCTGAATAACCATGGACGACCAGCCCGTTTCCCTCACACCCACGCCCGAAGGTTATGCCGACTGGCTGCTTGACCTGAAAGCCCGCATCCATACGGCCCAGCAGCGTGCGGCGCTGGCGGTGAATCGCGAGTTGGTATTACTGTATTGGCAAATCGGGCGAGACATTTTGGCGCGACAAGCAAGCCAAGGTTGGGGTGCTAAGGTGATCGAGCGGCTGGCGCATGATTTGCGCACGGCATTTCCCGAGATGAAGGGGTTTTCTCCGCGCAACCTCAAGTACATGCGTGCTTTTGCCGAGGCGTGGCCGGATGCGGAATTTGTGCAAGCGGTGCTTGCACAATTGCCTTGGTACCACCAGTTGGCACTGCTGGACAAGTTGTCTGCACCCGAAGATCGCCGCTGGTATGCGGCGCAGGCTATTGAGCACAACTGGTCGCGCAATGTGCTGGTGATGCAGATCGAAACCCGCCTGCTGGCGCGTAGTGGCTCAGCGGTCACCAACTTCGAAGCCAGTTTGCCCAAGCCACAGTCCGATCTGGCACGTGAGTCGCTGAAAGATCCTTACCGTTTTGACTTTCTTGGCTTGACCGGTGAGGTGCAAGAGCGCGAGGTCGAACACGCCTTGGTGAAGCACGTCACTGAATTCCTGCTGGAGCTAGGAGCGGGTTTTGCGTTTGTGGGGCGGCAGGTGCTGCTGGATGTGGGTGGCGACGAGTTTTTCATCGACCTCCTGTTCTACCACCTCAAGCTGCGCTGTTATGTGGTGATCGAACTCAAGGGCGGCAAGTTCAAGCCCGAGCATCTGGGACAGCTTGGGTTTTATTTGACTGCGGTGGATCGTCAAGTGAAAAGCGAGCACGACAACCCCACCATTGGACTGTTGTTGTGCAAGAGCAAAAACAAGATCGTGGCCGAATATGCCTTGGGTGATAAAACCCAGCCTATGGGTATTGCCGAATACAAATTGCTTGAATCGCTGCCGGCCGAGCTGCAAACCAGCTTGCCCAGCATTGAGCAGATCGAGAGTGAGTTAAGCGGGTTGGAGCAATAGGGATACGCCTGTCTACAACAAAAAAGCCCGCCAGGCGTGACACCTGGCGGGCTTTGTTTTGTTGGGGCTTGAGGTTGTTTATTTACCCAGCTTCAAAAAGTCATCCCCCTTGCCCAACTCCAGCAGTCCGGCTTTGGCATAAATGCCGAGTTTGGCGCGGGTGTCGGTGATGTCCAGGTTGCGCATGGTCAGTTGGCCGATGCGGTCGAGCGGGCTGAAAGGTGCGTCCTCGACCTTTTCCATGCTCAGGCGTTCGGGCGCGTAGGTCAGGTTGGGGCTTTCGGTGTTGAGCAGACTGTAGTCATTGCCACGGCGCAGTTCCAGTGTGACGGTGCCGGTGATGGCGCTGGCCACCCAGCGTTGGGCGGTTTCGCGCAGCATGATGGCCTGGCTGTCGAACCAGCGGCCCTGGTACAGCAGACGGCCGAGTTTGCGGCCGCTGCTCCGGTATTGTTCGATGGTGTCTTCGTTGTGGATGCCGGTGACCAGGCGCTCATAGGCGATGAACAGCAACGCCAGGCCAGGGGCTTCGTAGATGCCGCGGCTCTTGGCTTCGATGATGCGGTTTTCGATCTGGTCACTCATGCCCAGGCCGTGGCGTCCACCGATGCGGTTGGCTTCCAGGAACAGGCTGACCAGGTCGGGGTATTCGACACCGTTCAGCGCGACCGGGCGGCCTTCTTCAAAACGCACCGAGACTTCTTCGGCTTTCACCACACAGTCGTCTTTCCAGAACGGCACACCCATGATCGGGTTGACGATGCGGATGCCGCTGTTGAGGTTTTCCAGGTCCTTGGCTTCGTGGGTGGCGCCGAGCATGTTGGAGTCGGTTGAGTAGGCCTTTTCGGCGCTCATCTTGTAACCAAAACCGTGCGCGGTCATGAAGGCGCTCATTTCGGCGCGGCCACCGAGTTCGTCGATGAAGGCCTGGTCCAGCCAGGGTTTGTAGATTTTGAGCGCCGGGTTGGTCAGCAGGCCGTAGCGGTAAAAGCGCTCGATGTCGTTGCCCTTGAAGGTGCTGCCGTCGCCCCAGATGTTGACGTCGTCCTCTTTCATCGCTGCCACCAGCATGGTGCCGGTCACCGCGCGGCCCAGCGGCGTGGTGTTGAAGTAGGTCACACCCGCGGTGCTGATGTGGAAGGCGCCGCTTTGCAGCGCGGCCAGACCTTCGGCAGCGAGTTGCTGGCGGCAGTCGATCAGGCGGGCTTTTTCAGCGCCGTATTCCATCGCCTTGCGCGGGATTTCGTCATAGTCCGACTCGTCGGGCTGGCCCAGGTTGGCGGTGTAGGCATAGGGCAGGGCGCCCTTGAGCTTCATCCAGTGCAAGGCAGCGCTGGTGTCAAGCCCGCCCGAAAAAGCGATGCCAACCTTTTGACCGACGGGGATGTTCTGCAGAATGGTATTGGACATGATTTTGGCCTCTAGACCTTATGAAATAGGGGTAGGTGGCTATGAAAAATCAACCGAAGTGGCAGATGTAGTGGTAGGGCTCGGTGACGCGGATCTCAAAGCTGCTGTTGCCGGGGATGCTGAAGCTCTCGCCGGGGCCAGAGGTCAGCCACACTTCGCTGCCCTTGGGTTTGTACTCACAACTGCCAGCCACACACTCCATGATTTCCGGTGCGCCGGTGTTGAAGGTCAGGGTGGCGGGCAAGACCACGCCGACCGATTTTTTGCTGCCGTCAGCCAACGTGATGCCGTGGCTGATGCATTTGCCATCAAAGTAAACGCTGGCTTGGGTGGCGACGGTCACGCCTTCAAAATGTGTGGTGGTCATGGTGGATCAGGTTCCGTGCGGTAAAAGCGTTGGATTTTAGGGGAGCCCCGACTCAAATCCGCCCGGCAAAAACCTCGGCATCAAACCCCACAGTCACCGTCCCATCACCCCACACCACCACCGGCCGTTTGATCACACTGGGCTGTGCCAGCATCAGCGCTGTGGCAGAGGCATCATCCACCACCGCCAGCCGGGTCGGTTCATCGAGTTTGCGCCAGGTCGTGCCCTTGCGGTTCACCAACGTTGGCCACCCCACCGCCGCCAGCCAACTCGGCAACAGCTCCGCGGGCACGCCTTGCTTTTTGAAGTCATGAAACGTCACCTCCAGCGCCTGTTCTGCCAGCCAGGTGCGCGCCTTTTTGACGGTGTCGCAGTTGGGAATACCGAAAACGGTGACTTTTGGGGGGAGGTGGGTAGGATTTTTCATGCCCGCCATGTTGCCATTAATCGGGTTAACCCTGCCCGGCGCCGCCACCTGCGCGACAATTCAGCCCGTTATGACACATTCTTTCCAAACCCTCAACGAGTGGCTGGCCTACTGCGAGCAGCTTCACCCCACCGCCATTGACATGACCCTGGAGCGTCTGCGTACCGTGGCGCAGCGCATGGCCATCACCATGAAATGCCCGGTGATCACCGTGGCTGGCACCAACGGCAAGGGCTCCACCTGCGCGATGCTGGAGGCGATTTTGCAGCAGGCGGGTTATCGCACTGGCGTCTACACCTCGCCGCATCTGGTGCACTTTGAGGAGCGCCTGCGCCTCAATGGCCAGCCGGTGGCTGCTGCCGAATTGGTTGCGGCCTTTGCAGCGGTGGAAAGCGCCAGATGCCAGAAGAATGATGTGATTTCGCTCACCTATTTTGAATTCTCGACGCTGGCTATTTTTGACGTGTTGCGGCATCACCCGCTGGATGTGGTGATTCTGGAAGTGGGCCTGGGTGGGCG
>Ga0075012_10003300_pt1 | contig 15504 bp, 14 predicted proteins | sample All_14_2_FD_71474 | JGI IMG/M metagenome (GOLD analysis project Ga0075012, IMG submission 71474) | Freshwater microbial communities in response to fracking from Pennsylvania, USA - Allegheny Zone_MetaG_DW_15 | ecosystem: Environmental > Aquatic > Deep subsurface > Groundwater > Drilled... | reverse complement strand
ATGGAGCGGGTGACGAGACTCGAACTCGCGACGTCTTCCTTGGCAAGGAAGTGCTCTACCACTGAGCTACACCCGCGTGAAAGCGGACGATCAAGCTAACCGATGGGCGCTTTCCGTCAAGCGACTTTTATCGGTTTCGCGCCGGATCGGCGGCGTCCCGCAACGCGTCCCCCAGCAGGTTCAGGGACAGCAATAGAAAAATCATGACCAGCGCCGGAAAAACGAGCAGCCACCAGGAACTCTTGATGGGATTAATGGCCGAGGCGCCGCTCGACAGCAGCGATCCCAAGCTGGCCAGCGGCGCTTCGACTCCCAGTCCCAGGAAGCTCAGAAACGATTCGTCGATGATCACCGCCGGAATCGTCAGCGTCAGGTAAATCAGGATCACCCCGAGCAGATTCGGCAGCAGGTGCCGGAACAGAATCCGGAAATGGCCCTGGCCCAGGGCCACCGCGGCGGTGACGAAGGTCCGGTTTTTGAGCGCCAGCACCTGGCCGCGGACGATGCGCGCCATGGTCAGCCACTCGATGAAGCCGAGCGAGAAAATCAGAATGGCGATCCGGCTGTAGAGCACGAGCCATTCCCAGCCCAGCCCGGCGGCGAAATCTTTCACCCATTCGTTGAGTGCGTTGATCAAGACCAAAATAAAAATCAGGCGCGGCACGGAATAAAAAATATCGACCAGCCGCATCATCGCCGCATCCAGCCGGCCGCCGGCGTATCCCGCGATCATTCCGTAAAGGGTCCCGATGAACAGGGCGATGGCGGCGCCGGCGAGGCCGACGACGATGGAAATTTGCGTGCCATTGAGCACCCGATACAGCAAGTCCCGGCCGTTCAGATCCGTTCCGAAGGGGTGCGCGAGGCTGGGGGGCGCGAGCTGGAGGGAACTGGGTTCGCGATAGTCCGCGGGCAGCAGCCACGGCAGCAGGAAGGCGGCGGCGGCCAGCAGCGCCAGCACGGAGACCGAGAACCAGACTACCGGGCGACGCCGGAGCCGAAGCCAGATCCGGGGATCATCCATTGAGCGAAATCCGGCGGTCGATGAACGTGTAAGCCACGTCCACGATCAGGTTGAAGAGCACGAGCATCGCGCAATACACGATCACGACCCCGCCCAGCAGGAAGCCGTCGCGGTTCAGGATGGAATTCACGAAGAATCCCCCGGCGCCGGGAATATGAAAAATGGTTTCGACGACGATCGAGCCCGTCAGCAGGTTGGCGGCCAGCGGGCCGAGAAAACTCACCACCGGAAGAATGGCCACGCGCAGCGCGTGTTTGTAAACGACCACCCGATCCGGCAGGCCCTTGGCGCGCGCGGTGCGGACGAAATCCTGATTCAGCGTTTCCAGCATGCTGCCGCGCATCAGGCGGGCGATGTAGGCCACGTAGGGCGCCGCCAGCGTCACGGCGGGAAGAATCAAATACGCGATCCCGTTCCAGCCGCCCACCGGCAGCCAGCGCAGGGTCAGGCCGAAGATGAGAATCAGGAGCGGGCCGACGATGAACGCCGGCAGCGAAATGGCGAGCAGCGCAAACAGCATCGCCCCGGTGTCGCCCGGCGTGCCGTGGCGCCCGGCGGCGAAGGTGCCGATCCAGACCCCCAGGCCGGTGGCGAGAACGAAGGCGGTGGCGCCGAGAGTCAGCGTGACCGGCAGCGTCTGGGCGAGGATTTCATTGACGGAGCGGTTGCGGTATTTGGTCGAGAGGCGCAGGTCTCCCCGGAGCAGGTCGCCGAGGTAGCCGGTGTATTGCTGCCAGAGGGATCCGTCGAGTTTGTATTTGGCGAGCAGCGCTTTCTCGATGGCCGGAGGCAATTTGCGCTCCTGGTCAAACGGCCCGCCCGGCGAGATGCGGATGAGGAAGAACGTCACCGTGATGACGCAAAACAGGACCAGCACCAGGGCGGCGAGGCGGCGCAGGACGAACCCAATCATGGATTGGGATTAAATGCGAAATGCGAAATTGGGAATGCGAAATTGCGGGGAAATTCATTCCGCCTTTCGCACTCTTCATTTCGCATTTTTAACGGGCTGCCATGTAGGGCAGCGCGCCGGCGGTCTGGCGGACATTCGGGATGCCTTCCAGCAAATCCGCGATCGCGTCCCAGCGGCCGCTCACCAGGGCCTCGTGCGCGTGGCTCGGCAGCGTCGCCTTGAAGTCCACGTCCGCGATCGTCACCTTGCTTTCGGTCACGTCGAGGATCACCTCGGCGGCCGGGTCGCGGTGAATGAGGTCGGCGATCGAACGGATGTCGGCGCCGCTCATCACCATGCAGGGCATGCCGAGGGTAATGGAATTGCCGAAGAAAATTTCGGCGAAACTTTCGGCCAGCACCGCGCGGAATCCATAACGATACAGGGCCTGCGGCGCGTGCTCGCGCGAACTGCCGCAGCCGAAGTTGCGGCCGCTGAGCAGGATGCTCGCGCCGGCGAAACGGGGGTCGTTCAGCGGATGGGGCTTGTCCACGCCCTCGGGCGTTTTGCGCTCGTCGTAGAAGGCGAATTCGCCGAGACCGTCGAAGGTCACGCATTTCATGAAACGCGCGGGAATGATGCGATCCGTGTCCACGTCGTCGCCCGGCACATAAACGCCGCGTCCCGCCACCTGGGTAATTTTTGCTAAGGCCATAAATAAAATCCCGTTTAGTTCAGCTCAGGAAAACCTCGCGCGCATCCGCGATTTCGCCGGTCACCGCGGCAGCGGCGACCATGAGCGGGCTCATCAGCATCGTGCGGCCGGTCGGGCTGCCCTGGCGGCCCTTGAAGTTGCGGTTGCTGGAGCTGGCGCAAAGCTGATCGCCCACCAGCTTGTCGGGGTTCATGGCCAGACACATCGAGCAGCCGGCGCGCCGCCATTCAAAACCCGCGTCGCGGAAGATGGTATCCAGGCCCAGGGTTTCGGCGATCGCCGCCACTCCCTGCGAACCCGGGACGACGATGGCCTTGACGCTGGGCTGAACCTTGCGGCCCTTCAGATAACGGGCCACCTCCTGCAGGTCGCTCAGGCGGCCGTTCGTGCAGCTGCCGAGGAAGGCGACGTCGATCTTGACGCCCTTCAACGCCTGGCCGGCCTTCAGGTGCATGTGCTCCAGCGCCTCGACGGCGGTGGCGCGATCCTTTTCCGGCATTTGCTCCGGCGTGGGAATATTTTCATCGATGAACAACGCCTGTCCGGGATTGATGCCCCAGGTGACCGTCGGCCCGATGTCCTCGGCGCGGTAATTGACCACGTCGTCGTAAACCGCATCCGGGTCGCTCGCCGTCGCCTTCCAGCGGGCGATCGCGGCATCCCACTCCGCGCCTTTCGGGGAATAGGGACGTCCCTTCAGGTATTCGAAGGTGGTTTCGTCGGGGTTGACGTATCCAACGCGGGCGCCGCCCTCGATCGACATGTTGCAGACGGTCATCCGTTCCTCCTGCGTGAAGTGGTCAAACGTGCTGCCGCCGAATTCGTAGGCGTAACCGAGGCCGCCGTTCACCCCGAGTTTGCGGATGATGTGCAGAATCACGTCCTTGGCGTAAACTCCCGGCTTCAACTTGCCGTCGACATTGATGCGGCGAACCTTGGGCTTTTTCAGCGCCATGGTCTGCGTGGCCAGCACGTCGCGGACCTGGCTGGTGCCGATGCCGAACGCGATCGCGCCAAACGCGCCGTGGGTCGAGGTGTGGGAATCGCCGCAGGCGATGGTCATGCCCGGCTGGGTGATGCCCTGTTCGGGACCGACGATGTGCACGATGCCCTGCTGGCCGGTCGAGATGTCGAAAAATTTGACGCCGGATTCCGCGCAGTTCTTGCGCAGTTCCTTGATCATCGCATCCGCGAGTTCATCGGAAAAGGGTTCCTCGCCTTCGTCGGTCGGCACGATGTGATCGACGGTCGCGAAGGTGCGGTGCGGATAAAGCACTTTCAGCCCGAGATCGCGCAGCATTCCGAAGGCCTGGGGGCTGGTGACTTCGTGAATGAGATGCGTGCCGATGAGGAGCTGCGTCATGCCATTCGGCAGTTCGCGAACCGCATGCGCTTCCCAGACTTTGTCGAAGAGGGTCTTACTCATAAAAAGGAACCTTTCACTCTAGCGAGAATTTGATTTCCCGCAAGCGTGGAGCGGAATTCGGGTGTGTGGGAGGATCGGGAACCTCAGTGAGGCGCGGTCAGGGACTCTTCGCGCCAGCTTTCGATGGCGGCTTCCAGATTTTCCGGGCGGATTGGCTTGCCCACGAAATTGTCCATGCCGGCGGCCAGGCATTTTTCGCGATCACCGGGGAGGGTGAAAGCGGTAAGGGCGATGAGATAGGAGCGATGTTTGGCCGGCGATTCCGCCTCGCGTTTCCGGATCCGGCGGGCGGTTTCAAAGCCATCGAGCAGCGGCATTTGGATATCCAGGAAGACGACATCGTAATCTTTTTCGGCGGACTTCTCGAGACACTCGATGCCATTGCTGGCCACGTCGCAGGAATAACCCAGGATTTCGAGCATGCGGGTGGTCAGTTTCTGATTCACCTTATTGTCCTCCACCAGGAGAATGCGGATGCCGGTGGAAAGCGTGACATCCGGGGCGGTGCTCAAATCCGTAAACCGGGCGATGGCCCGTTTGGGAATCACCGGCCGGCCGATCGGAAGCTCGAAATAAAAGAAGGCGCCGGGGCTCCTTTCGTCGCCTTCGCCGATGTTTCCGCCCATCAATTCGACCAGCCGTTTGCTGAAGGCCAGGCCGATGCCCGTGCCGCCGGTGTCGCGGGTGAGCGCGGAGTCCAATTGGCTGAAGGGGCGAAACAATAAATGGCGTTTTTCGGGAGGGATGCCCGAACCGCTGTCCTCGACGAAAAAGCGGATGCGATCCGGCTCGACGGCGTGGATGCCCAGGCGCACGAAGCCGCTTTGGGTGAATTTGATGGCATTGTCCACCAGGTTGGAAAGCACCTGCTTCAAGCGGGCCTCGTCGGCTTCGATGAACAGGGGGGTATCCTGGCCGATCTCGGTATCCAGCGTGAGCTGCTTGGAGCGCGCCTCGAAGACATGGGTGGAAATGATCTCCTTGATGACGTTGGTCACATCCACCGTCGAGGGATGCAGTTCGATCTGGCCCGCCGCGATGCGGGTGTAGTCCAGGATATCATTGAGCAATACCAGCAGGGCGTTGCCGCTGGAACGGATGACGGAGAGATAGTCTTTCTGATCCTCGTTGAGCGGGGTGCCTTCCAGCACGGTGGTGAAACCCAGGATGGTGGTCAGCGGCGTGCGGGTTTCGTGACCGAGAACCGCGAGAAATTCGCCCTTCGCCCGGTCGGCGATTTCCGCCTGCTCGCGGGCTTCCTGCAACCGGGCCTCGTGCTCCACCTGTTCGGTGACGTCGCGGCCGAGCGCCTGGATTTCGAGCAAGGTCCGCTGGGAGTCGAAGACCCCGTGTTCGGTCCATTCCAGGGTGCGAAGATGGCCGTCTTTGTCGCGCACGCGCAAATGGACGATTCGTTCCCGCTGGGTCGGATCCAGCGGCACGCTGAGTTGATCGGCATCGCTCGAACGGTTCGCGAGAAGGGCGGGCAGCTTGGCCTCCAGCACGGATTTCGGGTGCAGGTTCAGCCATTTGGCGAACGCCTCGTTGGTGAAGGAAATGGAACCGTCGGGCCGGTATCGGACAATCATTTCCGTCTGGGTTTCGATGACCGCCCGATAAAGCGTTTGGGCGGAGCGCATCCGTTCCACCATTCGCTGGGTGGCCTGGGCCAGCTGGGAAATTTCGTCGGGAACTTTGGTGAAGCGCTTCGGCAGATCGAGGACGCCGTATTGGTCCGCGTGCCGCGCACTTTGGGTGAGCCGGCGGATGCGGCGGCTTACCCAGAAATCCACCAGCAGAGTTCCGGCGACAATGACAATGATGCCGAACGCCGCCGTGGCGCCGAGAAAGAATTGCAGGTTGCGCTTGCCCGCGACCGCGATTTCCTTGGTGGCCACGATTTCCAAAACCAGCAGGGGATTGCCTTGGATATCCTTGAGCAGGCGCGCGCCGATCAGATTGGACTCCGCCAGGTCCTGCGGGGCAAACAGGGCCTCCTCCCGGCCCCGGGGGAATTTTGCCAGGAGTTCGTCCGTCGCCGGGACAATCCGGACATCCATGAGCAGGTTTCGCTTGAGCGAGCGCCCGAAGGATTCATTCAGGAAGATCGCCGCGACGACTCCGCTTTCCGACCCGGGCTTTGTCGCCGCGGAGGCGGCGAATATCAGCGGCCCCAGGGCACTTTCGACAATGCCGGAAACCGGCCGCCCGGTTTGCCGGGATTCTTCGATCAACCGGACAAAACGGGTTTGGTCGGCCTGCGGAAGCTGGGGCGTGGCCGCTTCGGTTCCCCCCCGGAGTTCAAAGCTGGATTTCAGGGCGCCGCGAGCGTCGAAGACGGCCATGAAATCGATCTGGTTTGCCTCCAGAATGCTGCGCATGAACTCTTCCGAAGTCACCGGCGAGGCGGGCGGGTTGGCCAGCCACAGCTGGCAGGCGCTGCGGGCCCGGTCCTCGGACCCGCGAATGAGCCCGTAAACATGGTTGACGTTCCGCGCAATCCTCTGACGGTCCAGTTGCTCGAAGTCGTTCTGAAATACGCGGGCCGCGAGAAAGGCGGCGGATAACCAGAGCAATAAGCCTACCCCGATCAGACAAATGAAAATTTTGACCCGAACCGACACGATGAATTGATTAGTTAATAAAAGATTCCCCAGCGCCCCTCGCGGGACTTTTCGCCCAGCCATTGCAAATGAACCGCAGTAATTATTCAACTGGTTCTTTCGAATGGCAACTTGAAAATACGCATATTACATTCAGCGAATTTCGTTTATTGTTGCATTATGTTGCGCAAATTTGTGATGCAACTCGATGGAGAACGTTCAACCCGTGAATACCGGCGGAGGTTTTCTCCACTGGTGAGAAATCAAGCGACGGGCGAGGCGGCTCCCGGTCTTCGGAGGCTTATCCATTCCAAGCAAGCCGGCCCGGCATCCCGGAAAACCTCGCTATTTGGCGCGCAAGTTCTCGCTGAGCGAGGCGTAAGAACTAAGAACCTCGCGCACCTTTTGATTCCCTCAACTGAAATTCCCGACCGGCCCACTCCCGACCGAAGCGGCTCTCCGCGGATTCTCTGCGTGGACGATTCGGCGATCCAGTTGCGGATCCTGGCCCATTTTCTCGCGAAGCATGGGTATCAGCCGCATTGCGTGAAGAACGGGCAACAGGCGCTGACCGTTTTGTCGGAAAATCCGGGAGCGTTCGATGTGCTGATTACCGATTACCAGATGCCGGGAATGGACGGGGCCGAACTGGCTTCCTGCGCCATTCATCTGGGCGTGATCCAGCGCATCATCTGCCTCACCGCCAGCGCGGAGGTGCCGGAGCGTCCGGCAACGGACGGATACTATTGCCTCATTTCCAAGCCATTCAGGCCGAAGCAGCTTTTGACCGCGATTGAAAAAAGCCTGCAGTGGATTTCCCCAAGCCATGGCTGGCCGCTGGCCTTCGAGGTATAAGCGCGGGGCAAAACTTTCTCGGGAACAGCCCCGGCCTTGCGGCCGCATTAAAAATCCGTTTGTTTGTCCCGATGCGTTCATTCGTTGGAACCCCATCCCGTTTGCCGCGAGCCGGTCGGACAGGCCCGCCGGGAAATCCTTGTTCCGCCTGGACGCTCCCGGAAGTGTTGGTTGCGGTGGGAATCATCGGCATTCTCGGCGTCTTGCTGCTGCCGGCGATTTCCGGCATCGTGCGCAAGCAGGACGGACTAATCTGCCTTTCCAATCTCCGCCAGATCGGACTGGGGATTCAAAGCTATGCGCTCGACCACGAGGGGGACCTTCCGGGACCGCTCTATACCGCGCAGTATCCCTACTTGAATGATTCCAGCCAGTTGTCCTTTTACCTGGTGGATTATCTCAAGCTGGATGCTTCCAAGACCAAATATCGGCATAACGACGTGTTCGTTTGCCCGGCCTACCGGCGGTCGATGAAGCAGATCGGGAATGGGCCGGTTTACACCCTCAATATCCATGTTCCCATGGAGGGAGCGAACACGCCGCAACAACCGTTTGGTTATCCCAACAAACAATATCCCGCGATGTTCGGCGCCCCCAAGGACTTTCCCGTCATGAAATTGGCGCGATTGGGCCAAATTGTGGATTCGAACGGATTGGGGGCGGCTTCGCGCACCTGGATGCTCAAGGACATCGACCAGGAAGATCGCCGGCTTCAGGAACTCTCCCTGGGCGCATCCTCCAGCTTTCCCAAACGGCGGGTTCATGGCGATTATCGCAATGCGATCTTCTTTGATTTTCATGTTGAACCGGTGGATCGGGAAGTGGAAAACTAGCCGCTTCGATGAGAATGCACCCCTTGCTTGGAATGACCCTTTTTTGGGCGATTACGCAACCCTTGCGGGCCGATTTGTTAGTTTACGAACCATTTGATTACTCGCCTGGTGGCGCGATTGCCGGCCAAAATGGCGGAACCGGATTCGGCGGAAATGCCTGGGATGTTCACGCGGGTTTACAGCCCAATCAGGATACCATTGCCGCGGGAAGTTTGGTGAACGGCGCGCAAGTGACCCAGGGAAACAAGCTGTCCTTGCAAACCCTGGAGGCGGGCAGCACGGCGCTTCGCACATTTGACACCATTGAAGGCGTCGCTAACACGCAAACCTGGGCAAGTTTTCTTTTTTCCTTGAATAACCCGCTTCCTCCCACCCTGTCGGGAAATGACCTGGCTGTGTTAAGTTTGAACCAGTCGGCAACCCGAGTGGTTCAAGTGGGCGTTTTTACCAATCCAGAAGGAGATTTGGTTTTCGGCATCCGAACCATCTATGGCGCCTCCGGCGGATTCACGTATTCGAATGTGCTCTTTGAAGCGGAACGAACCTATTCCGTGGTTATCAGTATTGATTGGGCTGCCGGCTCCGATTTGGAAACGGTGCGGCTCTACCTGAATCCCGTTTCGGAGCCGGCGGAATCCTCGGCGGTGGCTTCCGCGCAACTGCAACTCAGCCGGCCTTCCGGAAGCAACCAGGAATTGACGAGTTTGGAGATTGCCGGATCCAATCCGGACTGGGAATGGTTTTTCGATGAAATCCGGATCGGCACCCATTTTGCCGACGTCATTCCCGAGCCCAGTGTTTCCGCTCTGCTTCTGCTTGCCGCCGCAGGAATTGGGTGGCGCCGCTCTCGCCAATCGCGCTAAGCTTTCCGGATGGAGCAAGTTGCTCTCCTCTTTACGGATGTCGAAGGGTCAACCCGGCTGATTGAACGTTCGGCTGCCGGATATGCGGCGAATTTGCGTCATCACCATGAAATTCTTCGGGCTGAAACCGCCAGGGAAGAAGGGGTTGAGTTTTTCGATGCGGGAGATGGACTCGGGTTCGCCTTTCCGGAGGCAACGGCCGCGGTCCGCGCGGCGTTGGCGATCCAAAGCGCACTCGATTCAACCGAATGGCCGGAGCCGGGGATGCCATTTGCCGTGCGGATGGCCGTCCACTGGACGCCCGTTGAACTCCGCGAGGGACAGTATCGGGGCCCGGGCACCCATTTGGTCTCCCGGCTGCTCGCGGCCGGGCACGGCGGCCAGGTGCTGGCAAGCCAGGCCTGCGTGGAGCAGTTGGCGGATTTGCCGGGCATCCGGTGCGGTTTGTTGGGAACCTATCGATTGCGCGGATTCCAGGGGATTGAAAAAATCTTTCAGATCGAGAGGGAGGGGGATGCGATTGTCTTTCCGCCATTAAAGGCCGATCAAGCGAGGCAGTCGAATTTACCCGCCCGCTCCGGCAAATTCTTTGGCCGGAAGCAGGAATTGGCCGAAATCCGGAGCCGGTTCATGGAGTCCGCCAGCCGGGTGATTTCCCTTACCGGGCCCGGCGGCATCGGGAAATCCCGCCTGGCTCTCGAAGCGGCGGAGGAACTCCTCCCTTCCTTTGATCACGGGGTTTATTTTGTTCCATTGGCCGGGATTTCCGATAGTGCCGCAATTCCGGCCGCGATTTTGTTGGCGCTCGGGGTTCCACCCTCTTCCCAAACGGCACCGGTTGCCCAGATTCGCGAAGTGCTCAGGGGGGCTCCCACGCTGCTGCTGCTCGACAACTTTGAGCAATTTGCCGCCGAGGGAGCCGCGGTGCTGGGCCAATTGCTGAGTGCCGGGGAAAACCTGGCATTTTTGGTAACCTCCCGCGCGCGTATCGGGATTTCCGCCGAACACGAAATCGCGCTGGCGGCATTTCCTCTGCCGGATCCGCACGAAAGCCGCCCCAGCGTTTTGAACCAGTATGATTGCGTTCAGTTTTTTATCGATTCGGCGCGCAAAGTTTGTCCGACACGCCTTTTGGGGACGGAGGATCTTTCCGCGATCGCCGAGATTTGCCGTCTGGTGGACGGCCTGCCGCTGGCCCTGGAATTGGTGGCTTCCCGGATCAGCACGCTGACGACGGCCGAATTAAAAGAACAGCTCAGTCAAAACTTCCACCAATCGACTTCCGGCAATCGCTTGGAGAATGCTTTCGAATGGAGCTGGCAACTTTTGCCGCCGCCGGCGGCGCGCCTGCTGGAAAGGCTGAGCGTGTTTCGGGGAGGGTGGACGGTGCAATCCGCCGCCGTGGTGGGCAACATGCCCGAATCCCAGACTCAGGGATATTTGCATTATCTGCTGACCTGTTCATTGATCCAGGCCCAGGAACAATCTCTCCAGATGCGATTCAACATGCTGGTTCCCCTCCGGGAATTTGCCGAAGCCCGGCTCGGATCGGAACGGACCGCTTGTTATCGGCGGCATATCCGTTTTTTTCGCGAGTTGGTTAAACGAACCAGCGATCAGCTTTACACCGATCAAGGCCCCAGATTGCAGGAGATCGTTAACCTGGAATCAGAAAATGCCCTGGCGGCCCTTGTCCGGGAAAAGAGTCCGGCGAGGCGCCTGGCGGATGCCGTCGAGTTTCATACCGTCGCGCTGCACAGCATTTATAATCGAACCTTGCGCCAGCTCCTGATTGCCACTATTCCCCTGAGCCGCCGGATTAAGCCCATGCACCGAGCGATCGCGTATCATGCGGTGGCGACTTTGGATGCCGCCACTGGCGACTACATATCTGCCTACGAATACTATAATAAGGCTCTAGCCGGACTTGAGAACTGCGGACGTCCTGATGACGCCGTCAGAGTGAAATACAATCTCGCCGTCGCTGCCAGCCAGCTTGGAGACAGGGTGAAGGCACGCGAAATTTACTTGGAGTGCCTGAGTCACTTTCGCAAACTGGGAAATAAGCAGGCATGTGCCGTTATTTTGAGCTCATTGGGAAGACAGGCGTTCGAGGACGATGAGTTTTCGCAGGCCAGGGATTTTTTTCAAGAAAGCCTGCTTGCCCATCGCGAAGTAAATGATCTGGTGGGAGTAGCTGGAGCCTTGTGCGGGTTAGGTGAAACTTTGATTGAGCTTAACCAGCCAGAGATAGCTGCCCGTTTCCTTGTGGAAAGCGTGGAAGTAAAACTGAAGGCCGGCAAGCATCTCGCCATTCCCCATAGCTTTTACGCGCTTGCAAAGATCTCGCTTCATGGTGGAGATGCCCAAATGGCCGGATTTCTGTATGGGATTGCGGAAGCCGAAACCCGCAAATTCCAGATTACCCTCGAAATCCATCACCAGCGCTATGTAAGAGCCATTTCTGAGCGAATTGGCGCGATTCTTGGAGAAGGCGCCTTTGAAGAAATGAGGCGGCAAGGGAGCCAGCTCCAGGCGGCGCAGTGGCTGCCCTATCTTCATGAGAAATTTTTGCAAACTGCTAAAATTCCTGCGTAGATTAAAATATGGCCATCAAGAAAAAGCGCCCCCAGCCCGGAACTCCAAAAAAGCGAAGCGAAATCCTGCCGGAAGATTCACAAGGCCTTCTGGTCGTCAAATACGGCATTCCTGATTTAGCCAAGAAAAAGAAGAAGGCGCGGGTATTGACGGATGAAGGAACCCAGATTTCCACGGATGAGGAAGTTTATTTCTCCATTCAGAAACCCGGCGCCAATAATGTGACGGTTAAGGTGGAAGCTTACTTTGCAAACGTATCTGTCAACGGCTTCAACCGGCTCGCTCTCAATGTCTTTCCCGCCGTGCCGGTCACGGATTACTTTTCGGTGCCCTACGGAAGCGGTTATTTCGATGGAAACGAAGCCATCGTTCTCGAAGACGAATGGACCACCATTACTTTTGAACTCGACGGAGAGGTTTTTGAGGAAGAGGAGCAAGGAAATACCCTGCTTGTCATCCTCGTTCGAGGCGCCCAGGGAAATTCCCCCACGCAAACCGTCTATCAAGGCGCCTTGATCTACAGCGTGCTGAGCCCTTATTTGGCAAGCAACAAGCCAAAGCCCAAACCGAAGAAAACCAGAAAAGCCTAGGCTTGTCCTCGTTTCTCCAGCTTTGCCAGTTCCATCGTTGCCTGCTGACGGATCCCGTCCGGGAAGCCGCCGGAAAATGCTTCGAGCAAGTTCACGCTCACGAAGGCACCCTTTGGCTGTTGGATGATGCGCGGGAATTTCTGGTGCCGGTCTGGAATTCCGGCCCGCGGGCGGCGGACTTTGTCGGAACCTTCCGCCAACCGCTGGATGCCGGCCTGATCAGTCTTGCCTGCATCACCGAACAGCCCATTTGTGAAAACCAAGTGTGCCTGAACGAGCGGCAGGATCCGACTCTCGATCGGCGGCTGGGGCTGCGAACCTGGAGCATGATTGCGGTGCCGTTGGTTTTCAATGAAGCCCTGCGCGGCATCGTTTCCTGCGTCAAACTGGGCCAGAACGCGAACCTTGACGAAGCTCCTGCGCCTTTCCTGCCGGGAGATTTGCGTCAAGTTGAGCAATTGAGCGAACGGCTCAACCAATTGATCGGCGGCGAATCCCGGGAGGAATTTGCCGGCTGAATGGGAAAATACATTGATGTTTGATTGGATAAATCCGGAAGAAGCTGCCGAGCGATTGAATCGGGGAACGGGAAAAGGTGTGCGGATTGCGGTCCTGGATTCGGGAATCGAGATTGGTCATTCGGAGTTTGCGGGCCGGCAGCTGGCGAATGATTGGATTGTCCAGCCTGACACGAACGAGATTCTCCCCGGAACCGGAGAAGATCCCCTGGGGCATGGAACCGCCATTGCGTCGCTGATCTGGAAGTATGCGCCCGCGGCGGAAATCGGAAGTTTTCGCGTCCTTCGAAACAATCTGAAAGGCCGAAGCAGCCAGATCGCCGCGGCGGCGCGCGAAGCCATCGCCCGAGGCTACCATCTGCTGAATTGCAGCTTTGGCTGCTGCCTTTCGGGGCATTTATTGTTCTATAAGGAATGGGTGGATCTCGCTTATCGGGCCAATGTCCACATCGTGGCGGCGTCCAGCGGAGTGGGGCATCAGGAATGGCCCGCCCAATTAAGCAGCGTGATGGCCGTGGAGTGCGATCCGTCCAGAACGGACGGGCGGTTTCATCATCGATCCAACATGCTCGTCGAATTTTCGATTGCCGCGGTGGATTGTTCCGTGGCCTGGAATGGCAACGGGCAGCGCGTGATGACCGGCAGCAGTTTTTCGGCGGCGATTTTTACCGGATTGATCGCACGGATATTGGAATTTTATCCCGGCATCCAGCCGCTGCAGCTCAAGGTGCTCATGGCCAGCCTGGCGGGCCGGGAAAAGGGTTCGGTCTCGCGCCGGAAGAAGCCCCGGGGCCGCTCGCCGGCTTTTTAAGGATTGAGTCAAGCCCGCTGCCGGGGCTAAACCCACTTGGAGTGGGCAGCATCAACCAAAGTTTTATCGAGAGAGATTTGGATCTGGTCGGGCAATGGGCTGAGGGACAGGCGGACGCCGTTGATGAAATCAAATCCCTTTGCGCAGGATCGCTCCAGAGTCTGCTGTTCAGTTACCGGGCCACGGAGGAGGAAATCGAGGAGATTACGGCCCAGCTTTGGGTCGATTGTTTCGTGGGTTCGGCAACCCGCCTGCCTTTGCTCATGCGATACAACGGCAAGGCCTCGTTGAAATCCTGGCTGGGGGCGATCGCGGTGAATCGATGGCTGTCCCTTAAACGCCGCCAGTCCGTTCATTCCAAGGTGGTGCATCAATTGCAATCCACCACCGCGGCGAACCTCCACGAGGATTCCCTGGTGGATCTCGAACTGCTGCAACTGATCGCCGCTTCCCTGAAACAAGGGCTCGCGGATTGCACGGATGAGGACATTGTCCTCCTGCATCTCGTGCACATCCACGACTTGACCCAGCGGGAAGTTGCGAACTTATGGAAGGTGCATGAGAGTCAGATCAGCCGGAGGTTGCGAGCCGCCGAAGGCAAAGTCGCGGATAAAACCCTGCAGGAGCTCAAGAAAAACGACCGGCATCTGGACATTACCTGGTCGGATTTCATCCGGCTCTGCGAATCCATGAACCTGCTGCTCGTTTGATTGCCAACCGGAGTCAAATCCGGTTGCGTTTAACGGCGGCGGCGACATCGGAAATTCGGTCAGGATGCTGACGAAGCCAGGCGCAGATCACCTTGCGCCGCTGGTCGTCAAGCCGCCCGGCGGCGAACTCGGCCAGCAGAGTTTCCACCTCGGCCGGCGTTTGCTGCAGCCCATGGGCCTCTTCCTCGGTGGCGCGGAGAAACTGAAGAACGGTTTTTAGGTGCATTTTAGTATTCATACGCCCGAATGATCCCAAACTTGCGAAGGGAATCCGGCGAATGGCGTGGAGCGCGGCGAACCGCGGAAGTTTTTGTTTGAATTCGCGAATGCGGCCGCCTTGAAAGGAAAGTCCAGGATGGCGGGAAAATCGTTTCCCGCGGCGACCGGGCGCGGGGCCATCGACTCAATGTCATTTTTCCTTGCGCCGGGCGAAGCTGCGGGCATAGTAACGGGGCAATCGACAAATTGAGCATGGGTTGGCGTCCCGATGGCAATTTCCTTCCCGGGAAGCTGTTCGGTTCTGCTGGTCGGGGGTATCACCCGCGTAAAACGACCGTAACCAAAATCAATGTTGTCGGTGAAGCTGGTTTTGCAAGTGATTGCATATTAAAAGGAAGGGTGGCTGAGTCCGGTTGAAGGCACACGACTCGAAATCGTGCGAGGCCAAAAGCCTCCGTGGGTTCGAATCCCACCCCTTCCGCCACATTGAGCGAGACAAACAGATCGCCGTGGGGTGAGAACGAAGTTCGAGCGGCGCGAAGCGCCGCAGATTCCGCGAAGCGGAATCCCTCGAAAGGGTGAAGGCTCTCGGCCGGCGTCAATCCCATTCCTTCCGCCCTGTCCGCCGCCTTACGGGGCAAACTCGCCCCGGCGCTTGTAGAATTCCATTCGGGCCATGATGTTTTCGATGTAACTCCGCGTGGAGGGGAAATCGATGAGTTGGCGCAATTCGTCGGCGGCGACCGCGGAGTTGGTGCCGGAATTCATCCAACGATTCACGCGCGTGCGGCCGGCGTTGTATTCCGCCAGGGCAAAGGGATGAGGATCGTCCTGGTCCCGGTAGCGC
>Ga0075012_10003299_pt1 | contig 15505 bp, 7 predicted proteins | sample All_14_2_FD_71474 | JGI IMG/M metagenome (GOLD analysis project Ga0075012, IMG submission 71474) | Freshwater microbial communities in response to fracking from Pennsylvania, USA - Allegheny Zone_MetaG_DW_15 | ecosystem: Environmental > Aquatic > Deep subsurface > Groundwater > Drilled... | reverse complement strand
CCTTATCTTACATAATACGTTTACACATATCAACTTCTTTTGGAGTTCATACCGGTTAAACCCGGTTTAATCTATAAAAGAAATAACTACAATGTCTTATCAACAACTTAAAGGAACTGGTGTAGCGCTTGTAACACCATTTACCAACGATGGCGGCATAGATCATGACGCCCTGGAAAAACTGGCTACACATGTCGTAAAAGCCGGAGTAGATTTTCTCGTAGCTCTTGGCACCACTGCAGAGACCCCTACACTATCACTTCAGGAAAAAAAAGATGTACTGGCTACCGTAATGCGGGTAGCAAACGGAGAAGTGCCGGTAGTATGTGGTATAGGAGGTAACAATACTGCCGAAACAGTAGAAATGCTGAAAGAGATGGACCTGCGTGGAGTAGACGCCATACTTAGTGTGGCTCCATATTACAACCGCCCTACGCAGGAGGGTATGTACCAGCATTTTGCAGCTATTGCAGAAAATACCAGTAAGCCGATAATCCTGTATAATGTACCTGCACGTACAGGATCTAACCTGCTGCCGGCAACGGTAATAAGACTGGCAAACAAATTCAACAATATTGTAGCCATTAAAGAGGCCAGCGGCAACATGGCTCAATGCCTGGAGCTGATGCATGACAAACCTGATAACTTCATTGTATTATCGGGCGATGATAACCTGGCACTGGCTCATATGGCAATAGGTATGGAAGGCATCATATCAGTAGCCGCCAATTGCTTTACGAAAGACATGACCGATATCATAAACCTTGCTATAGTAGGCAAGTTTGATAAGGCCAGAAGAATATTCTATAAAATTCTACCTGGAATAGATTTGCTGTTTGCAGATGGTAACCCTGCGGGTGTAAAATGTGTGCTTAGTCATATGGGATTATGCAAACAGAATTTACGACTGCCGCTGGTACCGGTGAGTGAGGGTGTAGACACCAGCATAAAAAAGTTTATGGCAGCAACTCACTAAGATAATTGAGCGTTTTCAGGTAGCCGACAGGACTATGTTCTGTCGGCTTTTTCTTTCTGGTACGGTAGGGATTGTACACTTATGAAAATGAAAAAGCAACGTGAATACGTTACATTTTCTTTCCATAAAAAATCAAAAAGGGGTAAAAGGGCAATGGCTACAAAGAATACAAAAACAAGGGTTCATAAGGGCTGAGCATGATATTATAATAACAATATTCGTGCCAGTTTTTACATTTTTTTATGATAATGTGCGAAATACACACAATGCAAAATAATTTTCGTTCTGATTAATATAGAAAAATAACTTTCAGTTAATTTTCATAATACTACCGGCAAAAGATTCATCAATTTCTCGTCGCGATTATAAATATCTCCTGCAAAACGGATGCTCATGCCCGTAGTATCTTCAAAGGCAGTTATATAGGATATATATACCGGTATGCGTCGTTTCAGGGATTCTGACTTAGTACGATGGGTAGCAGCCAGCGTATCCAGCCGTCCGGGAGTAAACTGTGACCTTCCTTCAAAGCCGGACAGTATGAGATGAGCCATTTCCATAGGACGATGTACCCGAACACAGCCTGAGCTAAGTGCACGATTGCGCCGGCCAAAGTCTTCACGATGGGGTGTATCGTGCAGATAAATGTCCCATTTATTGGGCATATTAAACTTTACACACCCAAGTGCATTAGAGCTGCCCGGTGCCTGACGGTACTGATAACGGCGGTAGTTACGGGCATTAATTGTAGATGCATTTACCGGCTTACCTTTAAAATCATATACCCTTAAGCCTTTCTTTGCCAGATACTCACCACCGCTTTTCTGTATGCCCGGCAATACATCTTTTTTAAGTATAGTAGGTGGTACGCCCCATGGTGGATTGATGACAATATTAGTCATGGCAGCCATAAGAGATGGCGTTTGCCTGGAGGGCTTACCTACTACCACCCTCTTGTGCATTATAACTTTCTCCCCGGCATGCAAAAACAATTCCATAAGCGGCACATTTACAAAGAGTAATGTATCCTCCGGTACCCGTTTCATCCAGCGGAGACGCTCCATATTGGCACGTAACCGCAACATATGCGTATGTGGCGGGGTGCCCATTGACGCCATCGTAGTACTATCCATACGGCCGGAGGGGTACAACGAGTGCAGAAACTGATATGCTAAAATGCGGGACTTTACAATGGGGAGAGAATCAAACGATGCAAAGTCAGTGCCCGGCAGCTCCTTATCAGTAATGTAATACATGCTGGCCATGAGAATGCTATCTTTTTGCCCCGGCTGCATATTGAACACTGCATTCAAATATGAGCTGTCGTTACTGAGCTCATAGTAACGCCGGTAAGTTTTCCTCAGCAGTCGGTATGTAGGCCACTGGCTGCGAAAATCTCCAAGAGAGGGATATCCACCTTCGGAATGAGCAAGCATTGCAGGCGCCTTCCATACAGAGTCATTGGGCAGGTACCATAAAGAATCGGCACGGCGGGGAAAGATTTCTCCAAACAAGAGAAACTTAGCGGCAGCAAGATAACGTCCTGTAAGTGCCGTATCATAACGGATAGCATCGGCTACATTATTATGTTTATTGGTATCAAGACGCATATGCAGTGCCCTGATGCTATCCAGGTCGTAAACATAAGGAGGTGCCCCATCCCAGCGGGTATCTTCCAGCTCATCAATAAAACGGGACGCATATCCGGCTGGAGAATAGTTATCCCTGACCCATACCGGCTGGTAATCATCTGCAGCATATACCTCCTTTATATCTTCATGCGTGAGGCCGGCACCTGGCTTTACACATACTGAATCGGGGGCAGGTAATACATTTCTCAGCTTTTCAGAGAAAGAAACATCTGCAAACCCGGATGGCCCTGGCCGGATTTGTGGTTCATTGCATGCCGTAAATGAAATAAGCAGCAATGAAAAAGTAGAAAAACGAATAAAATGCTGAGATATAAAGGATGGTAAATACATAGTGTGAGGCGCAACCTAGCCTGATGTGTCACTTAATAAGTAAACAAAAACTATTCCACATGCATTGAAAAAGTTGTTACAAAACCATATAAATAGTTAAGTATACACTGCATCAGGCATATAGACCGCAAATGTATGTAAAGAGACCATGCAATAATCAGGTCATTACGACTGTTAAGGGCCATAATGGTTAACAATACGTAAATGAGGGAATGTAATCCTCCAGGTAAACGGAGATATTGCAAATTATGACCCATGGGGAATATTAGTTAATAAACATTGCCAGTACCGGTATAATATCTACCCTACAACTAATGACAAGCGCAGTCTCCCCGCCATGATTGCATTAACCAGACGACATTATGCAAAAAATGTACATAGCAAAGGACCGTATGATTGCTTAACGTGTGTTTCAGTATATTGCCGGTATGAAGAAGATATACAACAGGGCAGCAATGATAATGGTATGGAGCCTCTCATTGCTAAGTACTGCCTCTTATGCCGGCAAAAAGGGACCGGATGACTTCTACTTTCAGCAAATAAGAAAAATTGATTCCCTTACCGACAAACGTTTGCGGCATGACCTGGCACCACAAACACTTCAGGAATATATGCACATGGCAGCCGATATATATGTAGACCTATCGGGCAAATATGAAATAGAAGACCCTATCAGATTCCTGTATATAGCTACTGCAGCCAGTAATGGTGATGGGATATACCTAGCGTGCAGGCAACTGATATCCAATACCGGGTATGGAGTAAATAAAGTAATGACACAATGGGGCACCAATGACAGAGCCGCACTGGCATCAGACCCTGTACGCAAGGCTATGAAACGCTTATATAAAGAAGAGCAACAGCTTGTAAGTGAAACAAGAATGCGTATGGACTGGGAATGGAACATGGAACTCATGGCACTTAGTAAAGCGAATGCAGCTGCACGGGCAATACCTCATACGTGTTTTAAAGACAGCACTGCATGGCGTGTAGCAATGACAGCAACTGACTCAATGCACCTGAGCGAGCTTACGGCACTGATAATGCGAAAGGGCTTCCCATACCCTGATAGTGTAGGGCTATACCTTGACTACCTGAAACAGCCCCTGCTTAACTTCACAACATTACTCCACTTCAATGGACAGAAAATGCGCAGCATCTACTTTACAGAGCAATGGAAAATGCTGATACCGGGCATATATTATGCAACAAAGAGTGGCCGTTTCGATACAAAATATTACCGCTTCCTGCTGTATAATGTAAAGAAACAACTGGAACTGGCAGGACACCGGGAAGAGGCTGCATGGATGGAGCAGTATAGTCTGTAATACACAGCATCTGAATATACAGTACTCCTTATATCACAGACTATACTTTACCACATCACATACTGTGATTAGTTGCCAAGGAATACCTTGACCGATTTACGCCCCAGTGCTGAGTGGAAAGTAGCAAAGTAAATACCCGGAGGTACACCTGATGCTCTTACCTCATGATAACCGGCACCGGATATATGCATTTGTAATACTTCACGACCCAGCAAATCAGTTACAGACAAATCTCCTGAAGCAATAAGTGAATACAGATACATGGTAGTGCCTGAAGCATAAATATTTACGCCTCCATCTGCCACAGGTAATTCGTTTTTACTCTTAGCTGTGAGCATAAGGAAGAAACGATTTTCATAAACGCCCTTGCCCAACTGTACAAAATATGGCAACTCACTGCGCACATCGAGCGTAACATGAGCACCCGCATCATACAGATACACATTTGTACCGTCGGGGATATTATCCATAGTACGTACACCAAGAGAAACTCTGCCATCTGCAGGCAACTGAATACCCAGTGGAATGATGGTAGTACTGTCTGAAATATGACGTACCGACTGTATAGCCAGCTTCATCTCATCACCGGATATACTGTAAAGATTCGGGAAGGTAGAATCCGTATTCATCAGCTTCAGGGCATCTCTGTCGCGATTAAAGTTACCGGAAGCATCATCCACCATATAGATAACGGCAGGGTCGGTACGATACTGCGAAGATGCATATCCAGCCTCTAAGCGTAACAAAGGCCGGGTAGCTGTTGCTTTATGATATACCGGTGCAAGGTCTGTAGTACGTACCTGATTGGTCATCCCCAACGTGCCTGTAACCGGATATGCACCATCTGATACGTGCACGAAAAAGCCCTGCATGGGCGCTATGATATTACCTGCTATTCCATCGCTGGAAACGCCCCCTACATAAGCACTGTAAATACCTGTGTACTGATTGGTATCGCTGGCATTGAAATAATAGACTGCATTATCAACATTGGTACGTGTCCATCCTGATGCGGCGTCCCAGTTAACAGGAGATGGATAAGGATTACCCATCAGATTAAAGCCAAGTGTATAGGTACGGTTCCTGTTATAAAGTGTTGCCGACTGCGTACCATTATTGAACTGCCCTGTAAGACTAACTGTAACAGGAGTAGCAGCAGTACCCATATTGGCTGCATAACCACGAAGCGGAGCCAGCGTGCCTGATGGTGTAGTATAGGTTACCCAGCCTGCGGTAGCCAAATTCTCATCGTATGCATAAAAGCGTGGGAAAGTGGCACCAAGGTCTACCCACGTAGCCCATGCACTTACAGGTAATGTGGTAAAAGGAGAACTAATATATTTATATCCATAAGCAGAAGGCAGGTAACGCTGCATAGTGGCATCGCCGGTAATATTGCCGGTGCCGCTACCATCTACAAGCGCTGTCTGTGATGCATCTGAAAGAAGAGTAAGATTACCATTAGAGGCGAGATCACCAGTAGCTGCTTTTACAATGCCCTTTACCTGCAATGCTCCTGTAAGTGTAACACCAGAAGCATTTGAAACGGTAAAGTTATTAACAGTATTTCCTGCAAAAACGCTGGAGCCAAGTGTCTGAGCTGCAGTGCCATTCATCTCTATTGTACCACCCGATGCTATAAATGTGCCTGCAACAGGTGTAGAAACAGCACCGCTGATACGGAATGTACCACCGGTTACAGTAAGTGTAGCTGTAGCAGCTATAGTTATATCTTTTACCGATGCAGTACCTGAAGCTACCAGTGGCTGAAATGGTGTACCTGCCGGTATTGTGACAACAGTGGCAGATGTGGGCACACCGCTACACCAGTTGGCTGCAGTAAACCAGTCGTTACTTACAGTACCCAGCCAGTTGTTACCGCCCGGTGTCACAGTAACCTCTGTAGTATAAACAGTAGCAGGGCTACAGCCGGGCAATCCTGTATTATAGCTTACTACCAGAGAATATACCGAAGTTACTGTAGGTGTAGCAGTAGGATTCTGTACTGTAGTAGACGACAGATCAGGCCCGCTCCACGAATATCTGTTGGTACTGCCCGAAGGATTGGCACTTAGTGTAACCGTAGCACCTGAACAGATAGGCCCGTCATTGGATGGTGCAGCTGTGGGCGCTGCATTATAAGTAACTAAGGTAGTATATACCGTAGACGGGCTACAGCCGGGATGCCCGCTGCCATCTGTAACAGTAAGCGAATAAACAGATGTAGCAGAAGGTGTAGCTGTAGGGTTCTCAACTGTAGATGATGCAAGCCCGGGGCCACTCCATAGATAAGTTGTGGTACCACCTGAAGGGTTTGCAGTAAGTGTAACCGTACCACCGGCACATACCGGGCCATCATTGGAAGGTGCTGCAACAGGCTTACTTTTCACAGTAGCGGCAGTAGTGTATGCCCGGCTGCAACCAGAGAATGAACCATTAGAAACCGTAAGTGTATAAGTGCCGCCTGCTGCTGCAGTAGCTGACGCAACTGATGCTGACGCTGATGTAGCCGATGTTATAGCTACGGGTCCTGACCAGAGATAAGATGTAACATTAGTGGGACCAGAGCTGCTGAGTGTAAGTGCACCACCTACACATACAGGGCCACCGTTAGAAACAGAGGAAAGTGCAGGAGTAGCATTAACAGAGAAAACTGCGGTACGCGTACAACCTGTAGCTGATACTACATAGCTCATAGAAACCGTACCAACAGAGACGGGTGTTACAACACCGGAAGATGAGCCGATAGTAGCACGGGAAGTATTGGCACTTACCCATGTACCACCAGCGGTAGCATTGGTAAGCGTGGCAGTACCACCTACGCATGCCCCCAGCGGGCCGGAGACTGCTGCCGGGAGACTGTTAACCGTGACTACGCGCGTAGTGCGACAGCCAGAGGATGATGTAGTATGTGTAATGATAGTAGTACCGGCTGCACCGCCTGACACCAGACCTGAAGTGTTGATAGAAGCTACTGAAGTATTACTACTGGCCCATGTACCGGCACCTGATGAGTATAGCTGCGTAGTAGCAGAAGGGCAGGTAGTGAGTGTACCTGTAATATTGCCAGGAGTAGATGCTACAGTAAGAACTGTAGTAGCTGCACACCCCCCGGGCATAGTATAACTGATAGTGACAGTTCCTGCCGATACGGGAGATACAACACCAGAAGAGGCATTGATAGTAGCACGGGACGTATTGGTGCTGCTCCATGTACCGCCGGCGGTGGCATTAGTGAGCGTACCGGCAGCGTCTATGCATATAACAGTGAATCCTCCAATAACAGGAGGGGCGGCGTTTATTGTAACTGTTGCCGTTTTATAACAGCCAGTAGCATCCACTGTATGTGTAATGATGGCAGTACCTGCGGCAACACCGCTTACAGTAGCACTGGCATCGGCTCCACTAACACTGGCTATGGCAGCATTGCTGCTACTCCAGCTACCTGTGCCACTTGAAGACAGCAACTCGGAGGCACCTGAGCATAAAATAAATGTACCTGATATATCGGCAGGGGTAGCCAGGACCGTAAGTACTGCAGTAACAAAGCATCCACCAGTAGTGACATAACTGATAGTAGTAGTACCGGTGGCACCAGACGTTACTACACCAGATGACATATTGATGGTGGCAACAGAAGTGTTAGTGCTTGTCCATGTCCCGCCGGACACGCTATTGCCCAGAGTAGCGGTAGCGCCTCCACACAATGCCAGAGTTCCTGTTATAGCACCGGGTTGAGGATTGACAGTGACAACAGCCGTACGGTAACAACCTGAAGCATTAGCTTTTGATATAGTAGTAGTGCCTGCCGATAAAGACGTTACATTTCCTGAACTTGCAACAGTTGCTACCGATGTATTGCTACTGGTCCAGTCGCCACTACCTGTTGAATTCAAATTAGATGTTTCACCGTCACAGATTTCGAAAGTACCTGTTATGGGGCCGGGGCCATTAAGGACATCTACTTCAACCCTTTTACTTGTAGTACCACACGCATTTGTAACTGTATATGATATATAAACATTGCCTGCGGAAGAAAGTCCTGTTACAACACCTGCCGCATCTACCGTAGCTCTGGAGTTATTACTACTGCTCCAGCTACCACCGGGAGTAGTATTAGTAAGCGTAATTGTCTGCCCTTCGCAGACTGTGGTGGTTACTCCGGCAATGTCAGCTACAGGAGGAGGGGCTGCCGTAACAGATACAGATACGCCACTACTACAATTGCCAGGAGTAGTAAGGCAGCCACCATCACCTACCGCATAATAGGTAGCGCTGGCAGTAGGGTTTATAGTAAGAGGGCTACCAGAACCTACAAATGTGCCACCACAGCTGCCACTATACCAATACCATGCTCCGGCACCATTGAGCGTACCGGTAGCGGTAAGTGTAAGTGCACTGCCACAACTTACAGAGCCTGCCGATGCAGCAACCGCAGGTGTAGTAGGCGCTGTAGCATTGGGTCCTGCCTTCATTACAAAGCACCTATTGCTTTCTGAATTGTCCTGAAAGGCAATGACAGGAATACCATAGTTATCAAGGGCAATCGTGTTATAGTTGCTGGTACCGGTAGAAAAACCGGCCGGCCCATGCATAGCCCATGAAGTGCCATTATACTTCATTACAGAAGCACGGTTACTGTTAGCAGCATCACTAAAGGCTACGTATACATGATCACCATCATCAACAGCCAGCGAGGTATAGTTAACCGAGCCCGGAGTAAAACCTGCGCTGCCTACATTCACCCAACTGGTACCGTTAAAACGCATAACTGTAGCGCGGCTGCCATTACCACCATCCTTGTATACCACATATGGTGTGCCGGTACTGTTTACTGCAATATTTATATAGGAGGCAGAACCCGCAGAGAAACCGGCACTACCAACTACCGACCATGAGCCACTCAAATAACGCATCACCGTAACACGGCCGCTGTTACTGCCATCAGAAAATGCTACGTAGGGCGAGCCACCGCCATCTATAGCAATGCTGGTATAGTCGGCATTACCGGAAGAAAATCCCGGCACACCCACGTATACCCATGAGCTGCCGTTATACTTCATTACCGTAGCCTTATTGCCATACACATAATAGGCATCTTTATACACTACATAGGGCGTACCGGAAGGGTCCAGCGCCATTGAGACATAAGAAGCTCCGGCATCTGAAAAGTTCCGGGGACCTACCTGCACCCAGCTGCTACCGTTGTATTTTCTAACAGATACTCCATTCCAGCTATCCTGGTATGCCATATACGGTGTACCACTGCCATCTATTGCAAGAGTATTGAACTGTGTAGCACCATCTGTAAACTGTGAACCGCCTACATAGCTCCAGTTTCCACTCTGGTACTTCATTACTGAACCCTTGTTGTAGCTTTCATAAAAAGCCACATAAGGCGTATTGGTAGTTTTATCGATAGCTACCGATGTATACTGAACCTGATTTACCGCAGCAGCATCACTGCTGAGCTTATAGTAAAGAGTGGAAGTGGTAACGGCATCATTACAATCAATATTATTGGAAACATATGTTGCGGGCCGGGTACACGATGTAGTGGTAAGAGAGGGGTTTCCCCAGCCATCGCCATCGGCATCTTTATACCATGTAGCAGGAGCTGTAAGTGTAACCGTGGAAAAACCACAATCTCCATTGGAAGAAGGACATATATTCTCACCACGCACATAGTATGTGGTGGTACCTGATACAGACGTAGTTACCGAAGCGCCTGTACCTATATATGTTCCTCCACATGAGCCGCTGTACCACTTCCACGAAGTAGCATCATTGAGCGTACCGGTAGCGGTAAGTGTAACCGTAGCTGCAGCACACAGAGTAGATGCTGTGGATGATACAGAAGGTATAGTGGCAAAGTTTACCACAGGTTCCAGATTCATAACCGACAGCTTATTACTGATGCCGGCATCCTGATAAGCTATATAGGGGACACCATATTCACTGAGCGCTATTGTGCTGTAGGCCGCAGATGAAGACGTTACAGGTGAAGTGATTACACTAACCCACGAACTACCATTGTACTTCATTACCGTAGCCTTGTTACTGTTGCCTCCATCCTGGTATACTACAATAGGATTTTTTGCTTTATCTATGGCCAGCGATACGTAATTGGCACCACCTGCTGAAAAACCAGCAGAGCCTACATTAGTCCATGAGCTGCCATTGAACTTACGCACAGTGACCTTATTACTTGCATTTCCGTCGCTGTATGCTACATATGGGGTACCTGCATTATCCAATGCAAGGGATATGTAACTAGCGGATGAAGCGGAAAGCCCCGCGCTACCTACGTTTACCCAGCTGCTCCCATTGTATTTCATCACAGTAACCTTGTTACTGTTGGAACCATCAGAGAAAGCAAGGTAAAGTGTACCACTGCCGTCTATAGCCAACGAGGTGTAAGTGACAGAGCCTGAAGTGAATCCCTGAGAGCCAACCGGCACCCATGAACTACCATTGTATTTCATAACGGTAGCTTTGTTACTATACATCCAGTATTCATCGCGATAGGCAACATATGGCGTATTGGAAGCATCCATTACCAGTGACATGTATTGTGCACCACCTGGTGTAAACTGATAGCTGCCACCGAAGTACTCCCATGACGAGCCATTGAAGCGCATCACTGAGCCTTTGTAGCCATTGTCACGGTATGCCATGTATGGGTTGCCGGAATTGTCAAAGTCCATCGATATAAACTCGGCCTGACCGCTGGTAAACTTCTGTGCACCCACGTAAGACCATGAGCCACCGCTATACTTCATTACACTTCCTTTGGATGTATTGTCGTTGAACGCTACATAAGGAGTACCGGAAGCATCAACACGTATAAATGTATAACCTGCCGAGTATTCAGAAATACCGCCCCCCAGTGTGGCCCAGATAGTTGTATTGACATTATTGTCGTTACAATCCAGATTATTCAGCACATATCCTGTGGGCTGTGATGTAGCCGTTGTGGTAACAGATGGATTCCCCCATCCATCACCATCAAGATCTCTGTACCATGTTACAGACTGAGCATAGGTGGTCAGTGAAAGCAGAGATAATATTCCTGCAAAGAAATACCTGAACTGCTGCCTGACGCTGTTAGTAAAAAGTTGTTCCATAAAAGCGATTATCATCACTACAAATTCAAAAAAAGCTGTGTACCAGCCATACACTGCTACTATGCAGATGTACCCATCCGGGCGAAATGGGTCATGGCCGGAAAAGTACATTGTAGTGGTGCAGGAGAGAGACGCTGCAACGATATTAAGATGACACGCTGAAACTGCTTTTCTAATCGCTGCAGACAACCTTACTGCGTGGTATGCCCGACATTACAAAAATACATTTCTTTTAGTTCAATTGAACCCAAAATGCTCATTGCGGAGCTACTTTTTCCGGAAGTTAATATTTATCGGATATTTGAGAACTAATACAAAAGAATGTAAGATTGCTGTTCTTTTAATACTATTTTAATCATTATTTTTGTTACACTTGCTTTCAAACATACGTTTACTGGATATCCGGTTTGATACGATTAGGTACTTTCAATGCACACATATATATAAATACAGAACTATACCCTGCCTATCAGTAACCAAACAATACCAGATGTATAAACAATAACCGAACCTGTATTTATAAACTTTAATGAAAAAAGCTATCATCATTGGCGGAGGCCCGGCAGGACTTACCGCTGCATATGAACTCTTGAAACGCACCGATATTGTCCCTGTGGTATTGGAACGCTCTGACCTGGTAGGGGGACTTTCAAAAACAGTAAACTATAAGGGAAACAGGATAGATATAGGCGGACACCGCTTCTTTTCAAAATCCAGCCGGATAATGGAATGGTGGCTGAATGTACTACCCATAGAGGATAATGACGAGTCGCATCCTTTTAAACTGGCCGAGCAAAACAGCATCAGGCCCAATACGGACAATAAAGATCAGGTAATGTTGCTACGCAACAGGATATCCCGCATTTACTTCCTGAAGCGCTTCTTCAATTATCCCATCTCTCTTACTGTAGATACTATCATGAAGCTGGGTTTCCTGCGAATGGTAAGAATATTTTTCTCCTACTCAAAAGCGAGGCTGTTTCCCCGAAAAAATGAACAATCTCTGGAAGACTTCTTCATTAACAGATTCGGCTTTGAGCTATATAATACTTTTTTTAAAGATTATACGGAAAAAGTATGGGGCATTCCCTGCAACAAGATATCGGCCGAGTGGGGTGCCCAGCGTATAAAAGGTCTGTCTATAAGCAAGGCTATTGTCCATGCAGCAAAAAGCATGGTTGGCAAAAAGGAGCAAAATCTGGAACAAAAGAAGACGGAAACAAGTCTTATAGAATATTTCCTCTATCCTAAATACGGCCCGGGACAAATGTGGGAAACGGTAGCCAATACCGTAACCAAAGGTGGAGGAGAAGTACTCATGCACCGGGAAGTGAAACAAATCAATGTAAACGGCAATAAAGTAGTATCGGTAACGGTAATCAATAAAGAAACCAACCAGGAAGAGGTATATGAGGGTGACTACATATTCTCTTCCATGCCAATAAAAGACCTGGTAAACAATATGAAAGGCGGGGATATACCCGCTGACATGCGTGCCATAGCCAATGGACTGCTGTACAGAGACTTCATAACCGTAGGGCTGCTTATGAAGAAAATGAAAATTAAAAGAGACCCGAATCAGGCCGCAGGATCGGCAAACACTGTAAAAGACAACTGGATATATATACAGGAAAGAGAAGTAAAAATAGGCAGACTGCAGATATTCAATAACTGGAGCCCCTACATGGTCAATGACCCTGACCATGTGTGGCTGGGGCTGGAATACTTCTGCAATGAAGGTGATGAACTCTGGACCATGCCTGAGGACAAAATGCGCAGGTTTGCAATAGACGAAATGGTACAGATAGGTCTCATAGATAAAGAAGATGTACTGGATAGCGTGGTGCTGCATATAGACAAGGCATACCCGGCCTATTTTGGCACCTATGACCGCTTTGAGGAGCTTCGTAACTATCTGGACACCTATGAAAATATGTACCTGATAGGCCGTAACGGCATGCATAAATACAATAACTCTGACCACTCAATGCTTACTGCCATTACGGCCGTAGATAATATTATCAATGGCCGTAAAGACAGAAAAAATATCTGGAGCATAAACATGGAGAAAGAGTACCATGAAACAACGTCAGAAAAATAAATGAAGTAATACCTCCCATAAACTATGCAACCCGGTTTTAAACAGTATCTGCAGGCAAATAAAAAAATGCTGCTTGTCGCCCTTAGCATTGCAACAGCCTGTTATGCTATTCTGAGGTTTCTCTTCCCCATGCCTGATTTCTTTGCTGACTCTCTCAGCTACATATCATGGGCAAGGCTGAATACCCCTGTGCAGTATCGCCCTACGGGATATTCCACATTCCTGCGTTTTATACGGGAATATATCAGTCAGTCTGATTCTGCAGTAGTACTTATTCAATATCTTCTTTTCGTTTTATCCGGCTTATTCTGTTTTACCAGTATTGACTATCTCTTTGGTCTGAAAAAGAAAGTAAAGTGGCCACTATTAGTATTGCTGATAGTAAACCCAATTCTCATATTTCAAACTAATATGATTATGAGCGACAGTATTTTCTGTTCGCTTACTGTTACCTGGTTTACCCTATGCCTCTGGGCTATGCGTACACAAAAATGGGGATTCCTTGCTCTGCAGATAGCCGTACTGTACGCTACATTCTGCATCAGATATACAGCAATGTTCTACCCTGCGATAGGCGTTACTGTTTTTGCGCTATTTACTACCAGAACATTTTACCGTATAGCCGGCACCTTCCTTACTATTATTGTAATAATGACCGCCGTGTACCAACAGCAAAATGCTGTAGAGCATGATACGGGCGTGAGAGTGTTTTCCGGATTTTCAGGCTGGCAACTTGCCAACAATGTACTGTACTACTATAAAAGGCTGAATATTGACACAAATGCATTCCCATCTCTGGAGCTGAAGTATATAGATAAAACGGTAAAACTATATATAGACTCTGTAGTAAAGAAAGACTCAATAGGCTCTGTATATATGTGGGATAGAAAATCGCCCCTTAAAGTAGTTCAGTACCAATACATGAGAATGAGCAGGCAGCGATATTTCCCACAATGGTTTGCCACCTCCATATCATTGAATGAATATGCAAGCTACCTGATAAAAAGTGATCCGGGAGCCTATCTGAAATACTTCATTCTCCCAAACACATACAATTTTTTCTATCCGGAACATGAGCTGCTGGAAAAGTATGATGTAGGTAATACCAAACTGGATAAGTTTGCAAAGGAGTGGTTTGGTTATGAATCGGATGTATTGTATTGCCGGTTTCCCGGGTTTGAGAAAAATGTTATGCGTTTCTACCCTGCCCTCTCTTTTCTCCTGAATATTCTGAATATTGGAACAATCCTGCTATTCTTCGTTCGGCTGACACGTAACTGGAAGCGGACGGCACTTTCAGTTAAAGGCATGTTCTTTGGGTGGAGCATTTTCTATTTTGGCTATATGGCATTCAGCATATCTGCCACGGTAGTAACACTACGCTACATGGACCCACTGTACGTACTGGGTCTTATTATGCCTGCTTTCCTTATTTTCTATAAGCCAGATGGCAAAGAGGTATCACACGAGGAACAATCCATAACCCCGTCTCCCATCAGCCCCACAACAGCAAAATCTGCATCTGCCGTTGCTCACAAAGGCAACATCCGGAAAACAAGCAAAAAGAAATGATACTGCTTCCGGGCAAAGCTACATAATATCGCTATTTCAGGACTAGACACACATAATACAAAAAAGAGGTTGTCATAATGACAACCTCTTTTTTTAAAACGCTAAAACTAATTTTACTTCTTTTTAGCGGCGGCCTTTTTAGGACCTGCATTCTTTTTAGACGCTGCCTTTGGGGCTGCTGTCTTTTTTGGAGCTGCTGCTGCCTTTGGGGCTGCTACAGGTGCTGCTTTTTTAGCAGGTGCTGCCTTCTTTGCAGGTGCTGCTTTTTTAGCAGGCGCTGCCTTCTTTGCAGGAGCCGCTTTTTTAGCAGGTGCTGCCTTCTTTGCAGGAGCCGCTTTTTTAGCAGGTGCTGCTTTCTTTGCAGGAGCCGCTTTTTTAGCAGGTGCTGCTTTCTTTGCAGGAGCCGCTTTTTTAGCAGG
>Ga0075012_10003296_pt1 | contig 15520 bp, 7 predicted proteins | sample All_14_2_FD_71474 | JGI IMG/M metagenome (GOLD analysis project Ga0075012, IMG submission 71474) | Freshwater microbial communities in response to fracking from Pennsylvania, USA - Allegheny Zone_MetaG_DW_15 | ecosystem: Environmental > Aquatic > Deep subsurface > Groundwater > Drilled... | reverse complement strand
GAATATATATCTGCGCGAAAGGTACCATTTGAGATGGTGAAAGACATACTCACCGAGATGACGTCAGAGGGTGGAAAGTTCTACAATATGCAAGCTATACAGGCAGAGACGTTAAAGGGAAAAATATCAAACTTAACCGACGCCTTTCAGATAATGCTTTCCAATATAGGAAATTCTGATGGTGGATTAATGAAAGGTGCTGTCGATGCAACAAGATATTTAATTCAAAACTACGAAACAATTGGGAAGATACTCGCAACGGTTGCTATAACATACGGAGCATATAGAGGAGCTGTTATCGCTGCAAACACGGCTGAGCTTCTAATGAACGGGACATACGTTGCAAAAATAAGGCTGTTGCGGGCTGCTGCGGTTGCGCAAAATATCCTTAATGCATCAATGATGGTCAATCCGTACGTTCTACTTGCTACGGCAGTTGCTGGGCTTGGTGCTGCGTTTTTACTTCTAAGGGACAGGAGCACGGCTGCAGAGGCTGCTCAAAAGAAATTAAATGATACTATTGCCGAAAGCCAAAGACTTGCAGAAGAAGAACGTGCAAGGGTTTCAGAACTTATTAATTCAATAAAAGACGAGACAAAAACAAGAAGGGAAAGGCAGCTTGCTCTAAATGAGTTGCAGAAAATGTATCCGCAAATATTCTCGAACTTAGACCTTGAGACAGCAAAGAATATATCACTATCAAAAGCCATATCAGAGGTAAACGCCGTATTACAAGAAAAGTCAGACTTACAATCAGAAGAGAGGGTTGTTGAGATAACAAAGGAGCTTGTAAAATTAAGGGCTGATCAGGGTAAATTTATCTTTGCTGGTACGGAAAGTTATCAGGTTGACAATAGTAGAAAGATTAATGAGCTTGAAGAAGAACGCTCTCGTATAATCAAAAAAACAAGAGAAGATAGGGAGGCGGAGGTAGAAGCAACCATCGAGTTGGCAGATTGGCAGAAGACCGTAAATGACTTTGTAAAGAAAACAGGAGCAACACAATTTTCATTTTCCGATGAAGACGGTACTGTCTATTCTTACGTTCAAAGAATAAGACGGGAATATGAAGACCTTACCGACAAATATAAAATATATAGCGAATTAGTTGATGCGGGTAGTAAGAAACAGGCTGCAAACTATAAAGAGCAAATTAAACTGACCGAACAGCTTGCATCAGCGATGGGGTTCTCGTTAAAAGATTCCAGTAGTGGTACTGCTCCCGCTAAAAGCACTAATGTCGACGAGAACGCTATGGTGAAGGCGTCAGAACGTCTTTCTGAATTGCGTGCTAAGATGGCGTTAGAAGAGAAGAAATACGCATTAGAGGTGAAGCAGGCTCGTGTTGATGCAATGGAAGATGGTACCGAAAAAGAACTCGCACAAATAGCGCTTACGAAGGAAAAGAACCTACAAGCCATAGAAGAGCGTAAGCAGGCGATGATAAATGCCAACCTTGATATTGCACGTGCTCAATGGGAATCAGAGGGAAAGAAGGGCGTATTTTCTGAAGAGATTAAACTAACGGAATCTCAAATTGGAGTAATAACATCAATGCAAAACTCTGCCGACATTGAAGAGTTGCGTTCCAAAGAACTAATGTTTCAAAAACTTCTTGACCAATACAAAGACTACGCCCAAAAGGTTGAGGACATTGAAAAGAAAAAAAACAAAGATATTGCTGATTTAAACGCAGGGCGAACTGGCTCTAATGACGATGTTATTAACAGGGCAATAGCAGAAGTACAGAAAAAGGCAAAAGAAGAAACGGCCTCACTTGCTTTTGACGAAATGAAAAATTCAGAAGCATGGCGTGTATTATTTTCAGACCTTGAAGACTATACTGTAAAGACATTAAAAGAAAGTTTAAAAGCTGTTGAAAACACAGACATATCAAATCTTAATGCAGCCGATGCAAAATCGGTACAAGAAGGTATTGATAAATTAAAAAAAGCAATTGGGACAAAAGACCCGTTTTTTGCACTTACGAAAGGATGGACTGATTTTATTTCTGCCGTAAATAATAATCAGCCAGACGAAGCAATAGAAGCGATAAACATGACGATAAAAGGAGCCGAGCAGCTTCTGTCTGTTTACGATGAATTACAAAATTTAGTATCGGCTTCTTTTGGAGAAGATAGTAACGCCTCATTCATTACAAATTCAATTGGTTCTATAATGGGTTCTACGGTTACTGTTGGAACTGGAATCAAAGATATTTTAAAAGGTGATATTAATGGTATAAAGGAGGTTATTAATGGTGTTACGGGATACATAAACGTCTTTCGCAACATCCGCAATAGGAAGTACGATAAAGAGATTGAAAGGCAGGAGAAAGTCGTTAAATCGCTTGAAGAGGAATATAGGAAGCTCGGAAAGGCAATGGAAGATTCTCTCGGAGCTGATTATTATAAAAACGCAACAGAACAGGCTCAGAATCTCAAAAATCAGGTAACCGCTATAAACAAGCAAATAGATGCCGAGAAGAAAAAGGGAAAGGACGCAGATAAGGATAAGATAGCACAACTCGAACAACAAAGACAAGACCTTACTCTTGAATCGGTAGAGGTTGTGGAAGATGCTATTGATAAATTAACTGGTACAGACTTAACGAGTGCTGCTGAAGATTTTGCTCAATCATGGTTAGATGCATATATATCGTTTGGTGACACAACGCAGGCGATGCAGGATAGGTTTGGCGAAATGATGCAGGACATGATTGTAAACGCAATGTTAGCCCCAATCATGCAGAAATGGCTAAAGCCCGTATTTGATATGATTGATAAGGCTTGGTCGGATGGAGCTATGACTGCCGACGAGGTGGCTTCTATCTGGGCTTCTGGTGCTAATGCGATTGCCGGAGCAAATAAAGAGGCAGAACAAACTGCGTCATGGCTCGAGAATGCTGGAGTAGATTTACGTGAGAGCGAAAGCAATCTGACGGGAATATCAAAAGGAGTGTCGACAATAACAGAAGACACGGCTCTTGTGCTTGGTGGTTATTTAAATAGTATAAGACAACGAATGTTTGAATACATAGACTATATGATGCTCCCTGAAAATAGGCCGGCAATGTCATTGCTTATACAAGGGCAGGCTTCGGCTATAAACCATTTGCAGGCAATAGAATTGAATACTAAGTCCACAGCTGATTCAAACAATGCAATTTTAAAGAAATTTGAAGACGTTGTCATATCTTCCGGGTCTGGTAAGGGGTGGGCAATTAACGTAAACGCTTAATTATGGACAAATTTAAGAAACAGGCAATACAACTTGGTCTATGTAAGGAATGGCAAGATAAATGGGATGAGACAGGTCTTGTTGAAAAATATATTAACGGGATAACGTGGTGTATGAAGCACGAGTTTCCTTCTTTACAAGACATGAAAAAGTACGATGAGATATTATTGTTAAATAATGTTTATAACGAAAAGACTGTGAATATTAAATGCGATAAGGAAATGTATGTATTTAATGCGTCAAATGTAAACTTTGAGATTGGCGGATATAATGTCTGTAGAATATATGTTGGAAGAGGAACCAAAATAAATGCGACAGTAAAAGACCACGCAGTCCTGTATATTGATAATTATGGCGGGATAATAGACATAAAAAGTGATGCTGGTTCAAAGTGTACAATCTGGGATGGAGATGTTGTGAAGAGTGTTCCTTCGTAATTAATCTGTCATCTCGATTTCGGCAATTAAATTACGTCATTGCAAAAATAGAGATATTTGTGTGTGTTTAGTAATTCATTCGCAATGGTGTACCGATAATATATTAAACAATAGGTTTAGATAATTAATTATATTAATTTTGTAATCAAACAGTAGTCTCTTATGATAGATATTAAAATAGACGGACTAAGCAAGTGGCAAGTTAACGAATATACGTTCACCGACCCGCAGATGGGTATTCGTAGCATTTCTATGACCGTCAGACATCCATCTATGTGGGTTGGAGGAAGTCCTGTACCTGCTGCAGCAGACTTTACCAAAGCATACGTTGAATACAACGGAGAGACATACAATATTTCATCTTCCAGACCTACTGCTGAAAAAAACAATTCATCTGTTGACTATATCTACACACTTATTTTCAGAGGCGATGAAGATGAACTTACAAGGCGCAAGGTGAGAAATCTCGCCCTTGCTTCTATTGATAATTATGTATCTCAGGGGACAACATTCAGCATATATGCAAACATAAGCCAATTTAAAAAACTATTAGAAGACAATCTTAAATACTACTTTGGAAACAAGTGGACTATTAATCTATCCGCTCCCATTGGCGATTCTGTCCGAATAGACGTTAACAACGTCACGGTATGGGATTTGTTGTTGAAGACTTACGAATACTACGGAGTAAGATTCAACGTAAGGAGTAATACAATAAATATAGGCTATGAGCCGGAAGAAATATACCACGTATTCGATTACGGAGCTGATGGTGGATTGGTGAGGATAACAAGAACTGCACCTGACGCATCTATCGTTAACAGATTAAGTGGCGTTGGCAGCAGCAGGAACGTTCCAATGAATTACTTTACAAATAGGTATAGTGATTTCCCATCCGACCCAAACCCAATAAACGATACTGTTAACATCCGGAACATCATGCCAAAAGTGTTTAGGGATTCAGTTATCGCAGGTACACTCCCATATAAGGACTACGTTGAGGATTTAAACTCTATCGCTATACACGGAATTAGAGAAGACGCACTTGCTCCAAACGAGGACATATACCCGTCTATTGCCGGTGTTGAGGTGCCTGGTATTGGTAGGATAGATGAGATTATCGCCGTATCAGACATTATTGCAGACAAGCCGGATGATGAAAACTATTCTCCATCGTTCTATATCTGGGTAAAGGATATAGGCTTTAATCTCGCTGATGAGCAATATACGACGTCAAGTGAGGCAAAGATATCATTTACAACCGGTGCATTAGCTGGATATGAATTCACTATCCTTGCAAACGGGAATATACGGGAGGTCATAGAAGACACGAGCAAGTCATACGGAGGCGTGTCGAGCAAATATAGGATAACGCTGATTAATTCAGACGATGAGTTTGACGCTTCTGGAATGGTATTGCCTAATACATTCTTAAAACCGTCAGCCGGAGACAATTTCGTTATATACGACATAGAGATGCCGTATTCATATGTGCTGAATGCAGAACAACGTGTGCAGGATTGGTTAAATGTTAACCTTGAAGACCTAAAAGAAGAGAAGCCGGCATACACAATTGAACCGATGGATTCTTTCTTCGAGACAGCTCCGGTTGAATTTGACGGGAAGACGATAAGGGCGAAGCTTGTAGCTGGGAACGTTATAACTATTAACAATAGCACAATAACAGGAGGAGAGCAAAGGCTGCATATTAATAATATTACTATACAGCATGGTTCTAATATTGTACCAAAGTACACATTTACAGTTACAGATAGGGTAGAAGTTCAGGGTGGAGCTATTGCGAGAATGCAATCTCAACTTGATGGAGTTATGAGCAGGCAGCTTCTTACTGAAAAGGACATTGACGCACTTCTTTCAGGATTCTCGACAAAGTTCTTAAGCAAGGTAAAGCCAGACATTGCACAACAATTCATACAATTCTTGAGAGGTATATCTACTAACAGCTTAGAAATTGGTGATTATACCCCTGGGGCTTTTGGGGGTGGCGGTGTTTTCAAGATGGCAAATGGCATATCAGAGCTGGAGGTTGATAAGTTGACCGTCCGCATGATGGCAACATTCTATGAGCTTGTCATATCCAAACTAACGCATATCGGTGGGCAGCTTGTTCTCACACCAGCAAGCATGAAGTGTATTTTGGTAGAGGAAACAGATACTACTTATAGATGCTTTTTTGATACTGGTGAAAATGGAGAAGTAGCTAATGAGTTTGTTCCCGGAGACCAAGCGAGATGTCAGGTATTTTCCGGTAGCGGTATGAAATTCTATTGGAGACTTGTCACGGCTGTTGGAACTGATTACATAGAGCTATCAAAAAGCAGATATCTTGGAGATGGCATTCCTGCAGCTGGTGACGACATCGTACAGCTTGGAAATATAAATAATATATCACGCCAGAATGCACATATACTTTCAACAGTTGGAGCAGACGCACCAAGCTGGAAGCAATATAAAGGAATTAATAGTTTCTCTTTAGAGGGCAAAGAGACTACCGTTTTTTCCGGATTGGGAAATAAAATTCAGGGAAGCACAGTTTTCACTTCTGGTGGTGAAAAGAATTTATTCACGTGGATGGATGAAACATCTGCTGATAGATTACGAGTATTGCAGGGTGAAATTTATTCTCTTGATGCAAGACTTACATCAGATGTAAACTCACTGTTAGACAGTATATATTTGGCAGGCTATCATAAAGACGCACTAACAGGATTTGCAAATGATGTTATCGGTGATGGTGGGGTGATAGATATCCTAAATGACAGAATTAACGACATACTACTTATTGGTGGTGATGTTCCTGACGATTACAGGTATAGATATAATAATGCATTAACGGCCTATTACGCGGGCGTTGAACAACTGGAATATGCAATAAGAGGAGCGAGAGAAGCAATAGAAGCAGAAATAAAAAGACGTGCAGATTCAGGAGCAGGAGACACACAGGGTGGTGGAGCAAATGAACTGCGGGAATATGACATGAGGTTTGACGGTAAGTATTGGAATAATGTCGGATTTGTTGAGATTGACTTAGACACGATAACGATTAACAAAGTAAGTTTTCTGTCTGACGATCAAAATTCGTGGGCAGATGAACAAGATAATAGGGTAATAATATGAGCACAATAAGATTAGACGACGGAAGTATCCCCGTTTCAACGACGATAGTCGGGTTAACGGTAACGGGTATGCAAAATGGTCAGGTAGTGAAAGTACCGCCCGATCTGTTGAAGGGTAACAAGGGTGACCCTGGTGCAGCCCTGACTTACGCCGACCTTACGCCTGCACAGATAGCCGCACTTCAGCAACCTGCAACGGATATGATTGTAGATGTAAATGTGGCAATTGACAATGCGAACACAGCTGCCGGAAATGCGCAATATCAGGCTGACAGGGTAAGTGCCTTAACAGTCTTAACTTCGGTTGGAGTAACTAACGTAACAGAATATGCGGAGGTGACAATATGAAAAGAATAAGAGAAGGAAACGATTTTGACGTTGCGTGGGCGATAGAAAGAGCTGGAGTTCCGGAAGATTTTACGACAGCAATTGAAAAAAGGCTCACGATGATTGTGTATGGGAATGTTATTGAGCACAGCCTTTATACGATAACTGATAACATATTATCAATTAACGTCCCGAAAGAAGTTGCTCATTTTTTGGGCGATTACCGGCTTGTATTTGAATACACGTTACCCGATTTAGGGCAGCCCGACGGTGATCTAAAATGTAAAACAGACGTAATCGCTTTCAGAATTGTTCCGACCGCAGCCGATGCAGACCTTGACATGACAGTTGACGTTGCATCTGACGTTGCAATCGGGTTTAAGGGCGATGAGGGTGATCCCGGAGTTGATGCTTACCAGATTTGGATTGATATGGGCAATACAGGTACTTATGCCGATTATCTTATTTGGCAAAGAGCACCGGCTGTTGATGCGGCTTCAACCTTGGATCAACTCGAAACAGAAGTGTCAGGAAATGAAACAACAAGGCAGCAGAATGAAACAGGAAGGGTTACTGCTGAAGGTCTAAGGGTAACAGCAGAAACGGGGAGGTCAAATGCGGAAAGCTCACGTGTAACGGTTGAAGGCGAAAGGGTGACAGCTGAAGGAAGTCGGGCTACAGCTGAAAGTGCAAGGGTTACCGCAGAAGGGAATAGGGTATCCGCTGAAACAACGAGGGGAAACAACGAAGCAACAAGGGTATCCCAAGAAACAGGAAGAAATACCGCTGAAGGAAACAGGGTAACGGCTGAAAATGGAAGGGTAACAAAAGAGGGAACACGTGTTACGGCTGAAGATGGAAGGGTAAGCGCAGAAACAACGAGGAACACGAATGAAGGTATAAGGCAGTCGCAGGAGGCTGCGAGGCAAACAAATACAAACACAGCGATAGGTAACGCAAACAATGCTGCTCAAGCCGCTAACACTGCTGCAGGATTAGCGGACGATGCACGCTTGGCAATTCAGTCAGACTTGGCTTTAAAATTAGAATCAGTAGAGTATTCATCAACAGAGTTTAACGAAGTATAATATGGCAAAGATAAACAAATTAAAAAAAGATGTATCTGGAGTACAAACAACGGTCTATCCAGTTACCATCCCGCAGGCGGTGATTAACCCGACTACAAATAAAGTATCTGGTTATGACGAAGAGGAAACCGTTGCACAGGCAATTAATGCATTGGCAGAAAGACTTGATGGGCTGGAATTAGCTTTCAGAAACATGACATTAAACAAAGTACAGACAGAGACCTTGGACGTCCTTGTAAACCTGAATTTTCAAGGAAGGCCGTTGTTTGTAATTGGCACGACTGCGCCCGGAACTGCCCCAGACGGTGTCCCGCAATTCTATATAAACACTGTGACCGGTGACTTATATTCAGCAAAAAACAGTTCAGCAGTAAGTGATTGGATAATAAAATAATTTCGATATGAAAAATATAAAGAGTTACGCAAACCAAGCGGCTTACGATGCCGACACAACAAGACCGACAAACCAGAGTCTTGTAAACATGATTGTAGATACAAATTCTATAATTAGAAAAGGAGTAAACATCATTACAGAAGGACGGTATGCAGCAGAAGGGGATACTGCTATATGGGATACGGTGGACTTGAGAACAAAAGTGGTTAAGCTGGGAACGCTTACACTGCCCCTTTCGTCTCGGTACATCATCTGTGGAACGGTGAAGATGAGAACAGAAAAGAATGTTTTTGTCGTTGCAAATCAAAATGCAGGACAATTTCAATGGGCTGCACCGTGGAAAGTAAAATTAAGCGGATTCTCCTTTGCTTCAGCAGGGAGTTTCACGCTTACAATCAACTCGACAACGACAGGTGCAATATCTTACACAACATCCGACACGCTGACGACCCTTGCTGCAAGTATGCAAACTGCTATCCGTACAGTGATGACAACACCCACATGGACAGTAACAGCTTATTCCAACTATATAGTGGTGCAACAGGATTCATACGTACCGAACGTGACAATTTTCACCTGTTCAAACGCTGGGATAACGGTTAATATTTTAACCGGTAATTATCAGACTGCAACGAGTGGTCTATTAAATGCTAACACAAGTGTTTTTAGGGTTGATGGCTCTGTCTCCTCATACGCTATTAATAATCTTCAAAAAGGATACTTGTATTACTCGGTAAGTGGTACAGACACAACAGGTGGACAAATTCTCGATGCTGGAATCATTAAAGAATCACGTTTCAATGCGACGGATAATCCTATTCTGTTCAATGCCTATGGGACGTACATGAATTATCTCGCAGCAAAGATGCCGAGATATCCCTATTCAAAAGGACTCATTACAGACAGAAATGGGAAATCAAACACGGATAAGTTAGCTGGAGTAATGTTTACAGACCACGATGGTACACAGAAACCAGGTTACGGTGCTGCTTATGCAGCAAAAACGTTTGGAATTGCTGGAGCTGGTGATTTTGTTGCAGGAAACTGGTGGTTACCATCAGCGCCTGAATTATATCTGATAATGAAAGATGTAACGGAAGGGCTAACAGGATTTGCTCTCGATAAATTAAACGCCGGGATAAATGCGGCCGGTGGCACGAAAATCAGCGTGTCAGACTATATATGGTCATCTTCCGAGTATGGGGGCGGCCTCGCCTTCTACCCCCATGGGACGTACGGCACCATGAACCTCAGCAATAAGTACAATGCGACCACCGTCCGCCCCGTTTCCGCTTTTCAAATACTTTAAAACCTTAATTATGTACACACAACAGATAAACAGCAAACAGCAACAGGTGCTTGAGCACAAGTCCTATCTAAAGAATACAGACTATACCGACCATCGGCAGCATGACGAACCTCATGCTATGAGTGAAGAAGTGAGGCTTGCGAGAGTGAACGCAAGAGCTGAAATTAATAGGCTTGAGGCGGAAATAGCTGAACTTAAAGAGTTACAACAAGAATTAGAACTCGGAGAAGAATAAATAACATGATAGTACGTGCATTCGACATAACAGCAAAGGACGAAGCAATTCAGGCGATAAGTTTGAAGGCCGGGACATGGACATTTCATGCTTACGTGAATGCAGATACGTATTCGATAGGGCTGAAAGACACGCTTGGAGTGTGGCATAACTACGACCTGTCCGACCAAACAGGTGTCGGATGGTATGATGTTGAGGAAACCATCACGACCGACTTCGATGCTGTCGAAATATCGCTATTAAACAATGTTGGCACGGCGCAAGTACTTTTCCCGATGTTTGAGATTGGCTCACGCAGAAGCGTTAAGCGACCGCACGAAAAAGACATTGAAGAAGCTGCCATTATTAAGTCGGCAAGCTGGGAGATACATACTTCTTCCCCTGTTATCTACAAGGACGCGCCCGACCTTGCAACAGATGGAGCACATACGCCCGTGACAGCAACAGGACGTCACTGGGTTGGTTCTGTGATGACAGAGGAGGGGTTTCTTACCGTTACGGCAAATGGCGATACAGAGGCTGCAAATGCGTCTCCGTCGCCAGTAACTATCGCTCCGGCCAACAGCGCAGATAAGCACACCTATACAATAAGACTATATAATGACGCAGCCAAAACAGAACTTTTAGACTACGAAGATATTCCCGTCGTGTTCAAGGGAGCGAGAGGCATTAGTGCGTTAAGACTACACATTGAAAACCCTGTTGATGTAGTGCCGGCTAACAGTGCGGGTACTGTTCTAACTTTTTCCGGAACTGGCACTATTATCAGGATGTACGAAGGTGCTGTTGAGTTGGACTATGACGGCATCGGGACGGCGAACGGAAAATATAAGGTAACGGCATCGGCGGCAAATATTGTGATGGGCGCAATTTCAGACGGTGGAAATTACTGTGTAGTTGCTGATGCTACGTCCATGACGACCGAAAAGGCGACAATTGTCTATACTGTAACTGGAAAAACAATTGATGGATTCGCATTTTCAATTATCGGTGAACAGAATTTCACGAAAACGTCAGATGGTGCAGACGGTACTTCTGTGTCAATACAAGGTACTGTTGCAACAGCAGCAGACCTGCCAACAAGTGCAACTATTGGCGATGGGTATATAACAGAAGATACCGGACACTTACACGTTTACACGGCAAGTGGGTGGGTAGATGCTGGACAGATACAAGGTGATGACGGGCTTCCTGCTTACCTTCACATAGCCTATGCGGATGACGCCGCCGGTGCAGGGTTCTCACAATCGCCTCTTGGCAAGGCTTATATTGGGACATATTCTGATAATATACAGGCTGATTCGACAAATCCTTCTCAATACACATGGTTAAAAACAAAAGGAGAACAGGGATTAAGTGCTCCGCTTCTTTACCTTTCCGCTTCTGCTCAAGTGATGAAGTGCAACCCGGATAATTCAGTACAGGCCGGGCAAACAATAACATTTGAAGCAAAGTTACAGAACGTAACCGGTACGGCTACGTTTGTGGCTACACCTTACAACGACGCTGGAACTGCATTAACTCCGGTAACATTAGGCGGTTCTGGAAACATAAGGACATTAATTAGTACGCAGTGGCTGACTACATTTAAAAGGGTTGAAATAGTTGCAACGCTTGGGTCGTTGACGGACAAAGTAACGGTATATAGGGTGGCAGATGGAGCCGCGGGAAGGGGCGTATCATCAACTGCTGTAACCTATCAAGCAAGTGATGCCGGAACGGTTGTTCCTACAGGGACGTGGTTAACATCCATTCCCATAGTACCGGAAGGACAGTATCTTTGGACTCGAACAATAATAACGTATACCGATAACACGACATCAACTTCCTATTCGGTAGCGAAAATGGGCACAACCGGAACATCCGGAAAAGGCATATCGGGCTATACAATAAACTATCAGGAAAGCGCATCGGGTACATCTATACCCGCTGGTGTATGGTCATCAACAATACCGGCTGTTTCTCCGAGTCAGTTTCTATGGACACGAACAATTATTACCTATACCGACTCAACAAATTCAACTTCTTATTCTGTTGGGCAGATGGGTGCAACAGGACAGAATGCTATTATCGGACTTTTGACAAATGAAAGTGTAACACTACAAGCATCTTCTTCAGGCGTTGTTTCATCATTTACCGGTTCTAATGGCGAATTTTGGGTGTATAATGGCACGACAAGAGTAACGACCGGTATAACGTTCTCAAAGGTCAGCGAAACAGGATGTACTGCAACAATAACGACAGCCGGAGCTTATTCAGTAAGCGCAATGAGTGCGGACAATGCACAAGTTGTTTTAAGGGCTGTTTACAATGCAGTTACAATAGACAAAGTGCTGACACTTTCAAAGAGTAAGGCAGGCGTAGATGGTGTTTCAGTTACCCTCGTTGACGTTGAGTTTGCAAAGAATTCAGACCCTACGACACCGCCAACGACCGGTTGGACAACGACAGCTCCGACACTTGCATTAGGTGAACAACTCTGGACACGCACAACAACTTCTTATTCTGTTGGTAGTCCTACATACTCAATACCTGCAAATATAACCCCTCAAACCGGTGCACAAGGTACTGGCATTGAAAGTGTTACAGAAGAGTATGCAATTTCAACTTCAAAGACTGTACAGCCAACAACTGGATGGAGCGAAGTCCAGCCAACGTGGATACAAGGACAATATATCTGGTCGAGGGTTAAGGTTGTTTACAAAAATCCGGCTTCGATAATTTATACGGGCTATGCTGTTAGCAGCGAGTGGGAGGCTGTTAATAACCTTCAGATAGGTGGGGTTAATCTTCTTGATGAAACATCTGATAGTTGGACTAACGTAACAACAACGTCTTTCCAATATATTGATAATTTCTTTCCAAATACAATATTGGAAGTAAATCAACAATACACATTTAGTTGGGAGGCTGAAATTGTTAGCGGTACACCGTCTGGAGTTGTGTATATAGGCTGCGGAACAACGGGATATCAGCTTGATATTCTTTATTCAACCGTTCCAATAGTAAGTAAGGGAAAAATAACATTTACTCCAAATGCAGCTAATTTAGCTACACATAAATCATTTGCATTTCGATGGTACAATGGCGGTGCTATTTTTACATTCCGCTATAAGAAATTACAACTTGAGAAAGGGTCTAAAGGAACAGATTGGTCACCATCAGTAAAGGATGTTCAGGCTGAAATAGATGCCGCACAGATTGCAGCAGACAATGCACAACAAGACGCCAATGATGCCAACACAGCGGTTGGCAATCTAAACACATATGTTGACACGTCATTTCATGATGGTGTAATCGAGGAATCGGAAGCAAAGGCTATTGAGAAATACATAAATATTGTAAATACAGAAAAGTCTAATTTAGAGGCTACATATAACACACTATACGCAAACGCGTATTTAGAGGGAACGGCAAAGGATAATCTTCTTAATGCAAAGATAACTTATTTCGGGTCTGTTGATAATCTGATAAATTCTATTAATACAGCAATAGCAAATGGTAAGACAACCGTTGCAGAAAAGCAGGATGTAGATGCAAAATATGCTTCTTACAAGACGGCGTTAGCTTCATTGCAGACAGCAATTGAAAATGCAAACAAAGCTATACAGACAAAATTAGACAGTCTTTCGACTGATAAGGTCGATAATCTTCAGATAGGTGGAACTAATCTAATAACTAAGACAGCGTTAAGTTCTTACGAACCATATAATACCATTCAAACACTTGATGCAAATGGCACATTAATAACAACATACGTCGGTACAGATGGCGTAATAACTATTAGTAGACCGAACTTCACTCCACGTGGGCATTTCACTGTTTCAGGATATATGAAAATTAATGGAACACCTGTACCTAATAGTGCATGGTTATCAAAAATGGCTTCAATTTACGAAGGGAGTGCTTTAAAGTTTTTTATTGATGACACAACAGGGTATTTTGAATGTACACAGAATTGGACAACACAAATTTGGATAATACATGCATATTTTTCAGGACTTGTAGCAGGAGACGTCATTACAATAGAGAAGTTTAAGTTTGAGAAAGGAGACAAAGCGACTGACTGGACACCAGCTCCTGAAGACGTTCAGGAAATGAGCGACCTTGCAGCTGACGGGTATATGCGGGCGAGGTATATTAGAGACCATATTAATTATGAAGGTTCTAATAATGTTAGTTGTGAATGGGTTGAAATAAAAGTATTTAGAAAAGATGGAACAAATATAGCTCAAGGGAAAACTGTTACAGGAAATGGGCAGTATCTCACAAATATACAGAGAGTAACAGATGGGAATATTGATTCATCTTCATTCTATTGGGCTGGTAGTGGAATAGATTACTATGTAAAAATAGATTTAGGACAAATATATTATGACATTGACTATATTCAAGTTTGGCATCATTATGCAACAGGGACAACATATCCTGGCACACGGACTGAAATAAGTACAGACAATTTAACTTGGACACCAATTTTTGACAGTGCAAAATCCGGAACATACAAAGAGACATCAACCGGCAACGTCATCTCCTTGCATATGAACCAAGTGCTCGCAAAGGTATTGAAGAGTGCTGCCGTAACGGATAAATATGCCACAAAGATAGATGGAGGCTTAATAAGTACTGTAATAACTGAATATAGAGAGTTAGACAGTACAACGGTTACAGGGCTTATCAGCGGGATACAGGGAGAGGATAAAAACTTGCCTTTTCTTGTTGCCGGTGGTGACTATCAGGCAGGACTCGATGGAACGGCGAAAATAATTCTTAAACATGATGGAAAAGCCTCATTTGGTGGTGGCACAAGTATGTTTAATCCAGATGGCAGTGGACAACTTGCCGATGGTAATATTTCATGGGATATAAGTGGAAACTTGGAACTAACAGGGACAATACATGCAACGTCAGGAGATATAGGTGGATGGACATTATCGTATGGTAGAATTGGAAAAACACAAGACCCTAATCAACCAGCGAGTTCCAATGGTTTAGCTTTATATGATACTTTCATCAAATTTTCCAATGGAGCAGCAGCCGCATTTATTGGTTCAAATGTTTTACCAGAAACGAGTGGATTAGTAGCTGTTGGAAGATTTGAAAATAAAATTTCTAATTCTTATGACACAAATTATGGTATTTTAGTCACAGTAGAAAATGCACTACATAATATTGCAATAGACGCGAAGGGAGATATTTCTTGCGATGGGATGATTGCGGGTTATCCATTTATATCTATAAATCCGCCAATAAACACAATCTCAATCATAAACAATTCAAATAGTTCAATTGATACCATTCTTGTTAAAATTACAAATTCAAACAGTGGAATTGGGCTTCCATCACGGTACAC
>Ga0075012_10003295_pt1 | contig 15520 bp, 13 predicted proteins | sample All_14_2_FD_71474 | JGI IMG/M metagenome (GOLD analysis project Ga0075012, IMG submission 71474) | Freshwater microbial communities in response to fracking from Pennsylvania, USA - Allegheny Zone_MetaG_DW_15 | ecosystem: Environmental > Aquatic > Deep subsurface > Groundwater > Drilled... | reverse complement strand
CTTCCTGGCCCGTAACGGGCCTGATCGCGCAGCGGTCGATGTAATAGAGGGTGCGGGCCAATACCCCTCCGGGGCCGCGCAATGGGGCTTGATCGTGTCTCGGGGCGTGCACCAAGAGGCGTCAGCAGAATTCGCCTCGATGCTGCCCGCGCAAAGTGCATGGCGGGCGTTCTGGCCGTCTGGTCAAGCTTTGACGGGCACGTGGCCAGCGATCGTAGGGAGGCAGCGCACGGTCCATCAGTCCTGCTTCGTGACTTCCAGCTTTTCCAGGTCAAATCCTTTCTGCCGTAACCTGGTCAAGAGTGTGTTGTAGCTGACGGGATCGACTTCGGGTGTCCGGGAGAGAATCCAGAGGTAGTCCCGGTCGGGTTCGCTCACTGCGACCAACTGGTAGTCGTCATCGAGTTCAACGACCCAGTAGTCACCCCACACGAATGGCAGGAACGACAGCCATGCGGGGGCGAATCGGACTTCCAGCTTGGGTGAGGTACTGGGGCCGATCTGTCTGGCTTCCCCAATCGCTTCACTCAGCGTGCTCTCCGCGGTCTGACAGCGGTTGACGACCCTCACACGTCCATCGTTCATCAGGCTGTAGTCCGCCTTGACGTTTCCGGAGCATTTCTTTTGAAACCAGTTGGGATACTTTGCGATTTCGTACCAGGTGCCCATGTAGCGGGCGACATCCAGGGCAGGAATCGTTTCCAGCGGGCGAGTCGAGGTGGAGGCGTCGCGCTCCGCGGTGCTATCGCTGGCGAAGGCGGTCAGGGCGCTGATGCAGAGCAGGGTTGCAAGCAGATTATTCCGTATCACTGGGTTTCTCGATAGAAGCGTGATCGTGCTGGGGCAGCAAGGTACGGCGTATTGTCGTCAATAATCGAGAACGTGAGTAGTCTGGAACAGAATGGGATCAACGTCGGAGATCACGTGGAGCTTGAGGTTCTTGGCAAGCGGGTAAGCGCCAGGATTGCGGCTGGACCTCGATACAAGCTTGCTGACTTGCTGGCCGGAGTGCCGGATGGGCTGCCCCATTTAGAGGGGTGGGAGGAGATGCGGTGCGTCGGGTTGGAAAGAAATAGAATTGTCGTTCAGCAGGCAGGGGGGGCGGAAATGTCTTTCTTGGCAGGCGGCTTGGACGGTTCGAACTCAGGCCGGCCCCGTCGGTATCGACGGGGTTTGGTTTGGCCGTGACAAGGCAGGGGCCGGCTTCGATGAGCGTAAGGTAGTGGTAGAAAGTCGGTTTTCCTGAATATTCATGAAGTGCCAAAAAGGTGCTGGAGCAATCGCCGGTGACGGTGCTGCTCGTGCCATGATCTGGTCGTGGCAGTGGTGCTTGCCAGCGAGTGTGAGTGTCGCCGGCTGCATCGCTTTATGGCGCACGCAGTGGTGTGCGGGCTTTGTTCTTCCGGAGAATTGTGATGGCGGGTGCTAGTCTGCTGACCTTGCTCGACGATATTGCCACCGTTCTTGACGATGTGGCGCTGATGACCAAGGTGGCTGCCAAGAAAAGTGCTGCGGTGGCCGATGACGTCGCCGCCATGACCAAGCTGGCAACAAAAAAGACGGCCGGTGTCCTCGGCGACGATCTGGCACTGAATGCCCAGCAGGTCACTGGTGTGCAGGCAGACCGCGAATTGCCGGTGGTGTGGGCGGTGGCCAAGGGCTCCTTGATAAACAAGATGATTCTGGTGCCTGCCGCACTGGCCATCAGCTTCTTCCTGCCCTGGCTGATTACGCCGCTATTGATGTTGGGCGGTGCCTTTCTGTGTTACGAAGGCGTGGAGAAGCTGGCCCACAAATTTCTGCACAGTGCCAGTGACGATGCTGCCGTCCACGCTGCGCATACCACGGCTAATGCCGATGCGACGCGTGACATGGTGACGTTCGAGCATGACAAGATCAAGGGCGCGATCCGTACCGATTTCATCCTGTCGGCGGAAATCATCGTCATCGCTCTGGGAACGGTCGCCAGCGCGCCCTTACTGCAGCAGGTCGCCGTGCTGGTGGGTATTGCCTTGCTGATGACCGTGGGGGTGTATGGTCTGGTTGCCGGTATCGTCAAGCTCGATGATCTAGGCCTGTGGCTCAACGGTAAGCGCAGTGCAGTGGCGCAGGCCTGCGGGCGAGGTCTGCTGGTGGCCACACCGTGGCTGATGCGCTTTCTCTCGGTGGCCGGTACTGCAGCCATGTTCTTGGTTGGTGGTGGCATTCTGGTGCATGGGGTGCCGTTCCTGCATCACGCCGTCGAAGCTGTCGGGGCTGCGGCAGCAGTGGGTTCCTTTGCCGGACTGTGGTCGGCGGTGACCACCAATGGTCTCAACGGGCTGGCGGGCATTGTCACCGGCGCAGTGCTGCTGGCGGTAGTGACGCCGCTGCTCAAATGGCGTGCCGGTAAGGCGTGACGAGTTGTTCTTCGTATTGCTGTGGCATGTGGGGGAGGGCTAGGCAGACTGCTCGCCTGTGCAGTGCTGCTTCCACTCCGCCACACCCAATGCCATCCTGTCGCCGACCAGGTAGAAGTCACCGACGGGAACGATGTTGATGAGCGGCCCGGTGTGGATGCCGGCAAGGATGCACGGTACGTAGATGCCGCCTGCGAAACAGAGCATACGAGGGTAAACAGACCGCCTGCCAGATTCAGCCAACCGGATGGCGCTTGACGTGACCAGAGGGCGACGCCGAACAGGGCCAGGGGGTAAGGTAGAAGGCGCAGGTTGGCAGCGCGGGCGCATTCGGCGGCCACCGTCGGTTGCTCGGCAGGAATGAAACTTATCAGACCATGCGTACCCCAAGCGGCGAGAGCAACACCGATGGCGCCGAACAGACTGACCGGTTTGATCCAGGTACGGAACAGGGCATGTCCGAAATTTTGTGTAAAGCAGCCATTGATCAACATGCTGCCGATAGTTAGCTTTGGCCGAGCAGCCGCCATACGCTGCAGGCACCAAGTAGTATCTTGGTGCTTCTGAGGTGCTCCGCATGGTTTGGCAATGCCGTCGGCCAGTGGTCCAGTAAAGGCCCGCCAGTCTTGGTGATCAGGCCTTGAGTCGGTGTTTGATGCGTCGGCAGGTTCCCCCGTCAGGTGTCGAAGCCCCTTAGCAGTTGTGCCGGAGACACGCGCAACTGGCGGATCAGATGCCGGGCCCCGAGGCTCAGGGCAGTAGTACTCACCATGATCGCCACCAGGCCGCCACTCCACCAGGCGTGACCAAGATCCAGCTCGAGGCGGTACTGCAGCAGCAGGCTTGCCAGGGCACTGCCGATAGTGGCTGCGAACACGGCTGTGACCCCTGCCAGAAGCAGGTGCTCGATATACAAGGCGCGTTGGATTGCAGCAACGCGCGCCCCTAGCGTATGCAGGACGGTGGCCAGATAGATTTGCCGTACCCGACTCGCTGCAATGACGCTGACCAGCACCAACAGACTGGCCAGCAGCGTGATGGCGCCTACTGCCGTCAGTGCGGCTGCCGCACGGGTCAGGATGGCCCGTGCCTCGTCAAGAATTGTGGAGGTTCGCACGGTCACCACGTTGGGCTGGACGGCGGCAATCCGGTTTTGTGTGGTGGCGGCGTCGGAGCCATCCATATAGGCCATGCCGACGTAGCGACTGATGAAGGGGTCGAGCACGCCGTCCGAGAAAATCGCCTCAAGCCACAGACGGGACTGGAGGCGTTTCTGTGCATAGATTGCTGCCAACTCGGCGGTGACGCTGTGGCCCAGTATTTCGAACGTCAGCGTATCTCCAATCTGCAGCCCCAACTGGTCTGCCTCACGATCCTCCATCGCGACCCGCGCGGGCCCCTGATAGTCTGCTGGCCACCACGTGCCACGCGTCACGACGACCTGGTCAAAGTTGTTCTGCAGGGTGCTCATCTTGTGCTCGTCACGCGCTTCGATCTGGCGCTCGAGATCGGCACTGTCACGAAGCGATTCGTTGCCGACTTCGACGAGCCTGCCGAGCACCAGCGGCGCGAGATCCAGCTGGGTGAGACTGGGTGCCCCCCGGACCACCGCCTCGAAGTCTGCTTTCTGTGTGGCGCCGATGTCGTAAAAAACCAGTGCCGGGGCACGCTGGGGTACGGTTTCCTCAATGGTCAGCAGCAGTGTGTGGACGACCAGGGTCGAGGCAACCAGCAAGGTGAGCGCTGAACCGAGCGACAGCAGGGTGGGGCGCAGTGCGGAGTCGGGGCGATAGAGGCCCGACAAGGCGATACGCAACGCAAACTGGCCGGCGATGCGGGGGTGTTCGGCGACACGGCGGGCGATTGTGCGTAAGGTGCGTACCAGCACTTCCAGGCTGCCCATGACCAGTAGCAGCGCCAGGATGAAAGCCAGCCCGAAGACCCGGTCGGGCATCACTGCCAGCAACAGGGCCGCGACGATGAGCGCACAGAAGAAGGTCACCCAGCGGGCCTTGGCGGGCACATGGGTCGCCGCACCCATCGCGCCCCGGAACAGCGTGGCCGGATTGACCGTCAGCGCGCGCCCGAGTGCGGGCAGGGCAAACAGCAGCGCGATGGCGACGCCACAGACCCAAGCCAGCGCGAGTGGCGCGACCAGCAGTGCCCCGTCGGAGGCGACGGGCAGCCGGTCACTGACCAATGCGGTCCCGACCAGCGCAAATCCGCCGCCCAGTACGGCGCCTGCCAGCGACGAAGCGCCCGCCAGGATCAAGATCTGCAGTAGATAGACGCTTGCGAGCCGGCCATCGCGCAGTCCGATGGCACGCAGGGTGGCCAGCGTACCGAGTTTGCCTTGCAGATAGGCCTGAACACTGTTGAACACGCCCATGCCACCAATGAAGAGCGCGCTGAAGCCGATCAGCAGCACACCCGAGCCAATCTGCCCCAAAACCTCACCCAGTCGCGCATTGCGCTCAATGAAGGTACGCAGTTCGGCCTCGTGGTCTGGATACGCTGCCATGAACGCCTCACGCCATGCCTGAGGTTCGAGGTCGGTGCGCACACGATATCGATACACCGGCCGGCTACCCGGTTGCAGCAGGGCGGTCTCGCTCAGCGCCGCGGCAGAAATGAGCACCGGCGGCCCACTCCAGTCGGCACGCAGACTACGGTCTGGCTGGCGCACGGTGAGGGCGCGCACGTCGAGTTCGATCTCGCCCAGTGTGATCCGGTCACCGACCGTCAGGCTCAGGCGCTCGGACAACACCGGATCCAGCACGATACCGTGCCGACCATTGAGGACCGAGGTGGCCTGGGCGAGCGGCTGCGGAGGATCGAGCGTCAGCGTACCGTAGAGTGGATAGCGCTCGTCGACGCTCTGGAGCTCGACCAGATGGGTGTCACCAGCGGCGGTCATCAACATCGTGCGAAACTCGATCAGTCTCGAGACCGTGCCGTTGGCCGCGATCCAGGCTTGCACCTCATCGGTCAGTGGTGCCCGCGTGCGAACTTCCAGGTCGCCTCCGAACAGCGTACGTGTATCGGCCAGCAGGCTGGCGCTGACCTGGCGGTACAGGCCACCGCTTGCCGCAATCAGGGCTACCCCCAGCATCAGACAGACGCAGAACACCCAGAGTGTTCGTCCGCTGCCACGCAGATCCCGCCAGGCAAGACTAAGCAGGCTGCGCATGCGTATCGTCCGATTCAAACTGCATTTCGGTGAGCGCTCCACCGGAAAGGCGCAAGACCCGGTCACAACGTCGAGCAAAAGCCATGTCGTGCGTCACCAGAACGAGCGTGGTACCGGTCTGGGCGTTCAGGTCCAGAAGCAGTTCGCCAATGGCTGCACCGGTGCGATCGTCCAGGTTGCCCGTGGGCTCATCGGCCAGCACCAGCTTGGGCTCGTGCACCAGTGCGCGGGCAATCGCCACGCGTTGTTGCTCACCGCCGGACAACTGCCCTGGATAATGATCCAGCCGGGCGCCGAGTCCCACCTTGTCGAGCAGCACCCGTGCCCGCGCACGCGCATCACGGCATCCGGCGATCTCCAGCGGAAGTGCGGCATTGTCGAGTGCGGTCAGGCTGGGCACCAGGTGGAACGACTGGAAGACAATACCCATGCAGTCACGGCGCAGATCTGCAAGCTGGTCGCGATCGAGTTCGCCAAGTGATCGACCGTCGAAGCGTACGGAACCCGCGGCCGGCCGTTCGAGCCCCGCCAGCAGTAACAGCAGCGAGGTCTTACCGGTCCCGGATGGGCCGGCAATCGCCACCCGTTCGCCGGCCGTGATCTCCAGGTTGACCTCGTGCAGGATATCAATACGGCTCTCACCCAGCATGTAGTGCATGCTGAGTTGATTCAAACGGATCATGGCTGAACGTGTGTCGTGGCGGAGTGGAGAAGACTGCTGGATCCGGTTGAAGTTCTGATTGTCCGGGGTGAGCGATCACGGATACGGTAATAGATTTCTATGCAGGCCCCACGTTGTGTGAGCTCGGCGCTGGATGTCTCGGTCCGGCCAGTGGCGGCCGGGTCGGTTCCTATCTGCAAATTCCGTACAGGCTCCGGTGCTACCCTCATCGCCGATGATCTGTTCATCAACTGTGACGACCGTCACACGGCTGCTGGCCTGAATGTGCTGGGGCGGCAGTGCTCCACACCCCCCATCCTATTGTCCCAACGCTGGAGAAGCATCACTTCGTCTCCGCCCGTGGGGCCAAACAGATCAGTATTGTCTGGGTAAGGTCAGGCGGACGTGCAGCCCACCGCTTGGTGCACTTTGGAGTTCGAGGCGGCCTTGGTACAGCCCGGCGAGTTCGTCAACAATGGCGAGACCGAGGCCGGAGCCGGTGATTCTCTCGTCGCCGCGCTGACCTCGCTGCAGCAGAAGGTCGCGCTGACCGGCCGGAATGCCAGGGCCGTCGTCGGCGATGTCCAGGAACACATGCTCCGCGTCTGCGCAAATCGCGACACGTATTTCGGCTCTGGCCCATTTACCGGCATTGTCGAGCAGATTGCCGAGCATTTCCTGAAGATCCTGGGCTTCCCCCCGGAAAAGCAGTTCACGGTCTTCGTCGCTGGGTGCAAAACCGAAGCGGCGTTCGGGGTGGATACGTTGCATGACGCGGATCAGCCCTTCGACCACCGGGGCAACCTGACAGCGTAGCCCCTTATCCTGGGCAGCGGCGGCGACTCGGGCCAGCGCCAGGTGACGGTCGATCTGCTGGCGGGCGCTGACGACCTGGGTACGCACCAGTTCGGCGAACGGGCCTTGCTCTTCGGCGGCTGCGTTGGCCATGACCGCCAGCGGCGTCTTGACCGCATGGGCAAGGTTGCCGGCCTGGTGACGGGCACGGGCAACGAAATCCGCCTTGCGAGTCAGGACGGCATTCAATTCGTCGACCACCGGCTGGATTTCACTTGGGTGATCCTGGCCCAGCGTCGCCCGCCGGCCGTCGCGCAGTAGCGATAACTCGTTGCGCAGGCGCTTGAGCGGACGCAGGCCGGCCACAACCTGGAATCCGGCCGCGCTCATCAGGCCGGTTGCAAGCAGGGTCAGTGTGCCGATCAGCAAGGTGCGGAAGCGATCCACGGGCTCGGAAAGCAAGCGTTCATCCACCGCGACGATCAGACGCCAGGCCTGCTCCGGATGTTCTGCGGGTCGCATGGCCTGCTCGAGCATGCGCAATGCTTCCCCGTCCGGGCCGGTGACGCGATGGGTGTGGCGCTCGCCATCGGCCAGCCTGTCGCCGGGTACTTTTAGTTGGGCATCCCATAGAGAACGGGAACGCAGGATGATCACGCCACGGCTGTCGGAAGTCATGCGCTCGACTTGCCAGTAGAGGCCCGAGTAGGGGCGCTCAAGGCGGGGGTCGCTGAGTGGTCGGGCAAGTACGGGATTGCCGCTGGTATCGGCTTCGAGGTTGGCGGCCAGTTGGGCAAGATGCATGCTCAACTCGTTGTCGAACTGATGTGACAGGTGTTGTTCGAACATGCTTTGCAACATCCAGCCGGCAATGCCGACGGTGGCCGCCACCCAGATCAGCGTGCCAGCCAGCAGGCGAAAACGCAGCGATGTGCTGCCTGCCTTCATGAGGGCTGACCCAGGCGATAACCGAATCCGCGCACCGTTTCGATCATCCCGGCTGGCAGTTTCTTGCGTAGCCGGCCAACGAAGACTTCGATGGTGTTGGAGTCGCGGTCGCTATCGTGCGGGTAGATATGCTCGGACAGTTCGCTGCGCGAGACCACTTCGCCGCGTCGCTGCATGAGGTAGGCCAGCACCTTGAATTCGTGGCTGGTCAGCGACAGGCTCTGGCCATCGATAGCCGCTTCTGCCCGCCGGATATCCAGGCGCAAGGCGCCGCAAACCAGTTCATTGGAAGCCTGACCGGCGCTGCGCCGGATGAGCGCGCGCAACCTGGCCAGCAGTTCTTCCATGTGGAAAGGTTTGACCAGGTAATCGTCGGCACCGGCGTCGATACCGGCTACCCGCTCATGCCAGTCGCCGCGCGCGGTCAGGATCAGTACCGGCATGTTGCGCCTGCTCGCCCGCCAGCGGCCCAGAACCGAAAGCCCGTCGAGCTGCGGGAGTCCAAGGTCGAGGATCACCGCATCAAAATCATTTTCCATCCCCAGATGCAGGGCGTCGATGCCGTTGACAGCGATGTCGACGATATAGCCTTCGGACTTCAGCTTGCGGGTGATCTGGAGATTCAGCGTTGGCTCGTCCTCGACCAGCAGGATACGCATCAATTGTCCCTCCCAAGCTGCCTGCCATGCCGCCCCTTGATTTACAGCACCCTGCCGTCGCGCGCGTCGATGATCAGTTTGTTGATGCCGCCATCGCGGCGCAGCATCTTCACTTCGTAGATCCAGCGCTGATCTTCCTGCTCCAGTTCGACTTCCAGCACCTGGCCGTGATGTTCGCGTTCGATGCGCTCCAGCACCTGGCGCAGCGACAGGATCTCACCGGCCTCCAGCGCACGCCGGGCGATTTCGTGATCCTGACGGCTGTCGGCCTGGACCGGCGCAATGCCGATGCAGGCCGACAGCAGGATCACGCGGAGCAGTCGCAACAGCATCATCGATCTATTGACGACCGCGGCCGGGACCCATGCCCTGGCCACTGTCATTCGTTCCTGGCCCCATACCGCCGCGCGGGCCGGCAGAGGGCCTTTGTTCGGGCGGTGTCGCCGGCAGGGTGACGCCCCGCTCCTGCGCGCGTTGCACCATCTGTTCATGATGTCTGGCGCGTACGGCGGCGCGTTCCTCTTCGGTGTGGGCGGCACGCATGGCGTTGCGGTGCTCGATACGCTCCTGCTCGGTCATCAACTGGCTGCCAAAGATCGGCTCGCCGACGGGGTCGGCCGCAAACGTCCCGCCTGAGCCCAGGAGCAGGCCAGCGGCGACGAGACTGATCAGCAATTTTCTTCGAGACATGATGGACTCCTTCATGAATTGAATGATGTCACAGGCTTGTTCCCTCCCCGGTTTCTGTTTTACGCCGGTTGACCTGAACAGGAGATGAATCCGGGCTTCAGGTTCTGTTCAGGCGTGCGGCGGCATAGTTCGCTTCATCGCTGATCTGGAAACCATCCGCCATGAAACTCCGTCTCGCCCTTTCCTGCATTGCGCTCTCGTCGTACTCACTGCTGACCAGTGCCGGCCCGCTCGAGCAACAACTGGCCGCCTACGCCACTGAAGCCAAAACGGCCAATCCGGCGTTTGCCGGCTTTTCTGCAGCCCGCGGTGAACAGTTGTATATCACCCGCTTTGGCCTGGGAAAGCCGGATACGCCTGCCTGCACCACCTGTCACGGCAACGATCCCCGAACATCGGGCGAGACGCTGACCGGCAAGCACATCGACCCGGTGGCGCTGTCGGTTTCGCCCGGGCGTTATGCCGATTCGGCCAAGGTCGAGAAGTGGTTCCGGCGCAACTGCAACGAGGTGCTCGGCCGCGAATGCACCCCACTCGAGAAGGGCGACTGGCTGGCATTTGTCGGCAGCCGCTGAAACTGACCGGAGGAAACGAACATGAAATTCCCGACCCGACCCGTGGTCCTCGGCTTGCTCGCCCTCGGCTTCTCGGCCCTGATCCTTAGCCGCGCCCAGGCCGGCGGCGGTCACTACTATCCGCCGGTCGCCGATTCGGTGGTCAAGGAAGAATGCGGTAGCTGCCACCTGGCTTTCCCCCCATCGATGCTGCCGGCTTCTTCATGGAAACGCATGATGGGCGAGCTCGACAATCACTTTGGCGACGATGCATCTGTCGATCCCGAAGTCGCCCGCAAGATCACCGCCTACCTCGTGGCCAATGCCGGTGATACCGGCGGTCAGCGCTACGGCGGCAAGTTGCTGCGTGGCGTTGATCCGGCCACTGCGCCGCAGCGCATCACGACCTTGCCCAAATGGGTGCGCGAGCATCGCGAAGTGCAGGATTGGGAATGGCGGCACAAGGATGTCCGCAGCAAGGCCAACTGCACCGCCTGCCACGCTGACGCAGAGCTTGGCTACTACGAGGATTGAACATATTTTCACGGAGTTGGCACCATGACTTACTTGCGCCGGATGTCTTTCTTTGCCGTGGTCGTTGGCGCGCTGGCCCTGGCCTGGGGCTGGAGTGTGCAGCAGATGCCGGCCTCGCTGGCACATCCGCTGTGGATCGCGCGGCAGGAGGCGATGTATCTGAGTGGCCTGCTGTCGATCGGCCTGATGTCGCTGGCGATGTATCTGGCGACCCGGCCGCTCTGGCTGGAGGGGGCGTTCGGCGGCATGGACCGCATCTATCGCGCCCACAAGTGGGCGGGCATCCTCGGTGGCAGTTTTGCGATCCTGCACTGGCTGGTCGAGATGTCCGACGACATTCTCAAATCGACCATCGGTCGCGCCGGTCGGGTGCCGAAGGAGGAAGCTGCTGGCCTGCTCGGTAGCATGCGGGGTCTGGCCGAGGACATGGGGGAGTGGGGCTTCTACCTTCTACTGGCGCTGCTGGCGATTACCCTGTGGCGGCGCTTTCCGTATCGCTCCTGGCGTTTCCTGCACCGGGCAATGCCGGTGATCTACCTGGTGCTGGCGTTTCATTCCGTTCTTCTGGCGCCGCGTGATTACTGGACGCAGCCGGTGGGTTGGGTGCTCGCTGGGCTGATCGTGGCCGGTGTCCATGGTGCAACGCGGGCCTTGCGCGGCACGATCGGGCAGGCCCGACGGGTGCGTGGCGAAATCCTGGCAGTGGTGCAGCCGGCCCCCGATATCGTCGCGGTTTCCTGCCGTGTGCCGGCTGGTTGGATGGGCCATCAGCCCGGGCAGTTCGCACTGGTGACCTTCGATCCGGCCGAGGGCGCACATCCCTTCACCATCGCCAGCGCAGACCATGGCGACCAGACCATCGAGTTCCGCATCAAGGCGCTTGGCGACCATACCCGGCAACTTCCCGTGCTGCTGCGACCCGGTCAACAAGTCGATATCGAGGGGCCGTATGGGCGCTTCGAACTTGGTCGCATCAATCGTCGGGTGCGCCAGTTCTGGGTGGCAGGCGGCATCGGGGTGACACCTTTCCTGGCCTGGCTGAAAGCCTTGCAAGGTCATCCGGACGAAGCGCCGGAAGCGGATCTGCATTACTGCACCCGCGATCGCGATAGCGATCCCTTTGTGACGGAGTTGCGTGTGATGTGCGCAGACCTGCCGGGTGTTCGCCTGCATGTTCATGGCAGCGCTCAGGGTGAGTTGCTTGACGCGAATCGTTTGCTGGCGGATAGCGGGCCCGGAGAGACGGCCGAGATCTGGTTCTGTGGCCCGGGTGGACTGGCGGATTCACTGCGTCGTGGGATAGCCGGTATCGGAAGGAAGCGTTTGAGCTTTCATCAGGAGGCATTTGTCATGCGTTGATGCAGTGATTTGTCCTCAGCTTCGCCTGTCGATGAATCTCGATGACTGACGCCCCGTAGCGCGTTCAAGTTAATGGCATGAACATCGACGAATGGCCCGCTTGTCGTTGAGCTGACGTCGCCCCCAACCACTGTTCATCGTGTGTTCAGGTGAGGGTGATTAAGGTAGCGGGGTCTTGTAACTGGATACCTATCCTCATGCCGTTTTCATCCATGTCTCGTCCGGTCGCTTTGGGCATTCTGATTCCAATCTGGCTGTTAACTGTCCCCGCCTGCGCCGCTGAAACCGCCCCCCTCAACACCCGCCAGCTGCAATCCCTGGGCATCCAGACCCAGGCACTGCCTCCGGGCGGGGATGCCCGGCTGCCTGGACTGCCTGGCCGGGTCGAGGTTCCCGCCGGGCAACTGCAGATCCTGGCTGCCCCTCTGGAAGGTACCTTGCAGGAGGTGCTGGTGGCACCCGGGGCAATGGTCAAGAAGGGCCAGGTGGTGGCCCGTCTGATCAGCCCCCAGGCCCTAGACCTACAGCGTGCCCATGCCGAAGCCAGCGCCCGGGCCGCCCAGGCCGGCGCCGCCCGACAGCGGGATGAACAGCTGTTCAAGGAAGGCATCATCGCCCTGGCCCGCCTCGAAAGTAGCCGAGCCGCCGCCGCCGAGGCGGGGGCGCAACTGGCCCAGAGCCGCCAGTCCCTGGCCCTGGCCGGCGGCCGTCCCGGTGCGGGCGAAGCCGTGCTGGAACTGCGGGCCGGCCTGGATGGCGTGTTGCTCGAACAACTGGCCCAGGTGGGAGACCGCCTGCCCGCCGCCACCCCCATTGCCCGCATCGGCCGCCCCGCGCCACTCTGGGTCACCCTGCAAGTGCCGGCCGGTGTGGCCGCCCGGGTCAAGGCCGGCGACATCGTGCGCCTGCCCCTGCTGGGGGTGGAGGGCAAGTTGCTGGCCGTAAGCCGCAGCGTCGATGCCGCCAGCCAGAACGTCACCCTGCGTGCCCTGGTGGACCAGGGCAGCGAGTTGCTGCGTCCGGGCCAGGCGGTGGAGGTGGAGATCCAGGTCAGCGGCCAGCTCGGCCAGGCCTTGCCGAGCCGGGCCCTGGCCCGCCACGAGGCTCAACTGCTGGCTTTCGTGCAGCAGGGCAGCGGCGAAACCGTACGCTTCGTGGCCAGGCCGGTGAAGGTGCTCTCCCAGCTGGGTGACACGGTGATGGTGGAAGGGCTCGCCCCCGGTGAGCGGGTGGCCGTCCAGGGTGTGGCCAGCCTCAAGGCGATGCTCGCCGGGGCGGGGGGCGAGTGATGCTGGCGCGCCTGATCCGCTTTTCCCTGACCCAGCGCCTCCTGGTGCTGGTGCTCACCCTGATCCTCGCGGGTCTGGGCCTGCGGGCTTTCCTGCAACTGCCCATCGACGCCTTTCCCGATGTGTCCACCACCCAGGTGAAGATCATCCTCAAGGCCCCCGGCATGACGCCGGAGGAGGTGGAGGCCCGCATCGTCACCCCGGTGGAACAGGAGATGCTTGGCATCCCCAATCAGCGCTTGCTGCGCTCCACTTCCAAGTACGCCATCACCGACATCACCATCGACTTCGAGGATGGCACCGACATCTACTGGGCCCGCCAGCAGGTGGGCGAGCGTCTGACCAGCGTCATGGACAGCCTGCCGCCGGGCGTGAGCGGCGGCCTGGCGCCCATCACCACCCCCCTGGGGGAAATGTTCATGTTCACCATCGAGGGGGACCTGCCCCTGGAGGAAAAGCGCAGCCTGCTGGAATGGGTGATCCGCCCGCAGCTTCGCACGGTGCCCGGTGTGGCCGACGTGAACAGCCTGGGCGGCTACGTGAAAACCTTCGAAGTGGTGCCTGACACCACGGCCCTGGCCGCCCGGGGGCTTTCCATGGCGCAACTGCGCGAGGCCCTGGCCCGCAACAACCGCAACGACGGGGCCGGACGCCTCAACGACGGGGAGGAATCCCTGCTGGTGCGTACCGAGGGCGCCATCCGCACCCTGGAGGACGTGGCCGCCATCGTGGTGCGCAGCGGCACCGGCGGCGTGACCCGGGTGGGCGATGTGGCCGTGGTGCGCTACGGCCACCTGACCCGCTACGGCGCCGTGACCCGGAGCGGCGAGGGCGAGGCGGTGCAGGGCCTGGTGCTCGGCCTGAGGGGTGCCAACGCCCGGGCCGTGGTGGCCGGGGTCAAGACCCGGCTGGCGGAAATCGCCCCGTCGCTGCCCCCCGGCATCAGCATCGTGCCCTTCTACGACCGCAGCGCCCTGGTGGACCGGGCCGTGCAGACCGTTTCCAAGGCCCTGCTCGAAGCCATCGTGCTGGTGGTGATTCTGTTGCTGGCCTTCCTCGGCAATCTGCGCGCCGCCCTGGTGGTGGCCATGATGCTGCCCCTCTCGGCCCTGGCCACTTTCATCCTCATGCGCAGCTTCGGCCTCTCGGCCAACCTGATGAGCCTGGGCGGCCTGGCCATCGCCATCGGCATGCTGGTGGATGCGGCCGTGGTGGTGGTGGAAAACGTGGAAACCGAACTGGCCCACGCCCCGGAAAACCTGCCCACCCTGCACCTGATCTACCGGGCCGCCCGGGAAGTGGCAGCGCCGGTAGCCTCGGGCATCTTCATCATCATCATCGTGTTCCTGCCCCTGCTGTCCCTGCAGGGCCTCGAAGGCAAGATGTTCGGCCCGGTGGCGCTGACCATCGTGTTCGCCCTCTCGGCCTCCCTGCTGCTTTCCCTTACCGTGGTGCCGGTGCTCGCCTCCTGGCTGCTGCAGCGGGGCATGCATCAGGAGCCCTGGCTGGTCAGAAAGCTCAATACGGGCTACGACCGCCTGCTGGGCTGGGCCCTGAGCCACACCCGGCCCCTGATCATCGGCGCCCTGGTCAGCCTGGTTGCAGCGGGCGGCGCCTATACCCTGCTCGGCAAGAGCTTCATGCCCACCATGGATGAAGGGGACCTGATCATGCAGCTGGAAAAGCTGCCCTCCATCACCCTGGAGCAGAGCCTCGCCCTGGATGGCCGCATCCAGCAGGCGATCATGGAACAGGTGCCCGAGGTGAAGGCCATCGTCGCCCGCACCGGGGCCGACGAGCTGGGACTGGACCCCATGGGCCTGAACCAGACCGACACCTTCATGGTGCTGAAGCCCCGGGACGAATGGCGGGACCCGGACCCGGACTGGCTGGCCGACCAGCTGCGCCAGGTAATGGCCGACTTCCCTGGCATCGGCTTTTCCTTCACCCAGCCCATCGACATGCGGGTTTCCGAAATGCTGACTGGGGTGCGCGGCGATCTGGCAGTGAAGATCTACGGCCCGGACCTGGCCGCCCTGAACCAGTTGGCCGGCCAGGTGGAAACCGCCATCAAGGCCGTACCCGGCGCGGAGGACACCTTCACGGTGAAGAACGAGGGGGTGCAGTACCTGCAGATTCGCGTGGACCGCCTGGCCGCCGGCCGTTTCGGCCTCAATGTGGAAGAGGTGCAGGACACCCTGAAGGGGCTGCTCGAAGGCCAGGTCGTGGGCACCGTGATCGAGAGCGGCCGACGCCTCTCCCTGTTCATCAAGGGCAGCGCCGACCTGCGCGACAGCCCCGCCGCTTTTGCCGGCCTCTTCATCGCCACCCCGGACGGCCAGAACATCCCCCTCACCAGCATCGCCCGCATCGAACGGGTGGATGGCCCGGTGAAGGTGGACCGGGAAAACGCCCAGCGCTTCGTGGTGGTCCAGTCCAATG